>Ga0153990_1000044_pt1 | contig 40426 bp, 55 predicted proteins | sample TSNC074MetaG_FD_104739 | JGI IMG/M metagenome (GOLD analysis project Ga0153990, IMG submission 104739) | Attine ant fungus gardens microbial communities from North Carolina, USA - TSNC074 MetaG | ecosystem: Host-associated > Fungi > Mycelium > Unclassified | place: USA: North Carolina, Jones...
AGGCGTCGAGATGGTGATGCCGGGCGACAACATCAAGATGGTTGTCACCCTGATCGCTCCGATCGCGATGGAAGATGGTCTGCGTTTCGCCATCCGTGAAGGCGGTCGTACCGTCGGCGCCGGTGTGGTTGCCAAGATCATCGAGTAATCGATTGATCTGAAACGAAAAAAGGCCCTTCGGGGCCTTTTTTCTTGCCTCATGAAATTGACAGATGGCAAAAGAGGCGTTCTTGACAGCTGTCAGCGACATCCTTAGAATTGCGCCTCCTTTAATCGGGCACCTTTTTGCCCGAGGGGAAAGCTTGGAGTCTGAGGTCAAATGCAAAATCAACAAATCCGTATTCGGTTGAAGGCTTTTGATCATCGCCTGATCGATCAATCTACCCAGGAAATCGTGGAAACCGCGAAACGTACTGGTGCTCAGGTGCGTGGTCCGATTCCTCTGCCAACCCGCAAGGAACGTTACACAGTGCTGATTTCTCCGCACGTCAACAAGGACGCTCGTGACCAGTACGAAATTCGTACCCACAAGCGTGTGCTCGACATCGTTCAGCCCACCGACAAGACCGTCGATGCGCTGATGAAGCTCGATCTCGCCGCTGGCGTTGAAGTGCAAATCAGCCTCGGCTGAGACCGTCAAGGTTTCAGTCGTGTAACGCTCTGAAATGGGCGGCCATAGCGGGTGAAAGCCCCGTACACTCAAGAGGTTCTCAACATGACGATTGGTTTAGTCGGTCGTAAATGCGGTATGACCCGCGTTTTCACCGAAGAAGGCGTTTCCGTTCCGGTTACGGTCATTGAGATCGAGCCGAATCGCGTAACCCAATTCAAAAGCGAAGAAACCGATGGCTACCGTGCCATTCAGGTAACCGTGGGCGAGCGTCGTGCTTCCCGCGTGACCAAGGCGCAAGCCGGTCACTTCGCCAAGGCCAGCGTTGCTGCTGGTCGTAGCGTCCTCGAATTCCGCCTGGAAGACGGTGAGTACAAGGCTGGCGACGAAGTCACCGTAGCCCTGTTCGAAGCCGGTCAGATGGTTGATGTCACTGGTCAGTCCAAAGGTAAGGGCTACGCCGGTACCATCAAGCGCTGGAACTTCCGTGGTCAGGACAACACCCACGGTAACTCCGTTTCCCACCGTGCACCTGGTTCCATCGGCCAGTGCCAGACTCCTGGTCGAGTGTTCAAGGGCAAGAAAATGTCCGGTCACCTGGGTGCGGAGCGTGTAACCGTTCAGTCGCTGGAAGTCGTGCGTGTAGACGCCGAGCGCAACCTGCTGCTGGTCAAGGGTGCCGTCCCCGGCGCGCCGGGTGGTGACGTGATCGTGCGTCCCGCTGTCAAGGCCCGTGGTTGAGAGGAGAGAGAACATGCAACTCAATGTGAATGGCTCTCAAGCTATCGAAGTCTCCGAGCACACCTTCGGCGGTGAATTCAACGAGACCCTGGTTCACCAGGCAGTCGTTGCCTACATGGCTGGCGGTCGTCAGGGCACCCGTGCCCAGAAGACCCGTTCCGAAGTCAGCGGCGGCGGCAAGAAGCCCTGGCGTCAGAAGGGCAGCGGTCGTGCCCGTGCCGGTACCATCCGCAGCCCCATCTGGCGTTCCGGTGGCGTGGCTTTCGCAGCCAAGCCCCAGGATCACAGCCAGAAGCTGAACAAGAAGATGTACCGCGCTGCACTGCGCTCCATCCTCGCCGAGCTGGTCCGTCTGGATCGTCTGGTCGTGGTTGACGACTTCGCCGTCGACGCGCCCAAGACCAAGACCCTGGTCAGCAAGCTGGACGGCCTGGGCCTGAGCGACGTGCTGATCGTGACCGACGCTGTCGACCAGAATCTGTATCTGGCCGCCCGCAACCTGCCTTTCGTCGACGTGCGTGATGTCCAGGGTTCCGACCCGGTCAGCCTGATCGCCTACGACAAGGTGCTGGTCACTGTGTCCGCCGTGAAGAAATTCGAGGAGCTGCTGGCATGAACCAGGAACGCGTATTCAAAGTGCTGCTTGGCCCGCACATCTCCGAGAAGGCCACCATGCTGGCGGACAGCCAGAAGCAGTTCGTATTCAAGGTTGCCACCGATGCAACCAAGCTGGAAATCAAGAAGGCCGTCGAGCAGCTGTTCGAGGTCAAGGTTCGCAGCGTCAGCACCCTGAACGTCCAGGGCAAGACCAAGCGCACCGCTCGTGGTCTGGGCAAGCGTAACGACTGGAAAAAAGCGTACATCGCGCTCCAGCCGGGCCAGGATCTCGACTTTTCCAGCAGCGCCGAGTAATCAGGGGGCATCATGGCAATCGTAAAATGCAAGCCGACCTCCGCTGGCCGCCGCTTTGTGGTCAAGGTGGTCAACTCTGATCTGCACAAAGGCGCGCCCTACGCTCCTTTGCTGGAGAAGAAGAGCAAGTCCGGCGGCCGTAACAACAATGGTCGTATCACCACTCGCCACATCGGCGGTGGTCACAAGCAGCACTATCGTCTGGTCGATTTCCGTCGCAACAAGGATGGCATCCCTGCCGTCGTTGAGCGTATCGAATACGATCCGAACCGTACTGCACACATCGCTCTGCTGAAGTACGCCGATGGCGAGCGTCGCTACATCATCGCCCCCAAGGGCGTTGCTGCCGGTGACCAGCTGCTGTCCGGCGCTGGCGCGCCCATCAAGGCCGGCAACAACCTGCCGCTGCGTAACGTGCCGGTCGGTAGCACCATCCACGGTATCGAGCTGAAGCCTGGCAAAGGCGCTCAGATCGCTCGTTCCGCTGGTACCTCCGCTCAGCTGGTCGCCCGCGAAGGCGCCTACGTCACCGTGCGTCTGCGCAGCGGTGAAATGCGCAAGGTGCTGTCCGAGTGCCGTGCCACCCTGGGCGAAGTGTCCAACGGTGAGCACAGCCTGCGTTCGCTGGGTAAGGCCGGTGCCACCCGCTGGCGTGGCGTGCGTCCGACTGTTCGTGGTGTTGCCATGAACCCGGTCGATCACCCGCACGGTGGTGGTGAAGGTCGTACTTCCGGTGGCCGTCATCCGGTTTCGCCGTGGGGCGTCAAGACCAAGGGTCTCAAGACGCGCTCCAACAAGCGTACCGACAAGATGATTGTCCGTCGCGGCAAGTAATCAGTAGAGGATTCGACTGTGCCCCGTTCTCTGAAGAAAGGTCCTTTTATCGATCTTCACCTGTTGAAGAAGATCGAAGTCGCGGTGGAAAAAAACGAACGCAAGCCGATCAAGACCTGGTCGCGTCGTTCGATGATCCTGCCGCAGATGGTCGGCCTGACCATCGCTGTGCACAACGGTCGTCAACATGTCCCCGTTCTGGTGAACGAAGACATGGTCGGCCACAAACTCGGCGAGTTCGCTGCTACCCGCACCTATCGCGGTCATGCGGCTGACAAGAAAGCCAAGCGTTAAGGGGTAAGGAAGATGGAAGTAGCCGCTAAGCTTTCGGGCGCTCGTATCTCCGCCCAGAAAGCCCGCTTGGTCGCCGACCAGATTCGCGGGAAGAAGGTGGGCGAAGCGCTCAACCTGTTGACTTTCAGCAGCAAGAAAGCCGCTGAAATCATGAAGAAGGTGCTGGAGTCGGCTGTTGCCAACGCCGAGCACAATGAAGGCGCCGACGTGGACGACCTGAAGGTCTCCACCGTCTTCGTAAACGAAGGTCGTTCGCTCAAGCGCATCATGCCGCGTGCCAAAGGTCGTGCTGATCGCATCGTGAAGCGGTCTTGCCATATCACGGTCAAGGTTGCGGACAAGTAACGGAGTCGATCAGATGGGTCAGAAAGTACATCCCAATGGCATTCGCCTGGGTATCGTCAAGGAGCACACTTCGGTCTGGTACGCGGATAAGCGCACTTATGCGGACTATCTGCTTGCCGACCTGAAGGTTCGTGAGTACCTCCAGGACAAACTAAAAAGCGCGTCCGTAAGCCGTATCGATATTCATCGCCCGGCTCAAACCGCACGCATCACCATCCACACCGCCCGTCCCGGTATCGTGATCGGCAAGAAAGGTGAGGATGTCGAGAAGCTGCGTCAGGACCTGACCGCAAGAATGGGTGTGCCCGTGCACATCAACATCGAAGAGATCCGCAAGCCGGAGCTCGACGGTGCCCTGGTTGCGCAGAGCGTTGCGCAGCAGCTTGAGCGTCGTGTGATGTTCCGTCGCGCCATGAAGCGCGCCGTGCAGAACGCGATCCGCATTGGTGCCAAGGGCATCAAGATTCAAGTGAGCGGTCGTCTGGGCGGTGCTGAAATCGCCCGTACCGAGTGGTATCGCGAAGGTCGTGTGCCCCTGCACACCCTGCGTGCCGATATCGACTACGCCACTGCGGAAGCTCACACCACCTACGGTGTGATCGGTGTGAAGGTCTGGATCTTCAAGGGTGAGGTCATTGGTGGCCGCCAGGAAGAGCTCAAGCCCGTCGCCCCGGCTCCGCGCAAAAAAGCTGCTGCTAAGTAAGGAGTACGCAACATGCTGCAACCCAAGCGTACAAAATTCCGCAAGCAGATGACCGGCCACAACCGTGGTCTGGCTCATCGCGGTAGCAAGGTCAGCTTCGGCGAGTACGCGCTGAAGGCTGTCGGCCGTGGCCGTCTGACCGCTCGCCAGATCGAATCCGCACGTCGTGCGCTGACCCGTCACGTGAAGCGTGGCGGCAAGATCTGGATCCGCGTCTTCCCTGACAAGCCTGTCACCAAGAAGCCTCTCGAAGTGCGGATGGGTAAAGGTAAGGGTAGTGTCGAGTACTGGGTAGCCCAGATCCAGCCGGGCAAGGTCCTGTACGAGATCGAGGGTGTTTCCGAGGATCTGGCTCGTCAGGCATTCGCCCTGGCCGCTGCCAAGCTTCCCGTCGAAACCTCCTTTGTTAAGCGGACGGTGATGTGATGAAAGCGAAAGATTTGCGTGAGAAATCCGTAGAGGAGCTGAACGAGCAGCTTCTCAACCTGCTGCGTGACCAGTTCAATCTGCGTATGCAGAAGGCAACTGGCCAGTTGGGTCAGTCTCACATGCTCTCGCAAGTGAAGCGCGACATCGCTCGCGTCAAGACTGTGCTGAACCAGCAAGCAGGTAAGTGATCATGGCTGAAGCTGAAAAAACTGTCCGTACGCTGACCGGCCGAGTGGTCAGCGACAAGATGGACAAAACCGTGACCGTACTGATCGAACGTCGCGTAAAGCACCCGATCTACGGTAAATACGTGAAGCGTTCCACCAAGCTGCACGCTCACGACGAAACCAATCAGTGCCGCATTGGTGACCTGGTCACCATTCGCGAAACCCGCCCGCTGGCCAAGACCAAGGCGTGGACCCTGGTTGACGTCGTCGAGCGCGCCGTTCAGGTATAAGGGTAGAGAGCCATGATCCAGACTCAATCCATGCTTGACGTCGCCGACAACAGCGGCGCTCGTCGCGTGATGTGCATCAAGGTGCTCGGCGGTTCCCACCGCCGCTACGCCGGCATCGGCGACATCATCAAAGTCACCGTCAAGGAAGCAATTCCGCGCGGCAAGGTGAAGAAAGGTCAGGTGATGACTGCTGTCGTCGTGCGTACCAAGCACGGCGTCCGCCGCACCGACGGTTCCATCATCCGCTTCGACGGCAACGCCGCGGTTCTGCTGAACAACAAGCAAGAGCCGATTGGCACCCGTATCTTTGGGCCGGTGACCCGTGAACTTCGCTCCGAGAAGTTCATGAAGATCGTCTCCCTTGCCCCCGAAGTGCTGTAAGGAGTAGCCGACATGCAAAAGATTCGTCGTGACGACGAGGTAATCGTCATTGCCGGCAAGGACAAGGGCAAACGTGGCAAGGTGCTGAAGGTGCTCGCCGATGACCGTCTGGTCGTTGGCGGGGTCAACCTGGTCAAGCGCCACACCAAGCCCAACCCCATGCTGGGCGTTCAGGGTGGCATCGTAGAGAAAGAAGCCCCTCTGCATGTCTCCAACGTTGCCATTTTCAACTCCGAGACCAACAAGGCTGACCGCGTTGGTTTCAAAGTCGAAGACGGCAAGAAGATTCGTATCTTCAAGTCGACCCAAAAAGCGGTCCAGGCCTGAAGCTGCTAGGTAGATCACCATGGCTCGATTGAAAGAGATTTATCGGAAGGAAATCGCGCCCAAGCTGAAAGAGCAGCTTCAGCTGGGTAACGTGATGGAAGTTCCGCGCATCACCAAGATCACCTTGAACATGGGTCTGGGCGAAGCAGTCGGTGACAAGAAGATCATCGACAACGCTGTAGCTGACCTGGAAAAGATCGCTGGTCAAAAGCCGGTCGTGACTTATGCCCGCAATTCCATTGCTGGCTTCAAGATCCGCGAAGGCTGGCCGATTGGCGTCAAGGTGACCCTGCGTAGCGATCGCATGTATGAATTCCTGGATCGTCTGCTGTCCATCTCCCTGCCGCGCGTGCGTGACTTCCGCGGCCTGAATGCCAAGTCCTTCGATGGTCGTGGCAACTACAGCATGGGCGTGAAAGAGCAGATCATCTTCCCGGAAATCGATTACGACAAGATCGATGCGCTGCGTGGTATGGACATCACCCTGACCACCACCGCTCGTACCGACGAGGAAGGCCGTGCGCTGCTGCGCGCGTTCAACTTCCCGTTCCGTAACTGATTGAGGTCTTCAAATGGCTAAGCAAAGCATGATTAACCGTGAGCTGAAGCGTCAGCAAACGGTTGCCAAGTACGCCAAGAAGCGCGCCGAGCTGAAGGCGACCATCGGTAACGTCAACGCCTCTCCCGAGGAGCGTTGGAATGCCCAGGTCGCCCTGCAGAAGCAGCCCCGTGACGCCAGCGCCAGCCGTATGCGTAACCGCTGCCGCCTGACCGGTCGTCCGCACGGCGTGTACCGCAAGTTCGGTCTGTCCCGCATCAAGCTGCGTGAAGCAGCCATGCGCGGTGACGTGCCCGGCCTGGTGAAGGCCAGCTGGTAACAGCTAGCGCCTTTCATCGCGGTAACTGAATCAAGCCCCTTTTGGGGCTTGATTCGTTTCAGGCCGGTCTCTAGAATGCTCGGCTCGCCCGAATCGGCCTATTGCCGAGGGGTGATTTTGAGAGCCGGTAGGCTCAATTTCTGTATTAGGAGCTAATAGCCCATGAGTATGCAGGACCCGTTAGCAGACATGCTAACTCGTATCCGTAATGCCCAGATGGCTGAAAAGGCCGTTGTGAGCATGCCTTCTTCCAAGCTGAAGGCTGCCGTCGCCAAAGTCCTCAAGGACGAAGGTTACATCGCGGATTTTCAGGTCAGCGCGGAATCCAAGCCGTCGCTGTCCATCGAGCTGAAGTACTTCGAAGGCAAGCCTGTCATCGAAGAGCTGAAGCGTAGCAGCCGTCCCGGTCTGCGCCAGTACAAAGCCGTTGACCAGCTGCCGAAAGTGCGTGGCGGTCTGGGCGTGTCGATCGTTTCCACCAACAAAGGTGTGATGACTGATCGCGCAGCCCGTGCTGCTGGTGTTGGCGGCGAAGTGCTCTGCACAGTCTTCTAAGGGGAATCAGCATGTCTCGCGTTGCTAAAAACCCTGTAAGACTGCCTGCAGGCGTCGAAGTTAATCTGGCCGGTCAGGCCCTTTCGATCAAGGGTGCCAAGGGCGCTCTGGAACTGAAGGTCCATCCGTCCGTTGAAGTCACTCAAGAGTCCGGTGAGCTGCGTTTCGCTGCTCGCAATGGCGATCAGCAGACCCGTGCGATGGCCGGCACTACCCGTGCCCTGGTCAACAACATGGTGGTCGGCGTCAGCCAGGGCTTCGAGCGCAAGCTGCAACTGGTCGGTGTGGGCTACAAGGCCCAAGCCAAAGGTCAGGTGCTGAACCTCGCTCTGGGCTTCTCTCACCCCGTGGACTACGACCTGCCGCAAGGCATCACCGCAGAAACCCCCAACCAGACCGAAATCCTGATCAAGGGTATCGACAAGCAGCTGGTCGGCCAGGTTGCGGCTGAGATTCGTGGTTTCCGTCCGCCAGAGCCTTACAAGGGCAAGGGCGTACGGTATGCCGACGAAGTCGTCCACCGTAAAGAAGCCAAGAAAAAGTAGGGCATAGCAAATGACCGTCAAGAAAGAAACCCGACTGCGTCGCGCTCGCAAGGCTCGCCTGAAGATGCGCGAGCTGGAAGTGGTGCGTCTGTGCGTGTACCGCTCTTCCCAGCACATCTATGCCCAGGTCATCGCGGCCGACGGCAGCAAGGTCCTGGCCAGCGCTTCTACGCTGGACAAAGAACTGCGCGAAAGCGCTACCAGCAACGTCGAGGCGGCCAAGAAAGTTGGTCTGCTGGTCGCCGAGCGTGCCAAGGCCGCTGGCGTTACCCAGGTGGCCTTTGATCGTTCTGGCTTCAAGTACCATGGTCGCGTCAAAGCGCTGGCCGACGCTGCTCGTGAAGGCGGGCTGGAGTTCTAAGTCATGGCAAATAACGATCAAAAGCGCGACGAAGGCTACATCGAGAAGCTGGTTCAAGTTAACCGCGTAGCCAAAACCGTGAAAGGCGGCCGTATCTTCGCCTTCACCGCTCTGACCGTGGTTGGCGATGGCAAAGGCCGCGTTGGCTTCGGCCGTGGCAAGGCCCGTGAAGTGCCTGCTGCCATCCAGAAGGCTATGGAAGCTGCTCGCCGCAACATGATCCAGGTGGATCTGAACGGCACCACCCTGCAGTACCCGGTCAAGGCCGCCCACGGCGCCTCCAAGGTGTACATGCAGCCCGCTTCCGACGGTACCGGCATCATCGCCGGCGGTGCCATGCGCGCCGTGCTGGAAGTCGCCGGTGTGCAGAACGTCCTGGCCAAGTGCTACGGCTCCACCAACCCGGTAAACGTGGTGTACGCGACCTTCGAAGGTCTCAAGCACATGCAGGCGCCGGAAGCTGTTGCCGCCAAGCGTGGCAAGAGCGTCGAGGAGATTCTCTGATCATGGCTAACGCAACCGTCAAGGTAACGCTGATCAAGAGCGTCCATGGCCGTCTGGCCAATCACAAGGCTTGCGTCAAGGGTCTCGGCCTGCGTCGCATTGGTCACACCGTCGAAGTTCAGGACACTCCTGAGAATCGCGGCATGATCAACAAGGCCTATTACCTTCTGCGTGTGGAGGGTTAAGTCATGAAATTGAATGATCTGCGTTCCGCTCCCGGCGCTCGCCGCGAGAAGCTGCGTCCCGGTCGTGGTATCGGTAGCGGCCTGGGCAAGACCGGTGGCCGCGGCCACAAGGGTCTGACCTCCCGTTCCGGTGGCAAGGTTGCCCCCGGCTTCGAGGGCGGCCAGCAGCCGCTGCACCGTCGTCTGCCCAAGTTCGGCTTCGTTTCGCTGAAGGCCCTGGACCGCGCCGAGGTTCGTACCTCCGAGCTGGCCAAGGTTGATGTCGATGTCGTCGATCTGCAGGCGCTGAAAGACGCCAACGTGATCAGCCGCGACATCAAGCGTGTCAAGGTTGTGCTGTCCGGCGACGTCACTCGTGCCGTCACCCTGAAGGGCATTGGTGCCACCAAGGGCGCACGTGCAGCCATCGAAGCAGCTGGCGGCAAGATCGAGGAATAAATGGCTAAGCAAGGTGCTCTCTCTGCGCTCAGCAAGACCGGTGGTATGTCCGAGCTGTGGACCCGCCTCCGATTCCTGTTCCTGGCGATCATCGTCTACAGGATCGGTGCGCACATCCCTGTTCCGGGTATCAATCCCGATCAGCTGGCCGCACTGTTCAGGCAGAACGAGGGGACCATTCTTAGCCTCTTCAACATGTTCTCTGGCGGTGCGCTGGAGCGGATGAGCATCTTTGCACTGGGGATCATGCCGTACATCTCGGCATCGATCATCATGCAGCTGCTTACCGCGATCAGCCCACAGCTGGAGCAATTGAAGAAAGAGGGTGAGTCTGGTCGTCGCAAGATCAGCCAGTACACCCGTTACGGCACACTGGTTCTGGCGCTCGTTCAGGCCACCGGGATGTCGGTTGGACTTGCCAGTCAGGGCGTGGCGTTCAGCGTGGGCTTCAGCTTCTACTTCGTAGCTGTCACCACCTTCGTCGCAGGCGCACTGTTCATGATGTGGCTGGGTGAGCAGATCACCGAGCGCGGTATCGGCAATGGCATCTCGATGCTGATCTTCGCCGGTATCGTCGCGGGTTTGCCTCGCGCCATCGGTCAGTCCTTCGAGTCGGCACGGCAGGGCGATATCAACATCTTCGCGCTGATCATGGTCGGTGTGGTGGCGGTCGCCATCATCGCCTTCGTGGTGTTCATCGAGCGTGGGCAGCGTCGTATCGCCGTGCACTACGCCAAGCGTCAGCAGGGTCGCAAGGTCTTCGCTGCGCAGAACAGCCATCTGCCGCTCAAGGTGAACATGGCCGGGGTCATCCCGGCGATCTTCGCCAGCAGCATCCTGCTGTTTCCGGCATCGCTCGGTTCGTGGTTCGGTCAGTCCGAAGGTCTCGGTTGGTTGCAGGACGTGGCTCAGGCCATCGCGCCCGGTCAGCCGCTGAACATCTTGCTGTTTAGTGCAGGGATCATCTTCTTCTGCTTCTTCTATACGGCGCTGATGTTCAACCCCAAGGACGTGGCAGAGAACCTGAAGAAATCCGGGGCGTTCATCCCGGGTATTCGTCCTGGTGAGCAGTCCGCGCGCTATATCGATGGCGTGCTGACCCGACTGACCATGTTCGGTGCCCTGTACATGACGGCGGTGTGCTTGTTGCCCCAGTTCCTGGTGGTCGCGGCGAACGTGCCGTTCTATCTCGGCGGGACCTCGTTGCTGATCGTGGTGGTAGTGGTCATGGACTTCATGTCCCAGGTCCAATCCCATCTCGTATCTCATCAATACGAGTCCCTGATGAAGAAAGCCAACCTGAAGGGCTACGGCAGCGGCATGATGCGCTGATCCGTTACCCGTAAGGTTAGAGGAGTTGTCATGAAAGTTCGTGCATCGGTCAAGAAGCTGTGCCGTAACTGCAAGATCATTCGCCGCGAAGGCGTCGTGCGCGTGATCTGCAGCGCTGAACCGCGTCACAAGCAGCGCCAAGGCTGAGTGTGAATCACGCGTCTAACCCGGCAGCTAGTGTGCTGCCGGGTTGATCATTTGTTCCTACAGCGTTAATATCGCGCGCCCTTTTCTTGGCTTCCGGGGCGTCGGTAGCTGTCAATTGGAGTTTTTCTGAATGGCCCGTATTGCAGGCGTCAACATTCCAGATAACAAGCACACTGTTATCTCGCTGACCTACATCTATGGTGTCGGTCGCACCACCTCTCAGAAGATCTGCGCGGCCACCGGCATCGAGCCGACCGCCAAGATCAAAGAACTGAGCGACGAGCAGGTCGATCAGCTGCGTAACGAGGTCGCCAAAATCCTCACCGAGGGTGACCTGCGCCGCGAAATCAACATGAACATCAAGCGCCTGATGGATCTGGGTTGCTACCGCGGTCTGCGTCACCGCCGTGGTCTGCCGGTCCGTGGTCAGCGCACCAAGACCAATGCCCGTACCCGTAAGGGCCCGCGCAAGCCGATCCGCAAGTAATCGCATCCGCGAATCGACAGGAATCTAGTCATGGCAAAACCTGCTGCTCGTCCTCGTAAGAAAGTCAAAAAGACAGTGGTTGATGGCATCGCCCACATCCATGCGTCTTTCAACAACACCATCGTGACCATCACCGATCGTCAGGGCAATGCTTTGTCCTGGGCGACCTCCGGTGGCTCCGGCTTCCGTGGCTCCCGTAAGAGCACCCCGTTTGCTGCCCAGATTGCAGCCGAACGTGCCGGCCAAGCCGCTCTGGAATATGGTCTGAAGAATCTGGACGTGAACGTCAAAGGTCCCGGCCCCGGCCGCGAGTCCGCTGTTCGCGCCCTGAATGCCTGTGGTTACAAGATCGCCAGCATCACCGACGTGACGCCCATCCCGCATAACGGGTGCCGTCCGCCGAAGAAGCGTCGCGTGTAATAGGAGACAGTGAGAAATGGCTCGTTACATTGGTCCCAAGTGCAAACTGTCCCGCCGCGAAGGCACTGACCTCTTCCTGAAGAGCGGCGCTCGTGCCCTCGACTCGAAGTGCAAGCTGGAAACCGTTCCTGGCCAGCATGGTCAGCGTCGCGGTCGTCTGTCCGACTACGGTCTGCAGCTGCGTGAAAAGCAGAAAGTCCGCCGCATGTACGGTGTCCTCGAGCGTCAGTTCGCCGGTTACTACCAGGAAGCTGCCCGTCGCAAGGGCGCTACCGGTGAAAACCTGCTGCAACTGCTCGAGTGCCGTCTGGACAACGTGGTGTATCGCATGGGCTTTGGTGCCACTCGCGCTGAATCGCGCCAGCTGGTCTCCCACAAGTCGATCACCGTCAACGGTCAGACCGTCAACATTCCCTCCTATCAGGTCAAGGTCGGCGACGTCGTCGCGGTCCGCGAGAAGGCCAAGAACCAGCTGCGTATCGCTCAAGCTCTCGAGCTGTGCGGCCAGCGTGGCCGTGTTGAGTGGGTCGAAGTGAGCACCGAGAAAAAGGAAGGCACCTTCAAGAGCGTGCCGGCCCGTGGTGATCTCTCCGCCGACATCAACGAAAACCTGATTGTCGAGCTCTACTCCAAGTAAGGGCTAGAAAGTAGGTGCATCCATGCAGAGTTCGGTAAATGAGTTCCTGACCCCCCGCCATATCGATGTGCAGGCGGTTAGTCAGACCCGTGCCAAGATCACCCTCGAGCCTCTCGAGCGTGGTTTCGGCCATACCTTGGGCAACGCGCTGCGGCGTATCCTGTTGTCCTCCATGCCTGGCTGCGCGGTAGTCGAAGCAGAGATCGACGGTGTCCTGCACGAGTACAGCGCCATCGAAGGCGTGCAGGAAGACGTGATCGAGATCCTGCTCAATCTCAAGGGTCTGGCCATCAAGTTGCACGGCCGTGACGAAGTCACCCTGAGCCTGAGCAAGAAAGGTCAGGGGCCGGTTCTGGCCTCTGACATTCAGGTCGATCACGACGTCGAGATCGTCAACGGTGAGCACGTCATCGCCCACCTGGCGGACAACGGTTCGCTGAACATGAAGCTGAAAATCGCCCGCGGTCGTGGCTATGAGCCCGCCGACGCGCGTCAGAGCGAAGAAGACGAAACCCGCGCAATCGGTCGTCTGCAGCTCGATGCTTCGTTCAGCCCGGTTCGTCGCGTGGCCTATGTGGTGGAAAACGCTCGGGTCGAACAGCGTACCAACCTGGACAAGCTCGTGCTTGACCTGGAAACCAACGGTACCCTGGATCCGGAAGAAGCCATCCGTCGTGCCGCCACCATCCTGCAGCAGCAGCTGGCAGCGTTTGTCGACCTCAAGGGCGACAGCGAGCCGGTCGTGGTCGAGCAGGAAGACGAGATCGATCCGATCCTGCTGCGTCCGGTGGACGATCTGGAACTGACCGTTCGTTCGGCCAACTGCCTCAAGGCGGAGAACATCTACTACATCGGTGACCTGATTCAGCGTACCGAAGTGGAGCTGCTCAAGACCCCGAACCTGGGCAAGAAGTCCCTGACCGAAATCAAGGACGTCCTGGCCTCCCGTGGTCTGTCGCTCGGTATGCGCCTGGACAACTGGCCCCCTGCAAGCCTTAAGAAGGACGACAAGGCTACTGCCTGATCGTCATTGTTCACCGAACGATAGTTTGGGAAGGAATTTCAATCATGCGTCATCGTAAAAGTGGTCGTCATCTGAGCCGCACGAGCGCACACCGCAAGGCCATGTTCCAGAACATGGCTGTGTCGCTGTTCGAGCACGAGCTGATCAAAACTACCCTGCCGAAAGCCAAGGAACTGCGCCGCGTTGCCGAGCCGCTGATCACCCTGGCCAAGGAAGACAGCGTCGCCAACCGTCGTCTGGCTTTCGACCGTACCCGTTCGAAAGCTGCCGTTGGCAAGCTGTTCAACGACCTGGGCAAGCGCTACGCCAACCGTCCGGGTGGCTACCTGCGTATCCTGAAGTGCGGCTTCCGCGCTGGCGACAATGCGCCCATGGCGTATGTCGAGCTGATCGACCGTCCGGTCGGCGGTACCGTGGAACAGGCTGCTGAATAGGTAGCTGCGTTCTGGAAAAAGCCGGGCTCTTGCCCGGCTTTTTCATGCCCGGCGTTTGGTGAAGACCAGGCCCTTCGCATCCGATTTCTGATCGCAGATTTTTCTATCAGGATGCTAGGATCAATAAATTAGTCCTAAAGTATTGCCGTGGCGATACTTCCCTCAAGCGATCAGCCAACGCTTTTAGAGGGAGATACCTGTGACTGATACCAAGATCCTCACCACCGCCAGCGGCATTCCGGTGGCCGACAACCAGAATTCCCGCACCGCCGGTCCGCGCGGTCCGCTGATGCTCGACGACTTCCATCTGATCGAGAAGCTGGCGCATTTCAACCGTGAAGTCATTCCCGAGCGACGCGTGCATGCCAAGGGCTCCGCGGCCTATGGCACCTTTACCGTCACCCGGGACATCACGCACCTCAGCAGCGCCAGGCTGTTCGCCGAGGTCGGCAAGCGGACCGAGACCCTCCTGCGCTTTTCCACCGTGGGCGGTGAGCGCGGCTCGGCGGATACCGAGCGCGATCCCCGCGGTTTCGCCGTGAAGTTCTATACCGAAGAAGGCAACTGGGACATCGTCGGCAACAACACCCCGGTGTTCTTCATCCGCGATCCGTTGAAATTCCCCGACTTCATCCATACCCAGAAGCGCGATCCCTGGAGCAACCTGAAGAGTCCGCAGATGATGTGGGATTTCTGGTCGCTGTCGCCCGAATCGCTGCATCAGGTCACCATCCTGTTCTCCGATCGCGGCATTCCGGACGGCTATCGCTTCATGCATGGCTTCGGCAGCCATACCTTCAGCCTGATCAACGCCCAGGGCGAGCGGCACTTCGTGAAGTTTCACTTCAAGAGCCAGCAGGGGATCAAGAACCTGGCGCCGGCGGACGCGGCACGCCTGGCCGGTACCGATCCGGACTACAGCCAGCGCGACCTGTTCCAGGCCATCGAGCGCGGCGAATTCCCGCGCTGGACGCTGTGCATCCAGGTGATGAGCGAACAGGAAGCAGCTAGCCGTGCCGAGAATCCCTTCGATGTGACCAAGGTCTGGTCGCAGCAGGACTATCCGCTGCAGGAGGTGGGGGTGCTGGAGCTCAACCGCAATCCGCGGAACTACTTCGCCGAGGTCGAGCAGGCCTCCTTCGCGCCGAGCAACGTGGTGCCGGGCGTGGGGCTGTCGCCCGATCGCATGCTGCAGGGCAGGGTATTCGCCTATGCCGACGCCCAGCGCTACCGGGTGGGCACCAACTATCAGCAACTGCCGGTCAACGCACCCCGTTGCCCCTACGCCAACAACCAGCGTGACGGAGCCATGAGATTCGATGGCAATGGCGGTTCGCAGCCGAACTACGAGCCGAACAGCTATGGCCACACGCCCAAGCAGGCGCCCCAGTATCGCGAGCCGGCGCTGAACTTCGCCGGTCCGGCCGATCGCTACGATCACCGGGTGGACGAGGACTACTTCAGCCAGGCCGGAGCGCTGTTCCGCCTGATGAATGCCGACCAGCAGGCGCTGCTGATCGGCAACATCGTCAGCGCCCTGGGTACGGTGACCCGCGAGGTGCAGCTGCGGCAGATCGGTCACTTCCTCAAGGCCGATCCCGCCTATGGCGTGGGCGTGGCCAAGGGCCTGGGGATAGATCCCAGCGAAGTGGCCTGATCCAGGGGTAGAAAAGAGCCCGGCAACCGCCGGGCTCTTTTTCGTCCGCGAAAAAAGTGCGGGAAAGGCTGTCTCGGACGCCGCTTGCGACGTCGCAGTGCTAAGGTTCGCATCAAGCGCGAAAACACGAGGCTCGCTCTCCCGTCATGACTGTGTTTGGAGTGTCTTTGCGCCAGCTCTGGGCGCACGAAAAGGCCAGCTATGGCGTTCGCGTCTTTGTCGCCCTGAGCGGCGCCATGGCGGTCTGCTGGTCGCTGGGCGATCTGCGCGCGCTGTCGCCGGTATTCCTCGGCATCATCGCCAGCGCCCTGGCGGAAACCGACGACAGCTGGCTGGGGCGACTCAAGTCGCTGGCGGTGACGCTGCTGTGCTTTACCGTGGCGGCCTTCGCGGTCGAGCTGCTGTTTCCCTATCCCTGGATCTTCGTGGTGGGCCTGGGCCTGGCCACCTTCAGCCTGACGATGCTGGGCGCCATCGGCGAGCGCTACGCCTCGGTGGCCCAGGCCACGGTGATCCTGTCCATCTATGCCATGATCGGGGTGGATCAACGCCTCGGCGCCCAGGTGCCGCTGTGGTACGAGCCGGCACACCTGCTGGCCGGGGCATTGTGGTACGGCCTGCTCTCGGTGCTCTGGTGCGCGCTTTTCGCCCACCAGCCGGTGCGACAGAATCTGTCCGCTCTCTATGGCGAACTGGGGACCCTGCTCAGGCTCAAGGCCGAGATGCTCGAGCCGGTGCGCGGGGTGGACCTGCACCGGCGGCGGGTGCTGCTGGCCCAGCAGAACGGCAAGGTGGTGCAGGCGCTGAACCAGGCCAAGGCGACCATCCTCAATCGCTTCGGCCGCTCGGGACGGCCCGGGGCGCGTTCGGGGCGCTATTTCCGCCTGTATTTCATGGCGCAGGACATCCACGAGCGCGCCAGCTCTTCGCACTATCCCTACAGTGCCCTGACCGAGGCCTTCTTTCACAGCGACATCCTCTTTCGCTGCCAGCGCCTGCTCAAGTTGCAGGCCACGGCCTGCCTCAACATGGGCGAGGCGATCCGGCTCGGACAGCCTTTCGAATACGGCCAGCAGAGTCAGCAGGGCCTGACCGATCTGCAGGCCTCGCTGGAGTATCTCAAGCAGCAGCAGAATCCGCGCTGGCGGGGCCTGCTGCGCTCCCTGGACCTGCTCGGACACAACCTTTCGACCCTGGAGCGACAATTCTCCGAGGCCGGCAACAGCGACTCGGGGGCGGCGGATCTGGATACCAGCCTGCTGGATCCGGCGGCACGCTCCCTGCGCGAGGTGTTCCAGCGTATCCGCCTGCAGCTGACCCCGACTTCGCTGCTGTTCCGCCATGGCCTGCGCATGGCGCTGGCGCTGATGGCCGGCTATGGCGTGCTGCACCTGATCCACCCAGTGAACGGCTACTGGATCCTCTTGACCACGGTGTTCGTCTGCCGGCCGCAGTACGGAGCGACCCGGGTGCGGCTGGTGCAGCGGATCGTGGGTACGGTGATCGGGCTGTTGCTGGGCAGCGCCCTGCTGGAGCTGTTCGGGCAGCCGGAGATCCAGCTCTTGCTGGCGCTGGTGGGCGGCCTGGTGTTCTTTATCACCCGGACGGATCGCTACACCGTCGCCACCGCGGCCATCACCCTCATGGTGCTGTTCTGCTTCAACCAGGTGGGCAACGGTTTCATGCTGATCTGGCCGCGGCTGCTGGATACCCTGCTGGGCTGCCTGATCGCGGTACTGGCGGTGTTCTTCGTCCTGCCGGACTGGCAGGGGCGGCGGCTGCACCAGGTGATGGCCAATACCCTGCGTACCAATGCGCTCTATCTGCGCCGACTGCACGAGCAGTACCGCACCGGCAAGCGTGACGATCTCGACTACCGGGTGGCGCGGCGCAACGCCCACAACGCCGATGCGACGCTGTCGGCCGCGCTGGCCAACATGCTGCGCGATCCCGGACACTTCCGCCGTAACCTGGAAGCGGGCTTTCGCTATCTGGCGCTGTCCAACACCCTGCTGGGCTACCTGTCGGCCCTGGGCGCCCATCGCCGCCAGCTGGAGGCGGCCGAGCACGATGCCCTGGTGGAGCGCGCCGTGACCCGCATCGCCGAGGGTATGGAATCCATCGCGGCGGCGGTGGCGGAACGCCGCAGTCTGCCGCCGACCGCCGAGGAGGAGACCAGCCTGGCCGATGAACTGGAGGCCGCGGCCGAGGACAACGACGACGGCTACCGGCTGGTGTGCACCCAGCTGGCGCTGATCTGCCGCCTGCTGCCCAATCTCAAGAGCGCCGCCAACCATACCCTGCGCGAACAAACCCGCGAGCAACCGGCCGCAGGTACCGCCGATGCTTGAGCAAGGTTGGCGCGACGCGCTATGTTGACCGATGTCCGTCGAGTCTTTCGACGCCTGTTTATGCTGGTTTGAAGGCTGTTCCAACACATGCGTATGCGTCTTCTAGTAGTGGGCGGGGAGAGCGCCCTGGGCAAGGCGCTACTCGCCGCCGGTGCCGAAGCGGGCATCGAATTCGTCGCCCCCGAGACTCCCACGGAGGGCTGGTACGCCGCCGGGCTGACCGAGGTCCTCGACCGGGTCCGACCAGGGGCGGTGATCAATCTCGCCTATTACCACGACTGGCTGCAGGCCGCGGACTTCGATCCGGCGCTGATGCAGCGCCAGGCGCTGGCCGTGCAACGCCTGGCCGGCCTCTGCCAGCACTATCAGATTCCGCTGATCCAGCCGTCCAGCTATCAGCTGTTCGATGGCTCGCGCGTGGCCGGCTATAGTGAAAAGGATCTTCCGCGGCCCCCCGGGGCACGGGGCGAGGCGCTCTGGCGGGTCGAGCAGCTGGTGCGGGCGCTGTGCCCGATGCACATCCTGCTGCGCCTGGGCTGGGTCCTGGATGACTCCTGTGACGGTCGCCTGGGGCGGTTGCTGCGGCAGCTGGGCACCGAGCAGGTGGTGCCGATGGCGGGCGACCGGCGCGGCAATCCGACCACCGTGGGCGATGCCGCCCGGGTGCTGCTGGCCGTGGTCAAGCAGCTCGACTGCGGCGCACCGCTCTGGGGGACCTATCACTACGGCGCCCAGGAAGCGGTGTCGGAGTTGGGTCTGGCTGAGACCGTCGCCCAGCTCTGGCAGGAATTCGACCGGCCGGTGCGCTGCGAGTGGCAGGAGGTGACGCACCTCGAGCGTGCGGATGCCGCGGAAGAGCCACAGCAGGGGGTGTTGATCAGTCGCAAGCTGCTCAACACCTTTGGCATCAAGGCGCGGCGCTGGCAGCAGGAGCTGCCGGCGCTGTTGCAGGGCTTTCGGCAGGACGAGGTAGGTTTAGATGAGTGATGCGCCCATTCTGATCACTGGCGGTGCCGGTTTCATCGGCTCCCACCTGGCGGACGCGCTGCTGGCGCGGGGCAGGCGGGTGCGGGTGCTGGACGACCTGAGCACCGGCAAGCGCGAGAATCTGCCGCTGGACGACGACCGCATCGAATTGCGGGTGGGAGACGTGGCCGATGTCGCGACCCTGGAAGCGGCGATGGCCGGCTGCGCGGCGGTGGTGCATCTGGCCGCGGTGGCCTCGGTGCAGGCGTCGGTGGAGGACCCGGTGGGTACCCACAGGGCCAACTTCATCGGCACCCTGAATCTGTGCGAGGCCATGCGCAAGGCCGGGATCAAGCGGGTGGTCTATGCCTCCAGCGCGGCGGTCTATGGCGCCAACGGCCAGGGGCAGGCCATCGACGAGGAGTTGCCCAAGGCGCCACTGACGCCCTATGCGGCGGACAAGCTGGCGGGCGAATACTACTTCGACTTCTATCGTCGCGAGCACGGTCTGGAGCCGGCGATCTTCCGCTTCTTCAACATCTATGGTCCGCGTCAGGATCCGTCTTCGCCCTATTCGGGGGTGATCAGCATCTTCACCGAACGCGCCCGCCGGCAGACGCCGATCACGGTGTTCGGTGACGGCGAGCAGACCCGCGATTTCGTCTATGTCGCCGATCTGGTGGGCATCCTGGTGCAGGCGCTGGAAGCCCCCGAGGTGACGGCCGGGGCGGTGAACGTGGGGCGCGGCGAGACCATCAGCCTGAACGGCCTGCTGGCGGAGATCGGCCAGGTGCTGGGTGGCCTGCCGCCGGTGACCCACGGCGCGGCGCGGGCCGGGGACATCCGCCATTCGAAGGCGGACAACCGCCGCCTGCGCGAGCGCTTCGATTTCAGTCAGCCCACGAGCATGGGCACGGGGCTGGCAGCGCTGCTGCGGGATTAGCGGACGCGGCCAGGGGCACTCCCTGGCCGGTTGGGCGTCGACGCTGGAGCTGCCCAGCGCCAACCTGCGGGCGAGTGGCTTGCGCTGGCCTAGAAGCGATAGCCCAGGCCGACCATGTAGACCCAGGGATCCACGTCCAGATCGACCTTGGCGCGGGCGCCGAGGGCGGTGTTGTCGACATGGGCGGTGGTGGCGATGTCGATATAGCGGATCTGGGCGTTGAGCATCACCCGGTCGGTGAGCATGAGATCGGCGCCGACCTGGGCGGACCAGCCCCAGGAGTTGTCGGCGCGGAAGTTGTCGAAGCCGGCCGCGCTGGCGCCGCTGCCGACGTGCTCGTCGTAGATCCAGGTGTAGTTGAGGCCGGCGCCGACATAGGGCTGGAACGTCGCCTTGGCGTCCAGCGGGTAGTAGACCAGGCTCAGGGTCGGCGGCAGGTGCTTGAGGCTGCCGAGCTTGCCGTTGGCGGCGTCCAGCCCGGTGCCCTTGATGTTGACCTGGTGCTCGAAAGGCGTTGCCGCCAGCAATTCGAGGCCCAGGTGGTCGGTGAGCATGTAGGCGACGTTCAGCCCCAGCTGGGTGTCGCTGTCCATGGTCGCCTTGCCGCCCAGATTGGCGCCGCTCAGGGCGCCTCTGTCGATCTTGACGTCGGAGCTGCGCTCGTGGGGATCCACGGTGATGGCGCCGGCGCGCAGGATGATGTCGCCGGCCTGGTGGGCCTGGGCGAAGGGCGCGGCCAGGGCAAGGGCGAGCAGGCTGAGACGGAAGAGGGGACGCATGGCGAGGGCTCCGAAGGCATTGAAAAAGGGCTGGGAGCAGCCTAGCGAAGCTGAAACGGCGGACTCTTGATCTCGCTCAAGGGTGGGGCGGATCGCCTCAGGAACCGTCGCCCTTGAGAATGTAGGGCTGGATGCGCTGGGCCTGCAGCCAATAGCCGGCGACGGCCACCTCGCTGCGCTGGCTGCCCACGCCCAGGCGGCCTTCCACCCAGTAGGGCAGGTGCAGTTTGGACAGCCAGAGGTCGTGGCTGCCTTTCACGTAGACGATCTGGTTGCCCGGCGGCGGCGGTACGTGGATGCAGGCGCCGTAATAGGGGACCAGCAGGAATTCGGTGACCTCGCCCTCGTCGGTGACCATCAGCGGCACCACGTAACCGGGCAGGCGCACCTCCTGGCCATCCAGGGCGGCCACCGTGGGGGCGTCCGGCCAGGGCTGGCTGGCGGCCGGGCCGTCTTCGCCGAGGCCGTGGTCGACGCTGCCGGGATTGAAGCGCGGCGCATCGGCCGGCACCAGTTCGCGCCAGGCGAGTTGGCGGGGTTCGGCCTGGGCCCAGGGCAGCCAGCAGAGCAACAGCAGGAGCGCCAGGCGCATGGTGGGGCCTCGTCTAGAGTCGCACGGACAACCCGTCCGTGAGGGCCTGGCGACAGCCACGCCAGGCCGGGATGCAGCCGAGCACCAGGGCCGCGAGCAGGATGCCGCCGAGCAGTTGCCCATCGTAGAGCGAGGGCCAGTCCAGCGGCAATGCCAGGCCGTATTCCGCCAGCAGCCAGGGCCGGCCCAGGGCGATGGCGCCATAGAGCAGCGCCAGCCCGGCGAGACAGCCGGCCAGGGTGAGGGTCAGGGCCTCTGCCAGCAACAGGCCGAACAGGTGGCGCGGCTGGGCGCCCACCGAGCGCAGGATGGCCATCTCCCGGCGTCTTTCGTTGAGGCTGGCGAGCAGGGCGGTGAGCATGCCCACCAGCCCGGTGAGCACCACGCACAGCGACATCACCAGCAGCGCCTGTTCCGCCGTGCCGAGCAGGCCCCAGAGCTCCTGCAGGGCCACACCGGGCAGGATGGCCAGCAGCGGCTCGCCACGGTACTCGTTGACCGCGCGCTGCACGGCAAAGGTGGCCACCCGACTCTTGAGGCCGACCAGGGCGGCGGTCAGGTCCTGGGGCGTGAGATCGCGCCGGCGCACCTCGGCGTCGCTCAGCGAAGGCCCGGGCAGGCCGCCGCGCCAGTCCAGGTGCAGGGCGGTCATGCCGCTCAGCGGGATGTGCAGGGTGCGATCGACCGGGGTGCCGGTGGGGGCGAGGATGCCGACCACGGTGAAGGGGTGGTCGCTGTGCTCGGTCAGACTGATGGTGGCGACGCCATGGGCCAGCACGACCTTGTCGCCCAGCCGATAGTGCAGCGCCTTGGCTACCTCGGCGCCCAGCACCACCTCGAAGACGTCGTTGAAGGGCCGGCCCTGGGCCAGCCGCAGCGGCTGGTTGCGCCCGTAGTGGTAGTGGGTGAAGTAGTTGCCGTCGGTACCCAGCACCCGGTAGCCGCGGTGGGAATCGCCCAGGGACAGCGGGATGGTCCAGGCGACGCGGGGATCGGCAGCGAGCTTCTCGTAGCTCTCCCAGCGGATGTTGTTGGTGGCGTTGCCGATGCGGAACACCGAATAGAGCAGCAGGTTGACCGCGCCGGAACGCGCGCCCACCACCAGGTCGGTACCGGCGATGGTGCTGGCGAAACTGGCCTTGGCCTCGGTGCGCAGGCGTTCGACACCCAGCAGCAGGGCCACCGAGACGGCGATGGTGAAGATGGTGAGCAGGGCGGTGGCGCGGCGATTGCGCAGGCTGGCCCAGGCCAGTTGCAGGAGTGGCATCCTAGGTCTCCGGCCGGGCGGCGTTGAGCTGGGCCAGGGTCAGGTGGCGGTCGAAGCGACTGGCCAGACTGCGGTCGTGGCTGACGAACAGCAGGCCGGCACCGGCGGCGGCGCACTCGGCGAACAGCAGTTGCAGGAAGACATCGCGGTGGTCGCTGTCCAGCGCCGAGGTGGGTTCGTCGGCGATCACCAGTTCCGGCTGGCCGATCAGGGCGCGGGCGGCGGCGACGCGCTGCTGCTGGCCGATGGAGAGTTCGCGGGCCGGACGGCGGGGCAGCGCGGGATCGCTCAGCCCCAGGGCGCGGAGCAGGGTCAGGGCCGCGCCCTGGGGATCGCCATGCCGCGCCGAGGCTCGCTCGCGGCGCAGCGCCGAGAACTGGCAGGGCAGCAGGACGTTATCCAAGACCGAGAGAAAGGGCAGCAGATTGAATTGCTGGAAGAGAAAGCCGGTGTGGTCGACGCGAAAACGGTCGCGCCGGGCGGTGGCGAGGGCTCCCAGGTCCCGACCGAGCAGGCGCACCTGGCCGCGACTGGGGCGCTGCACGCCGCCGAGCAGGCCGAGCAGGGTGGTCTTGCCGCTGCCGGAAGGGCCTTCGAGAAACAGCGCCTCGCCGGGCGCCAGCTGGAAGTGCCGGATGTCCAGGCATTCCGCCTGGCCGGGCCAGGCGAAGCCGAGGTCCTGGATCTCGACCAGGGGGGCAGAGGTCACGACCGTCCTACCACTTGAGCTGCGGTTGCCGGGCGGTCAGTTCGGCACCCTGCTGGCCGCTGGCGACGATGGCCTGGACCTCGACGCTGTGACTGTTGGGGAAGCGGGCGAACCAGCCGGAGAGATCCAGGCTGGCGAGCGCGCCCGGCTTGCTGCAGTTGAAGCTCATGCTGGCCTCCACGTCGAGATGGCCGCTGGCGCTGGAATCCTTGGCAAACAGCGGGCTGATGGCGCTGGCTTCGGTCAGGCGGCAATCGGCGGCGGCGGGCAGCTTCACCAGGGCCTGGGGATTTTCTAGACTCTGGCGCAGGGCGGCGACGGCGTCTTCTTCCTGTCGATTGCGCGGGGCATGCTCGAAGCCCAGCAGATCGGCCGCCGGGCTGCGCCACTGGAGTTCCAGGCCGCTGTCGGTCTGGGCCACGTCGAGGTGGGATTCGCCGTGCACATGGGCGCCCAGGGCGCCGTGCTCGTGTTCGTCATGGTCGTCATCGGTACCATGAGCAAAGGCCGGTTGGGCGAGCACGGCGGCAAGACAGAGGGTCAGCAGGGGCAGGCGCATGGTGGACTTCCAAAGGGTGAAGAGGTGCTATGTTATGTTGTTGCATTTATGTGCTGCAACCTCGGTTTGGCGTGGGCCGATGGCTGTGGGAGCATGGGCCTCTGCACGACGAGGAGAACACCATGGTACGCATTCGCGGAACCATCGGCAGCCAGCCCGTGGATCTCACGGTGGAACTGGAGGAGGCCGACTGGCAACGCCTGGCCGCCGCCCTGCGGCCGACCGAGGCGCCCCTGCCTGCCGCGGCCGTGAGCGCCGCACCCAGCGGACCCAAGTCGGGTGGCGACATGCTCTGGGATCAGGTGGTGAAGCTGCTCAGCTCCGCCGGACGGCTCAGCGGGCCTGACATCCTCGTGGCGCTGGAAAAGCTGACCGGCAATCTGGGCGTGGCCAAGCAGCTGCTGGTGCGGCTGAGGCACAGTCCCCAGGTGCGCATGGAGCGGGTGGGGGAGGCGCAGTTCTATATCTGGCAGGGGTGAGGCTGGAGCGGGGGAGTGGAAAACGCTGCGCGGTTTTCCACGCTACCGAATGTCCACCGCGCTGGAAGGACGCCCGCGGTGGATAAGGCTGCGTCCGAGGCGACGCAGCCATTGTCGACCGGCGCTTAGTACAGCGCCTGGTACAGGCGGCGGCGATAGGTGGCGACCAGCGGGTGGTCATTGCCCAGCAGATCGAAGACCTGCACCAGGGTCTTGCGTGGCAGGTCGTCGCCGTAGCCGCGATTGCGGCGGAACAGCTCCAGCAGGCCATCCAGTGCCGGTTCGTATTGCTGGCGTGCCAGTTGCTGCACGGCCAGTTGGTAGGCGGCCTCGTCGTCGCCGGCATCGCGAGCCAGGCGGCTCTTGAGGTCGGCGACCTCGGGCAGGCTGGCGGCCTGGCGCAGGAAGGTCAGCTGGGCACGGGCGCCGGCCAGAGCCTGCTTGTGTTCGTCACCCTTGACCGCGTCCAGCACGGCCTGGGCATCGTCCAGTTCATTGCGCTCGGCCAGGCAGCGGGCATAGAGGATCAGCGCCAGGGCGTCGCTGTTGTCTTCTTCCAGCACGGCCTTGAGCAGCGCCTCGGCTTCGGCGAAACGACCCTCGGCGAACAAGGCCTGGGCGGCGTCCAGCGGATCTTCCTCGGCCGGCGGCAGGGCCTGGACATGGGGTTCGAGCAGGGCGCGGATGGCCGATTCCGGCTGGGCGCCGGCGAAGCCGTCCACCGGCTGGCCATCCTTGAACAGCACCACGGTGGGCAGGCTGCGGATGCCGAATCTCATCACCAGTTCCTGCTCGATGTCGCAGTTGACCTTGGCCAGGTGCAGAGCGCCGCCATAGGACTCGGTGATCTTGGCCAGCAGCGGCATCAGCACCTTGCAGGGCGCGCACCACTCGGCCCAGAAGTCCACCAGCACCGGGGTGCTGAAGGAGGCATCGATGACCTGTTGCTGGAAGGTGTCGAGGGTGGCGTCGAAAATGTAGGGGACCTGGCTCATGGCGGACTCGGCAGACGAAAGTTGCACTATAGGTGGGGGCGCCGGGCTTGGAAACAAGGCGGGCCGGCTCAGCCCCGATAGAGCGCCACGCGGCGGAATTCGTCCAGCTCGGCCAGATCCGGCAGGGTGCAGGCCTGGAGCATGGCGATGCGGGTGAAGCCGGGGTGGGCGAGGTCGCGTACCCGCGAATCGGCCAGCAGGATCCGCTCGGCGCGCGCCTGCAGGAGGTCCAGCAGGGGCAGATTGGCACGGTCGTAGAGGACGTCGGCGGCCAGGATGAGATCGAAGCGCTCGGTGCTGGCAGAGAAATCGTCCAGCGTCTCGATCTGCACGGCGTTGGCCTGGGCATTGGCGCGACAGGCCGCCAGGGCCAGGGGATCGAGGTCGCAGCAGACCACCCGCGCCGCGCCGGCCCGGGCGGCGGCGAGTCCGGCGATGCCCGAGCCGCTGCCGAAATCCAGGACCTGGCGCCCGGCAACGTGCTCGGGATGGGCGACGATCCAGCGCGCCAGGGCCAGGCCGCTGGCCCAGCAGAAGGCCCAGTAGGGCGGTGCCTCCAACAGGCGCTGGGTTTCCGCGGGGGAAAAGGCCCGCGCCATGTTGGCCGGATCGATCAACCACAGCGACAGGTCGCTGTCGGGCAACGCCTGCAGACAGAGGCGGGCGTCGCCGAGCAGAGCCGTCAGGGCGGCGACGAGGTCGGCCGGGGGCGTCACGGGGTCTGGTTCAGCACCAGTTCGCCGAGATTCTGCGTGGTCGGTCCGCCGACATTCACCGGCGGCAGATAGCTGGCCAGCTGACCGGCCTGGATCAGGCGCGCGTGGAATTCCACCTTGAGATCCGGGCGGGTGGGAAAGATCTCCGGATTGAAGGGCAGGCGGAAGGCCAGGGGCGCGCCCTTGCCGGTCACCGTCTCGCTGGCCAGCAGGCGCTGCGGCAGGCCCTTGGCATTGACCGCCAGCAGGGCGATCTCCACCTGGGCGCCGGCCGGGACCAGGCCCTGGGCATTGCGCAGCACCCCGGAGATCTCGCGCAGATTGGCCGGGGTGGGAGCGCCGGCCACCGGGACCGGCTCGTCGGCCGGGGTGGTGGGCTGCGGCGGCGTGGTTTCGGGTGGGCTGGAGCAGGCCACGAGCAGACCGGTGAGCAGCAGGGGCAGGAGGACGCGTGGGGTCATGGCGGGATCCGGAGGTCGCCGCCGGCGAGGGCGGCACGGGAGGCTGGAGAGGGGTCGTCGAACACAGTGCGCTCTTATAGCCCGGCGGCTCCTGGCTGTCGATTCGTCTGGTACCCGGAGGTTCCCGCCAGGGGGTGATCGGGTACCATGAGGGCTTTCCCTTCCGGCGGTCGACTCCCCCATGCATTGTCCCTTCTGCGGCGCCCACGACACCAAGGTCACGGATTCCCGGCTGGTTGCGGCCGGCGAGCAGGTGCGCCGGCGGCGTGAGTGCCTGGCCTGCCAGGAACGCTTCACCACCTTCGAGACCGCCGAGCTGGTGCTGCCACGGCTGATCAAGCAGGACGGCACCCGCCAGCCCTTCGACGAGGACAAGTTGCGCGCCGGCATGCAGCGCGCCCTGGAGAAGCGCCCGGTCAGCGTCGAGCGCCTGGAAGAGGCCATCGCCCTGATCAAGCACCGGCTGCGCGCCACCGGCGAGCGGGAGATCCGTTCGCGGGTGGTGGGTGAACTGGTGATGGACGAACTGCGCAAGCTGGATCAGGTGGCCTACATCCGCTTCGCCTCGGTCTATCGGCAATTCCAGGACCTGGCCGAGTTCCGCGACGAAATCGAGCGGCTGGCCCAGGACCCAGGCAAGCAACCGGTATGAGCGACACGGACGCGGTGAACGACGAATTCTGGATGGCCCGCGCCCTGGCGCTGGCCGCCTGCGGCCGCTACAGCACGGCGCCCAATCCGCGGGTGGGCTGCGTGATCGTCCGTGACGGCCAGGTGGTGGGCGAGGGCTGGCATCGCCAGGCCGGCGGTCCCCATGCCGAGGTGCATGCGCTGCGCCAGGCAGGCGAGGCCGCGCGTGGCGCCACCGCCTATGTGACCCTGGAACCTTGCAGCCACCATGGCCGCACCCCGCCTTGCGCGGATGCCCTAATGGCCGCCGGGGTGGCCGAGGTGGTGGCGGCCATGACCGATCCCAATCCGCTGGTGGCCGGTCGCGGCCTGGCGCGCCTCGCCGCCGCCGGCATCGCTACCCGCGCCGGGGTGCTGGAAGCCGAGGCGCGGGCGCTCAATGCCGGCTTCATCCAGCGCATGCTGACCGGGCGGCCCTTCGTGCGGGTCAAGCTGGCACTGAGCCTGGATGGCCGCACCGCCATGGCCAACGGCGAAAGCCAGTGGATCACCGGGCCGGCGGCGCGCCAGAGCGTGCAGCGACTGCGTGCCGAGGCGGGGGTGGTGATCACCGGCGCCGACACCGTGCTCGCCGATGGCGCGCGCCTGACCGTGCGCCCGAGCGAATTGGGCCTGAGTGGCCCAGAACTGGAGCTGGCCACCCTGCGCACGCCGCAGCGGCTGCTGGTGGACGGTCGTGGCCGGGTACCGCTGGACGCCCCCTTTTTCCAGGTCGGCACGGCGCGGGTCGTCGGTATGGCCGGCGAGGCGCCGGCCTATGCGGCGGCCGGGCACGACTACCTGGCGCTGCCCGGCGCCCAGGGCCAGGTCGATCTGGCGGAGCTGCTGACCCGCCTGGGCCGCGAGCAGGTCAACGATGTGCTGGTGGAAGCCGGACCGCGTCTGGCCGGTGCCTTCGCCCAGGCCGGACTGGTCGATGAATATCATCTGTTCCTGGCGCCCAAGTTCCTCGGTTCCAGCGCCCGGCCGTTGCTGGACTGGCCGCTGGAGCACCTGGCCCAGGCGCCGCAGCTGGAAATCCTCAGTGCCACGCCGGTGGGCGCGGACCTGCACCTGATCGCCCGACCGGCCCGGGACACCTGACGCCCCTGGCCCCGCGGCGGCGAACTGTGTTACAAAACCTGCGCTGCCTGCGGGCGGCGAGTTCTCAGGGCGGGGTGCAATTCCCCACCGGCGGTAACGCCCGATCAGTCGGGACGAGCCCGCGAGCGCTCTCTCGTCCTCTGCGGCGGGGGAGGTCAGCAGACCCGGTTGGATTCCGGGGCCGACGGTCATAGTCCGGATGAGAGAGAACGGGATAGCCTCGCCTGGCAGGGGTGCGAGCCCCTCGTCCGTCTGATTTCCCTTCTGTCCGTGCGCCCTGTTTTTTCACCGAAACAGGAGTTCGTCGATGTCTAGCTGCACCGCCTTTCCGGCTCTACCTCTCGGAGGCCTGAGCTGATGTTTACCGGAATCATCGAAGCCCTCGGCGAGATCCGCGCCCTCACGCCCAAGGGCGGCGACGTGCGCCTCTATGTCGCCACCGGCAAGCTCGACCTTGCCGACGTCAAGCTCGGCGACAGCATCGCCGTAAATGGTGTCTGCCTCACCGCCGTGGAATTGCCCGGCGACGGCTTCTGGGCCGACGTCAGTCGCGAGACCCTGAGCCTCACCAGCCTGGGCGGTCTCAAGCCCGGCAGCCGGGTCAACCTGGAAAAGGCGCTGATGCCCACCAGTCGCCTTGGCGGCCACCTGGTCAGCGGTCATGTGGACGGACTCGGCGAAGTGGTCTCCCGCGCCGATAACGCCCGCGCCGTGCAGTTCCGCCTGCGCGCCCCGGCCGAGCTGGCCCGCTACATCGCGCTCAAGGGCTCGATCACCGTGGACGGCGTCAGCCTCACGGTGAACGCCGTGGACGGCGCCGAATTCGAGCTGACCATCGTCCCCCATACCCTCGGCGAGACCATCATGGCCGACTACCGTCCCGGGCGCCGGGTGAACCTGGAGGTGGACCTGCTGGCCCGCTACCTGGAGCGCCTGCTGCTGGGCGACAAGGCCGCCGAGTCCAGCAAGGGCGGCGTCACCGAACACTTTCTCGCCGAACACGGCTATCTGCAGCGCTAAGGACGACACCGTGGCACTTTCCAGCATCGAAGACATCATCCAGGACATCCGCGCGGGCAAGATGGTCATCCTCATGGACGACGAGGACCGCGAGAACGAAGGCGACATCATCATCGCCTCCGAATGCGTCACCGCCGAACACATCAACTTCATGGCCCGCCATGCCCGCGGCCTGATCTGCATGCCCATGAGCAAGGGCCTCTGCGAACGCCTCAACCTGCCGATGATGGCCAGCCGCAACGCCTCCGGCTTCGGCACCAAGTTCACCGTGTCCATCGAGGCCGCCGAAGGCATCAGCACCGGCATCTCCGCCGCCGACCGCGCGCGCACCGTGCAGGCCGCCATCGCCAAGGACGCCAAGGCCGGCGACGTGGTCAGCCCCGGCCACATGTTTCCGCTGATGGCCCAGCCCGGCGGCGTGCTGGCGCGTGCCGGCCACACCGAAGCCGCCTGCGACCTGGCGCGCATGGCCGGTTTCGCCGAGAGCGGGGTGATCTGCGAGGTGATGAACGACGACGGCACCATGGCCCGGCGCGACGAACTCGAAGCCTTCGCCGAGCAGCACGGCCTCAAGGTCGGCACCATCGCCGATCTGATCCACTACCGTCTGCTGCACGAGCACACCGTCAAGCGCATCGATGAGCAGCAGCTGGAGACCGAGCTCGGTCCGTTCAAGCTGGTGACCTACCGCGACGAGGTGGAGGGCGCCGTCCACCTGGCGCTGATCCGTGGCGACCTGGCCGGCCAGGAGCTGCCGCTGGTGCGGGTGCACAACATGGATCCGCTGCGCGACCTCCTGCAGGTGCACCAGCCGGGTCGCTGGAGTCTGCGCAGCGCCATGGAGCGCGTGGCCCGGGAAGGCACCGGCGTGGTGCTGCTGCTCGGTCACTCGATCGAGGGCGACGACCTGCTGGCGCACCTGCGCGAGCCGCTGCCGGTGCCCAAGGCGCTGTCCACCTACAGCACCGTCGGGGCCGGTTCGCAGATCCTCCGCGACCTGGGCATTCGTCAGATGCGTCTGCTCAGCTCGCCGATGAAGTTCAATGCCATATCCGGCTTCGACCTGGAAGTAGTAGACTATCTGCCTCCTGAAGAATGACCCTTCCGCCTGGCGCGCCCCGCCCGGGTGGCATGGCGCGCTTCACCTGGATTTCCACGGACGGCCTGGCACTGCCGGCCGTCCGGCTCTTTGACAACTGGACCCGCACATGAACATCAAGACCTTTGAAGGCACCTTCATCGCTCCTCAGGGCCGTTTCGCCCTGGTGGTCGGTCGCTTCAACAGCTTCGTCGTCGAAAGCCTGCTGCAGGGCGCCATCGACGCCCTGGTGCGTCACGGCATCAAGCCGGACGACCTGACCATCATCCGCGTCCCCGGCGCCTTCGAGATTCCCCTGGCGGTGCAGAAGATCGCCCAGCGCGACGAATTCGACGCCATCATCGCCCTTGGCGCGGTGATCCGTGGCGGCACCCCCCACTTCGAATACGTGGCCGGCGAGTGCACCAAGGGGCTGGCCCAGGTCTCCATGGAGTTCGGCGTGCCGGTGTCCTTTGGCGTCCTGACCGTCGATTCCATCGAGCAGGCCATCGAGCGCTCCGGCACCAAGGCCGGCAACAAGGGCGCCGAAGCCGCCCTGTCCGCCCTGGAAATGGTCAGCCTGCTGGCGCAGCTGGAGGCCAAGTGAGCGGCGATCTGACTCCGCCCGCGGCCGGCAGGCCCGCGGGCAAGAAGGCCCCCACCGGCAAACTGGCTGCCCGCCGCGAAGCGCGCAGCCTGTCGGTCCAGGCCCTGTACCAGTGGCACATGGCGGGCCAGGCGATCAACGAGATCGAGGCGCAGTTTCGCGTCGACAACGATTTCGCCAAGGTCGACGGCGCCTATTTCCATGAAATCCTCCACGGCGTCCCGGCCAACAAGGGCGAGATCGACGGTTTGATCCTGCCCTGCCTGGACCGCGCCATGGACGAGGTCGACCCGGTCGAGCTGGCCGTGCTGCGACTGTCCTGCTACGAGCTGCTCAAGCGCATCGACGTGCCCTATCGCGTAGTGATCAACGAGGGCATCGAGCTGGCCAAGATCTTCGGCGCCACCGACGGCCACAAGTTCGTCAACGGCGTGCTGGACAAGCTGGCGCCCAAGCTGCGCAGCGCCGAGTTGCGCGGCAAGCGCTGATCGCCCGCGCCGGCATGGGTGAATTCGAACTCATCCGTCGCTATTTCGCCGCGGCGCCCTGCGCCCGTGGCGGACCCGGCGTGGCGCTGGGCATCGGTGACGACTGCGCGCTGCTGGCACCCGCCCCGGGTGAACAGCTGGCGGTCTCCACCGATACCCTGACCGCCGGGGTGCATTTCCCCGATCCCTGCCCGGATGCCCATGGCCTCGGCAAGCGCGCCCTGGCGGTGAGCGCCAGCGACCTCGCCGCCATGGGCGCCACGCCGCTGGGCTTCACCCTGGCGCTGACCCTGCCAAGCATCGAGCCTGCCTGGCTGGAAGGCCTGGCGGCAGGCCTTGCGCAGATGGCCGAGCAGTGCGAGCTGCGCCTGGTCGGTGGTGACACCACCCGCGGTCCGCTGTCCCTCACCCTCACGGTCTTCGGTCAGGTGCCGGCCGGTCAGGCGCTCTTGCGCAGCGGCGCCCGCCCGGGTGATCTGCTGTGCCTGGGCGGTGCGCCGGGCGAGGCCGGCGGGGCCTTGCCCTTCGTCCTCGGTCAGCGTGCCGCGGAGGGTGCCGCCAGTCGGCACCTGCTGGCACGCTACTGGGCACCCCAGCCGCAATTCGACCTCGGCCTCTGGCTGCGGGGTCGGGCGACGGCGGCCCAGGACGTCTCCGATGGCCTGGTGGCCGATTGCGGCCATATCGCCGCGGCCTCCGGCGTCCGCCTGGTCGTGGAGACGGCGCGGCTGCCGGTGAGTCCGGCGCTGGCCGAACTCTTTCCCGCCGACGAGGTGCTGCGCCTGGCCCTCGGCGCAGGCGACGACTATCTGCTGGTCTTCACCCTGCCGCCGGGCCAGGCGCCGGCCCTGGCCGCCGCCTGGCCCCAGGCGCAGGTGATCGGGCGAGTCGAGGCGGGCAGTGGCGTTGTCGTCCTCGCCGCCGACGGTCAACCCATGATCCCGGCGCAGGCCGGCTTCCAACATTTCTAGCGCCCCGGCGCGGAGTCCTCTCTTGAGCGAACAGCAAGCCCCCGCCCAGCCGGTCCCCCCGTCGGTCTGGCGCGATCCCTGGCACTTCCTGGCCTTCGGCCTGGGTTCCGGTACCCTGCCCAAGGCGCCCGGGACCTGGGGTTCGCTGATCGCCTTGCCCTTCCTGCCGCTCTGGCAGCTGCTCGGCGGCTGGAGCTATCCGCTGCTGCTGGTGCTGCTGACCGTCTTCGGCTGCTGGTTGTGCGGCAAGGTCGCCCGCGAGCTGGGCGTGCACGATCACGAGGGCATCGTCTGGGACGAGATGGTCGGCATCTGGATCACCTTCTGGCTGGCGCCTCCGGGCCTGATCTGGCTGCTGGTGGGTTTCGTCGCCTTCCGCGTGCTGGACATCTGCAAGCCCTGGCCAATCCGCTGGCTGGATGTCAATGTCCGCGGCGGCGTCGGCATCATGGTCGACGATGTACTGGCCGGCATTCTCGCCTGGCTGGTGGTTCAGGGATTACACATCGGTTGGGGTCATCTCGTCGGCTGACGAGACGCAGGCCCAAGGAGCAGGGCAGTGAAAAGACTGGGCGCGTACGGCCTGCTGTTGGCCGTCGGTTCGCTCGCCTGGGCGCAACCCCAGGTCAGGGTCGTGGGGTTGTTCAACGGCGCGGCGGTGGTCAACGTCAATGGCCAGCGCAAGTTGCTGCGGGTCGGCCAGCGCCTGGACGACGTCGAGGTGGTCAGCGCGGATCCCCAGCAGGCGGTGCTGCGCATCGACGGCCGGACCCAGGCCTTTACCCTCGACCGCGAATACAGCGATGGCTACAGTGCCCCGCAGCGCCGCGAATTCAGCGTGCCGCGCAGCAACAACGGCCATTACCAGGTCACCGCCAACGTCAATGGCCGTCCGGTGTCGCTGCTGGTGGACACCGGCGCCACCAGCGTCGCCCTGAGTGGCGCCCAGGCCGATCAGCTGGGCATCAGCTATCGCGACGGCACCCCGGGCTGGGTGGAGACCGCCAGCGGCCATGCCCGCGCCTGGCGCACCACGCTCAAGCAGGTGCGCCTGGGCGATGTCGAGGTGGTCGGGGTGGACGCCATGGTCCTGGAAGGCAACTATCCCAGCCAGGGCCTGCTGGGCATGAGTTTCCTCAACCGCGTGGGCTGGCGCGAGGCCCAGGGCATCTTCTACGTCCAGGCACGCTGATAGATCATCGGGTATCGACGTCATAACCCCTGGCGATGACGCCGGAGCCGGGGAAAAGGTTACAATGTACGTCTTTCCCCGCCAGGAGCCCGCAGGTGTCCGTCGTCTTTGTCGCCGCCTCCCAACTGCCCACCCCCTTCGGCCTGTTCACCATGCACGGTTTCCTCGACGAAACCGATGGCAAGGAGCACGTCGCCCTGACCTTCGGTGACGTGGCCGATGGCGAGCCGGTCCTGGGACGGCTGCATTCCGAGTGCCTGACCGGCGACGCGCTGTTCAGCCTGAGATGCGACTGTGGCTTCCAGCTGGAAGCGGCGCTGCGCGCCATCGCCGAAGCCGGGCGTGGCGTGCTGCTCTATCTGCGCCAGGAAGGACGCGGCATCGGCCTGCTCAACAAGATCCGCGCCTATGAGTTGCAGGATGCCGGCGCCGATACCGTGGAAGCCAACGAGCGCCTGGGTTTCGGCGCCGACCAGCGCACCTACGCCCTATGCAAGCCGATGCTCGACCACCTCGGCATCACCTCGCTGCGGCTGATGACCAACAATCCGCGCAAGGTGAAGGCGCTCGAGGTCCTGGGCATCCCGGTCGCCGAGCGGGTGCCGCTGCAGGAAGGCCTCAATCCGCACAACCGCCGCTATCTGCTGACCAAGGCCGGCAAGCTCGGCCATATGCTCGGCAATCTGCATCAGAACGAAGAGACCGCCGATCCGGCCTCCTGATCAGCCGGCTGCGCGCGCCGGTTCCAGGCGCTGCGCGGCTTCCTGCAATTCCAGTACCTGTTGATCCACGTTGCGACTGGCGCCCAGGGTGGTCTGGGCCAGCTCGGCGCTGCGCCGTGCCTGGTCCTGGGCCGCCTGGCTGCGTAGCTGCAGCTGGTTGCCGCTGGTATCCAGGGCCTCCAGGGTGTGGCCGATGTGGGTCAGGTGCTCCTGCAGCGCGCCGACATCGCGATCGATGGCGCCCAAGGCCTCCTGGGCCTGGTCCGAACGACTGCGCGAGGTCTGGGCGTCCGCCTTGCAGCGCTGCATGGCGGCCACCGCCTGTTCCGACAGCAGGCGGATCTGGTCGAGGATGCTGGCGATCTCGCGGGTGGAGTCCGCCGAATGATTGGCCAGGCGCCGCACCTCGTCGGCGACCACGGCGAAGCCGCGTCCCTGATCGCCGGCGCGGGCCGCTTCGATGGCGGCGTTGAGCGCCAGCAGGTTGGTCTGTTCGGCGATGCCGCGGATGGTGTCGGTGACATGGCGCACCGCGTGGGTCTGCTCGTTGAGCGCGCTGATGGTGCCGGCCGAGGTGCCGATGGTGCCATCGAGGATTTCCAGATCGCGGGCCACCTGGCCGACCAGCAGATTGCCGTGGTCGCTGCCGTTGCGTGCCCGGGTCGAGAGGCCGCTGCTGTCGCGCACATGGGCGGCCATCTCCTGGCTGCCCTGCAGCATCGTCTGCATGGCCTGGGTGTTGGCCTCGGCCGCCTGCCATTGCTGTTCGGCTTCCTGGCTGGCGTGCTGGGCCCCGCGCTGCAGACTGGCGGCATCGGCGCTGAGGGCGCGGGTGACCTGCTTGACGGTCTGCAGCGAGGTGTCGAGGCGATCGACGAAGCTGTTGATCCAGACCGCCAGCTCGCCGGTCTCGTCGGCGCGAAAGCCCTGGCGATCCAGGCGCTGGTCGAGACTGGCGCCGCACTCGGCGATGTCCAGGAAGAAGTCGCCCAGGCGTTGCAGGCGCCGGGTACAGGGCCGCACCACCAAACCGCCGTAGAGCGCCAGGGCGAGGGCTGCACTGCCCAGGGCGAAGCCGCTCTGCCACAGCGGTTGCCAGAGGCTGAGTGCGGCCTGCAGGCCCCAGGCGCCCGCGCCCAGCAGCAGGGCGCCGAGCAGCAGGTGCTGGGTCAGGCTGCCGCCACGATAGGCTTCTTCCAGATCCGCTTCGCAGAGCAGGCCCCAGGTATCCGGCGAACCGGGCAATTGCAGGGTAAGGCCGGCGCCGATCACCGGGACGTGGCGGTAATCGGAATAGCCTGGATAGGCGACGAACAGATTGCGCCCCTTGCGAATGGTCTCGCGCACCCCAGGGTGCAATTCCTTGGTCGCCGGGGCGGTGAATTTCAGCTCGAACTCGGTGTGCTCGCGGATCCGTACCGTCCCGAAGGGGGTGGCGACCCCTTGCTTGAGGTTATCGCCGGCGGTGAAGGTGGCGTCTTCGAAGCGCGAGCGCGACAGCGCGGTGCCGGGCGCTATGCTGGGGTCAGCGACCGCCTTGACCATGAACAGGTAGTTGTCGCCGGAATCCGGAAAGACATGCCCGGCCTCGCGCTGGATGAGATCGCTGAGGACATCGTTGGGCAGGCGCAGACAGAGACAGCCCAGCGGCTTGCCGGCTTGGCGCAGCGGCTGGTGGAACAGCAGGGTGACGGCATCGTGGAAGGCCGAGGTGGTCGGGCCCAGGGCAAGGGTGACCGGATCGCGATAGGGGCCTTGCAGAAAGGGCGCCTGCAGACCGCGGGCGAGGGCCGCGGCGTCGTGCCGCTGCCCCTGGCGCTGACGTGCGGTGGAGGCGAGGACCAGGCCCTGGGTATCCACCACGAAGAGTTCGGAGGCCGCGCCCAGGTGCAGCAGGGCGTCGTCCAGGATTTGGGGATCCAGCGCGGGCCAGCCGGTCTCCACCGCCCCGGCGATCCGTTCCAGTTGCTGCCAGTGTCTCTGGGTCCAGGTCAGCAGCAGATCACGACGGGTGCCGGCCAGGCCGGCAAAGGTCTTTTCCAGGCGTGCCTGTCGACCTCCGTTGCGCAGGCAGGCCCAGCCACGGGCAATCTTTCCATTGCGCCCCAGCCAGGGCAGCCAGCGGCGCTCGGGGCCGCTCAGATCCATGTCCCTCATAACACCCATCCTTGTCGCCACGCTGATTGCAGTCAGCAGCCAGCATGGTGGGGGCTCCAGCCGCGCACTAGAGCGGCTGGACGAGGTGTCGGTGCCTTCAGATCAGCGGTGCGCGGCCCTTTAGGCGGAGGCACCGCGGGCCAGGCGTGGCGAGGTATCGGCCTGGGCGGCTTCCAGCAGTGCCAGGCGCTCGCGTACCGCGCGCTCGATCCCGGCGACGTCCAGACCGCACTCGGCCAGCATGTCGGCCGGCTTGGCGTGTTCGATGTAGCTATCCGGCAGGCCCAGGTTGAGCACCGGCTGGACCAAGGCATTGGCCTGCAGGAATTCGTTGACCGCACTGCCGGCACCGCCCATGACGCTGTTTTCCTCGACGGTGACCAGCAGGTCGTGGTCGGCGGCGAACTGGCGGATCAGGGCTTCGTCCAGCGGCTTGACGAATCTCATGTCGGCCACGCTGGCGTCCAGGCGCTCGGCGACCTGCAGGGCCTCGGCCAGTTGCACGCCAAACACCAGGAAGCCGACGGTGGGGCCGTTTTTCAGGCTGCTCTGGCGACGCACCACGCCCTTGCCGATGGGCAGGGGTTCCAGGCCCGGATCGAGGGCGGCATTGGGACCGCTGCCGCGCGGGTAGCGCACCGCGGCGGGACCCTGATGGCGATAGCCGGTGGTGAGCAGTCGCCGTAGCTCGTTCTCGTCACTGGGCGCCATGATCACCATGCCGGGGATGCAGCGCAGGTACGACAGGTCGAAGCTGCCAGCATGGGTCGGACCGTCTTCGCCGACCAGGCCAGCGCGGTCGATGGCGAAGAGCACGTCCAGATGCTGCACCGCCACGTCGTGGATCAGCTGATCGTAGCCACGCTGCAGGAAGGTGGAGTAGATGGCCACCACCGGCTTCATGCCGTCGCAGGCCAGGCCCGCGGCCAGGGTCACCGCATGCTGTTCGGCGATGGCCACGTCGAAGTAGCGCTCGGGATAGCGTTCGGCGAAGCGGATCAGGTCGGAGCCTTCCTTCATCGCCGGGGTGATGCCCACCAGCTTGGCATCGGCGGCGGCCATGTCGCACAGCCAGTCGCCAAAGATGTTGGAGTACTTGGGCGCGCCCGGGCGCTTGGGCTTGGCGTCCAGCGGCTCCAGCTTGGTAATGGCGTGGTAGCCGATGGGATCGGCCTCGGCGATGGACAGGCCCTTGCCCTTGCGGGTGATGACATGGAGGAACTGCGGGCCCTTGGCGTCGCGCAGGTTGCGCAGGGTGGTGACCAGGGTCGGCAGGTCATGGCCGTCGATGGGGCCGATGTAGTTCCAGCCCAGTTCCTCGAACAGGGTGCCGGGTACCAACATGCCCTTGGCGGCTTCTTCGGTGCGGCGGGCGATTTCCCAGGCACCGGGCAGCTTGGAGAGGGCCTTCTTGCCGTTCTCGCGCAGGTGCTGGTAGGTGCGGCTGGAGAGCAGTCGCGCCAGGTAGTTGGACAGGCCACCGACGTTGCGCGAGATGGACATGTCGTTGTCGTTGAGCACCACCAGCATGTTGGCGCCGGTATCCGAGGCGTGGTTGAGGGCCTCGAAGGCCATGCCCGCGGTCAGGGCGCCGTCGCCGATCACCGCCACCGACTTGCGCTCGATGCCTTGCAGCTGGGCGGCGATGGCCATGCCCAGGGCGGCGCCGATGGAGGTGCTGGAGTGACCGACGCCAAAGGTGTCGTACTCGCTCTCGCTGCGGCGCGGGAAGGCGGCCAGGCCGTCCTTCTGGCGCAGGCTGGCCATGCCTTCGCGGCGACCGGTGAGGATCTTGTGCGGATAGGCCTGGTGGCCGACGTCCCACACCAGCCGGTCTTCCGGGGTGTTGAAGACGTAGTGCAGGGCCACGGTCAGTTCGATGACGCCGAGGCCGGCGCCGAAGTGACCGCCGGTCTGGCCCACGGTCCACAGGAGAAAGGCGCGCAGTTCGTCGGCGACGGCTTCCAGCTCGGCATCACCGAGCTGGCGCAGCTGGACCGGCGAGTCGATGCGGTCGAGCAGGGGCGTCGCGGGACGCTGGCGGGGAATCTCGTGAAACGTCTTGGGCATCTGGCTGATCACTTTGCGCAGAGAATTAGGCAGTTTACCCGATGCCCGCGTGGCATCCCAACAGCGGACAGGGCGTCTTGTTATGCCCCTGTGACAACGGACCCGGGGGCAAATGCGGCCCGGGTCACGAGTTTTTCCGCGGGCGAGCGCTCAGTTGCGCCGCTCGACGATGTAGCGGGCCAGGGCGCGCAGGGGTTCGGCGGGCTCGCCCAGGGGCTCGATGGCCGCCAGGGCAGTGTCGCGCAGCTCCAGGGCATAGGCCTTGGCCACGTCCAGGCCGAGCAGTGCTGGGTAGGTCGGTTTGTCGCGGGCGAGGTCGGCGCCCTGGCGTTTGCCCAGGGTCTGGGTATCGCTTTCGATGTCGAGCACATCGTCCCAGACCTGGAAGGCCAGGCCGATGGCCTCGGCATAGCGGGCCAGGGCCTCACGCTCGGCGGCACCGGCGGCTTCGCTGGCCAGGGCGCCGAGTTGCACGCTGGCGGCGATCAGGGCGCCGGTCTTGTGCAGGTGCATGGTCTCCAGCGCCGGCTGGTCGATACGGCGGCCGACCGACTCCAGGTCGATGGCCTGGCCGCCGACCATGCCCGCCGGGCCGCTGGCGCGCGCCAGCAACGCGACCATCTCCAGCCGCACCGCGGCGTCCTGGGGCGCCGCCAGCAGGGTCTCGAAGGCCAGGGTCTGCAGGCCGTCGCCGGCAAGGATGGCGCAGGCTTCGTCATAGGCCTTGTGGGTGGTGGGCCGGCCGCGGCGCAGGTCGTCGTCGTCCATGGCGGGCAGGTCGTCGTGGACCAGGGAATAGGCGTGGATCAGCTCCACCGCGCAGGCGGCCTGGTCGGCGCGTGCCGAATCGCCGCCCAGGGCTTCGCAGGCGGCATAGACCAGCAGCGGCCGCACCCGCTTGCCGCCGCCCATGACGCTGTAGGCCATGGCCGCATAGAGCCGGGCGAGTTCGGCGCGCGGGGCGGTGAAGAGCGGGGCGAGGGCTGTGTCGACGCGGGTCTGGCAGCGTTGCTGGTAGGCCTCGATCATGCGTCGTCCCCGACCGGGGCGAAGGGCGCGGCGCTGAGTTCGCCGTCCTTTTCCAGCAGGATCTGCACCTTCTGCTCGGCCTGGGCCAGGGCGCCCTGGCATTCGCGGGTCAGGCGGATGCCCTGTTCGAAGGCGCCGAGGGAGTCCTCCAGGGACAGCTCGCCACTTTCCAGGCGTTCCACCAGGGTCTGCAATTCGGCCAGGGATTGTTCGAAGTCGGGAGCTTTCTTGCGGGCCATCGGGATTCTCGGCAGAAGCGATCGGGTCGCGGGAAGTGGGCTACAGGTCGGCCATTGTGCCACAGCCATCGGCGCCGCTTGACGCCATGCCCGGCCAGGCCCTAGGGTAGCGGTCATGAAAACGCGCAGCCACCAACGCCCCAACATTATTACCGCCATTACCTGATGGCGGGACAGCGTTAGCTGCGCAACCAGACCCGCCCAAGAGGCGGGTTTGTACTTTCTGACTCCTGGGCCCCGACGAAACACCCCAGGAGCCCGCCATGACCGTCCAGGAACCCGCAACCGATCTCTTGCAGCGCTATGCCCGCAAGATCCTCGAAGCCCCCGTCTACGACGTGGCGATCGAAACGCCCCTGCAACCGGCGCGGGCGCTGTCCGAGCGGCTGGGCTGCCAGGTGCTGCTCAAGCGCGAAGATCTGCAGCCGGTGTTCTCCTTCAAGATCCGCGGTGCCTACACCAAGCTGGCCAGCCTTTCGGCCAGCGAAAAGGCCCGTGGCGTGATCACCGCCAGCGCCGGCAACCACGCCCAGGGCCTGTCCCTGGCGGCCCGCGAACTGGGGGTGCGGGCGATCATCGTGATGCCGCGCACCACGCCGGAGCTCAAGGTCATCGGCGTGCAATCG
>Ga0153990_1000045_pt1 | contig 39635 bp, 36 predicted proteins | sample TSNC074MetaG_FD_104739 | JGI IMG/M metagenome (GOLD analysis project Ga0153990, IMG submission 104739) | Attine ant fungus gardens microbial communities from North Carolina, USA - TSNC074 MetaG | ecosystem: Host-associated > Fungi > Mycelium > Unclassified | place: USA: North Carolina, Jones...
GATGCGCAGCCCTGAGGTCACGGACGAAGACCAGGCCAGGATGGCGCCTGACAGGATGTTGGGATGGTCGCAACAAAGAACCCGCTTCGGCGGGTTTTTTGTTGGGCGCGATTCAGGGTTGGCGGGCGGACCGGGCGGGGTATGGCAAAAGGCTTACACGCAGTGGTGTCACCTGGCCATGTTGCCACCTGCGGGGGCTGCGTAATCTACACCCATCAGCCGCGCAGGATGCGCAGCCCTGAGGTCACGGACGAAGACCAGGCCAGGATGGCGCCTGACAGGATGTTGGGATGGTCGCAACAAAGAACCCGCTTCGGCGGGTTTTTTGTTTTGGGCGTCATTCCGGATTGGCAGGGGCTTCGGGTCCGGGTTCCGCGGCGATGCGGTTGCGGCCGGCGCCCTTGGCTGCATAGAGCGCCCGGTCGGCGCCTTCGGTGAGGGTGTAGGCATCCATCCCGGCCCTGTGGGTGGCCAGGCCGACGCTCAGGGTGATGGGACGTCGTGACCAGGCGTGGTTGGCGACGGCGGCGCGGCAGCGCTCGGCCACCAGGTGGGCCGCGGTGAGATCGGCACCCGGCAGCAGGATGGCGAATTCCTCGCCGCCGTAGCGGAAGCAGGCGTCGTTGTCGCGACAGCTCTGCAGCAGCAACTGGCCGACGGCCTGCAAGGCGCTATCACCCGCCTGGTGACCATAGGCGTCGTTGTAGGCCTTGAAGTGATCCACGTCGATCAACAGCATGGACAGCGGCGTGCGCTGCTCCTCGGCGCGCAGCAGGTGCTCCGCCAGGCGCAGGTCGAAGGCGCGTCGATTGAACAGGCCGGTCAGGGCATCGGTGACGCTGCGCTGCTCGGCGGCCTGCATCATGCCCAGCAACTGGCGCTGCGAGGCCTCCAGCATGTGCTGTTGCTCGATGTGCTCGGTGACGTCCACCGACAGGCCCGCCAGGGCGATGCCCTGGCGGGTGACCAGGGGAAACTTGTAGGACTGCCAGAAGAGGCGGCGGCCATCGAGGGCGGTCATGCGCTCGACGAGGCGGCTCGGCTTGAGTTCGTTCATCACCTGCTCGTCGACCTGGCGAAAACGGGGCGCCGCCTCTGGCCAGATGGTGAAGTCGTCCTGGCCGATGACCTCGTCGCGGGTCAATTCAAGCTGCTGCAGAAACGGCTCGTTGACATAGCGGTAGCGCCAGTCGCGGTCCTTGATGTAGGCGATGAAGGGCCCGTTGTTCATGAAGGCGGAAAAGTTGATGTCCAGCTCTTCCAGCTGGCGCAGGGTCTCGCGCTGTTGCAGCAGGATGATGACCTGTCGGGCCAGCCGTTGCAGGTTGTCGACCTGAGCCGTCTCGAAACGCCGAACCCGGTCGTCCATCACGCAGAGGGTGCCCAGGGCGACCCCGTGCCGGTCGAGCAGGGGGATGCCCAGGTAGGCGCGCATCCCTTCCAGCCCGGGAGCGGACCGGAGATGGGCGACGCGTGGGTCGCCTTGCAGGTCTTCCACCAGGAAGGGCTCACGCGGGGTACGGATCGCCAGGTGGCAGAGGGAGGCGTCGACCGGCACCTCGGCTAGCGTCAGGCCCTGACAGGCCTTGAACCAGAGACGGTGTCGATCGGCGAGGGTGATGAAGGCCACCGGCGCCCGGGTCAGCTGGCAGGCCAGGACGACGATGTCCTGGTAGGCGGCTTCGACGCCGCTATCGAGAATCTGCAACTCGCTCAGGGCGTGGAGACGCTGGGCGTCATCGGGGGCAGTCATGCGGGCTCGCGAAGGCGGGATGTCTGGCTAGAGCATAGTACCCGGGGTGGCCGAGGAAAACTGCAGCCTTGCCACAGTCCGCCGTGGTGCCGGTCGGGACCGGCACCACGCGTGCTCGGCTAGCGCCGGGGTTGCAGCAGCAGTGCCACCAGGGCGCTCCAGCCGGTCTGGTGGGAAGCCCCGAGTCCGCGGCCGTTTTCACCGTGGAAATACTCGTGGAACAGCACCAGGTCGCGACTGCGCAGATCGTTCTGCAATTGCGGATAGTCGACCATGCTCGGGCGCTTGCCATCGGCGTCCTTGAGGAACAGCCGGGTCAGACGCTGGCTGAGGCCGTCGGCGACCTCTTCCAGATTGGCCAGGTAGCCCGAACCGCTGGGATATTCCACCGAGAAGCTGTCGGCGTAGTAGCGGTGGAATTCGTGCAGCGACTCGATGAGCATGTAGTTGATCGGCATCCACAGCGGTCCGCGCCAGTTGGAATTGCCGCCGTACAGGCGCGAATCCGATTCCGCCGGTTGGTAGCGGGCGCTGAGCAGGTTGCCGTCGGCCTGGCGCATCTCGAAGGGTTGCTGTTCGTGGGCCTTGGACAGCGAGCGGATGCCGTATTCGGAAAGGAATTCGTTGTCATCCAGCATGCGCTTGAGCAGCAGCTTGGTGCGATGGCCGCGCAGCAGCGAGAGCAGGAATCTGTTGCCCTGGCCGGGCTCGGTCCAGCGCGAGACCAGCCGGGCGAGATCCGGACGCTGGCGCAGGAAGCCGCGCAGCCGTCCGCCGAGGCCGGGAAGGCCCTCGTGCTCGCGCTGTTCCAGCACCTGCACCGCGAACAGCGGGATGAGGCCGACGATGGACCTCAGGCGCAGCGGCTCGGCGCTGCCATCCGCCTTGTGCAGGACGTCATAGAAGAACTCGTCCTGTTCGTCCCAGAGGCCGTCTTCGCGGTCGTCGCTGTGGTTGATGGCGCCGGCGATGTGCAGGAAGTGCTCGAAGAACTTGACCCCCAGATCGACGTACACCGGATTTTCCTTGGCCAGCTCCAGGGCGATGCGCATCAGGTCCAGGGCATAGGCGGCCATCCAGGCGGTGCCGTCGGCCTGGTCCAGGTGATAGCCCTCCGGCAGGGGTGCCGAGCGATCGAAGAGGGCGATGTTGTCCAGGCCGAGAAAGCCGCCCTGGAAGATGTTGCGACCCTCGGTGTCCTTGCGGTTGATCCACCAGGAGAAATTCAGCAGGAGCTTGTGGAAGACACGCTCGAGAAAGACCCGGTCGCCCACCCCGGTCAGGGACTTTTCCTGCAGGTAGACGTGCCAGGTGGCCCAGGCATGCACCGGCGGATTGGCGTCCTCGAAATTCCACTCGTAGGCCGGCAGCTGGCCATTGGGGTGCATGAATCTGTCCTTCACCAGCAGCAGCAACTGCTGCTTGGCGAAGCCGGGATCGATCAGGGCATAGGCCACCGCCTGGAAGGCCAGGTCCCAGGAGGCATACCAGGGGTACTCCCATTTGTCCGGCATGGAGACGATGTCGAAATTGAGCAGGTGCCGCCAGTGGCCGTTGCGGATGCGCTGGCGCTGCGCCGGCGGCGTCGGCTGGGCCGGATCGCCATCGAGCCAGCGATTGACCTCGAAATAGTAGAGCTGCTTGGACCAGAGCAGGCCGGCCAGGGCCTGGCGCTGTACCAGGCGGGCATCGGGATCGGCGATCTTTTCCTGCAGGGCGGCATAGAAGGCGTCGGCTTCGGCGATGCGCTCGGCAAAGATCGCATCGGCATCCACCGACAGCGCATTGGTGGGCGCCAGGCGCAGGTAGACCACGGTCTTGGCGCCACCCTCCAGCTCCACGGCGAAATGGGCGGCCGCCTTGCTGCCGAAGTCGCGGCGGATCGCCTCGCGGGCGCCGCGCACCACGTAGTCGTTGATGCCGTCCTTGAAGGGGCCCTCGGCAGCTTCACCGGTCAGGCGGGGCAGGTTGGTTTCGTTGTTGCAGAACAGCCACTCGGCCTCGCGTGGGCCCCAGGCGCTGACCACCAGGTCGGGCCGGTCGAAATAGCTGGCGCGGACCTGGTCGCCTTCCAGGCTGAGCATGGAGCGCGGCGGGGTACCGGTCCAGGCCCAGGTGTTGCGTGACCAGATCTGCGGCAGCACCCGCAGGCTGGCGCGCTCGGTCCCGCGATTTTCCACGGTGACCCGCATGAGGATGTCGTCGGGGGTGTGCTTGGCGTATTCGACGGTGACGTCGAAATAGCGATCCTCGGCGAAGACGCCTGTGTCGAGGATCTCGAATTCGCGATCGTTCAGCCCGCGCCGGGCGTTTTCCTCGGTGAGCTGGGCATAGGGAAAGGCGGCGTGGGGGTACTTGTAGAGCATCTTCTGGTAGGCGTGGCTCGGCACCCCGTCCAGGTAGAAGTACAGCTCCTTGACGTCCTCGCCATGGTTGCCCTCGGCGTTGGTCAGGCCGAACAGCCGTTCCTTGAGGAAGGGGTCGCGCTCGTTCCAGAGGGCGATGCCCAGGCACCATTGCTGGGCCTTGTCGCAGAAACCGGCCAGGCCGTCTTCGCCCCAGCGATAGGCGCGGCTGCGCGCATGGTCGTGGGGAAAGTAGCGCCAGGCGTCGCCGTCGGCGCTGTAGTCTTCACGGACCGTGGCCCACTGGCGCTCGCTCAGGTAGGGTCCCCACTGTCGCCAGGCGGCGGCGTCGGTATCAGCCAGGCGCTGGCCTTCTCGGGTATGCAGGATGCCCGGGGCGGGATGTGCCGTCATCGTGTCTCCAGATTCAGGTAACGGTTAAGGCTCGAGGATAGATCACCATTGTGGCGTGCAAAGAGCGGCCTCGGCGTATCGCTGCAGTTTTAGTGCCTGTCTGGCGGGAAAAAATTCACGCCGTTGCGGTTTTCGTCACAGGGCTCCGGCCGCGGCAGGGGCTCTAGCCCGGGCCGGACGCGGGCGAAAAAAAGCCCCACGCCGGATCCGGGTGGGGCCTTTGGTCTTCGCGGTGAGCCCGCTGCGTACGCAGCGGGCCTGGCAGCGACTTACAGTGCCATGTCGTTGGCGGCCTTTTCGACACGCGGAGCGCTGGCGGTGGCCTTGGCGTTCTCGGTGCCGGTAGCGACCGGCGGGGTGGCCAGTTGCAGGACTTCGGCGGTGTAGTTCCACTCCTGCTGCACGCGCGCGGGGTCGCTGTTCAGCTTGGTGCCGTAGCTGGGCACGATCTGGTGCAGCTTGGCTTGCCACTCCGGGGTCGCGACCTTGTCCTTGAACACCTTCTCCAGCACGCTCAGCATGATGGGGGCGGCGGTCGAGGCACCCGGGGAGGCGCCCAGCAGGCCGGCGATGCTGCCGTCCTTGGCGGCGACGATCTCGGTGCCCAGCTTCAGCACGCCACCCTTGTCGGCGTCGCGCTTGATGATCTGCACGCGCTGACCGGCCTGCCACAGGCGCCAGTCTTCCTTCTTGGCGTTGGGGAAGTACTCGCGCAGGGCGGCCATGCGGTCGTCATCCGACAGCATCAGCTGGCCGGCGAGGTATTCCACCAGCGGGTACTCGGCCACGCCCACGCGGACCATCGGCCAGGCGTTGTGGGTGTTGGTGCTGGTCAGCAGGTCCAGGTAGGAGCCCTGCTTGAGGAACTTGGTGGAGAAGGTGGCGAAGGGCCCGAACAGGATCACGCGCTTGCCATCGAGCATGCGGGTGTCCAGGTGCGGAACCGACATCGGCGGTGCGCCCACCGAAGCCTTGCCGTAGGCCTTGGCCAGGTGCTGCTGGGCGATCTCGGGATTGTCGGTGACCAGGAAGGAGCCGCCCACCGGGAAGCCGGCGTAGTCGTTGGCTTCGGGGATGCCCGACTTCTGCAGCAGGTGCAGGGCACCGCCGCCGGCACCGATGAAGACGAACTTGGCGTCGGTCTCGGTCTTCTTGCCGTCCTTGAGGTTCTTGTACTCCACGCGCCAGCTGCCATCGGCATTGCGGGTGATGTTCTCGACTTCGCTGGACAGATTCAGCTTGAAGTTCGGCTTGGACTGCAGGTTGGCGGCGAACTGGCGGGTGATCTCGCCGAAGTTGACGTCGGTGCCCAGCGGACTCCAGGTGGCGGCGATCTTCTGCTTGGGATCGCGGCCTTCCATCATCAGCGGAACCCACTGCTTGATCTGCGCGGGATCCTCGGAGTACTGCATGCCGGAGAACAGCGGGCTGGCCTTGAGCGCCTCGTAGCGCTTCTTCAGGAAGGCGATGTTCTCGTCACCCCAGACGAAGCTCATGTGCGGGGTGCTGTTGATGAAGCTCTTCGGATCCTTGAGGACGCCGTTCTTGACCTGCCAGGACCAGAATTGACGGGAGATCTGGAAGGCTTCGTTGATCTCGATGGCCTTGGCGATGGTGACCTTGCCGTCCTTGTCTTCCGGGGTGTAGTTCAGCTCGGCCAGGGCGGAGTGGCCGGTACCGGCGTTGTTCCAGCCGTTGGAGCTCTCGTCGGCGACCTTGTCCAGGCGCTCGACCATTTCCATGGTCCAGTTCGGCTCCAGCTCGTTCAGCCAGATGCCCAGGGTGGAGCTCATGATGCCGCCGCCGATCAGCAGGACGTCGACCTTCTTGATGTCTTCGGCCTGTGCGGTGCCCAGGGCGGAGGCGATGGCGACGCCGAGCAGCGCGCCAGTCATTTTCTTCAGCATGTGGTCTCTCGTTCGATAGAAGCTGGGTCTGCTTATCGAGTTTCGGTGCGGTGCGGCACCATGGCACATGGGTGGATGTGCAGTGGGCGAGGCAGAATGCAGCCGGAAACACGCAAGGGCAGGTTCTTGTCCCTCCACCGCCCCTCTCTCATGAGTCACCGGAGGAGTCGGAGCAAAAACGCGATGCACGGCCTTGGCAGCGGCTGGCCGGAGACGAGGTCTCGGGCGCGGCTGCATGCGCGTGGCGTTTTTGTTGCCGGACATTTTAATGGGAAGGGATAGGGCTGCCTAGCCTGCAATTAATTGGCTTTGCCTATTAGCCTTTGGTCTAATCTCGTGTGACTCCGGTCAAAGTCCCGTCAGATGGGTCGTCGAGCGCACCGGAGCGGCTCCAGGCGCGGCCGCGCAGGCAGCCGGCAGCACCGACGAAACCGGTCAGAAAGCCGCCAAAGGGTCGTCGTTCAAGTGCGGGGAGATGGGTCAGGCGAAGCGCCAGGCAAGAAAGCGGCTCTGCTTCTGGCCCTGGGCCATGGCGAAGACGCGGACCTCGCCAGCCTGCTCGCGGCGCAACGCCGCCTGCAACGGCGGCAGGTTGCTGGCCTTGGATACCAGGCAGGTGAACCAGCCGACTTGGCGTGCGCAGGCACGGCTCTCGCGGATCATCCGGTCGATGAAGGCCGCCTCGCCGCCGGGACACCAGAGTTCGGCCGCCTGGCCGCCGAAATTGAGCAGGGGTACCTGCTTGCCGGTGGTCTTGCCCAGATTCTTCCACTTGCGCTGGCTGCCGCGGACGGCATCGTCGGGGCTGGCGTGGAAGGGCGGATTGCACAGGGTGGCGGCATAGCGCTCGCCGGGTTGCAGGATGCCGGCAAAGATCGCCTGAGGCTCCGGCTGCAGACGCAACTCGATGGCGGCGGCGCAATCCGGATTGGCCGCCAGGGTGCGTCCGAAGGCATCCAGCGCCGCCGGAGCGATGTCGCTGCCAACGAAGTGCCAGCCATACTCCTTGAAGCCGATCAGCGGATAGACGCCATTGGCGCCCGTACCCACGTCCAGCAAGCGCGTCGACTCGCCCCGGGGAATCCGGCCGCCATTGCCCTCGGCCAGCAGGTCGGCCAGGTGGTGCAGGTAATCCGCCCGACCGGGAATCGGTGGGCAGAGAAAATCGGCGGGAATGTCCCAGTCGCGCACGCCGTGATGCAACGCCAGCAGGGCCCGGTTGAGCGCCCGGACCGCCTGGGGGTCGGTGAAATCGATGGACAGATTGCCCCGCGGCGTCGGTGCCACGAAGGGCCTGAGCGCTGGGTTCGCGCGCATCAGGGCGGGAAAGTCGTAGCTGCCCTGGTGGCGATTGCGGGGATGCAGGGGCGCGGGGCGGCCAGGCAGGGGGCGGCGGGGCGAGGTCATGAGGGCAGGCAGGGTGGAAAAGGGGCGGCGAGCCTAGCACAGCCGCCCTTTTCACTCACGCGGGTGTCGGGGCGTCCTCCGGCAGCACGCCGATCTCGCGCAGGTTGCGCCAGAAGGCGGCGGGGATGGGCGCCCGCAGCAGCTCGGCGTTCTGTCGGGCCCGCTCCGGGGTGCTGCTGCCGGGAATGGTAGCGGCCACCGTGGGATGGGCCAGGCAGAACTGCGGGGCCGCGGCGCGGATGTCCACCCCATGATCCTGGCAGACGCCCTCGATCAACTCGACCTTGCGGCGCAGTGCCGGCTCGGCTTCGGCATAGTTGTAGTGCTTGCCGCCCGCCAGCAGACCGGAGTTGTAGGGCCCACCCACCACGATGCCCACGCCGCGGCGTTCGCATTCGGGAAAGAGGGTGTCCAGGGCTTCGCGGTGGTCCAGCAGGGAATAGCGACCGGCCAGCAGGAAGGCGTCGGGATCGCTCTGCTCCAGCGCCAGGCGGCAGGGCTCCACCAGGTTGACGCCCAGGCCCCAGCCCATGATCAGGCCCTCTTCGCGCATCTCGGTAAGGGCCTTGGCCGCACCCTGCATGGCCTGGGCGAAGTAGTCGCGCCAGGCCGGGCCGTGCTGGTCCTCGGACAAGTCGTGGATCCAGACCAGGTCGAGGCGGTCGGTCTTGAGACGTTCCAGGCTGGCCTCAATGGAGCGGCGGGCGCCGTCGGCGGAATAGTCGAGCACCCGCTTGAAGGGCAGTTCGTTGACGAACGGCGGCGCGTTTTCCGGCTGATCGGCCGGTTCCAGCAGGCGGCCGACCTTGCTGCAGAGGACGAAATCGTCGCGCGGCTTGTCGGCCAGCACCTCGGCGAAACGTCGCTCCGACAGCCCGGCGCCATAGTGGGGCGAGGTGTCATAGAGGCGGATGCCCGCGTCCCAGGCGGCTTCGAGGGTCGCCCGGGCCTCGGCGTCGCCTACCTCGCGGAACATGTTGCCCAGCGGGGCACCGCCAAAGCCAAGGGAGGGGATATCGATACGCATGAGAGGTCTCCAGGGGTACGTGTCTGCATCCCGACCGGTGCCCCGCCGCTCCTGTTCCCCTAATCCGCCGGACGTAGCAGCGCCACCTCTGCGGGCGTGAGTGGACGACAGGCGCCCTCGGCCAGCGCCGGATCCAGTTCCAGGTTGCCGATGCGATCGCGGTGCAGGGCGATGACCTCGATGCCGAAGCGGCCGAACATGCGCTTGACCTGGTGATAGCGACCTTCGACCAGGGTCAGGTAGGCGGTGTGCTCGTCCAGCAGCTCCAGCCGCGCCGGTTGGGTGGTGAGGTCTTCGTAGGCGAAGTAGAGGCCCTCGGCAAAGGCCGCGACCAGGTGCTGGGGGATGACCTCGGCGGTGGTGACCCGGTAGCGCTTGGTCTGCTTGTGGCGCGGATGACTCAGGCCGCGCGACCACTGGCCGTCGTTGGTGAGCAGCAGCAGGCCGGTGGTGTTGAAGTCCAGCCGTCCGGCCAGGTGCAGATCGGCACGCTGGTCCGGGGCGAGACAGTCCAGCACCGTGGCATGGCGGGCGTCGACGGTGGCGCTCACGCAGCCGCGCGGCTTGTGCAGCATCAGGTAGCGGCCGCCGGGACCGTCCTGCAGCAGGCGCTCGTCGGCCTCGATGCGATCGAAGGCGAACACCTCCTGCGCGGCCTGCAGGGTGGTGGCGCCGTTGACCCTTACCCGACCTTCCGCGAGCAGGCGCCGGGCGAGCTGCCGTCCCAGGTCGGGTCGGTTGCCCAGCCAGCGGTCCAGGCGCATCAGCGAGACTCGCCGGCGACGCCGGCCGCGCAGGCCGGGCAGAGGCAGCGTCGATCGCGCTCTTCCGCGGGCAGGCGTTCCAGGACGGCGGGATCCATCGGTGTCTGCAGGCACCAGCAGTCGCGGAGCTCGCCACCGGCCGCCAGGACGCAGCTGTTGGCCTGGCCGCACAGCGGGCAGCGGGTGGGATCGAAGGGCGTGGGCGATGCGGCCATGGTGATCTCGTCGGGCGAAGCGGGCGGCAGAGTACCGGAAATTGCGACCTGGATAACGTCCGCTACGCTGGGGGTCTGCGTACTGTCGCATCCGGGGTGCAAGCTGCATCCTAGCTCCGATCGTCGGACCACCCGAGGAACCCATGACAATAACTGCTCTGCGCACCCTGATCCGTACCCTCATTCCCGGCACCCTGCTGGTCAGCCAGCTGGCGCTGGCCACCGAAGCCGATGTCGGCCAGACCCTGGCCCGGCAGGCCGGCATTCCCTGGCCGGCGGTGATCGCCCATCGCGGCGCCTCCTTCGACGCCCCCGAATCCACCGCCCCGGCCTACCTGGTGGCGCGGGAGCTGGGCGCCGACTACCTGGAACTCGACCTGCAGCGCACCAAGGACGGCCAGCTCATCGCCCTGCACGACGACACCCTGGAGCGCACCACCGACGTCGCCAAGCGTTTCCCCGAGCGCGCCAAGGCGCCGGTCAGCCAGTTCACCCTGGCCGAACTCAAGTCGCTGGACGCCGGCAGCTGGTTCAATCAGGCCCATCCCGACCGTGCCCGGCCAAAGTTCGCCGGACTCAGGATCCTCACCCTGGACGAGGTCATCGACATCGCCGAAGGCGGTCGCAACAAGCCGGGTCTCTACATCGAGACCAAGCAGCCCAAGCTGTTTCCCGGCATCGAGCGCGATCTCAAGGCCAAGCTGACCCAGCGCGGTTGGCTCGGCAAGCCCAAGGCCAGCGCCACCGGCGTCGCCGCCATGCCCGGGCGGGTGATCCTGCAGACCTTCGAGAAAGGCAGCCTGGAGCTCCTTCAGAAGGAGATGCCCGACACGCCGAAGATCCTGCTGCTGTGGCTGGGTGACGACTACATCCCGGCCAAGCCCGGGCCCACCTACGCCGAATCGGGCGAGGCCAGCAAGGCGGCCTACTATGCCAAGCAGCAGGTGCGCTCCGAGGGCGATTTCACCGCCTGGATCGAGTGGGCCAAGGCCCATGGCGCCATCGGCATCGGCCCCTCGGCGGCCCTTGAGGAGGGCGGCGACCAGAGCTATGCGGACCTGGTGAAGCCCTGGATGAACGACGTCGCCCACGAGCGGGGTCTGCTGGTGCATGCCTATACGGTGGACTCGGCGGTGGACTACGCCCGTCTCGCGCCGCGTGGGGTGGATGGCTTCTTCAGCAATCGCGCCGCCGAATTGCTGAAGTTCTATGAGCGTCCGGCCAAGCAGGCACCCGCGGCCCTGCTCAAGCAGCTGGGTTACTGAGTCCAGACGGGGAGGCCTGGCGGTCTCCCCCATCGCCACCGGAGGCCTCCGCATGTCCCGCCATGCCTTCAACGGCGCCAAGCTGGCGCTGCTCTGCGCCGAGCAGATCCTGGTCTATCAGCGCGATGACAAGCCCGACATCCCCTGGCCGGCTCTCTGGGACCTGCCGGGCGGCGGGCGCGAAGACGACGAAACGCCCGAGCGCTGCGCCCTGCGCGAGCTGGAAGAGGAATTCGGCCTGGTGCTGGATGAGGCGCGGCTGACCTGGGGACGTTGCTATCCACCGCGTCAGCCGGGCTATCTGCCCAGCTGGCTGTTCGCCGGGCAGTTGCATCCCGCCGAGATCGCCGCCATCCGCTTCGGTGACGAAGGCCAGCACTGGCAGTTGATGAGTATCGTCGACTTTCTCGCCCATCCCCAGGGCGTGCCCCATCTGCAGGCGCGGCTGCGGGACTACCTGGGCGAGCGGAAGGAAAGCGGACCGGCGTCTCTTAATCCCGGCTGAATGAACGCGCGATAATCGAGCGCGAGCGGCGGGCGCAGCTTAAGCTTTCTCCAGGCCCATCCGGGCCGTTCTGGAGATCTCCCCCATGCGCCATTTCCTCTTGGCGTCGCTCTGTGCCCTGACGTTCACCGGCTGCACCGTCTACGACACGTCCCCGCGCTATTACAGCCGTCCGGCACCCCCCGCGGCGGTCTTTTACGGCACGCCAGCCTATCCGCCGCCCGCGGTCATCGTTCGGCCCTATGGCTACGGCTACTACTATCGACCGGCCCCGCCGCCACCGCCCCACTGGGGGCCGGGTCCCGGTTGGGGACCGCCGGGCTGGGGGCCGCGTCCGGGTTATGGTCCGCCCGGCTGGGGCCCGCGCTACGGTCCGCGCTGGTAGCGGGTTTGACAGGGGCAGCCGGCTTTTCTAGGGTGCTGCCCTTGTCTTGACCAGGAAGCCTCGAATCGTGGACGACGATCGCATCAAGCTCGACCCCCAATGGAAAGCCGCGCTGCGCGACGAATTCGAGCAGCCCTACATGCGTCAGCTGAGCGAGTTCTTGAGGCGCGAGAAGGCGGCGGGCAAGGTCATCTATCCGCCCGGTCCGCTGATCTTCAATGCTCTCAATACCACCCCTCTGGATCAGGTCAGGGTGGTCATTCTCGGTCAGGATCCCTACCACGGTCCGGGCCAGGCCCATGGCCTGAGCTTCTCGGTGCAACCCGGGGTGCCGGCGCCACCGTCGCTGCAGAACATCTTCAAGGAACTCAAGCGCGACCTGAACCTGCCCATCCCCAACCACGGCTATCTGCAGCACTGGGCGGAGCAGGGCGTACTGCTGCTCAACACCTCGCTGACCGTGGAGCAGGCCAACGCCGGCTCCCATGCGAAGGCCGGCTGGCAGCGATTCACCGATCGCGTCATCGAGGTGGTCAGCGCCGAGCGCGAGAATCTGGTGTTCCTGCTCTGGGGCAGCCATGCCCAGAGCAAGCAGGCGCTCATCGATCCCCAGAAGCACCTGATCCTCAAGTCGGCGCATCCCTCGCCACTGTCGGCCCACCGCGGCTTCATCGGCAACGGCCACTTCGGTCGCACCAACGAATTCCTGCGCAACGCCGGGCTCACCCCCATCGACTGGGCCTTGCCGCCGCTGGCGTAGGAGAGGCGCAGCCGGCCGGATACTCAGGGTCAGGTCGCCGCCGCCGCTACCGTCCGGGCCGGGCGCCGGTGGCACTGCAGGCACCAGCTCGTCCCGAGCAGGAGCAGGAGGATCGCCAGGGCTTCCAGGCGAGTCGGCCAGCGCCCGTTCCAGAGAAAGCCATAGGTCAGCGAGGCCAGGGTCTCGATGACGATGGCCTGGCCACTCAGGGTCAGGGGTAGCCGGCGGCTGGCCTGGTTCCAGCAGGCGCCACCGATCACCGAGGCGAGCAATGCCACGCCGGCAGCCACCAGCAGTGGCTGCAGCCAGTCCGCCGGTGCTCGCCACGCCAGCTCCTCGCCGAGCAACCAGGGCGCGGCCAGCAGGGCCTGAGCGCCGGTCATCCCGCCCAGCAGCAGGCCCCAATCGTGGGCGCCGATCGGCGTCCTGGCCAGGAAGCGCGTGTTGACCACCGCGAACCAGCTCCAGGCCAGCAGGGCGCCACAGGCGCACAGCAGTCCCAGGGCGGGCTGCTCGCCGACGGCGGTGGTGGTCAGCGTCTCGTAGCTGATCAGGGCAACGCCGAGCAGCGCGCAGCAGAGCGACGGCCAGAGGCGCCCGAAGCTCACGGCGCCCGCGTCGCGCTGCCCGGCCAGGGCCACCAGCAGCGGGATCAGGCCGACGATCAGGGTGGTCGCCGCGATACCGGCCTGCTTCACGCCCACGCCGACCAGGGTGTAGTAGCCCAGGTTGCCGATCAGGCTGAGCCAGAACAGGCGCCTGCCATCGGCCCAGCTCAGTTGCGAGCGCAGTCGGCGCCAGCAGCGCAGCAGCAGCCCGAGAGACATCAGGCCGTAGCAGAGAAAGCGCAGCACGGCGAACTGGGCGCCGCTCAGGTCGGGGACCAGCGCTGGCGCCAGAAAGATCACGCCCCAGCACAGGCCTGCCGCCAGCCCATAACCGATACCCACCGCCGATAGTTCTCGTTCCTGCATCGCACCGTCCCCACCCATTCGCCACCAGTGTGGCGACGGCGAGGGGAACCGGTCTTGCGCGAGGCTGCGGGGCTTTTTACCTGGACTGCTTAGCTGGACTGAGTTACCCGGGCAGTCGCTGGCCGCGCCGCCAGGCGGCCGGGCTGATGCCCTGGCGGCGGGTCATGGCGCGGGTCAGGGCGGCCTGATCGGAAAAGCCGACGCGCAGGGCGATGTCGGCAATCGGGAGGCGGCTGTCGCCCAGCCAGCGCTGCGCCTGGCGCAGCCGCAGATCGGTCAGCCAGGCCTGGGGCGTCTGGCCGAAACGCTGGTGGAACAGCAGGTGCAACCGCGTCAGCCCCAGGCCCGCCAGACGGGCCATGGCCGCATTGTTCCAGTCACCCGCGGGCTGGGCCTCCACCTGGGCCAGCAAGCGGTCGAAGGCCGAGCCGGCGGCAGTGGCGTCGAGCGAGGCGAGCAGCAGGCGGGTGAGTTCGGGCGCGTGTTGATCGAGGGCATCAGGCGAAGTCAGCTCGGCGAAGGCGATCAGCTGCCGCGTCGCAGGCTGGATCGCCAGCCCCGGCTGCCGTAGCGCGCGATCCAGAATGGGGGCAGGCAACCAGTCGGCTGCGCAATCGATCACCAGAAAGCGGCTGCCTGGCTCCGATTGCTGGGCATGACCGCAGTCGGGCGCCACCAGGGCCGCGAGCCCGGTATGCAGCCGCGTCCCGCTACGCCCGGCGAGTTCCAGCTCCATGCCGCCCTGGATGGGCAGCACCAGCTGCGCGAAGGCATGGGCATGGGGCTGGTGGTCGCCCTGATAGCGCTTGATGGCGAGGCGAGGAGTCAAGGCGCACCTCGGTGGAGAAGCGGGAGGTCGAGAGCCTTGATCCTAGCATGCCACGCCGAGTCTCTTGGAGTTCAGCGCACCGGCTGCAGCGGCAATTCCACCTCGCCACCGCTGTTCAGATCGACAGTCACCGGCTCCTGGGTCAGGTACAGCGGGCGACCGCCGAGCAGGATGCGGCCGCTGAGCAGATAGCGCTCGCCGCTCTTGACCTTGGCCGGGGCGTAGTCGAGGCGGAAGGGCACCTGGCCGGGTTGCTTGACGAACAGGGTGCGCTGGGCCAGGCGACCGGCAGGGGTATCGCCGGCGCTGGCGCTGTAGAGGCTGACGGTGAGCTTGGCGGTGGGCGGTACCGGCTCGTTGGCGGTAAAGGTGGCCTGGCCGCTGAGGCTGGTCATGCTCGGCTGGGCCGGCACGCCAGGGGTGGTGGTCTGCGGCTGCTCGGTGGGCGGCAGCGGCTGGCCGGCCGGCGGCGGCGTCGCGGGACCGGGGCGCAGCCCGCTACAGGCGCTGAGCAGCAGCGAGGTGGCGAGCAGGGTGGCGATTCTTTTCATGGGTAGATCCTGGACTGAAATCGACTGCTGTGACCCATGGATGCCGGCTTAGTTGCCGGCGGGCACAGGGGATTCGGCTTCCGGCAGGTCCGGGGCCTCGGGCCGATCCAGGGCCACCTGGCGGATCGACAGGCGAATCTCCGCCGGCAGCACCCGCTTGCCTGCACCCTCGGCCAGTTCACCGAGCAGTTCATGGTGGCCCAGGGTGCCGTCGTCGGCCTTGCGCAGCACCCCTTCGGCCAGCAGCGTCTGGATGAAGTGGCGGAACAGCGACTTGTCGAAGAATTCCGGCGCATTGAGGCCATGCAGCACCGACAGCCGCTGGGCCATCACCGTGCAGAGTTCTTCCAGCTGCGGCGCGGTCAGGCTGTTCTGCCCGTGGTTGAGGATCAGCGCAGTGGTCATGTAGTAGCGCTGCAGGGTCTGCAGGATGGCCCGCGCCAGCAGGGTGAGGCGGACGAATTGCCGCGAGCTGGGCGCCGCGCGCACGAAGACGTCGTCCTCGATGCGCAGCAGGCCGCGCTCCACCATGGCTTCCAGCCAGCCGTCCAGCACCAGCGGCAGCTCCTCGCGCTCCCAGTGGATGAACAGTTCGGCCTGCAGATAGGGATAGAGCGCCAGGGCGAATCTATGGATCAGCTCGCGGGTCATGCGCCCGGTGTTCTGGAAGAAGCTGGCGATCAGCGCCGGGATGGCGAAGAGGTGCAGGACGTTGTTGCGGTAGTAGGTCATCAGCACCGCGTTCTGCTCGTCCAGGTAGAGGATGCGCCCCAGGGCGTCCTGCTGCTCGGAGAGGAAGCCGAGGGCGCGCACCTCTTCGATGATCGCCTGGCCGTTGCCCTCGGGCAGGGTGACGCTGGTGGAGTAGGGGACCCGTTTCAGCAGATCCAGATAGAGATCGATGGCGCGCACCAGGGCGCCTTCGTCGAGGGCCTGGCGATGGGTCGACAGCAGCGCCAGGGCCACCAGGTTGACCGGGGTGACGGCCGCCGCGGCATTGATGCGGCGCACCACCCGCTCGCCCAGTTCGTGGGTGACCGAATTGAACCAGGCGGGCTTCAGGTCTTCGCCCAGGGGTTCGTCGCGCCAGCCTGGACGGCGGGCATCGAGAAAGCTCTGCAGCGGGATGGGCTCGCCGAAGTTGACCCAGACCCGACCGAAGCGCTGGCGCAGGGCGCCGAAGACCTTGACCAGGTCGAAGATGGATTCCTTCTTCTTGGCCGCGCCGCGCAATTCACCGAGGTAGGTGCGACCCTCGAAGACCTTTTCGTAGCCGATGTACACCGGTACGAAGACGATGGGCCGCCGGGAATCGCGCAGAAAGCTGCGCAGGGTCATGGCCAGCATGCCGGTGCGTGGCTGCAGGGTACGGCCGGTCCGCGAGCGCCCGCCCTCGACGAAGTACTCGGTGGAGAAGCCGCGGCTGAACAGGCTGTGCAGGTATTCGTTGAACACCGCGGCATAGAGGGCGTTGCCCTTGAAACTGCGCCTCATGAAGAAGGCGCCGCCGCGTCTCAGGATGTTGCCCACCACCGGCATGTCCAGGTTGATGCCGGCGGCGATGTGCGGCGGGGTCAGGCCGTTCTGGAAGAGAAGGTAGGAGAGCAGCAGGTAGTCGATGTGGCTGCGGTGGCAGGGGACATAGACCACGGTATGACCGGGCGCCATCTCCTGGATCCGCTCGATATGGCTGACCGTGACGCCATCGTAGATGCTGTTCCAGAACCAGCGCAGACCGACGTCAAGGCAGCGCACTACCGGATAGGAGAAGTCTGAGGCGATCTCCCGGGCATAGTGCGCCGCCTCGTCTTCGATGCGCCCGGGAGTGGCCTTGCGCTGGGCGATCTCGTGGGCGATGGTCGCCCGCACCTGGGGTGCCCGCAGCAGGCCGCGCAGCAGGGTGCGCCGGTGCGACAGGTCCGGACCGATCACCGCCTGGCGCACGTTGCGGAAGTGGATGCGCAGCCGGCGCATCACCAGACGCTCCAGGCGTTGCGGATCGGGGCGCTGGCTGGCCAGTTCGCCCAGGGACAGTGGCTTGGAGAATTGCACCCGGGTCAGCCGGCCCAGCACCAGGATGCGCGCCAGCTTGCGCAGCCGGCCGGTCACCACCCAGTTGTCCGCCCAGAGCAGTTTCCAGGGACTGGTCTCGCGATCCGGCGACTGGCCCCAGAAGACGCTGACCGGCACCAGCTGGACGTCTTCCAGCTGCTGCTCGGTCACCGCGGTGACCACCCGGCGCAGGGTGGGGGGCACCGAGCGCCGCGCCGGGCGCCCGCGCCAGTTGGCCTTGCCGGTGGCGTTGAAGTAGGCCAGTGGCTCGGTCTTGCTGCCCAGCACCAGCGGGCGCAGTGGTCGCGGCAGCCCGGCCTTACGGCACTCCCGGTCGAGCACCGCCAGATCGCTCAGCGAGGCTTCGGGGAGGACATAGAGCACCGGCTTGGCGGGATCGATGCGGCTGAGCAGACTGGCCGCCTGGGTGGTCTCGGAGCGAACCCAGAGATAGAGCAGGCGCTTGAGCAGCGAGAAGGCCAGAAGGCGCAGCGGCGAACGGGTCATGGAGGGCTACCGGAATGACGGGGCGGCAGTGTGCCGGATGGCCTGGCGGGCGTAAAACCGCCCGTGTTGTTCTGACTTCGACCCGGCAGTCGGTGCCTTGTCCCCGCTGTCGAAAAAATGCCGCTTAAATCGTCGAAAACCCGGCACTGACGCGGCTTTCAGCCGTGATGGCACTTTGCGTAAAGAACGTTGCTTTTGCCGGGAAAGCCATGCTTCATAAGGTGTCGGCAAGTTGTTGCCAGTGGTCGGACCCGGGCTGTCAGCCTGGCGACCGATCCGATGCGCGATCCGTACCGATACCAAAAGGCAACCCGGTCGCCCAGGCTGTGGCGAGCGGGGATAGGAAATCCAGAAAGCTTCGGAGAGATGTGATGGGTGAGCAACGCGAAACCGGGACCGTCAAGTGGTTCAATGACGCCAAGGGATATGGATTCATTCAACGCGAGGGCGGTGCCGACGTGTTCGTTCACTACCGCGCCATCCGTGGTGAGGGCCACCGCTCCCTGACCGAAGGCCAGCAGGTGGAGTTCTCGGTGGTCGAGGGCCAGAAGGGCCTGCAAGCCGAAGACGTGGCCCGGGTCTAGGCCCGCTGTGCGAGGAGCGCAAGGCTCCTCGCACCTTCAGTTCACTCGGTGCGCCAGACGATCTCTTCGACGCCCGCCTCCGTCACCTTCAGCCAGCGATCGGCGGCTTCTTCCTCTTCTTCCTCGCTCCAGCCACTTGGCGCGCAGCGCACCTGCACCTGCAGGGCCGCCTGGGCATCGCGGGCACAGGCCAGATCGTCCACCCAGGGCGATACATCGCTTTCCAGCAGCAGGCTGTGCCATTTGCCCACCGCCTTCGGCAGCCAGGTGACCGGAATGGACTCGCCGCCATAGCGCAGGGTGCACTTGAAGGTCTGCCCGCGCGCCTGCCAGGCGCAGGGCATGGCGAACACCTGTTCGAGCCAGGCCGAGACGGCGTCCTGGTCGACGTCCTTGAGATAGATTTCGATATCGGGCTGGCGCATGGGGCTTAGGCTCCGGATTTGACGATCCAATCGTAACGTACTGCCACCCGCACCTCGAAGGGCTCGGCGAGGACCCGCTCACGGCGTTCGGCGTTGACGCGCCAACCGTGGGGGGTCATGGCCAGCAGGTCTTCACGGGTCTGGCGTTCGGCCAGCGGCAGCACGAATTCGAGCCCCTCGCTGTGGGCCAGTTCCAGGCCCTCCGGCAGATCCTGCAGATGCTTGTCTTCGGCATAGTCGCGCACCTCGTCATAGAGCCGCTGGCGCAGCTCCAGCAGGTGGGCGCTGGCCGGGCCCAGGCGCAGGATGCCGCCGCCGGGCGCCAGCACGCGCTGGGCTTCGGCCCAGTCGATGGGGCTGAAGACACTGGCCAGCAGCTGGCAACTGGCGTCCGGCAGCGGCAGGCGCGCCATGCTCGCCACCAGCCAGGTCAGGGCCGGGGTGCGCCGGCAGGCGCGGCGCACCGCCTCGCGGGAGATGTCCAGGGCATAGCCGTCGGCCGCGGGCAGCGCCTGGGCCAGGCGCGCGGTATAGAAGCCTTCGCCGCAGCCCACGTCGATCCAGCGCTGGGGCGCGCGTTCGGCGGCCAGGTGCGCCAGGCGCTCGGCCAGGGGCGCATAGTGACCGGCATCGAGAAAGCGTCGGCGGGCCTCGACCATGGCGGCGTTGTCGCCCGGGTCCAGACTCTTCTTGTGCTGCACCGGCAGGAGGTTCAGATAGCCCTGGCGGGCACGGTCGAATCTATGACCGGCGGCGCACCCGACGCCACCCTCGAGTTCGGCCAGCGGGGCTTGGCAGAGCGGACAGATCAGCTTCATGCCAGCAACCGCACCAGGGTGCCGTAGTACACCTCGGTCAGCAGATCCAGGTCGCTGGCCAGCACGTGCTCGTCCACCTGGTGGATGGTGGCGTTGACCGGACCCAGTTCCACCACCTGGGCGCCCAGGGTGGCGATGAAGCGACCGTCCGAGGTGCCGCCGCTGGTGGAGGCTTCGGGGCGGTAGCCGGTGACGGCTTCCACGCTGGCCGAGACGGCGTCGAGCAGGTCGCCCGGCTCGGTGAGGAAGGGCAGGCCGGACAGCGACCAGTCGATGTGCCAGTCCAGGCCGTGGCGATCGAGGATGGCCTCGACCCGGGCCTGCAGGCCCTCCACGGTGGATTCGGTGGAGAAGCGGAAGTTGAACAGCGCCTGCAACTCGCCCGGCACCACGTTGCCGGCGCCGGTGCCGGAATTGACGTTGGAGATCTGGAAGCTGGTGGGCGGGAAGAAGGCGTTGCCCGCGTCCCACTGTTCGGCGGCCAGATCCGCCAGCGCCTGGGCGGCCAGATGAATGGGGTTGCGCGCCAGGTGCGGATAGGCCACATGGCCCTGTTTGCCGCGCACGGTCAGGCGACCGTTGAGCGAGCCGCGACGCCCGTTCTTGACCACGTCGCCTAGCAGCCGGGTGCTGGAGGGTTCGCCGACGATGCACCAGTCCAGTCGTTCGCCGCGCTCGCGCAGGCGCTCGACCACGGCACGGGTGCCGTGCAGGGCGGGGCCTTCCTCGTCACTGGTGATGAGGAAGGTGATGGCGCCGCGATGGTCCGGGTGGTCGGCGACGAAGCGCTCCACGGCGATGATCATGCTCGCCAGGCTGCCCTTCATGTCGGCGGCGCCGCGACCGCGAAGCATGCCGTCGGCATCCACGTGGGCATTGAAGGGGGCCTGCTGCCAGGCCTCCAGGGGGCCGGTGGGCACCACGTCGGTGTGCCCGGCGAAGCACAGCACCGGACCCGCGCCGCCACGCCGCGCCCAGAAGTTGTCCACCTCTTCGATGCGCAGGGGTTCGAGGGCGAAGCCCAGGCGCTCCAGGCGCTGCATCATCAGGGCCTGGCAGCCTTCGTCCAGCGGCGTGACCGAGGCCCGGCCGATGAGGTCGCAGGCGAGTTCCAGGGTGGGGGTGAGGGCGGTGGTCATGGCGGGTCCCGGGAGGCGGCTAGGGTTCAGGGGGAGCGGTATGGTAAAGGAAAACCTATACTGTGGCTTTTGTGGAAAGCCTTCATGACGTTCGATGAACAACGCTTCGGCGGGATCGCCCGGCTCTATGGGCAGGAGGCCGTCGAGCGCCTGGCCGCCAGTCATGTCGCCGTGGTCGGCATCGGCGGGGTGGGCTCCTGGGCCGCCGAGGCCCTGGCCCGCAGCGGCGTCGGCCGCATAAGCCTGTTCGATCTGGACGACGTCTGCGTCAGCAACACCAATCGCCAGGTGCATGCGCTGGAAGGCCAGGTGGGGCGGCCCAAGGTCACGGTGATGGCCGAACGCATCCAGGCCATCAATCCGGCCTGCCAGGTCAAGGCGGTGGCAGACTTCGTCACCCGCGAGACCATGGCCGACTACATCACTGAAGAGCTCGACCTGGTGCTGGACTGCATCGACAGCGTGGCCTCCAAGGCGGCGCTGATCGCCTGGTGCAAGAGGCGCAAGATCGCCATCGTCACCACCGGCGGCGCCGGCGGCCAGATCGACCCCACCCAGATCCAGGTGGTCGACCTCAATCGCACCTACAACGATCCCCTGGCCTCGCGGGTCCGCTCGCTGCTGCGCCGCGACTACGGCTTCTCGCGCAATCCCAGTCGGCACTACAGCGTGCCCTGCGTCTTTTCCACCGAGCAACTGCGCTATCCCAAGCCGGACGGCAGCGTCTGCCAGCAGAAGAGTTTCGTCGGCGAAGGCGTCCGCCTGGACTGCGCCGGCGGCTTTGGCGCGGTGATGATGGTGACCGCCACCTTCGGCATGGTCGCCGCCGCCCGCGCCGTGGACAAGCTGATCCAGAAGCCGAAGAAATAGCGCTTTTCGTCGGTTGGGTTGAGCGCAGCGAAGCCCAACGGTGCCCCGATCGAGCCGGCCCTGTCGGGCGTGAAGGCGCCCGCGGGCGCGTAGGGTGACAACGGCGCAGCCTTGTCCACGCGGGAGGTGCCGGGGTGCCAGTGGAAAACGCTGCGCGGTTTTCCACGCTACGAGGTTTCGAGCGAGTCTGCCCTCACCTTAGCCCTCTCCCCGAGGGAGAGGGGGTGGTACCGGCGCATCGGCTGAACGACGGCACGCCTCAGCTAGGTAGGGTGGACAACGGCGCAGCCTTGTCCACGCGGGAGGTGCCGGGGTGCCAGTGGAAAACGCTGCGCGGTTTTCCAGGCTACGAGGTTTCGAGCGAGCCAGTCCTCTCCCGGAGGGAGAGGGGGCGGTAATGGCGCATCGGACGGACGACGGTACGTCTCTCTTTACATATCCTGCGGCGTTTCCCGGGCGGGGCGGTCGTCGGCGATGGCGGGGACGTGGAGGCCGGTCTTGGCCAGTTGCTGGCCTTCCATCTGCGGCTGGGTGGTCCAGGTGAGGATGTCGTAGTAACGGCGCACGTTCTGCACGAATTCCACCGTTTCGCCGCCGCGGGCGTAGCCGTAGCGGGTCTTGCTATACCACTGCTTCTGCGCCAGGCGCGGCAGCATCTTCTTCACGTCCAGCCAGCGATCCGGATCCAGGCCCTGGGATTCGGCCAGGCGGCGGGCGTCGAGGATGTGGGCGATGCCGATGTTGTAGGTGGCCAGGGCGAACCAGGTGCGATCCGGTTCGTTGATGCTGTCGGGCAACTCGTCGCGGATCTGGTCGAAGTACTTGGCACCGCCGGTGATGCTCTGCTCGGGATCCAGGCGATTGGACACGCCCATGGCCTGGGCGGTGTTGTTGGTCAGCATCATCAGGCCGCGCACCCCGGTCTTGGAGGTGGCATCCGGCGTCCACAGCGATTCCTGGTAGCCCATGGCGGCGAGCAGGCGCCAGTCCAGCTGATGCTTCTGCGCCACCTTGCGAAAGTGTTTCTCGTACTTGGGCAGGCGTTCCTGCAGGTGCTGGGCGAAGGTGTAGGCGCCCACGTAGCCGAGCACGTCGACGTGGCCGTAGTAGCGCTCCTTGAGCTGCTGCAGGGTGCCGTCGCGGCGGACCTTGTCGAGGTAGGCGTTGACCGCGTCGAGCAGGCTATTGTCCTCGCCGGGTTGCAGCGCCCAGGCCTGGCCCTGGTTGTCGCCGAGGTCGAAGGCCACCCGCACGTTGGGGAAATAGACCTGGTTCATGGCCAGTTCGTTGGAGTCCACCAGGGTCAGGTCGATCTGGCCTTCGTCGACCATGCGCAAGAGGTCGCTGACCTCCACCTGATCGGACTCGTCGAAGGTGAGCTCCGGCACCTGGGCCTGCAGCGCCCTGAGTTGCTGGGCCTGGCTGCTGCCCTTGAGCACCAGGATGCGCTTGCCGACCATGTCCTTGGGGGTGCTGGGGCGGACGGTGCCGTTGCGGTAGATGACCTGGGGCACCACGTCCAGATAGCTGCGGGAGAATTTCAGATTCTGGCGATTGACCGAGGGCGTGAGGCCGGCGGCGGCGATCACCGGGCCGTCCGGCGCGGTCAGGCGATTGAAGAGGTCGTCGAGGTTGTCGGCGGTGCTGATTTCCAGGCGCACCTTGAGCGATTCGGCGAAGCCCTTGACCAGTTCGTATTCGAAGCCGGTCTCGCCGTTACGGTCCTGGAAATAGGTCGCCGGACTGTTGCGCGTCACCACGCGCAGGACGCCGGCCTGCTGCACCTGCTCCAGCGTGGTCGGCTTGGGCGGCGCAGGCACGTCCGCTTCCCCGCAGCTCATGAGCAAGGCGAGAAAGGGCAGGGTAAGCCAGGCGAATCGCTTGAAGGCTTTATTCAAATGGGCTAGCTCGGCCATACGGCATCAAAACGGCACTGGCGCCTTGCTGACGCGCCTCATCGGTCGGCCCCTCCGGGCACTCGTTATAGTCGGGACGCTCCGCGCCACCGGTCCGGCCAAAGGCTCTATCCTGAGCCCAATGTGGAGCCGCGTCCATGGGGCGCGGCAGGCCGTATCGGCGGGCAGTATACGCGAGAAGTGGCAAAGCGCCCATTTTATACATACAAGGGTGGTGGTAAGGCTGGATGAACCCTCGTCGCCGGAAGGTGTCCCCGGCGCGCCTTTAGGCTAGAATGCACGGCCCCAAAGTGACTTGGCCCCGAGGCTGTCCCCGATGCTGATCCTGCGCGGCGCTCCCGCTCTTTCTTCGTTCCGTCACGGCAAACTTCTCGACCAGCTGACTCGCCTGGTTCCCGGTGTCTCCGGGCTCTATGCCGAGTTCGTTCATTTCGCCGAAGTCGCCGGCACCCTGAGCGCGGAGGAAGAGGGCATCCTCGGCCGACTGCTGCAATACGGCCCCAGCGTCCCCCAGCAGGAACCCAGCGGCGCGCTGTTCCTCATCGTGCCCCGTCTGGGCACCATCTCGCCCTGGTCGAGCAAGGCCACCGACATCGCCCACAACTGTGGCCTGGCGCAGATCGAGCGCCTGGAGCGCGGCGTGGCCTACTACGTTGCCGGCGAGCTGGACGCCGCCGCCCATGCGCAACTGGCCGCGGCCCTGCATGACCGCATGACCCAACGCGTGCTGCCGACCCTGGACGCCGCCGCCGACATCTTCAGCCATGCCACGCCCAAGCCGCTCACCGCGGTGGACGTGCTCGGCGGCGGTCGCGCGGCCCTGGAAAAGGCCAACCTGGAGCTGGGCCTGGCCCTGGCCGAAGACGAGATCGACTACCTGGTGAAGAGCTTCACCACCCTGGGGCGCAATCCCCACGACGTCGAACTCATGATGTTCGCCCAGGCCAACTCCGAGCACTGCCGGCACAAGATCTTCAACGCCAGCTGGGACATCGACGGCGAGAGCCAGGAGAAGTCCCTGTTCGGCATGATCAAGAACACCTACGAGATGAACCGCACCGGCGTGCTGTCCGCCTACAAGGACAACGCCGCGGTCATGGAAGGCTTCACCGCCGGGCGCTTCTACCCCGACGCCGAGTCCCGCGAATACGGCGCGCACAGCCAGCCCGTGCACATCCTGATGAAGGTGGAGACCCACAACCACCCGACCGCCATCGCTCCCTTCCCCGGCGCCTCGACCGGCTCCGGCGGCGAGATCCGCGACGAAGGCGCCACCGGTCGCGGCTCCAAGCCCAAGGCGGGCCTGACCGGCTTCACCGTCTCCAACCTGAACATCCCCGGTTTCGAGCAGCCCTGGGAACAGCCCTACGGCAAGCCCGAGCGCATCGTCACCCCGCTGGACATCATGATCGAAGGCCCGCTCGGCGGCGCCGCCTTCAACAACGAATTCGGGCGTCCGGCCCTGGCCGGCTACTTCCGTACCTTCGAACAGCAGGTCGAGACCCCCCGCGGTCCCGAGGTGCGTGGCTACCACAAGCCGATCATGCTCGCCGGCGGCCTGGGCAACATCCGCGCCGACCACGTGCAGAAGGGCGACATCTCGGTGGGCGGCAAGCTCATCGTGCTGGGCGGCCCGGCCATGCTGATCGGCCTGGGCGGTGGCGCGGCCTCGTCCATGTCCACCGGCGCCAGCTCCGCCGACCTGGATTTCGCCTCGGTGCAGCGCGAGAACCCGGAAATGGAGCGCCGCTGCCAGGAGGTCATCGACCGCTGCTGGCAGCTGGGTGAAAACAACCCCATCACCTTCATCCACGACGTGGGTGCGGGCGGTCTGTCCAACGCCTTCCCCGAACTGGTCAACGATGCCGGTCGCGGCGGTCGTTTCGAACTGCGCAACGTGCCCAACGACGAGCCGGGCATGAGCCCGCTGGAGATCTGGTGCAACGAGTCCCAGGAGCGCTACGTGCTCTCCGTGGACGCCGAGAACTTCGAGACCTTCAAGGCCATCTGCGAACGCGAGCGCTGCCCCTTCGCCGTGGTCGGCGAGGCCACCGAGGAGCGCCAGCTGACCGTGGCCGACAGCCACTTCGGCAACAACGCCGTGGACATGCCGCTGGACGTCCTGCTCGGCAAGCCGCCACGCATGCACCGCAGCGCGACCCGTGAAGCCGAACTGGGCGACGCCTTCGACGGCGCCGGCCTGGACCTGACCGAGTCGGTGGAGCGCGTCCTGCGTCACCCGGCCGTGGCCAGCAAGAGCTTCCTGATCACCATCGGCGACCGCACCATCACCGGCCTGGTCGCCCGCGACCAGATGGTCGGCCCCTGGCAGGTGCCGGTGGCCGACTGCGCCGTGACCGCCACCAGCTTCGACGTCCACACCGGCGAAGCCATGGCCATGGGCGAGCGCACCCCGTTGGCGCTGCTCGACGCGCCCGCTTCCGGCCGCATGGCCATCGGCGAGACCATCACCAACCTGGCCGCCGCGCGGATCGATAAGCTCGGCGACATCAAGCTCTCCGCCAACTGGATGGCCGCTGCCGGCCACCCGGGCGAAGACGCGCGTCTCTATGAAACCGTCAAGGCGGTGGGCATGGAGCTGTGCCCGCAGCTGGGCATCACCATCCCGGTCGGCAAGGACTCCATGTCCATGAAGACCCGCTGGCAGGACGGCGGCGAAGACAAGAGCGTCACCGCGCCGCTGTCGCTGGTGATCACCGGCTTCGCCCCGGTGCAGGACATCCGCCGCACCCTGACCCCCCAGCTGCGCCTGGACAAGGGCCAGACCGACCTGATCCTCATCGACCTGGGTCGCGGCCAGAATCGCCTGGGCGGCTCCATCCTCGCCCAGACCCACGGCAAGCTCGGCCAGCAGGCTCCCGACGTCGACGAAGCCGAAGACCTCAAGGCCTTCTTCGCCGTGATCCAGGGCCTCAACCAGGACGGCCTGCTGCTGGCCTACCACGACCGTTCCGACGGCGGCCTCATCACCACCCTGGTGGAAATGGCCTTCGCCGGTCACTGCGGCCTGGCCCTGCGCCTGGATGCCCTGGCCGCCGACCGTGACGAGCTGACCCGGGCGCTGTTCGCCGAAGAACTGGGCGCCGTCATCCAGGTGCCCCAGGACTTCACCCATGAAGTGCTGGCCCAGTTCAGCGCGGCCGGTCTGGAAGACTGCGTGGCGGTCATCGGCAACCCGGTCAACGGCTACGAGATCAACATCCACTACCACGACGAGCACCTCTACCGGGCCGAGCGGCGCATGCTGCAGCGCGTCTGGAGCGAGACCAGCTTCCAGATCCAGCGCCTGCGCGATAATGCCGAGTGCGCCCAGCAGGAATTCGATGCCCTGCTGGAAGAGGATCATCCGGGGCTGTCGGCCAAGCTGGCCTATGACCCCAACGAAGACATCTGCTCCCCCTACATCAAGAAGGGCGTGCGGCCGCAGGTCGCCATCCTGCGCGAGCAGGGCGTCAACGGCCAGGTGGAGATGGGTGCGGCCTTCGATCGCGCCGGTTTCGCCGCCATCGACGTGCACATGAGCGACATCCTCTCCGGGCGCATCGACCTGGCGGACTTCAAGGGCGTGGTGGCCTGTGGCGGCTTCTCCTATGGCGACGTCCTCGGCGCCGGCGGTGGCTGGGCCAAGTCCATCCTGTTCAACGCCCGCGCCCGTGACGGCTTCCAGCAGTTCTTCGAGCGCACCGATACCTTCACCCTGGGCGTGTGCAACGGCTGCCAGATGGTCGCCAACCTGCGCGAGCTGGTGCCCGGCAGCGAATTCTGGCCGCGCTTCGTGCGCAACCGCTCCGAGCAGTTCGAGGCGCGGGTGGCCATGGTCCAGGTGCAGGATTCGCCGTCGCTGTTCCTCGCCGGCATGGCCGGGTCGCGGCTGCCCATCGCCATTGCCCACGGCGAAGGCTTCGCCGAGTACCCCAATCAGCAGGCGCTGGTCGCGGCTGATGTCTCCGGTACCGTGGCGCTGCGCTATGTCGATGGTCACAGCAAGGTCACCGAGACCTATCCGGCCAACCCCAACGGCTCGCCGCTGGGCATTACCGGTCTGTCCAGCCAGGACGGTCGCGTGCTGCTGATGATGCCGCACCCCGAGCGCTGCTTCCGTGCGGTGCAGAACTCCTGGATCCCGGCCGACTGGCAGGGCGAGGACGGTGGCTGGATGCGCCTGTTCCGCAACGCGCGGGTCTGGGTGGACTAGGTCCTCACGCTTGTCCCTTTGACGAAACCCGCGCCCTGGCGCGGGTTTCGTCTTTCTGGGAAGGGCTTAAGCTGAAGGGGTCGTCCCCTGTCCCCGGAGGTCTCGATGTTCAAGCTGTGTTTCTACGTCCCGGACTCCCACCTCGAAGCCGTCAAGCAGGCGATCTTCGCCGCAGGCGGCGGCCGCATCGGCCGCTATGACAGCTGCTGCTGGCAGGTCCAGGGCCTCGGCCAGTTCCGCCCGCTGCCTGGCAGCCAGCCGCACCTAGGCGAGCAGGGCAGTCTCGAACAGGTCGCGGAATGGCGGGTGGAGCTGGTGCTGGCCGACGAAGCTATCGCCCGCCAGGCCGTGGCGGCGCTCAAGACGGCGCATCCCTATGAGACGCCGGCCTATGACGTGGTGCAGGTGCTGGATGTCTAGGGCTCAGGGATAGCCCAGTACCGCCTTGATCCGCGCCAGCTCACGCTCGATCCAGCGCGGATCCACCGCGCCCCAGTCGCGAATCTCGTAGCCACCTGCGTTGTTGCGGGCGCCTTCGCCCTGCACGAACTGGCAGTCGATATCCAGATCGGCCAGGGCCAGCAGGGTGTCCTGGGCCGTGCGCCGCGGCATGCCGGTGGCGGCCATCAGGGCCGGCACGCTGGTGGCGGTGCCACTGGCCACCAGCCAGGCCACATAGAGACGGCGATAGAAGCTGGTCTTGGTCTTGCTCACGTCCATGAGAATCGTCCTGACAATAAAAAGCCCACCGCGAGGGTGGGCTTCAGGGGTATCAGAGGGTGGCGATGCGCTGCCGCTGGTCCACCAGCTTGGCCAGGGCCTGCTCGGCCTCGGCCAGTTTGGCGCGTTCCTTCTCCAGCACCTCGGCCGGGGCCTTGGCGACGAAGCCTTCGTTGCCCAGCTTGCCGCCGACGCGCTTGACCTCGCCTTCCAGGCGGCCGATCTCCTTGTCCAGGCGCGCCAGTTCCGCGTCCTTGTCGATCAGGCCGGCCATGGGCACCAGCACTTCCATCTCGCCGACCAGGGTGGTGGCGGACATCGGCGCTTCCTCACCGGCGGCCAGCACGCGGACCGATTCCAGCTTGGCCAGCTTGTTCAGCAGCGGCTCGAAATCGGCCAGGCGGCGCTGGTCCTCGGCACTGGCGTTGGTGACGATGATGTCGATGCGCTTGGCCATGGAGATCTTCATCTCGCCGCGGATCTGCCGCACGCCCAGCATCAGCGCCTTGACCCACTCGATGTCGCCTTCGGCGGCGGCATCGATGCGCGCCTCGTTGGCCACCGGCCAGGGTTGCAGCATCAGGGTCTCGCCCTGGACGCCGGCCGGCGCCTTGAGGCGCTGCCAGATTTCCTCGGTGATGAAGGGCATGAAGGGGTGCGCCAGGCGCAGCACCACTTCCAGCACCCGCGCCAGGGTGCGGCGGGTGCCGCGCTGGCGTTCGAGGGAGGCGTTCTCGTCCCACAGCACCGGCTTGACCAGCTCCAGGTACCAGGCGCAGTACTCGTCCCAGACGAATTCGTAGAGCGCCTGGGTGGCCAGGTCGAAGCGGAAGGCGTCGAGCTGACGGGTCACCTCGGCCTCGGTGCGCTGCAGCTGGGAGATGATCCAGCGATCCACCGAGGACAGCTCGAAGGGTTCGTCGTTGACGCCGGTGTCCTGGCCCTCGACGTTCTCCATGACGAAGTTCGCCGCGTTCCACAGCTTGTTGCAGAAGTTGCGATAGCCCTCGACGCGACCCATGTCGAACTTGATGTCGCGGCCGGTGGTGGCCAGGGAGCAGAAGGTGAATCTCAGGGCGTCGGTGCCGTAGCTGGCGATGCCGTCCGGGAATTCGGCGCGGGTCTGCTTGGCGATCTTTTCGGCCAGCTTGGGCTGCATCAGGCCGCTGGTGCGCTTCTGCAGCAGGGTGTCCAGGTCGATGCCGTCGACGATGTCCAGCGGATCGAGCACGTTGCCCTTGGACTTGGACATCTTCTGGCCCTGGCCGTCGCGCACCAGGCCGTGGACGTAGACGGTCTTGAACGGGATCTGCCCGGTCAGGTGGGTGGACAGCATGATCATCCGGGCGACCCAGAAGAAGATGATATCGAAGCCGGTGACCAGCACGTCGGTGGGGTGGAAGGTCTTGAGCGCCTTGGTCTGCTCGGGCCAGCCGAGGGTGGAGAAGGTCCACAGGCCGGAGCTGAACCAGGTGTCCAGGACGTCGTCGTCCTGGCGCAGGGCGATGTCACCCAGGTCGTGCTTGGCACGCACCTCGGCCTCGTCGCGACCGACGTAGACGTTGCCGGCCTGGTCGTACCAGGCGGGAATGCGGTGGCCCCACCAGAGCTGGCGGCTGATGCACCAGTCCTGGATGTCGCGCATCCAGCTGAAGTACATGTTCTCGTACTGCTTGGGCACGAATTGCACCTCGCCGCTCTCGACCACGGCGATGGCCTTGTCGGCCAGGGGCTTGGTGGAGACGTACCACTGGTCGGTCAGCCAGGGCTCGATCACGGTGCCGGAACGGTCGCCCTTGGGCACCTTGAGCGCGTGGTCCTCGATCTTTTCCAGGCGGCCGGCGGCGTCCAGGTCGGCGACGATGCGCTTGCGCGCCTCGAAGCGGTCCAGACCGGCGTAGGCGGCGGGGAGGGTGGCATCGAACATGCCGTTGACGCTGCCGTCCAGATTGAACACCTGGGCGCCGGGCAGCACTGCCGCATCGGCGTCGAAGACGTTGATCAGCGGCAGGTTGTGTCGCTTGCCGACTTCATAGTCGTTGAAGTCGTGGGCCGGGGTGATCTTGACGCAGCCGGTGCCGAATTCGGGGTCGCAGTAGTCGTCGCCGACGATGGGGATGCGCCGGCCCACCAGGGGCAGCTCGACGTACTGGCCGATCAGGTCCTTGTAGCGCGGGTCTTCCGGGTGCACGGCCACGGCGGCGTCACCCAGCAGGGTCTCGGGACGGGTGGTGGCGACCACCAGATGGTCCATGCCCTCGGCGGTACGGGCGCCATCGGCCAGCGGATAGCGCAGGTGCCAGAGGTGACCCTTCTCGTCATGACTTTCCACTTCCAGGTCGGAAATGGCGGTGTGCAGCTTGGTATCCCAGTTGACCAGGCGCTTGCCGCGATAGATCAGGCCGTCCTCGTGCAGGCGCACGAAGGCTTCCTTGACCGCCTCGGAGAGGCCGTCGTCCATGGTGAAGCGCTCGCGCGACCAGTCCACCGAGGAACCCAGGCGGCGGATCTGCCGGCTGATGTTGCCGCCGGATTCGTTCTTCCACTCCCAGACCTTCTCCAGGAATTTCTCCCGGCCCAGGTCGTGGCGCGACAGGCCCTCGGCGCCGATGCGGCGCTCCACCAGCATCTGGGTGGCGATGCCGGCGTGGTCGGTGCCCGGCTGCCAGAGGGTGTTGCGACCCTGCATGCGGCGGAAGCGGATCAGGGCGTCCATGATGGCGTTGTTGAAGCCATGGCCCATGTGCAGGCTGCCGGTCACGTTCGGCGGCGGGATCATGATGGTGTAGGGCTCGCCCGACCCCTGGGGCGCGAAATAGCCCTGGCGTTCCCAGGTCTGGTACCAGGAGGTTTCGATGGCGTGCGGCTGGTAGGTCTTGTCCATGGAGGGGGCTTTTGTCGCTGGAAGAGGAAAGCCTCCGAGTATAGCGACTCCGGCCCGCCGACGGCAGGGCGCCTTGGCGCCCCGGGCTCAGGGACGCTGCAGCAATTCTTCCAGGCGCTGCTGCAGGCGGCGCTGCAGTTCGGCTTCCAGGCGCGGCAACTGCTCGTCGAGCAGTTCCTGGAGGATGGCCGGCGCCTCCTGGCGCAGACGCACCTGGGCCAGGTCTTCGTGGGGCGCGCTGGGCGTCGCGTCTTCGATGACGTCCGGCACGATCTGGTCGAGCAGCGGTGGGATGGCCTTGAGCCGCTCGGCGCTGGGGGCGATGACGTCGGAGAGGATGGGGATGCCATCGACGCTGCTCGGATGGACCGCGCTGCGGCTCTTGTCGAGCACCTGGCGGATGGCTTCGAGGTCTTGCAGGACGTGCGCGGGAGGCTTGGTGCTGGTCATGAAATCAGACACGTGACAGCTGATGGTCCTGTAGAGCATAGCCAAGCTTGCGGTAGAAGCGAAAACCTTCGCGCATCGCCTGGCGCACTTCGGGGGCTTCGACGACCACTTCGGCGATCCGGGCGAAACCCGCATGGCAGGGCGGCGGGGCCAGGCTGAGGTTGATCAGCAGCTCGCCTTGCTGCTCGGCGGGCGTGGTCAGACCCAGCACCACGGGGCTGTCGCTGGCGTTCTCCGCCAGATCGTGGGGAACGAAGCTGTCGGGACGGAACGCCCACAGCTGCTCGTCCAGGCGCTGGCGCTGCTCGGCGTCGGCGCAGTGCACATAGACCGGCATGCCCTGCTTCCAGGCCTTGTCCACCAGCCGACAGGCAAAGGCCAGCCGCGCCGCGGGGTCGGTGGAAGGCAGAACATAGAAGTCGACACGGGTCATGGCGGATCACGAAGAAGGGGAGGGAAGCGGCAAGGCCGCGACGCAGGGGCGTCGCGGCCTCTATAGGCGTTAGCACGTGTTCAAAGTCTCGCGAGCTAGAGCCAAACAAGGCGAAAAGACCTGAGGAAGCGGAGTTTACAAAACGTAAATGAGCATTCCGAAGGTCTTTTCAACGCCGTTTGGCCGACGCGCAGCAGACTTTGAACAGGTGCTTAGGCCTCGGCGGTGCGGTCGAGCAGATACTGCACCAGCAGCGGGACCGGGCGACCGGTGGCGGCCTTGTCCTTACCGCCGCTGATCCAGGCGGTACCAGCCACGTCCAGGTGGACCCAGGGATAGGCCTTGGCATAGCGCGCCAGGAAGCAGCCGGCGGTGATGGTGCCGGCCTTGGGGCCGCCGATGTTGGCCATGTCGGCGAAGGGGCTGTCCAGCTGCTCCTGGTACTCGTCGTGCAACGGCAGTTGCCAGACGCGGTCGTCGGCGCGATCGCCGGCCTGCTTGATCTGGTCGATCAGGGCGTCATTGTTGCCCATCAGGCCCGAGACCAGCGAACCCAGGGCGGTGATGCAGGCCCCGGTGAGGGTGGCGATGTCGATCACCGCCTTGGGCTGGAAGCGCTCGGCGTAGGTGAGGGTGTCGCACAGCACCAGGCGGCCTTCGGCGTCGGTGTTGAGGATCTCGATGGTCTGGCCGCTCATGCTGGTGACGATGTCACCCGGACGGGTGGCGGTGCCGCTGGGCATGTTCTCGGCCAGGGCCAGGAGGCCTACCACGTTGATCGCCGGCTTGAGTTCCATGAGGGCGCGGAAGGTGCCCAGGACGCTGGCGGCGCCGCACATGTCGTACTTCATCTCGTCCATGCCGGCGCTGGGCTTGATGCTGATGCCGCCGGTGTCGAAGGTGATGCCCTTGCCGACCAGGGTATAGGGCTGGGCATTCTTGGCGCCGCCCTTGTACTGCAGCACCACCAGGCGCGGCGGCTGGGCGCTGCCCTGGGCCACGGCGAGGAAGGAGCCCATGCCCAGTTCGCGCATCTTCTTCTCGTCGAGCACCTCGACGGAGAGCCCGGCGTCCTTGAACTGCTTGCCCAGGGCCTTGGCCTGATCGGCCACATATACCGGGTTGCAGACGTTCGGCGGCAGGTTGCCGAAGTCCTTGGCGTAGGCGGTGCCGTGGGTGATCGCCAGGGCATGGGCCAGGGCGCGTTCGGCTTCCGGCTGGGAGGCCTTGGTGGTGACCAGGGTCAGCTTCTTCAGCGGCCGCGGCTCGGCCTTCTTGCTCTTGAAGCGATCGAAGACGTAGTCGCCATCGGCCAGGGTCTCGGCCAGCAGGCGCAGACGGGCATAGCCGTCGCGATTCTTGACCGGCACATCGCCGAGGGCGATGGCGGCGTCGCTGCCGCCCAGGCTCTTGAGCACGCCCAGGGCGCCGCTGGCCAGCTTGCGGTACTGGCGGTCGGAAAGCCCTTCACTGGCGCCGCTACCCACCAGCAGCACGCGCTCGGCCTTGATGCCGGGCAGATTGGTCAGCAGCAGGGTCTGGCCGGCCTTGCCGGCGATGTCGCCGCGCTTGACCGCCGCGCTCAGGGCGCCGGAGGTGGCGGCGTCCACGGCGCTGGCCGCTGCGTCGAGCGCACCGCCTTCACCGACGGCCACGACCAGCGTGGCGGTTTTCAGGGTTTCCGGACGAGCGTTTTTGACGACGAATTCCATTAGGAGAAGCTCCCCAAGACAAACACATGAGTTCGCAGGATATAATGCGGGGCTTTCGCCAGGGCCTTTCCCGGCGATCGGCCTTCAACGGGTGGGCCTTGCAACGCAAGCCATGCAGCCGAGCTAGTGTGAGCGTTCGCGCCAGAGCCTGACAACCCTGGAGAATCCTGTTTGATCGTCTTCCGCTATCTGTCTCGAGAAGTTCTCACCACCCTCGGTGCGGTCAGTGCCGTGCTGCTGGTGATCATCATGAGCGGCCGCTTCATCAAGTACCTGGCCCAGGCGGCCCAGGGCCTGCTGGATCCGGGCGTGCTCCTGCTCATCATGGCCTATCGCATCCCCGGCTTCCTGCAGCTGATCCTGCCGCTGGGCCTGTTTCTCGGCTTCCTGCTGGCCTATGGTCGGCTGTACCTGGACAGCGAGATGACCGTGCTCACCGCCACTGGCATGAGTCCGCGCCGCCTGCTGGCCTACAGCATGGCCCCGGCCGCGGTGGTCGCCCTGATCGTCGCCTGGCTGAGTCTGTCGCTGGCGCCCTTGGGCGTGCAGAAGGTCACCACCATCCTCAACCAGCAGGATGCCATGACCGAGTTCGACACCCTCGAACCGGGTCGCTTCCAGTCCCTGAGAGACAACTCGCGGGTCACCTACACCGAGCGCCTGTCGGCGGATCGCAGCCAGCTGGGCGGGGTCTTCATCTCCGAGCGCAACACCTCCACCGCTGGCGGCAAGGACCGTGGCGTGGGCGTGCTGGTGGCCGACACCGGCCGGCAGGAAATCCACCCGGACGGCAGTCGCTACCTGATCCTGCAGAACGGCTTCCGCTACGACGGCGTGCCGGGCCAGGCCGACTACCGCGCGGTGCAGTACGACACCTACGGTGTGCTCCTGCCCAAGCCCGCGGTCAGCGAGGACATCAGCGAGCGCGATGCCGTGACTACCGGCGAACTGATGCGCAGCAACGACCTGCAGTACCGCGGCGAGCTGCAGTGGCGGCTGTCGCTGCCGATCCTGGTCTTCATCGTCACCCTCATCGCCGTGCCCCTGGCCAAGGTCAATCCGCGCCAAGGCCGCTTCCTCAAGCTGCTGCCGGCGATCCTGCTGTACATGGCCTATCTGTCGCTGCTGATCGCCGCCCGTGGCGCCCTGGACAAGGGCCGCCTGCCGCCGGCCATCGGGCTGTGGGGCGTGCACCTGCTGTTCCTGGTACTCGGCCTGCTGCTGGCCTTCTGGGAACCGCTCAAGGCGCGTCTGCGCGGTCACAAGCCGGAGGTGGCGGCATGAACAAGCTCGACTGGTACATAGGTCGCACCGTCTTCGTCAGCATCCTCGCGGTACTGGGGGTGATCGTCGGTCTGGCCCTGCTGTTCGCCTTCATCGACCAGCTCGGCGACTTCGACGACAACTACGGCGTCGCCGAGGCGCTCAAGTTCGTCCTGCTCACCACGCCGCGCCGGGCCTACGAGATGCTGCCCATGGCCGCGCTTATCGGCTGCCTGATCGGCCTGGGCACCCTGGCCAGCAGCAGCGAGCTGATCGTGATGCGTGCCGCTGGCGTCTCCCTGGGGCGCATCGTCTGGGCGGTGATGAAGCCCATGTTCGTGCTGCTCATCGCCGGCATCCTGATCGGCGAGTACGTGGCGCCCTGGTCGGAGAACCTGGCGCAGAGCGGGCGGGCCCTGGCCCAGAGCGCCGGCAAGGCACAGAGTTCGCGCCACGGTCTCTGGCATCGTCAGGGACACGAATACACTCACGTCAACGCGGTGCAGCCCAATGGCCTGCTCCTGGGCGTGACGCGCTACGAATTCGACGACAATCGCCACCTGCTGCAATCCAGCTTCGCCCAGCGCGGCATCTATCGCGGCGATCACTGGGAACTGGAAAGCGTCAGCATCACCGACTTCGGCAATCGCCAGACCAGCGTGCGCCAGGAGCCCAGGGTCACCTGGAACGTCGAGCTGACCCCGCAGGTGCTCGACACCGTGATCATGGAGCCGGATGCGCTGTCGATCTCCGGGCTGTGGTGGTACATCCACTACCTGGCCGATCAGGGCCTGAGCAACAAGAGCTACTGGCTGGCGTTCTGGTCGAAGATCTTCCAGCCGCTGGTGACCGCCGCCCTGGTGCTGATGGCGATCTCCTTCATCTTCGGCCCGCTGCGCTCGGTGACCCTGGGACAGCGGATCTTCACCGGGGTGATCATCGGCTTTGCCCTGCGGATCTTCCAGGATCTGCTGGGGCCGTCCAGCCTGGTGTTCGGCTTCTCGCCGCTGCTGGCCGTGCTGGCACCGGCGCTGCTCTGCGCCGTGGCCGGGGTGCTCTTGCTGCGCCGGGCCGGCTAGGGCCCGGCGGCGCCGTCCGCTAGGCGGCGCCCTTGCTCACGACCGGTTGCGGCTGCAGCCAGCCGGCGTGGGCTTCGCAGAAGCTCAGGATTCGCTGCACGCGGCGGATCTGATCCCGATGGCGGCATTCGCCCACCACGGTACGCACCAGCAGATCGACGTTCTGCATGTGGATCAGGCGCAGATCCGCGCTCATGTCGGGGCAGGCTTCCATCTCGTCCATGCGCGTCTCGCAACGCGAGAGCAGGCGCTCGATGAAGGCGGTGGAGAAGCGAGCGGGGGTCTGGGCCGTTTCCAGGTCCTTGACCGCCACCTGGGAGAGAGGGGAGAGCGTTTCCATGCGCAAGATCTCGCGTCCGTATCGATGTCTTACTATTGCATGCTTTGCCCTCGGGTTTCAGCTGCCGGTTGTCAGCTGGCTATCCGGTCGTTTGCCGGGCTCGGCGCGGATGTCCCGGCGTTTTGACGCCACCTCGAGCAGCGCTGATCGCGCCTCAAGATAAGACTGTTTCTGCTGCAGATCAGCCGGATGATCGATGGTGAGTCCGGCCAGATAGCGCTGCCAGGCGATCAGGTAGGCCTTCTGCGCATTGCGCAGCAGGCGATCTTGGCCGGTGGGTAACTGGCCCGTAGCCTGCTTTTCTTCGGCAGCGGCCTGGGTCTGGCAGCTGTTCAGCCGCTGGCGAAAGTCCGCCAAGCGCCCCTGCTCGCCCGCCAGGCGGGCGTTGTTGCCGTGCAGCACCAGCAATTCGCAGCCATAGAGCGCACTGTGCAACCGGGCCTGCAGGGTCCAGCTGGGCGAGCGATCCAGGTCGATAGCTGCACCGGCTGGCTGGGCCGGTTGCTGTACGGCGCAGCCTTGCAGTCCAAGCAACAGGACGATCAGCAGTGGTGCGGTTCGCCTCATACCTAGCCCTCGCTAAACAGATCGAGAATGCGAGCCTACTGGTAGCGTTCCCATTCGTGATACTTGTCCATCAGGTAATTCCCGACCGGCTGCCGCTTCTGGCAGTCCTCACCGCTCAGCGGACTCGGCTCGCAGATCGGGCCGGCATCGCTGTAGTGACTGCAGCCGGACAGTAGCAGTGCGAGGCCAAGCAATATCCATTTCAACTTCAACAGGCATCCTTCCTCATGATGAAAGCGGGAGTGGGGTGATCAAGAGCGTGCCTGATCAACGGGGCGGCGCATTCGTAAAGGTACAGAAGGCGCAGCGAGTGGAGACCCTCCAAGGCTGCGTATCTCGCAAATTCGGCCAATCTGTATGAATTGACCGTCTTGCTGCCCGGGTACCATACCCCTCCTGTCCTGATAGAGGCCGTCATGCAACTGAGCGACATTCCATTCGGAATCACTGATTGGTCGACAATCGAACCTGTAGTCCATGCGGGAACGACCGGCTCGGCTGTTTGGCGTACCTGCCAGTTTGGGGCAATACGAGTCCGCATGGTCGAGTACAGTGAGAGTTACCTTGCCGATCACTGGTGCAGCAAGGGGCACATCCTGCTGTGCCTGGACGGTCGATTGGATACCGAGCTGGTCGATGGTCGCGTCTTCACCTTGACCGCTGGCATGAGCTACCAAGTGGCCGACAATGCCGAGGCCCACAGATCCTCTACCGCGATTGGCGCCAGATTGTTCATCGTGGACTGAGGCTCGTCTCGAGGCCGCAACCCGGGCGCCCCAGGCACAAAAAAACCGCCTCAAGGGGCGGTTTCTTCGGCCTCCAGCCAACACGGAGAAGGCCTGGAAGGTACAGCTTGGTGCCCCGGGGGAGACTCGAACTCCCACTCCTTTCGGAAACGGATTTTGAATCCGCCGCGTCTACCGGTTCCGCCACCGGGGCAATGGCGGCGGAGTATAGGGACGCGGGCAGGCCCGGTCAATCCAAAGTGCGTTGGTGAAAAAGGCCGCTTCCGGTAAGCTGTGCGGCCTTTCGAGATCTACCTGCCATGCACGTCGCCGACTTCCATTTCGACCTCCCCGAATCCCTCATCGCCCGTCATCCGCTGGCCGAGCGCCGCGGCAGTCGATTGCTGGTGCTCGACGGCCCCAGCGGTGAGCTCAGTCATTGCCATTTCGCCGATCTGCTGGGCTATCTGCGGCCCGGCGACCTGATGGTGTTCAACGACACCCGGGTGATCCCGGCGCGGCTGTTCGGCCAGAAGGCCAGTGGCGGCAAGCTGGAGATCCTGGTGGAGCGGGTGCTGGACGAGGAGCGGGTGCTGGCCCATGTGCGGTCCAGCAAGTCGCCCAAACCGGGCGGCCGCATCCTCATCGACGGCGGCGCCGAGGCCGAGATGGTGGCGCGCCACGAGGCGCTGTTCGAGCTGAAATTCGCCGAGCCGGTGCTGCCGCTGCTGGAGCGGGTCGGCCACATGCCGCTGCCGCCCTATATCGACCGGCCCGACGAAGCCGAGGATCGCGAGCGCTACCAGACCGTCTATGCGCGCAATGCCGGCGCCGTGGCCGCGCCCACCGCCGGACTGCACTTCGACGAGCCGCTGCTGGACGCCATCCGCGCCAAGGGCGTGGCGACCGCCTTCGTCACCCTGCACGTCGGTGCCGGCACCTTCCAGCCGGTGCGGGTGGAAAGGATCGAAGACCACCACATGCACCGCGAGTGGCTGCAGGTCGACCAGGCCGTGGTGGATGCCGTGGCCGCCTGCCGCGCCCGGGGTGGCCGGGTGATCGCCGTCGGCACCACCAGCGTGCGTTCGCTGGAAAGCGCCGCCCGTGACGGCGAGCTCAAGGCCTTCGCCGGCGAGACGGACATCTTTCTCTATCCCGGTCGGCCCTTCCACGTGGTCGATGCACTGGTGACCAACTTCCACCTGCCCGAGTCGACCCTGCTGATGCTGGTGTCGGCCTTTGCCGGTTACCGCGAGACCATGGCCGCCTATGCCACGGCCGTGGCCGAGGGCTATCGCTTCTTCAGTTATGGCGACGCCATGTTCATCACCCGCAATCCCGGGGCCCAGGGCCCGGAGAGCTGATATGAGTTTCATGAATTTCGAATTGCTGGCCACCGAGGGCAAGGCCCGTCGCGGTCGCCTGACCTTTCCCCGCGGCGTGGTCGAGACCCCGGCCTTCATGCCGGTCGGTACCTACGGCACGGTCAAGGGCATGCTGCCCGACAGCGTCGCCGACATCGGCGCCCAGATCATCCTCGGCAACACCTTCCACCTCTGGCTGCGCCCAGGGACCGAGGTGATCCAGCGCCATGGCGACCTGCACGACTTCATGCAGTGGCAGGGGCCGATCCTCACCGATTCGGGCGGCTTCCAGGTGTTCAGCCTGGGCGCGCTGCGCAAGATCAAGGAGGAGGGCGTCTACTTCGCCTCGCCGGTGGACGGTGCCAAGGTCTTCATGGGGCCCGAGGAGTCCATGGCGGTGCAACGCGCCCTGGGCTCGGACATCGTGATGATCTTCGACGAGTGCACCCCTTATCCTGCCGACTTCGACA
>Ga0153990_1000046_pt1 | contig 39188 bp, 27 predicted proteins | sample TSNC074MetaG_FD_104739 | JGI IMG/M metagenome (GOLD analysis project Ga0153990, IMG submission 104739) | Attine ant fungus gardens microbial communities from North Carolina, USA - TSNC074 MetaG | ecosystem: Host-associated > Fungi > Mycelium > Unclassified | place: USA: North Carolina, Jones...
CCCGCGCGGTCGCTGGTGGCGGCGGTGCTTGGCGGCCTGCTGCTGGGCTACGGCGCGCGGCTGGCCTATGGCTGCAACATCGGCGCCTACTTCAGCGGCATCGCCTCGGGCAGCCTGCACGGCTGGCTGTGGCTGGTGGCCGCCTTCTTCGGCAACAGCCTGGGCGTTCGCCTGCGCCCCTTCTTCTTTCCCGGCGAACGCCGCGTCGAACGCCTGACCGGCTGCTAGACCGGCAGGACCTGGCGACCGGGCGGCAGCGCTCCCGGTCGCTCCGGCAGGCTGATCACCCCGTACTGGGGCGCGCCGTGGTAGGTCTTCAGCGCCTGCATGACGAAGAGCAGGGCCGCGGTGCCCTGGTATTCGAACAGTCCCTGCAGCGGCCAGATGGTCATGAAGGCGAGGAATACCGCCAGGGTGAATTCCAGGTCGCGGCTCAGCTTGCGCGCCACCAGATAGTGGATCGCCAGGCCGATGGGAATCACCAGGATCGACAGGAAGCCGAAGCGGAACACGGTGCCGAAGATGCCGACGTCGGAAAGGAAGAAGTAGTCGCCGAAGATCGGCTTGAAGCCGTCGTTCCACATCAGGCTGAGGCTGCCGCTGGGCAGGCCGTTGTACAGCTGCAGGTGGTTGATGATCTGGGAAATGGTGTTTTCCCGGACGTTGTCGGTAGGGCCTTCCTGCACCGAGCGCGCATAGAAATCCAGGTTGAAGCCGAGGGTTTCCAGGAGGTGCGGATAGAGGATCAGCGGCGCGATGATGATAGCGCCGAACAGCGCCGGGCCGACCAGGCGCGCGCGCAGGGCGAGGATGGTGAACACCAGGCAGACCACGATCAGCTGGCGAGTCTGCAACACCACCACGATGGTCGCCAGAAAGAACAGCGCCAGCAGGCCGTGCCTCAGCTTGGGCCGCAACTGGCCGTCGATGAAGGAACGCCCGCGACCGGCGAAGTAGATGCAGATGAAGTAGCCGAAGAAGATGGCGCCCGCCCCCGTGGAGGCCCGTCCGGGACGGCTGAGGTCCTTCACCTCCTCGCGCAGGTCCGGCAGCATCTTGAAGTAGGACAGCCAGCACAGCAGCGCCGAGAGCAGCCCGACCAGGATGATCAGATTCTCGAACTGCACGGCATTCAGCCGCTTGGCCAGGTAGAGCACCAGGAAGGCGCTGAAGCAGTAGAGCACCCGCCGCTCCTCGATGAGGCCGTAGACCAGCGGCTGGCCCCAGAACAGCTGGGCGAATACCGCCGGCAGGCCGACGAACACCGCCGTGGAAAACAGGCAGAAGCCCATCAGCAGCCGATAGTCGCGCTGCGGCCGATGCCAGGTGCTCAGGGTGAAGAGCGCGAAGAAACCCAGGCAGATCGCCAGGTACAGCTCGCCCACGTAGCGGATGCCCACCGGATTGGTCGGGCTCTGTTCGAAGACGCCGAACTGCAGGACCATCAGGCCACCCAGGGCCAGAAAACTCAGTCGATTGATCAGCGTACCCGGCATACCCGGTTTCCTCGCAGCACGTTCATGGATGGGGCGTTCATTGCAGGCGCCAGTCACCCTCGACCTTGGCGTAGGTCAGTTGGCGACCGTCCGCCAGACTCAGGCGGGCGCGGGTGTATTCGGGCAGGTCGACGCGGAAATCCCGGCCTTCCAGATAGAGTCCGCCACAGGCCCCCGGCTCGCCGTGGTAGTCCAGCGGCTGGCGCTGCAATTCGTGGATGCTGCGGTGGAACAGCAGGTTGGCGTAGCCGCGCACCGTCATGTCGGTGGAGATGAGGGTGCAGTCCAGCGCGACCTGGCCTTTCACCAGCCCGACCAGGGCCTGGTTCTGCCGGTCGATGGCGCCCCAGCCGGCATAGCCGGCGAGGTCCTGGCGATAGGTCTGGCCGTTCTGCAGGGCCGCGGCCACCAGCACCACGGCGAGCACGGCGCGCCCCGGGGTCTTCAGGGCCAGAAAGGCCAGGCCGAGCAGCAGCGCGGCGGGAAAGATGAACTTGAGGCGATCGAAGGAAAACTGGGTGGCATGCTGCAGCAGCAGCAGATTTTCCAGCAGCGGCACGCTGGCGGCGACCAGCAGCAGCGTGGTGCTGCGCGGCCAGTTCAGGCTCTTGCGCTTCCAGACCAGTACCCCCAGGGCGATGGCCACCGCGGCCAGGAACAGGCCGAAGGACAGTCCGTAGCCAGCGAAGAAGTCGGTCAGGTGGGCATTGTTCGGACTGCGGGCGAGAAAGCGCCGGGCAAAGGCCTTGAGCGTCGGCAACAGGCCCGCCGCCAGGCTGTAGTGCAGCAGCACCAGCAATCCGGCCAAAGCCGTGGCGAAGGCCAGGCGCCAGGCCATCCGCTGGCCTTCCGGCAATTGCCGGCGCTGCAGCCAGAACAGCGCGACCAGCCCGCCGCCGAAGACGTAGCCGGTCCATTCGGTCAGGGCGCCGAAGCAGATCAGGCCGGCCAGCAGCCAGCCCAGCCGCTGGCGCTGGCCGGCAGGCGCCTGCAGGTAGTGGAAGAGCGTCAGCAGACTGGCCAGCAGCAGCACCTGGTAGAAACTCTGCACCCAGTAGAGCAGGCCCTGGGACAGCAGCGCCTCGCGGCTGAACACTGCGATCAGGCAGCCCAGCACCGCGCTCGTGGCGGCCAGGCCGCGGCTGGCGCCGTGACTGCGCAGCACCAGGTAGAGCAGGCGGAACAGCAGCAGCGCCGTGAGGGCGCCGAGGGCGGCGTTGAACAGCGCGAGGCTGTGCAGCGAAGGCGTCAGCCCCGCGGCCTTGAGGCCGAGATAGGGCGCGAGGAAGCCGTAGCTGCTGAAGCTGGTGTAGACGTAGTCGCCACTGTGGGTGGGGATGGTCGCGCCCCAGGACACCTGCTTGTCGTGACTGCCGCCCAGGGTCACCGTGGGCAGCCACCAGTGGCGGGTCACGCCGGATTCGTCCAGGGCATTGAGACTGAGCAGGACGTGATAGCTGGCTTCGAGATTCTGCGCCCCGGTGCCGTCGCGAAAATCCGGCAGGCGCCAGAGCAGCGCCAGCAGCAACAGCAGACCGACCACCAGACCGCCCAGCCAGAACGGCCACCGTCCCACCCGGACCCCGGGATGGGTCACGTCAGATACCACGCTCATTGTCCTGTCTCCTGACAGCCATGCAGTCGAGAACGCCGTCCAGGGCAGTGAAGAACCAGGCGCCATCCTCCGCAGGCCTGGTACAACCGGTGCAAGACCGCCCACGCAGGCCAAGAGGCGCGTGGGCGGGTAACCGGGCTTCAACCGCTGACTACATTCAAGAAGCCGTCAGGAACACGCCGTTGCCAGGGGCCGCGGCGTTTGCATCTGCTACCTGGGGTGCCTTCGCCAGCAAGGGCACGGGCACGGGCACGAGCGCCCCCGGAACACCAGGCGCTGGCCATGGCTTGTCGTCCGGAGACACGACAGGTCGCGAAGAAGACTGCCTTAGCACCTTGACGCTGCCAAGCGGGCATCCGTCGCGTTCTGCACGGAGTGTCACATTTTTGGCTTTTGCTTTCGCTTAGAGTCGACGCAGCACTCCAGCCGACAAGGCGCGGATCCCCGATCCAGCGCCTGGCGTTCCCAGCTGTGCCCTGCCTGGTGTGACGATTTTGACCCCCGGTTCGCCGCGCGCTGCCCTCTCGCCAGCGTGCGGTTGCGACGGCTGTCCTTTCTCGTACCTGCCCCAAGGCCCGCTCCTGCATGGACAAGTCGCATCAGACGCTCCCCGCCGCCACCCAGGCCGCGGACATAGGTTTCGCCCGTTACTGCGCCGCGCTCTGGCGCCATCGTCGCAGCCTGCTCGTCTGCATCGTCCTCTGCACCCTGGTGGGCGTGGCCTATGCGCAACTGGCCGCGCCGCGCTATCAGGCGGTGGCGACGGTGCAGATCGAATACCAGCGCGGCATCGTGCGGCTGGACGAAGCCGACAACGGCCGACCGCTGCCGCCGCCGGAAGCCATCACCGAGATGCAGCTGCTCACCTCGCGGCGGGTGGTCGGCGAGGTGGTGGACGCCGAGGGCCTGGACCTGAGCGTCACCCCGCGGCGCTTGCCGCTGCTGGGCGACTGGCTGGCGCGCCGCCACGAACGCGCGGGCACCGGGGTGGCCCCGCCGCTGTTCGGCCTTGCGCGCTTCGCCTGGGGCGGCGAACAGCTGACCATCGCCAGGCTGAGCGTGCCTGACGCCCTCTATGGCCAGCCGCTGACCCTCACCGCCGAGGCCCCGGATCGCTTCCTGCTGAGCGATGCCCAGGGCAAGCGCCTGCTGGAAGGTCGGCTGGGCCAGCCGGCCAGCGCCGGCGAGCTGCAGCTGGACATCGCCCAGCTGCACGCCTATCCGGGCACCGAATTCATCCTCGTCAAGCAACGCCGCGGCGTGGCCATCCTGGCGCTGCAGGAGCGGCTGATGGTCAGCGAGCGCGGCAAGCGCTCGGGCATCCTCTCGATCCAGCTGCAGGACACCGATCCGCAGCGGGCGCAACGCATCCTGCGCGGCATCACCGAGGCCTATGTGCGCCAGGACGTGACCCGCAACGCCGACGAATCCACCCAGCAACTGGCCTTCCTGCGCCAGGAGTTGCCGCGGGTGAATCAGCGCCTGGCCGACGGCCGCCAGGCGCTGGACCGCTATCAGCGCCGCCAGGGCTCCATCGCCATCGGCGAAGAGGGACGCAGCCTGCTGCGCCAGGCGGTGGACCTCGATGGCCAGCTGTCGGCCCTGGAGATGGAGCGTCTCGGACTGGCCCTGCGCTTCACCACCACCCACCCGCTGTACCAGACCCTGCTGGCGCGCCGCCAGGTGCTCAACGGCGAGCGCCAGGCCGTGCAGCAGCGCCTGGCCAAGCTGCCCCAGACCCAGCAGGAGGTCCTGCGCTTGCAGCGCGACGTCGAGGCGGCGGACAAGCTCTATGCGCTGATGAGCAAGCGCATCCAGGAATTGTCGGTGGTGCGTGCCGGCACGGTGAGCGATGTGCGCATCATCGACAGCGCCTATACCCAGATCGCCCCGGTCTATCCCAAGAAGCCCCTGCTGATCCTCAGCGCCCTGCTCTTCGGCTGCCTGGCCGGGATGGCCTGGGTCTATCTGCGCGCCAGCCTGGAGCGCGGCATCGAAGACGCCGAGGGCCTGGAAAACCTGGGCCTGCCGGTGCTGGCGCAATTGCCGCTGGCGCCGAGCCGCCAGCTCGGCGGCCCGCTGCAGACCTCACTCGACAGCGGCTACCAGGAGGCCCTGCGGATCCTGCGCACCAGCCTGGCCTTCGCCCGCACCGAGGCGCGCAACGACCTGCTGCTGATCACCAGCGCCAGCCCCGGCGCCGGCAAGTCGTCGGTTGCCATGCAACTGGCGCGGGTGCTGGCCGAAGGCGGGACGCGGGTGCTGCTGGTGGATGCCGACCTGCGGCGCGGACGCCTGCACCGGCGCCTGCAACTGGCCCGCCGCCCGGGTCTGGCCGAGGTGCTGGCGGGGCTGGCGACGCCCGAGCAGGCGATCCAGCCCTCGGCGATCCCCGGCCTGGATTGCCTGGTGGGCGGCGTCCGCCCGCCCAATCCGGCCGAATTGCTGATGAGTGCGCGCTGTACCGAGCTGCTGCGCGGCCTGCAGCAGGACTACGAACTGATCATCCTCGACACCCCACCGGTGCTGGCGGTGACCGATGCCGTGCTGCTGGCCGCCCAGGCCGGCACCTGTCTGCTGGTGTCGCGCCATGGCTGCAACACCGCCAAGGAAATCGAGGCCACCCAGCGCCAGTTCGCCCACAGTGGTCTGGTGCTCCAGGGTGCGGTGCTCAACGCCGTGCCGCCCCCGCCGTTCACCCGCGCCGCCCTGGGGGTCCTGACCGGCTGACGCCCACCTGGCCAGGCCCGGCACTATGCTGGCTCCTGGCCAGCTTTTGTCATCAAAGCTCAACACGGAGCCCCTAGGCTGCATCGACCTCCCGAGAACGGATTCGTATCGATGTCGTCCGCTCCCCTGCCCTCCGCGCGTGCCACCTCCCGCCCCAGCCAACGCTGCGCCCTCGACCTCTGCACCCAGTGGCCCGCCGTCGAGGCCGAGCACACCAACGCCATGGTCATGGACCTGTTCAACGAACGCCGCGAGATCACCAGTCTCGCGGTAGTCGAGCACGACCGCCCGATCGGCCTGATCAACCGCGACATCTTTCTCTCACAGATGAGCAAGCCGTATCACCGCGAAGTCTACGATCGCAAGAGCTGCATCGCCTTCATGGACAAGGAGCCGCTGGTGGTGGATGCCGGTCTGTCCATCGAGGAGCTGACCCGGCGCACCGTCGAAGTGGGCGAAAAGGCCCTGGCCGATGGCTTCATCGTCACCCGCGAAGGGCGCTTCGCCGGGCTCGGCCTGGGCGTGCAGCTGATGCGCATCGTCTCGGACCTGCAGGCCGAGAAGAATCGCCAGATCATGCACAGCATCGAATACGCCAGCGTCATCCAGCGCGCCATGCTGCGCAGCTCGCGGGAGGCCCTGGCGGTGATGGAACAGGACGCTACCCTGGTCTGGCAGCCGCGCGACGTGGTCGGTGGCGACTTCTATCACTTCGCCCAGCACGCAGACGGCTGGTTCGGCGCCATCGCCGACTGCACCGGCCACGGCGTGCCCGGCGCCTTCATGACCCTGATCGCCTCGGCGTCCCTGACCCAGGCCCTGCAACAGCTGGGACCGCGCGATCCCTCGGCGTTGCTCGCGGCGATCAACGCCAGCGTCAAGGCGATGCTTGGCCAGTCCGGCGGCATCTCCGAATCCAACGACGGCCTGGACCTGGCCTGCTTCTGGGTGGACAGAGGCAGTCACAGCCTGACCTACGCCGGCGCCCGCATGCCGCTCCACCTGCTGGCGCCCGACGCCGCGGACGTCCTGACCCTGGCGCCGCTGCGCCTGGGGATCGGCTACGCCGACAGCCCGCTCGACCAGTGCTGGCCGGCCACCACCCTGCCGTTGCCGCCGGGCAGCCTGCTGTTCGCCACCACCGATGGCCTGATCGACCAGATCGGCGGCCCGCGGCGCACCTCCTTTGGCAAGCGCCGCGCCCTGAGCCGGCTGAGCGAATCGCGTGCGCTGCCCACCGCGGCCTTCTGTGAGCAACTCAGCGCGGACCTCGCCCACTGGCAAGGCGACGAAATGCGTCGCGACGACCTCACCTTCCTCTGCATCCGCGTGGCCTGACCGACATGACCGCCTCCTTTCCCGCGAACGGCGCCTTTCTCGACATCGCCCAGCAGCAGCACGTGATCTTCTATCACCGCGGTTATTTCTCCCATGGCATCGTCGCCGCCATGGCCGAGGTGGTGAAGCTGCAACTGGAGTTCGAAGGCATCAGCGGCGCCACCCGGCGCAAGCTGTTTTCTTCCTTCATCGAATTGTCACAGAACGTCCTGCATTATTCCGCCGATGCCCTGCCGCCGGACGCCCTGGCGGACACCAAGCTGGGCCAGGGCTCGGTCTGTATCACCCGCCAGGACGGCAACTACCAGATGCTCTGCGCCAACCCCATCGCCAGCGACAAGGTCGACGCCCTGCGCGAGCGGCTCGAGCCGCTGTGCAGCATGTCGCTGGAACAGATCAAGCAGGCCTATCGCGAATCCCTGCGCGCCGAGACCCCGGCCGACAGCAAGGGCGCCGGTCTCGGCTTCCTGACCATGGCGCGCGATGCCAGCGCGCCTCTGGAATTTGCCTTCCATCCCTCGACGCAGACGCCGGGCACCACCCTGTTCTGCCTGAAAGCCATCATCTGACAGGGACCTCCACCTCGTATGGACACCATGTTCATCGCTCCCACCGCCACCTCTCCGGAGGTGGACTTCCGTTTCGCCGAGGACGAACTCTGGCTCAAGGGCGAATCCTTTCCGGAAAACGCCGCGGCCTTCTACCTGCCGGTAATCGAGTCGCTGCGGGCCTACCTCGACCAGCGTCGGGACGCCTGCATCCGGGTGCACGTGGCCCTGGCCTACTTCAACAGCTCCAGCACCAAGATGCTGTTCACCCTGTTCGACGCCCTGGACCAGGCGGCCCAGGCCGGCAACCGGGTGGAGCTGCACTGGTATTACGATGCCGAGGACGAGACCATCCAGGAATTCGGCGAAGAACTGCGGCTGGACTTCCAGGCGCTGACGTTCATCGAGCATCCCGAGCTGCCGGCATGACCGCCAGCGTCAGGCGCTGCAGCCCGGCCGAGGCGGGCCCCGACCTGTTCGAGCAGGAAGCCGGGGTGCTGCAGGCGGCGCGCGCCCTCTACGGGGCCGACGACGCCGATGCCGAGCGCTACCGAGCCGCCCTGGGCGACCTGACGCTGCACTTCGAACGCCTGATGCGCGAGACCCGTCGGCTGATCGCCCGCAGCGATCGCGCCGAACGCGAGATGAACGCCCTCAACCAGCAACTGCAGACCCTCAGCCAGCAGCTGGAGTACCGCGCCACCCACGACGCCCTCACCGGGATGCTCAATCGCGGCGCGGTGATCGACCAGGCCGGCCAGGCCCTGCGGCAACGGGGTGGGGCCATGATCGTGCTGGACATCGACCACTTCAAACGCATCAACGACGAGTTCGGCCATCCCGCCGGCGATCGGGTGATCCAGGCCATCGCCCGCTGCCTGCAGGAGCTGGTCCAGGCGCCGGCCATCGTCGGTCGGGTGGGTGGCGAGGAATTCACCGTGCTGCTCCCGACCCTGGCGCGGGACGAGGCCCTGGCCATGACCGAACGCCTGCGTCTGCGCATCGCCCGGGAGAAGACCGGCACAGCGCCGGTGACGGCCAGCTTCGGCCTCAGCCTCAACCTGCCGGGGACCGACTTCGAGCTCGCCTACGGCCTGGCCGACGCGGCGCTCTACCGGGCCAAGCGCGCGGGGCGCAACCAGGTGGTGCTGGCCGACTGACCACCGCGATCAGTCAGCCCCACGCCCTTCTTCCGGGCACAAAAAAGCCGCTGCGCCGGGGAGGCACAGCGGCTTTTTGCTGACCGCTTAGGACTGTTTCCAGTCCGGATAGCGGCGCTTATCGGCGGCTGGCGGGAAGTACTGGTACAGCCAGGTTTCACTCAGGGCGCGATCCTGGGTGCGGATGAAGGCACGCATCTGCACCGGATCGGCCTTGTCGCTGGTGGGGTACCAGTCGAAGATCACCCGGTAGCCGCCGATCTCGTCGATCTTGAGCACGTGGAAATCCTGCACCTTGCCGTCGGTGACGGTGACCACCGGCTCGATGCCGGTACCCTCGGGCAGGAACGACAGGCCGCCGCCGTTGAAATCGATGGCGAAGCGCCGCGCCCAGACCTTGGGCCAGTGCTCACCGGGCGCCCAGCCCTCGGGGAAGCCGCCGATGCCGGAACGGGTGGCATAGACCCGCGCCAGCGGCGTACTCACCGGCGGCAGCGCACTCCAGTGCAGCTTGTAGCCATAGTGCAGCGACTTGCCGGCGGTGATGGTCTCGGCCGGCGCCCAGAAGGCCACGATGTTGTCCAGGGTCTCGCCGGTGGTGGGGATCTCCAGCAACTGGATGGCACCCTCGCCCCAGGCGGAGGTGGGCTCGACCCACAGACTCGGCCGGCGGTCGTAGCGGACCATGACGTCCTGGTAGCTTTCGAATTCGTGATCGGTCTGCACCAGGCCGAAGCCCTTGGGACTGTCGTCCTTGAAGGCGTTGAACTGCAGCTTGGGCGGATTGTTCAGCGGACGGCAGATCCACTCGCCGTTGCCCTTCCACATGGCCAGGCGGTCGGAGTCGTGGATCTGCGGGTGGTAGGTGTTGCAGGTCTGGCGCTCGTGGGTGCCGCAGCCGAACATGCTGGTCATGGGCGCGATGCCCAGTTGCTTGATGTCGCGGCGGGCGTTGACGTTGGCGTCCACGTCCATCACCACGCGGTCGTTCAGGCAATCGATGTCGAAGCGATAGGCGCCAGTGGCGCTGGGCGAATCCAGCAGCGCATAGACCACGAAGCGGGTGCTGTTCTTGTTCGGGGTGACGAACCAGAACTTGGTGAAGTCGGGGAATTCCTCGGGGCGATCGGCATAGGTGTCGATGGCCAGACCGCGGGCCGAGAGGCCGTACTGGCGGGTCTTGTCCACGGCGCGGAAGTAGCTGGCGCCAAGGAAGGAGACGATGTCGTACTGGGCCAGGTGCGGCGCCTTGAACAGCTTGAAGCCGGCGAAGCCCAGGTCGCCCTTGAGCTGGCTCTTGTCGACGCCGCTGTCGTTGTAGTTGAACAGCTCGGGGCGGAAGTGGACTTCCTTGGCCTCGTTGGTCTTGGGGTCCACCGAGAACATCCGCACCGGGGTCTTGAAGCCCATGCCGACGTGGAAGAACTGCACGTCCAGCTGGCCCTTGAGGTCGTGCCAGAGCGAATGCTTGGCATCGTAGCCGATGGCGTTGAACTGCTGCGGCGTCATGTTCGCCAGGGTGTCGGGCAGTTTCTGGGCGGTGGGCTGGTAGGCCTGGCCGGCCAGCTCCTTGGCGTGCTGCTTGAGCCAGTCGAAATCGAAGGCCTGGCCATCGCCGTTGGCCGGATTGGCAAAGGCCTGGAGGGCGAACAGCCCGGTGGAGGGAATGCCGGTGTAGGCCGCCAGGGCCAGGGACGCTTTGAGCAGGTGTCTACGCTGCATGGATCAACCTTGGTCACTAAGGATGAAAGATTCGGCCCAGCCGAACCGCCAGAAAGGAAAAAGAATGCACGATACCCGGATAGGTTCGCCATCGCACCGGTGAACTGCAGCCTAGCGCACGCTCTGGCCTGCCAGAGGGGTTACCAAAGCTTTCCGGATCACAGTTCCGGTTGCCGGGCCTCCCGGAAAGCGCATCATCGACCTTCCCTTGCCGCCTCCCTGGAGACCCTCATGGCCGCTGCCGCCATCGCCTTCGGGCAACCCAGCCCCATCCTGCGCATCTTCGATGACGAAAAGGCGCGTGAATTCTACTGCCACTTCCTGGGTTTCCGCCTGGTCTGGGAACACCGCTTCGAACCGGGGCTGCCGCTGTACGCCGAAGTCGAGCGCGCCGGCCTGCGCCTGCACCTCTCCGGCCACCACGGCGATGCCTGCCCCGGCTCGACGGTCTTCGTCCGCCTGACCGGCATCCGCGCCTTCCAGGCCGAATTGCTGGCCAGGGACTACGGCTTCGCCCGCCCGGGGATCGAGGAATTGCCCTGGGGCCTGGTGATGGAGATCGCCGATCCCTTCGGTAACAGGCTGAGGTTTTGCGAGGAGACGCCGGAGGCCTAAGCAACGGCTGTACGGTGATCGCGGCCATGGGCCGCTCCTACGGCTCGATGACGGAGATGACCGCCTGCGCGGATGGCTCCCTCTCCCCTCGGGAGAGGGTTGGGGTGGGGGCGCCCTCGCCACGAAGTCCCCAGTGGAAAAGGCTGCGTCGTTTTCCACGCTACGGCTCTACACCTAGTGCACCCCTATAACGGCCAAGACAGTGGCTCCTACAGGCTCGATGTAATCGTAGGAGCGGCCCATGGCCGCGATCAACAAAACACCGGAGTGCCATAGGATCAGTTGCATCGGCGGGCGGCCCATGGCCGCGATAGTCTTCAAGCCGGCGCAGGTTCGCCCGTGGGCACCGCGCCCTCCTCCACCTGCCACCAGCTCGGCAGCAGCGCCCTGACCTCGGGCTGGGTGAATCTGTCGTCGATGAGATAGAGGCAGCCGCGGTCCTGCACGGTGCGGATCACCCGGCCGGCGGCCTGGATGACCTTTTGCAACCCAGGATAGAGGTAGGCATAGCGATAGCCGTCGCCGAAGCGCCGCTGCAGGCGCTGGCGCAGCTGTTCGTTGACCGGATTCAGCTGGGGCAGGCCCAGGGTGGCGACGAAGGCGCCGATCAGGCGGTCGCCGGGCAGGTCGATGCCCTCGCCGAAGCTGCCGCCGAGCACGGCGAAGCCGATGCCGCGGCCATCGGCCTGGAAACGCTCGAGAAACGCCTGGCGGGCGGCTTCGTCCATGCCGCGGGACTGGCGCCACTGGGGCACGTCGGGCGCCAGCTCGGCCAGCGCCTCGGCCACCTGATCGAGGTAGTCGAAGCTGCTGAAGAAGGCCAGGTAGTTGCCCGGGCGCTGGCGATAGCGACTGGCGATCAGGGCGGCGATGGGCGCGCGGGAGGCGGCGCGGTCGGCGTAGCGGGTGGACAGCCGCACCAGGCGCACCTCCAGCTGCTCGGCGGCGAAGGGCGAGGCGACGTCGACCCAGGCGCTGCCGGCCGGGACCCCGAGCAGGTCGCGGTGGAAATGCTGGGGAATCAGAGTGGCGGAGAACAGGGTGCAGCTGTGCGCCGCCGCCAGCCGCGGACCGACGAAGGGCGCCGGCACCAGGTTGCGCAGGTTGAGTTGCGACTGCGTCTTGCCGCGACCCTTGAGCAGGGTGATATCGAACAGCGAGTGATCGCCGAAGGTCTCGCCCAGGCGCATGAACTGCAACAGGTCGAAGAACAGCGTCTGCAACTCCGGCGCCGGCGGCTGCCCGGATTCGCCGAAGTGCTCGGTGAGCAGACCCACCACCCGTTGCAGGGCGGTCAGGAAGGCGGCGGGCAATTCCGGCTGCACCTGGTAGTCGACCTGCTGTTCCTTGTGCAGGCGATTCCATTCGCGATTGAGCGCCTGCAGGCCCTTGGCGATGGCCGGTGGCGCTACCGTCTTGCCCGCCGCCAGGCGGCGCTGGTCGAGGCTGGCGCTGTACATCCCACGGGCGCGGTCGAGCAGGTTGTGGGCTTCGTCCACCAGCACCCCGACCCGCCACTCCTGGGTCTGGGCCAGGGCGTGGAGCATGGCGCTGCCGTCGAAGTAGTAGTTGTAGTCGCCCACCACCACGTCGCTCCAGCGCGCCAGTTCCTGGGCCAGGTAATAGGGGCAGACCTCATGGGCCAGGGCCGTCTCCCGCACCCGCGCCCGGGTCAACTGCGTGGGTTCGGCCAGGGCGGCGGCGCGAGCGGCCGGTAGGCGGTCATAGAAGCCGCGGGCCAGCGGGCAGGACTCGCCGTGGCAGGCCAGTTCCGGGTGCTCGCAGGCCTTGTCCCGCGCCACCAGTTCCAGCACCCGCACCGGCGCGGCCAGGGACTCCAGGCCATGCAGGGCCAGGGCGCGGCCAGGGGTCTTGGCGGCGAGGAAGAACAGTCGGTCCAGGTTCTGCCGCGGCATGGCCTTGAGCAGCGGGAACAGGGTGCCCACCGTCTTGCCGATGCCGGTAGGCGCCTGGGCCAGCAGGCAGCAGCCGACGCTGGCGGCCTTGTAGACGGCTTCCGCCAGGGGCCGCTGGCCGTGGCGAAAGTCGGGATGGGGAAAGGCCAGGGTCGCCAGCGCCGCATCCCGCGTGGCGCGATGGGCCAGCTCCTGGCGCGCCCAGGCGAGAAAGCGCGAACACTGGAGTTCGAAATGCGCGGCCAGGTCCGCCGCCGTCCACTGCTCGGTGAAGACGGTCTCGGCACCCGTGCCGATGTCGAAATAGACCAGCGCCAGGGTCAGCTCAGGCAGCTCGCGGCTCTGGCAGAGCAGATGGCCATAGACCTTGGCCTGGGCCCAGTGCAGGTGGCGGTGGTTGCCCGGCTGGCGCTCCAGACTGCCCCTGTGGGTCTTGATCTCTTCCAGACGCTGGGCAGCGGCGTCGAAGCCATCGGCACGGCCGCGCACCTGCAGGTCTTCGAAGTCGCCCTGCAGACTGACCTCGCGCTCATAGCCGGGGCCGCGCCGGGCGGCCACCCGCTGGTGGCCCTCGATGCCTTCCAGGGCGGTGGGCGACGGGGTGAATCTGAGATCCAGATCGCCGGCCTTGGCGGTGAATTCGCAGAGGGCGCGAACGGCGATGCGATAGCTCATGCGGAGGTCGCGGCCACCTGCCACTGCACGTGGCAGACGCTGACCGGGATGTCATGGGCAGCGAAGAAGTCCAGCCAGCGGCGCTGGTTGTCCTGCAGACGGTCGCCCGGGCCCTTGACCTCGATCATCCGGTAGCGGCCTTCCGCCGGCCAGAACTGGATCAGGTCGGGCAAGCCGGTGCGGTTGTTTTCCGGATCCTCCAGCAGCCGTTCGAAGCACAGCCGCAGGTGCCGCGCCGGCAGGCAGGCAAGGGCCTGGTCCAGCAGTTCGCTGCCGAGGATGCCCCAGGCGACGAAGGGCGATGCCAGGCCGCGCTTGCTGGCGAAGCGCTCGCGGATCACCGCGGGATAGGAGCCGTCGTCCAGGCGCGCCAGGCAGGCGGCGAAGGCCTCGGCCCGCCGCTCGCGAAAGCCCGGCAGACGCAGGTCGGCCGGTTCGCGCTGATAGGGGTGGAAGAAGGCGCCGGGGATGGCGAGGAAGATGGCGTCCCAGCACAGCAGCCCGAACAGGCTGGTGAGCAGGGTGTTTTCCACGTAGTGCACCGGCGCCTCGTCGCAACCCAGGTGCTCGCGCACCAGCCACTCGACCCGGCGCAGGCCGTCGTTGACCAGTTCGAAGTCGAGGCGCTCCACCGGGCTGGCCGGACGGCGCCTGTTGGGCGGGCCGCCCTGCTTGCGCACCAGCCGCGGCAGGATGCGCGCCACCTGCTGGCGTTCGGCGTCATGGGCCGGGGCGGCGACGATGGCTTCCGCCAGCGCCTGGGCGGCGGGCCAGTCCTCCAGCCGTTCGAGCATGCGCAGGGCGCGGATACGCGATTCGGGGTGCGCCGAGGCGGCGTAGAGCGCCTGCGCCTGGGCCAGTTCGCCAAGGCGTTCGTGGTGCTGCGCCAGTTCGTGGAGCAGCTTGCCGCGGCGCAATTCCAGCCAGGTGTTGGCGAAGCGTTCGGCGGGCAGCAACGGCAGCAGCTCGGCGGCCGGCAGCCCATCGCGCAGCGCCTGGCGGCAGCGCTGGATGTGGAGGTAGGCGTCCACCTCGTGGCGCTGGCCGAAGGCGCGGGATTCGGCGCTGAGGGCCACCGTCTCGTACTGGAAGATACCCAGATCGGCCAGCACGAAGTCGGTCCAGTCCTGGTGCAGGTTGCCAAAGAACAGCAGACGCAGGCGATCGCAGAGGTCCATCAGCGTCAGCCGCCAGACGCCCTCCGCCACCAGCTCGGGCACGCTGCCGGTCCAGCCGCTGAAGGCCAGGGGTGTGGCCTGCTCGGCCTCCAGCCGCGCCAGCCAGTCTTCCTTGCGCCCGGCCTTGGGTAGGCGATTGCCAAAGCAGCCGAGCAGCTCTTCCTTGCGCAGCAGGGCGAAGAGTTCGATCAGGTGCAATTCCGGATCGGCCAGCAGCCAGCCGAGCTCCACCAGCGGACTCGCCGCGGCGCGGGGGCAGCCGATCTCGCCATACACCAGCTTGCTGGCACGGAACACCTCGCCCTTGCGCATCACCAGGCGCACCAGCAGAGCCCGCGAGGGCTGCGGCAGCTCGGCGAAGGCGGTGATGAAGGCCTGCTCGCGGTCGTCGAGCAGATCGGGATAGCGCAGGGCGACCCAGTCCAGTACCCGCTGGAAGTTGTGCAGATAGTAGAGGGGATCTTCGAGCGGAGCTTTCATGCGAAAGGTGCGAATAGGGTGGCGGCTGGCTATTTATCCAGCCCCGACCGGAGCGGGCAACCCCGATGCGATATGCGGTCATCCCGCCGGGGTCATAGCACTTCTTTCGGTTGAAGATCCCGACCGGTAGTCATACGATGACTGACAAAGACCACCACAACTACAAGTCTAGGAGTCTGAGCGTGAAGATCAAACGGATCACCGTCACCCCCATCGCCTTTCGCGATGCCCCGCTGCTCAACGCCAGCGGCATCCACGAACCCTATGCGCTGAGATCCATCATCGAGGTGGAAGGCGACAACGGCCACATCGGCCTCGGCGAGAGCTATGGCGACGCCCCGGTGCTGGCGGTGTTGAAGGCCATGGAAAGCAGCCTGGTCGGCCTCTCCGCCTGGGACCTCAACGGCCTGCGCGCCCGGGTGGTGGAGACCGTCGCCGGCCTCGCCGGCGGCGTGGTGGCCGGTGCCGAACTGGCGCCTGGCTCCCATCCGAGCAAGCAGGTGGCCAACGCCTATTCCGCCTTCGAGGTGGCCTTCCTCGATCTGCAGGCGCGCTCCCTGGGCATTCCCCTGGTCGAATTGCTGGGCGGTGCGGTGCGCCGCGAGGTGCCCTTCAGCGCCTACCTGTTCCTCAAGTACGCCGAGCATATCGATGCGCCCTACCCGCCCGATCGCTGGGGCGAGGCCATCAGCCCCGAGCAGGTGGTGGCCCAGGCGGCGCGGATGATCGAGGAGAACGGCTTCCAGAGTATCAAGCTCAAGGCGGGCACCCTGCTCGGTCCGGATCACGAGGCGGCCTGCATCAAGGCCCTGCGCCTGGCCTTCCCGGAAGCGCCGCTGCGTATCGACCCCAACGGCAACTGGTCGCTGGAAACGTCGCTGCGCATCGCCGAGGTGCTGAAGGACGACCTGCAGTACTACGAGGATCCGACCCCGGGCCTGGACGGCATGGCCGAACTGCATCGGCGCACCGGCATACCCCTGGCCACCAACATGGTGGTCACCGATTTCGACGAATTCCGCCGCAGCGTGGCCCAGAACAGCGTGCAGATCGTGCTCGCCGACCACCACTACTGGGGCGGCCTCCGGGACACCCAGATCCTCGCGCGGCTGTGCGACACCTTTGGCCTGGGCGTCTCCATGCACTCCAACTCGCACCTGGGCATCAGCCTCATGGCCATGACCCACGTGGCCGCCGCGGTGCCCAACCTGGCCTATGCCTGCGACACCCACTATCCCTGGCAGGAAGAGGACGAAGAGGTCATCCGGGGCGGCAAGCTGCCGATCCGCAATGGCTGCGTGGCGATCACCGATGCGCCCGGCCTGGGCGTGGAGCTGGACCAGGATCAGCTCGCCAAGCTGCACGAGCAGTTCCTCGCCATCGACATCCGCAGCCGCGACGACGTGCGCCAGATGCGCAAGTACCAGCCGGACTGGGAAACCCGCAAGCCGCGTTTCTAGGTCTTCGCCTCCTCTCCCAGGCCCCTGACGACCGGCTCGCCCGCCGGCCGTCAACGGCTCCGCTTCCCGGCGTCGCGGTTGTACAATCCCCTCGGCACAAGGGTGCCCAAGAACAACGAGAAAGTACGCACAGGGAATTGGGGGACGATGTTGAACGCACCACGCCTCACCGCACTCATGCTCGGCCTGGGACTGGCGGTCAGCGCCACCCTCGCCCCGGCGCAGGACAGGGACCCGGCACGCGCCTACGTCGACGCCCTGCTGGCGAAGATGACCCTGGAGGAAAAGATCGGCCAGCTCAATCTGGTGAGCGTCGGGCCGGACTATCCCAAGGAAGCCATCATGGCGGACATCCGCGCCGGCAAGGTGGGCGCCATGTTCAACACCGTGACCCGCCCCGACATCCGCCAGATGCAGGACCAGGTCGCCCACAGCCGGCTGAAGATCCCGCTGTTCTATGCCTATGACGTCATCCACGGCATGCGCACCATCTTCCCCATCAACCTGGGCCTGGCCAGCACCTGGAATCTCGACGCCATCGCCACCAGCGGGCGCATCTCCGCCCTGGAAGCGGCGGCCGACGGTCTCAACCTGACCTTTTCCCCCACCGTCGACGTGACCCGCGAGCCGCGCTGGGGCCGTGCCTCGGAAACCTTTGGCGAAGACACCTGGCTGACCTCGCGCATCGGCGCCACCCTGGTGCACGCCTACCAGGGCAAGGACCTGCGCGCCCCCGACAGTCTCATGGCCAGCATCAAGCACTTCGGTGGCTACGGCGCCGTGGAAGCCGGCCGTGACTACAGCAACGTCGACATGAGTCCGCAGCGACTCATGCAGGACTACCTGCCGCCCTATCGCGCCGCCGCCGAGGCCGGTGCCGGGGCGGTGATGGTGGCGCTCAACAGCATCAACGGCGTCCCGGCCACGGCCAATCGCTGGCTGCTGCAGGACCTCTTGCGCAAGGACTGGAACTACCAGGGCCTGCTGATCAGCGACCACGGCGCCATCAACGAGCTGGTGCTGCACGGGGTGGCCAAGGACACCCGCGACGCCGCCGAACAGGCGCTCAAGGCCGGCGTCGAGCTGAACATGCACGACGACGTCTACGGCAAACAGCTGCCCGCCCTGCTGGCCGCCGGCAAGGTGACCCAGGCCGAGATCGACCAGGCCGTGCGCGACATGCTCTTGACCAAGTACCGCATGGGCCTGTTCGACGATCCCTATCGCCGCCTGCAGGGCCAGGATCCGGCCGACACCAACGCCGAATCGCGCCTGCACCGCGCCGAGGCGCGTCAGGTGGCCCGCGAGAGCCTGGTGCTGCTGAAGAACGAAAAGGCCGTGCTGCCACTGCGCAAGGGCGCCACCCTGGCGGTGGTCGGCCCGCTGGCCGACAGTCCGCGCGACGTCATGGGCAACTGGTCCGCCGCCGGCGTGGCCGCCCAGGCCGTCTCCATCCGCCGCGGCCTGGAAAACGCCGTGGCCGGTCAGGGCAAGGTGCTCTATGCCAAGGGCGCCAACCTGCTGGACGACCGCGATGTGCTGGCCTACCTCAACTCCTATGAACCGGCGGTCGCCGTGGATCCGCGCAGTGCCAGCGAACTGATCGCCGAAGCCGTGGCCACCGCGCGCCAGGCCGAGGTGGTGGTGGCCGTGGTCGGCGAATCCCAGGGCATGGCCCACGAGGCCTCCAGCCGCGCCCGCATCAGCGTGCCCGACACCCAGCGCGAGCTGATCAAGGCGCTCAAGGCCACCGGCAAGCCGCTGGTGCTGGTGCTGATGAACGGCCGCCCGCTGGCGCTGGAATGGGAGCAGGAACAGGCCAACGCCCTGCTGGAAGCCTGGTTCCCCGGCACCGAAGGCGGCAACGCCGTGGCCGATGTGCTGTTCGGCGACCACAACCCCTCCGGCAAGCTGACCATGACCTTTCCCCGGGAAGTGGGCCAGGTGCCGCTGTACTACAACCACCTGAGCAGCGGTCGCCCCTTCGATGCGGCCAAGCCGAACAAGTACACCTCGCGCTACTTCGACATCGTCAACGGTCCGCTCTACCCCTTCGGCTACGGCCTGAGCTACACCTCCTTCGAGGTCTCGGCGCCGCAGCTGTCCAGCGCCACCCTGAAGAAGGGCGATACCCTGACCGCCAGGGTCACGGTCAAGAACACCGGCAGCCGCGCCGGCGCTACCGTGGTGCAGCTCTATCTGCACGACGTGACCGCCTCCCTGGCGCGACCGGTCAAGGAGCTCAAGGGCTTCCAGAAGGTGATGCTGCAACCGGGCGAGAGTCGCGAGCTGGACTTCCCCATCACCGAGGCGGACCTGCGCTTCTACAACAACGACCTCAAGCTGGTCTCGGAGCCGGGCGAGTTCAAGGTGATGGTCGGCCTGGATTCGGAGCGGGTGCGCGAGGGGAGTTTCACGCTGCTCTAGGGGTTCAGCCCTCACCCCCAACCCTCTCCCAGAGGGAGAGGGGGTAAAGGCGTGCAGCTCGATGCCGCCTTGCCTTCCAGCGGGCCCTCACCCCAACCCTCTCCCAAAGGGAGAAGGGGTAAAGGCGTGCATCTTGATACCGCCCTGCGTCCCTGCGGGCCCTCACCCCAACCCTCTCCCAAGGGGAGAGGGGGTAAAAATCCTGCACCTTGATGCCGCCGCATCCCTTCATGCCCCAGCCGCCCCCTCTCCCTCCGGGAGAGGGTTGGGGTGAGGGAACGGGTGCGCGCCTTGAGTCCAACCCGTTGGGCTTCGCTGGCGCTCAACCCAACCTAGAGTTCCCGTAGGTTGGGTTGAGGCGACTCCATCGCCGAAGCCCAACGAATCGAACCACGCCTCGTAGCGGCAGGCTCGCGGCCGATCAAGCCCCGCTCCTATTACAGTCCGTTATACGCAAGCAACGACTTGCTCTAGGCTAGAGCCCTCGGGATCAACCATAAGCAACCGCGGTATAACGGTCGGTCAATGAAGCAGCTCGCCAGCCTCAACGCCATCATGTCGCGCCTGCACGCCAAGCAGCTGCGCCTGCTCATCGCCCTGGCGGAAAAGGGTTCGCTGCTCAATGCCGCGGAAGGCCTGGGGCTCACCCAGCCGGGCGCCAGCAAGGCGCTCAAGGAGCTGGAGTCCGCTCTCGGAGTGGAGTTGTTCCTGCGCACCAATCGCGGCCTGCTGCCGACCCCGGCGGGCACCTGCGCCATTCGCTTCGCCCGGCTGATCCAGGCCGACCTGGACAATCTGCGCCTCGAACTCCACGCCATCGCCAGCGGCTCCGGCGGCAAGCTGGCCATCGGCACCATCATGGGCGCCGTGCCCCTGCTCACCCACGCCATCTCGCGGCTGCTGGACTTGCAGCCGCGGCTGTCCATCGAGGTGGTGGAAGACACCAGCACGACCCTGCTCGGCCTGATCGACCAGGGACGGCTGGACGCGGCCATCTGTCGCCTGTCGGTCAGCGAGCGGCCGGAAAGCTACGACGCCCTGGTCATCAAGGACGAGTCCCTGGCGGTCATCGCCCACGCCGCCCATCCGGCCGCCCAGCGAGAGCGGGTCGAGTTGCGGGATCTCTCGGACAGTCGCTGGGTGGTCTATCGGGCCAATATGCCCATGAGGCGCACCCTGGAACACGAATTCTTCGAGGCGCAGCTGCCCTTTCCGCTGCACCTGATCGAAACGACCTCGGCGCTGACCACCCTTTCGCTGTTAAGTCGCAATCCCCGGCTGGTGGCTCTGGTGTCGGTCGAGGTGGCGGACTATGTCTGCCAGCATGGCCTGGTCAGCCGCCTGCCGCTGGAGCTGAGGTCGCACAGCGAGCCCTATGAGCTGGTCTCGCGGCGCAGCGCCCAGCAGAATCCGGCGTTCGTGCTGCTGGTGGAATCGCTCTACGCCATCCAGCGGGAAGACTGAGCCGTCCCGCAGCTCAGGACGTGCGACTCGTCTCCGCGGTCTCCGCCCTGGCCGCCTTCGCCACCGCGGCGATGGCATCGCCGGCATGCGCGGCGCAGCAGTCCTCCTGCCAGCGATGGCGCCGCGTCAGCTGCCCGATACCCGGATTGAAGGCGTTGGTCGGATCGAGCTGGCGATAGTGCCGCTCCAGTTCCGGCGCCGCGGCGTAGAGGTGACCGACATTGTGCTCGGCGGGATAACGGGCGCCGCGGGCCTCCAGCAGGGCCAGCAGGCGACGCTTGAGCGCCGCGCAGTCCCGGCCCTTCTTCACCAGGTATTCCTGGTGCAGCACGTGGCAGAAGAAGTGCCCGCAATACATGGTCACCTCGATCTGCTCCGCCAGCTCCGGCGGCAGGGTCTCGAACCAGTCCTGGGTGTTGCGCGGCAGAGCGATGTCCAGGGCGAGGATGTCCTCCACGGTGTCCCGGTGCACCGCCCGGTAGCGATTCATGGCATTGCCGACCGCGAAGCGATTGAGGAAGGCGGCGTTGCCCTCCTCCAGGTCGCACTCGATGAAGTCCGCGTCGGCGCTGGGCAGCCAGGACTGCAGATAGGCGCGGGCCTCGTCGATGCCGTCTTCGCCCATCTTCAGCAGCAGATGATGCTCGAAGCGCGCGGCAAAGGCGTTGAGGCGCGCCGGCAGGTGCTCCGGCAAGGGCGCCGCCAGACGTTGCAGCAGGCGATCGCCAAGCTGGGCACCCAGGCCCAGGCGTTCGCTCAGGGCATCGAAGCGGGTCTTCCAGGCAAAGGCCTGGGGCACCCGTTGCGCACCACAGCGCTGGATGAAGAGGAACAGGTCCTTGCCGTAGGTACGACTGAGTTCGTAGGCCGTGCGGTGCATGTATTCGCCGGCGATGGGCAGCTGGGCGAAGTTGACCAGGATGTGCCGGCGGATGGCTTCCAGATCGGCGGCCCGATTGGAGCCGATGTAGAACACCCGGGTGTTGCGATCGGCGACGAAGGTATCCAGGCGCAGGGCGAACACGGCGATCTTGCCCGCCGAACCCGAGGCTTCGTACAGCCGCCGCGGATCGGCGTTGTAGCGCGCCGGGGTGGCCGAGGCCACATCGCGGACATGGCGGGCGTATTCGCGATCTGAGGCCATGGCACCGGCCGGATCCTGCACGACGCTGTCGTCGAAGCGACCCTCGTCGAGTCGGCTGAGGATCTCCTCGGGGGTGTCGCCCAAGGCCAGGCCCAGGTGGTTGACCAGTTGCAGCTGCCCGGCTTCATCGATGCGGGCGAACAGCGACAGCTGGGTGAAGGCCGGTCCGCGGCGGATCAGCGAGCCGCCGGAGTTGTTGCAGACGCCACCGGTGACGGAGGCGCCGATGCAGGTCGAGCCGATCACCGAGTGCGGCTCGCGCCCCAGGGGTTTCAGTGTCGTCTCCAGCTGGCTCAGGGTCACACCCGGCTGGGACAGCACCTGCTCGCCCTGGCGCAGCAGGGCCAGGCGGGTCAGGCGCAGGGTGTTGATCAGCACCACCGGCCGGTCGTAGCCCTCGGCCACCGGGGTGGAGCCGCCGGTCAGGCCGGTGTTGGCCGCCTGGCAGATGATGATGGTGCCGGCGCTGTGGCAGCGCTGCAGCACGCGCCACATCTCCAGCAGGCTGCCGGGCCGCACCACGGCGAGCACCGCCCCGCCACCATAGCGGATGCCCAGGCGGAAGCGTCGGGTCGCCGCGTCGCCCTGCAGGACATGGCGCCGCCCGACGATGGTGTGCAACTCGCTGACCAGATCCATGACGTCCTCTTCACTGACAAGGAAAGCGGCAGCGAAGGATAGTCGCTTCCGCTCGAAAGGCGCGGCTGGCGCGGCGTGGCTAATCGGCCAGCAGCCCGGTAGTCGACGGCGCGGGCCGGCGGGTCACCCACAGCATCAGCGCCGCGCACCCCAGCAGGCAACCCCCGAGCAGCATCAGCCCGACCTGCGCCGAGCCGAACAGCGTGGTCAGCAACCCCAGCAGATAGGGCCCGGCGAAGCCGCCGAGATTGCCGAAGGAGTTGATGATGGCGATGCCGGCCGCGGCGGCGGCGCCCTGCAGAAAGGCCCCGGGCAGCCCCCAGAACAGGGCGATGGCGCTCAGGCTGCCACCCACGGCGAAGGCGACACCGAGGATCATCAGCAGCAGGTGCTGGGGAAAGGCCGCGCAGAGGATCAGGCCGATCCCGGCCAGCACCGACATCAGGGCGCCATAGGCGCGCTGGTTACCCGTGCGCTGGGCCTGGCGGGTGACCCAGACCATGGTCGCCGCGCCGAACACATAGGGGATGGCGGTGATGAGCCCGATGTCCAGGACCGAGGCCACCCCGGCGTTCTTGATGATGGTCGGCACCCAGAAGTTGATGCCGTAGTTGCCGAGCATCAGCAGGACGTAGATGACCGTGAGCAGCCAGATGATGGGCAGGGCATACAGCCGCTTGAGGGCGATGCGCGGCTTTTCCGCGGCCTCCAGGGCCAGGCGCCGGGTGAGTTCGGCCTTTTCCTGCTGGTTCAGCCACCGGGCGTCCTGGATGCCGTTGTCCAGCAGCCAGAGCACCACCACCCCGACCACCACGGCCGGCACCGCCTCGATGACGAACATCCACTGCCAGCCCGCCAGCAGGCCGTTGCTGCCCATGTAGTACATGATGGCGCCGCTGAGCGGACCGCCAAAGATGAAGGACACCGGATTGCCGAGGATGACGATGGCCATCATGCGGCTGTGCAGCGCCGCGGGAAACCAGTAGGTCAGGTAGAGGATGACCCCGGGAAAGAAGCCCGCCTCGCAGACGCCGAGCAGGAATCTCAGGCCATAGAAGGTCAGTTCGTGGCTGATGCCCAGCAACTGGGCGATGGGCCCGGTGAAGGCCATCAGCGACGAGACCAGGCCCCATGTGATCATGATGCGGGCGATCCACAGCTTGGCGCCGACGCGATGCAGCATCAGGTTGCTGGGGACCTCGAAGAGGAAGTAGCCGATGAAGAAGATGCCGGCGCCCAGGCCATAGGCCGCGTCGGACATGCCGAGGTCGCTGAGCATGGCGAGCTTGGCGAAGCCGACGTTGACCCTATCGAGATAGGCGATGATGTAACCGAGCAGCAGCAGCGGCAACACGCGCCAGGCCACCTTGCGATAGAGCGGATCGAATTGCACCGGGGATGCGGCGGTACTGGGATGGGCCATGATGTTTCGCGTCCTTTAATTGTTGTGATTGTCGCGAGGGTCTTGCAGAACGGCTGGCGGTCATCCGCAGCCCACTACCCGCCCGGAACGAGTTGAGGCGCAGGGCAGGACGGCGGATGGCACTGCAGCGGAAGGGCTTGCCGCTAGGGAAGTCGGGGCCTTAGAACGAGGCCTGGATCAGGTCGGCATAGTCCTCCGCCGAGGCTTCCCGGGGATTGGTCTGGTGGCTGTGATCGGCCAGGGCGCCGGTGACGATGCGCGGGATGAGTCCCTTGTCGACCCCCATCTGCGCCAGCCCCGTCGGCAGCCGCAGGGCTTCGGCCTTGTGCGCCAGCGCCTGCTCCACCGACAGCCGCGGCGGCAGTTCCATGGCCTGGGCGAGGCGTTCGAGTTTCTCGTCGCGGACCACCGATTCGGCGCTCCGGTTGAAGGCCACCACGGCCGGCAGCAGGACCGCGTTGAGGGTGCCATGGTGCAGCCGCGGATCGATGCCGCCCAGTGAGTGACTCAGGCTGTGCACGCAGCCCAGCCCCTTCTGGAAGGCCAGCGCCCCCTGCAGCGAGGCGCTGAGCATCTGGGTACGGGCTTCCAGGTTGGTGGGCTCGTTGAACGCCAGTTCCAGATGGCGCCAGGCCCGGCGCAGGCCGTCCAGGGCGATGCCCTCGGCCGGCGGATTGAAGCCGGGCGCGAGAAAGGTCTCGATGCAGTGGGCCACTGCGTCCATGCCCGTGGCGGCGGTCAGGTGCGGCGGCAGGCTGAGCGTCAGCAGCGGATCGCAGATGGCCACCCGCGGGATGACATGGGGCGAGAGGATGCCGACCTTGCGGCCATCGTCGAGAATGATGATGGCGCCGCGTCCCACCTCGCTGCCGGTGCCGGCCGTGGTCGGAATGGCCACGATGGGTACCGTCGCCGCGGTGATCCGCGTCAGGCCGCCCTCGATGACGGCGAACTGTTTCAGCGGTCCGGGATGGCGCGCGGACACGGCGATGGCCTTGGCCAGGTCGATGGGCGAACCCCCACCGACGGCGATGATGCCGTCGCAGTCCGCACCCCGGAAACAGGCGACGCCCTCGCGGGTGGCGGCCTCAGTGGGATTGGCCGGGGTGGCGTCGAACACCTGGTAGGCGGCCAGGGGATTCTGCTCCACCAGCTGCTCGATGAGACCGGCGGCCACCACGCCCCGATCGGTGACAATCAGTGGCCGCTGGAAGCCCAGCCGGGCGTTGACGTCGGCCAGTTCGGCCGCACAGCCGGCGCCGAAGCGGATCTCCGTTACATAGTTGATTATCGCCATGACCCGTCCTGTTATTCTTGAAATTGATAGACGGCCCGACTATAGCGAGGCGCCTCCCGGCCAAATACTGAGAGGTAGCGATAGCGGTATAACCAGGAGGCAACCCAGCCTGTTCAGCTAAAGCCGGCATAGCCCTGCCTCCCCTGCCGGACGCCCTCCCCACAGCGATGGCCGGGCCCGCTCTCCCGGGCGCCGCCGCTTTCCCTGGAGTCTCGATGCCCACCCCTACCCTGGCCGCCGCCCAATCCGTTTCGCTCGCCGGCGACCTCGCCGCCAATCTGCGCACCCATCTCGACTTCATCACCGCGGCTGCCGACGTCGGGGTGGAGCTCCTGCTGTTTCCGGAACTGTCCCTGACCGGCTATGAGCCGACCCTGGCGGCGGCGCTGACGCTGGAGGGTACCGATGCGCGTCTGCGGCCCTTGCGCGAGGCCTGCCGCGTGGCCGGGCTCACGGCCGTGGTCGGGACGCCCATCCAGGGTCCGACGGGGCTGCAGATCGGTGCGCTGATCCTTGGCGCCGATGGCAGCTGTCGCGTCCATACCAAGGAGTACCTGCATCCGGGCGAGGCGCCGCCCTTCGTGCCCGGCAGTGGCGGGGACTTGCTGGAGGTGCGCGGGCTGAAGGCCGCCCTGGCCATCTGCGCCGACAGCAATCACGAGGCCCATGCCGATGCCGCCCGTGCCCGCGGCGCCGATCTCTACCTGGCCTCGGCGGTGATAGGTCCGACCGGCTATCCCGCCGACGGCGCGCGCCTGGCCGGCCATGCCCGGCGCCTGGGCATGCCGGTGCTCCTGGCCAATCACGGCGCGCCCACCGGCGGTTATGCCTGCGTGGGCCGCAGTGCCTTCTGGCAGGCCGATGGCGGGTGCCTGGTCGCGGCGCCAGGCGACGGCCCTTGCCTGGTGATCGTCCGCCTGCACGCGGGCGTCTGGCAGGGCGAAATCCGCACCGTGCGACCTTGATCGCCGCACGGCGCAATCCTCTGACCGGAAAGCGGCTGCCAGGTCACGGCGCGACTGGATTCGCGTCCCGATATCCCGCGCCTCCTGCGACTAAAGGTCACACGTCAGACGCCGATAAGGCTCTGACATCCTCGTTCAGAACACCGCCAAGGATGCCTTTCGCAGCGTGAACGACGCTGTAACCGCAGGAGCGACACCATGGCCTTGAACACCATTCGGACCCGCTACACCCTGATCTTCCTCGGCTTCATCGGCGCGACCCTCGCGGCCACCGTCATCGGCATTCGCCTGTGGGTGACGCCGGACCTGGTCGCCGCCGGTGAATCCGCCGTGCTCACCCGCGTCAACGAGGTGGGCACCCGCATCTATCGCGAACTCAACCAGATCCAGGCGCAGCAGCGCTCCATCACCCAGACCGTGCCGCTGCTGGACAGCGCCGCCATCGACCGGGTGCTGCCCGGCCTGGTGGACCAGTATGGCGATGCCAAGGTGTTCGGCGGCGGCATCTGGCCGCTGCCCAACCAGCGCGAGCAGGGTCGCGACAAGTTCAGCACCTTCTATCACCGCGATGCCGGCGGCAAACTGATCGTCAACACCCACTGGAACTCCCCCGAGTCGCTCAACTACTGGGAGCAACCCTGGTTCCAGGCTGGCCTCAAGGCTCCCGCCGGCCAGTGCGTCTGGGCCGCCGCCTACAAGGACGCCGCCAGCGCCGAGCCGCGCACCAACTGCGCCATGGCCATCCAGCGCGACGGCAAGGCCTTTGGCGTCTCGACCATCGACCTCACCCTGGGCTTCTTCAACCCCCTGGTGGACAGCCTGCGCAAGGAACTCGACGACACCGACATGATGATCGTCGAGGCCGACGGCAAGATCCTCAGCAACCTCAGCGAACTCGGCGATTCGCAGATCCTGAACAACGTCTCGGCCTATGCCGCCCGTTCGCCCTTCGTCGCCGCCATCCAGCAGAACCTCGGCAAGCTCAAGGGCGAGACCGTGGTGCGCGACACCTACGTCGACGAGCACGGTACGCCGCATACCTTCTTCCTGCGGCCGCTGGCCGGCACCCCCTGGCTGCTGGCCACGGCGCTGCCCACCTCGCTCATCGCGGCGACCAACACCGGCATCCTCAAGACCCTGGCGGCGATCCAGCTGCCGCTGGTCCTGCTGCTGGTAGGCATCATGGTGCTGGCGCTTGGCAAGCTGATGGGTCGCCTGGGCCTGCTGCAACGCAACATCGAATCCCTGTCCGCCGGCGACGCCGACCTGACCCGGCGCATCCCGGTGCACGGCCAGGACGAGGTGGATGCGGTGGCCGGCGCGGTCAACGGCTTCATCGGCTATCTGCAGCGGCTGATCGGCGAGGTGGGTGACGCCACCGACCGCATCGACACCGGTCTCAAGCAACTGCACGGTCAGGCCCAGCAGAACGGTGCCATCCTGGCCCGGCATGCCAGCGAGACCGACCAGGCGGTGACCGCCATCACCGAGATGAGCGCCACCTCCGACTCCGTGGCCCGCAGCGCCAGCGATACCGCTACCCTCACCCAGGCCGCCAACGGCCAGGCCGAGCGTTCCCGCGCGGTGGTCCAGCAGGCCTCGGCCAGCGTGCTGGCCCTGGTGGATCAGGTGGAAGACGCCACCCTCAAGGTGCAGGCCATGCAGAGCGATGCCCAGCGCATCAACGACGTGCTCGGGGTGATCGGCGGGATTGCCGGCCAGACCAACCTGCTGGCGCTCAACGCGGCCATCGAGGCGGCCCGGGCCGGCGAACAGGGTCGCGGCTTCGCGGTGGTGGCCGACGAGGTCCGCGCCCTGGCCGGCCGTACCCAGCAGAGCACCGCCGAGATCAACGAGATGCTCAACCGGTTGCAGCAGGGGGTGAGTTCCGCGGTCGCGGCCATGGAAATGACCAAGGCCAGTTGCCAGAGCACTGCCGAGCGCACCCGCGAGGTCACCGAAGGCCTGGACGAGATGAGCGGTTCGGTGGTGCGCATCAGCGATCTCTCGACTCAGATCGCCGCAGCGGCCGAAGAGCAGAGCGTGGTGGCCGGCGAGATCAACCAGAACATGGTTGCCGTGCGCCATATCGTCGACGACCTGGTCACCAGCGGTCAGCGCACCGCCGAGAGTACCGCGGCGGTGCAATCGTCCAACGAGCAGCTGATCGCGGTAGTGCGGCGCTTCCGGGTGAGGTGATCCCAACGTCGCGACAGGAAGAAGCCGGGCATTGCGCCCGGCTTTTTCGTCTAGCCCACCAGATGCAGAAAATGCATATGGCGCTCGTACTGGTCGAGGATGTCGCCGATGACGTCCTCGCGGGACCAGCCCATGACGTCATGGTCCTGGCCCCCCTCGCGCAGATAGACCTGGGCGCGGAAGTACTTGCGCTCCTCCCCCGGCTCGCTGCCCATGACGAAACTGGGCATGGCGTAGGCGTGGGGTCTGACCTGGTAGACGAACTCGGGCTGCTCGGCCGGACCGACATACAGCCGCACCCCGCCATCCTCGCGGTCTTCCACGCCACAGACATAGCCCTGCTTGCGCCATTCCTCGGCCACCGCCAGGCAAGCCGGCTTGGCCACCTCGCCGATGAAGCGCACCACGTGGCTGCGCCGCGGAAACATCGCCAGGCCGCGCAGGCGGCGCTGCCAGCCGCCCGGCGTACGGCTGGTGGGCGGGGTGAGACTCAGCGACTGATGGCGCAGGCCGCGCTTGGTGGCGTCCAGCTTCAGGGCCTTGAGCAGGCCATGCATGCTGAACAGCAGGGCGAGGGTGAACGGCAGGGCACTGGCGATGGTGGCGGTCTGCAGGGCCTTGAGACCATCGGCCAGCAGCAGCGCGATGGCCACCAGCCCCATGCTGGCGCCCCAGAAGACGCGCTGCCAGACCGGCGTCTGGTCCTGGCCGCCGGAGGCCAGCATGTCTACCACCATGGCGCCGGAATCGGCGGAGGTGACAAAGAACACCACCACCATGACGATGGCGATCAGCGAGATCACGCTGGCGAAGGGGAAGTGCTCGAGGAAGGCGAACAGCGCCAGGGAGCTGTCCTGGGATACCGCGGCGGCCAGATCGGTGATGCCCTCGGTGAGGATCATGTGGATCGCCGTGTTGCCGAACACCGTCATCCACAGCAGGGTGAAACCGGCCGGCACCAGCAGTACGCCGGAGACGAATTCGCGGATGGTCCGCCCGCGCGAGATGCGCGCGATGAACAGCCCGACGAAGGGCGACCAGGCCAGCCACCAGCCCCAGTAGAACAGCGTCCAGCCGCCGATCCAGTCGGTGGGTCGATAGGCGTTGAGGTTGAGGGTGCGGCTGACGATCTCGCTGAGATAGCCGCCGGTGTTCTCGACGAAGGTCTGCAGGATCAGCACCGTGGGGCCGAGGATGACTACGGTCAGCATCAGCAGCACCGCCAGGCCCAGATTGAGTTCCGACAGCCGCCGGACGCCCTTGTCCAGCCCCGAGACCACCGAGAGGGTGGCCAGCGCCGTGGTGACGACGATCAGGCCGATCTGCACCGGGGTGGACACCGGCACGCCGAACAGCACGTTGAGCCCGGTGTTGATCTGCGAGACGCCGAAGCCCAGGGAGGTGGCGACGCCCAGCACCGTACCGATGATGGCGAAGATGTCCACGGCATGGCCGATGGGGCCATGGATGCGCTCGCCGATCAGCGGATAGAGCGCCGATCTCAGGGTCAGCGGCAGGCCGTGGCGATAGCTGAAGTAGGCCAGGATCAGGGCGACGATGGCATAGATCGACCAGGCGTGCAGGCCCCAGTGGAAGAAGGTGATGCGCATGGCCTGGCGCGCGGCGTCCACCGTCTGGCCATCGGCATAGGGCGGGTTGAGAAAGTGCATCACCGGCTCGGCGACGCCAAAGAACATAAGACCGATGCCCATGCCGGCGGAAAACAGCATGGCGAACCAGGTGGTGTTGGCGTAGTCCGGCTCGCTGTGGTCCGGGCCGAGCTTGATGTCGCCATAGCGACTCATGCCGAGAAACACCACGGTGCCGAGGATGATGGCCACGGCGAGGATGTAGAACCAGCTGAGGTTGGTGATGATCCAGCCCTGGATGGCGGCGAACAGCCACTGGGCGTTGGCCTGGAACAGGCTGGCATAGAGCACCAGCACGAGTAGCAGCAGGGTCGAGGTCCAGAAGACCGGAGGACTGAAGGTGGGACGAGCGGCGGATTCTCCCTGGCCGGTCATAAAAGGGCTCCTGTTCATGAAGTGCGCACAGGTTGACTGCCCTCGGCCGTGATCGTTTCGCTGGCGACGCTGCGGGAAGGGCGCATGCCGCTGTGTGCTACCGCACCAATCGCTGGGGCGCTAAGGGTCGGATACGCCAGCCAGCACAGTGGCGCCGGGTGCTCCCGCCAGCCCCCGAAACCAGCGCGCCGGCGCCACGCCGAAGGCCTGGCGGAAATGTTTCGTCATATGACTCTGGTCATAGAAGCCGGCGGCAACGGCCGCCTCGGCCAGCCCCCGACCGAGGCGCACCTGCAGCCGTACCTGGTCGAGACGGCGCAAGGTCAGGTAGCGATGGGGACTGGTGCCGAAGTAGGCACGGAAATCCCGGGTCAGACTCCAGCGATCCCGACCGGCGCAACGGGCCAGGTCGTCGAGGGTGACCGCCTGGTCCAGATGATCCTCCAGGTATTCCCGCGCACGCAGCGCGGCGGCGAAGTCCACCCGTCCGCGACTGGGCCAGGCCTGGCAGACCTCGGCCAGGGTCGCGACCAGGCCATAGAGGGCGTCGTCGCGAGCCAGGACATCGGATTGCGCGTCGAGGGCGGCGAACACCGCCTCGGTGGCCTGTGCCAGGCGCGGGTCAAGGGAAACGCCCTCCCGGTGGAAGGGCAAGGGCCGTCCACCCAGGATGTCCTGCACCAGGGTCGGCGGCAGATAGACCATGCGATAGCGAAAGCCATCGGCGGCGCCGGCACGCCCGTCATGGACCTCGTCCGGATGCAGGATCATGGTCTCGCCGGGCAGGCTGTTGGTCCGGGCGCCGCGATAGGAAAAGCTCTGCACACCGGCCAGGGTACGGCCGATGGCATAGGTGGCATGGCGATGGGGGTCGAAGGCATGGCCACTGAAGAAGGCCTCGATGGACTCCAGCTCGGCATGGGCTGGGGCGTGCCTCACCCAATCCGTGGCACCGGGCAATTCGATCTGGCTGCTCATGGCGACTCCTCCGGCGCTCAGCCTAGCAGACCGCGCCAGGCGTCGTGGAACAACAGCAGGGCGCAGCCAACCAGACTCAGGCCCAGCAGCCGATTCACCGCGCGAAAGCCGCGTCCCCGCACCAGGTAGCGCCCGAGCAGCGCCCCGAGCAAGGCGTAGCTCGCCGGGGCGCCGCAGGCCGACAGCGCCAGGGGCAGCGACCAGAGGGCGATCTTGCCCCCGGTCACCTGGGCCGCCGGAAACATCACCGTGGCGATGGGCAGCACCGCCAGCCACGCCTTGGGATTGAGGCCCTGGATCAGCAGGCCGCTGGCAAAGGTCAGCCGCGTGGCGGCGCCTTCCCCCTCGGCCGTCGGCGGCGCGGCCCGGGCGATGCGATAGCCGAGGTACAGGCAATAGCCACCGCCGAGGAGCGCCAGCCATGGCAGCAGCGCCCCCGAGACCACGACCGCCCCGGCATAGCCCAGCGCCAGAAAGAGCACCAGCATGGCGCAGCCCACCCCGGCATAGAAGCCCAGCGCCCGGCGGGCCTGGCCGCGCAGACCGGCATTGAGGCCCAGGGCGTTTACCGGGCCAGGGCTGTAGATGACGCTGAAGGCATAGAGGACGATTTCCAAGGGGCACCTGCCAGGCTGCGAGAAGGAAGCCCAGGCTAGCCAGCGCGCCCGGGGTCTGGCTTGTACGTCTGTGGCTGGTCTGCCTTGAGAGTCATCGTATGACTCGGCAGAATCAGGCTTTCCTCTCCTGTCGCGGAGTCGCTCTTGTCCGGTGATCGCAACACCTCGCCCTGGCCTGGCCGCCCCGATGGCAAGCCGCCGACCCTCAAGGACGTGGCGCGCCTGGCTGGGGTCTCGCCGATCACGGTCTCGCGCACCCTCAACCAGCCGGAGATCGTCCGCCCGGCATTGCGTGAGAAAGTCTTTCGCGCGGTGCGCGAGAGCGGCTACCAGCCGGCCATGCTCACCACTGGCAGCGCGCCCCAGGAGAGTCGGCTGATCGCCATCCTGGTGCCCACCATCGTCAATTCCATCTTCGCCGACACCGTGCAGGCGCTCATGCAGACCCTGACCGAGGCCGGCCACCAGACCCTGCTGGGCCTGACCGACTATTCCACCGAACGCGAGGAGCAGCTGCTTGATGCCCTGTTGCGCCGCCGCCCCGATGCCATGGTGCTGACCGGCACCCTGCACACGGCCGCCAGCCGACTACGCCTGTCCCAGGCCGGCATTCCGCTGGTGGAGTGCTGGGACCAGGGCGAGCGGCCGCTCGACATGCTGGTGGGCTTTTCCCATGTCGCGGTAGGCCAGGCCGTCGCCCGGGCGCTGTTGGCGCGCGGCTATCGCCACTTCGCCAGCCTGACCCTGGACGATCCCCGCGGACGGCTGCGCCGCGATGCCTTACGCGACGAACTGGCCATCCAGGGCCTGGCCGCGCCAGCCGATGTCAGCCTGCCACCGCCGGCCACCCCGGCACTGGGTCGCCAGGGCCTGGCCCGCCTGCTCGACGTTGGCGCCTGCCCCGAGGTGGTGGTCTGCAGCTCCGATACCCTCGCCCACGGGGCGTTGGCCGAAGCCCATGCGCGCGGCCTGCGGGTCCCGGAGGAGCTGGCCGTGATGGGCTTCGGCAACCTGGCCAGCGCCGCCCATCTGATCCCGGCGCTGAGCACCGTGGACGTGCGCGGCGCCGAGATGGGCACCCAGGCCGCGGAGGCCCTGCTCGCCCGGCTGGCAGGCGCGGAGACACGGCTGCGACGGGATACCGGCTTCGAACTGGTCATGCGCGAGAGCACGCGCTGACGCTTGAATGATTGCGTAATCAGCTTAGCGTCCTCCTGCAGGTGCCGGCCTCGCCGCCGGCTTTGCCCGCTGAAAAGGACAATAACAATGCGCAACCCCACCGCTCCGTCGCGGCGGACCCACGTCCGCTATCTGGTCCTGGCGATGATTTTCCTGGTCACGGTATTCAACTACGTCGACCGCGCCACCCTCTCCATCGCCGCACCGGCCATGCGTCACGACCTCGGCTTCGACGCCGTGGCCATGGGTCTTGCCTTCTCGGCCTTTGGCTGGGCCTATACCGCCATGCAGATTCCCGGCGGCATCGTGCTCGATCGCTTCGGCTCGCGCCTGGTGCTGGGCGCCAGCCTGATTCTCTGGTCGGCGCTGACCTTCCTGCAGGGCTACGTCGAATTCTTCTCCTCGGCACTACTGGCTCTGTTCGTGCTGCGCTTTCTGATGGGGGTGGCGGAGTCGCCGGCCTTTCCGGCCAACAATCGCCTCACGGTGATGTGGTTCCCGCGCCAGGAGCGCGGCCTGGCCACCGCCATCTTCCAGTCGGCGCAGTATTTCGCCCTGGCGGTGTTCACGCCGCTGATGGTGATCCTGCTCAACCAGTTCGGCTGGGAGCACGTATTCTTCTGGACGGGCGGCGCCGGCATCCTCATCGGCCTGCTGTGGTTCGCCACCGTGCAGGAGCCCCGGCACGACAAAAGGGTCAGCCAGAGCGAGCTGGACCACATCGAGGCCGGCGGCGGTCTGCCCGACCTGGGCGACACCCGGGCGCCCTTCAGCTGGCGCACCTTCAAGGCCATCAGCGGCAATCGCATGATGCTGGGCATCTACCTGGGGCAGTTCTGCCTGACCACCATCACCTGGTTCTTCCTCACCTGGTTTCCCACCTACCTGGTCGAGGCCAAGGGCCTGACAATGCTCAAGGTCGGCCTGATCGCCGCCATCCCGCCGGTAGCCGGCTGCCTGGGCGGCGTTCTCGGCGGACTCTGGTCGGACGGCATGCTGCGCCGCGGCTACAGCCTCACCGCCGCGCGCAAGACGCCGATCATCGTCGGCCTGCTGCTCTCCAGCAGCATCGTGGTGGCCAACTACACCCAGTCCATCGCCCTGGTCACCCTGGTGATGTCCATCGCCTTCTTCGCCAAGGGCGTGGGCAACCTCGGCTGGTGCATCGTCGGCGACGTCTCGCCTAAGCGCGCCATGGGCGTGAGCGGGGCCATCTTCAACTTCTGCGGCAACATCGCCAGCATCGTCACCCCGCTGGCCATCGGCCTGATGATCAACCAGCTCGGCTCCTTCGACGTCGCCCTCACCTACGTCGCCGCCATGGGCCTGCTCGGCGCCTTCTCCTACCTGGTCATCGTCGGCCCGCTCAAGCGCCTGGACCTGGGCGAGCTCAACGACGAGCCATCCGCCACCACAGACACCGCCCTGCCTGCCACCCGCCCCTGATCCCTCACCCCGGAGACTTTCCCCATGACCGACACCTCCTACAGCGCCGACCAGGACCGCATCGCCTGGGTCCGTCTGGCTTCCGTGTTCCTGCCGCTGGCCACCCCCATCAGCGACGCCAAGGTGCTCACCGGCCGGCAGAAGCCGATGACCGAGATCGCCATCCTCTTCGTCGAGATCGAGACCCGCGACGGCCAGCGTGGCCTGGGCTTCAGCTATTCCAAGCGCGCCGGTGGCCCGGGCCAGTTCGCCCACGCCCGGGAAATCGCCCCGGTGCTGCTCGACGAGAATCCCAGCGACATCCAGAAACTCTGGACCAAGCTCTGCTGGGCCGGCGCCTCGGTGGGTCGCAGCGGCCTCGCCACCCAGGCCATCGGCGCCTTCGACGTGGCCCTCTGGGACCTCAAGGCCCGTCGCGCCAACCTTTCCCTGGCGCGCTTGCTGGGCGCCCAGCGCGACTCGGTGCGTTGCTACAACACCTCCGGCGGCTTCCTGCACACGCCACTGGAGCAGTTGCTGGTGAACACCGATCTTTCCCGGGAAAAAGGCATCGGCGGCATCAAGCTCAAGGTCGGCCAGCCCGACTGCGCCCTGGACCTTGAGCGCGTCGCCCGCGTGCGCCGCCACCTGGGCGACAGCTTCCCGCTGATGGTCGACGCCAACCAGCAATGGGACCGACCCACCGCCCAGCGGATGTGCCGGCGCTTCGAGGAATTCAACCTGATCTGGATCGAGGAACCGCTGGACTGCTACGACGCCGAGGGCCACGCCGCCCTGGCCGCGGCCTTCGATACCCCCATCGCCACCGGCGAGATGCTCACCAGCATTGCCGAACACCAGGAATTCATTCGTCTGCGCGGTGCCGACTTCCTGATGCCCGACGCGCCAAGGGTGGGCGGTATCACGCCCTTCCTCAAGGTGGCTGCGCTGGCCGAGCAGGCCGGCGTGATGCTGGCGCCGCACTTCGCCATGGAATTGCATGTGCACCTGGCCGCCACCTACCCCACCGAGCCCTGGGTGGAACACTTCGAATGGCTGGAGCCGCTGTTCAACGAACGCCTGGAAACCCGTGACGGGCGGATGCTGGTGCCGACCCGCCCGGGCCTGGGGCTGTCGCTTAGCGACAGGGTCGCCGGCTGGACCGCGCAGGAAGCCGAATTCGGCCGGCGCGGCTGACACCCGCTCTGCGCCGCGAACTCCACACGGGTGTGGCACTCTATCCAGGCCAAGGCCTGGAAGAGAAAGCCCATGTTCGGATCGCTGCGCAGTCGTCTGATTGCCCTGCTGCTGATGCTCGGCGGCATGGCCGTCGGGGTCGGCTGGCTGATGATCCTGCTCTTGCGCCAGTCGGAAAGCGCCCAGCTCGGCCAGGCCACGATGGAAGCCGAGCAGGCCTGCCAGGCCATCGCCAGCAGCTATCGCTTCTACAGCAATGGCTGGTCCGGCCCTACTGCAGGCCTCGCCGACCCGACGCTGCAGCGCAGTCTCGGGGGCGTGGCCAGTGTCGCCCTGCTGCGCTATCGCGGCATGGCCGGCGGCCTCTGGCAGGAACAGGCGGGACTGCTGGCCGATGCCAGTCCCTTCCCCCTGACCGCCGCCGAACGCCAGCACCTGGCCGATCTCTCCGCCGCGACCCTGGCCGAGGCACGCAGCCTGAGCGACAGCTTCAGCGCAGACGGCGCCACGGTGCTGGTGGCCGCCTGCCCGCTGTCCGGGCCCATTGCCGATCTCGCCGCCTGGACCCTGACTCGCCTGACCTTCGCCGAGGGCAGCGGGCAGCGCCAGCTGAAACTGGGCCTGGGCCTGCTGCTGCTGGCCATGCTCGCCGCCACCCTGCTGCTCGGCCGACTCACCTGGCAGTGGTCGCGCCATGTCGCGCGGGTCGAGCGCGATCTGGGCGCCAATGCCAGCCACGACCTGCCCACCCTCGCCCTGACTGGCGAACGCGAGCTGGACCGGGTGCTGGCGGCGCTCAACCAGGCCGGGCAGCGCCTGACTCAGGCCCGGGACGAGGCCCAGCGACTGACCACCCAGGTCCACGCCAGTGAACGGCTGGCCGCCCTTGGCCGAGTGGCCGCCGGGGTCGCCCACGAAATCCGCAACCCTCTGGCCGCCATGCGCCTCAAGGCCGAGAACGCCTTGGCCGGCGACAGCGGCCGGCAGCGGAAGGCGCTGGACGCCATCCTCACCCAGGTCACCCGGCTGGACCGCCTGCTGCGCCGCCTGCTCGACCTCACCCAGCCGCTGCACCTGCAACCCACTGTCATCGCGCTGCCGGCCTTTTGCCGCGAGGTGCTGGCCGGTCACGAAGACCAGGCCGCCCAGCGCGGCATCCGCCTGACCGCCCGGGTGGCCGTCGATGAGGGCTGGTTCGATCGCGACGCCCTGGCCCGCGCCCTGGACAACCTGCTGCTTAACGCCCTCCAGGCCGCCCCGGCAGACAGCGAGATCCGTCTCGATGCCAGCCGGCGCGGCGACTGGCTGGTGCTGGCGGTGGAAGACGAAGGCCAGGGGCCGCCTGCCGAGTTACGCGCCCAGCTCTTCGAGCCCTTCGTCACCGGTCGCCCGGAGGGCACCGGCCTGGGCCTGGCCCTGGTCCGCGAGACCGCCCGCGCCCACGGCGGCGAGGCGCGACTGATCGATCCCTCCCTTCCCACGCGCTTCGAGATCCTCCTGCCATGCCAACCCTGCTGATCATCGATGACGACGCCGGTCTGCGCGACGCCCTGGCGGAAACCGCCGCGGACCAGGGCTACCGGGTGCTGCAGGCCGACGGGGGCGAAGCGGGCTTGCAGCTCCTGACGCAGGAGGCGGTGGACGCCGTGCTACTCGACCTGCGCATGCCCGGGCTGGATGGCCTGGAGGTGCTGGCGCGCATTCGCGCCCTCCCCGAACCACCGGCGGTCACGGTGCTGACCGCCTTCGCCAGCGCCGGCAACACCATCGAGGCCATGCGCCTGGGCGCCTTCGACCACCTCACCAAGCCCATCGGCCGTGACGAGCTGATCCGGGTACTGGCCGGCATGACCGCCCAGCGCGGTCCGGCCAGTACGCCACCGGCCACGGTCGAGGGCCATACCCTGGTGGGCGGCAGCGACGCCCTGCGCCAGGTGCAGAAGACCATCGGCCGCCTGGTGGACAGCGAGGCCACGGTGCTGGTCACCGGCGAGACCGGCACCGGCAAGGAACTGGTGGCCCGGGCCATCCACGAGCATGGCAAGAGACGCGGGGCGCCCTTCGTCGCGGTCAATTGCGCGGCCATCCCGCCGGACCTGCTGGAAAGCGAACTCTTCGGCCATGTGCGCGGCGCCTTCAGCGGGGCCACCGCCAATCGCCTCGGCGCCTTTCGCGAAGCCCAGGGCGGCACCCTCTTTCTCGACGAGATCGGCGACATGCCGCTGCCGATGCAGGCCAAGATCCTGCGCGCCCTGCAGGAACGCGAGGTGACGCCGGTGGGTGGCGCGCCGGTGCGCCTGGACGTGCGTCTGGTAGCGGCCACCCACCGCGACCTGGCCCAGCGGGTCGCCAGCGGCGACTTCCGCGAGGACCTCTTCTATCGCCTGCACGTGGTACCCATCCACCTGCCGGCGCTGCGCGAGCGGCGGGCCGACATCCTGCCGCTGGCCGAACACTTCCTCGCCCCCAGCGGCCGCGTCCTGGCGGACGATGCCGCCGCCCTGCTCTTGCGCCACCCCTGGCCGGGCAACGTGCGCGAATTGCGCAACGCCATCCAGCGCGCCGCGACCCTGGCCCAGGGCGAACGCATCGTCGCCGCCGACCTGGCCTTTCTGCAGGGCGAGCCCCCGGATGCGGTCGCCATCGACGCCAGCTGGCCGGAGGAGACCCTGGCCGAAGCCACCGCGCGCCTGGAACGCCTGCTGATCGAGCGCGCCCTGCAGCGCAGCGGCGGCAATCGCGCCGAAGCGGCCCGCCGCCTGGGCATCCATCGCCAGCTGCTCTACACCAAGCTGAGTCGGCTGGGCCTGGGTGTCGGCACAGACGACAGTCCCACCCAGGCTGTCCGCTTTGCCGACAGGCCTGTCCGCCAGCCGGACGCAATGCCGGGCTCGGACGGTCTCAATAAATCGCAAGGTATTGATTTATATAGAAAATAAAAGTTGGCACAGGCCCTGCAATATCCTGATCGTCAACCACCGCAGGAGTCATCCATGCCTACCAAGACCCAAACCCTCGTGATCGGGACCTTCGCCCTGCTGTCCGTCAGCGGCCTCGTCCTGGCACAAACCGCACCCGCCGGCAGCACCGCCTCCACCACCGCGGCCAGCGCCCAGATCCCTACCCAGCAGGGCCAGCTCAAGCAGTTCCTGCTCAATCCCCGCGGCGATATCGACGGCCTGATCCTGGCCGACGGCACCGAGGTCAACACCCCGCCGCACCTGTCCGAGCAACTGGCCGCCACCTTCAAGCCGGGTGACAGCATCAACGTCGCCGG
>Ga0153990_1000047_pt1 | contig 38508 bp, 27 predicted proteins | sample TSNC074MetaG_FD_104739 | JGI IMG/M metagenome (GOLD analysis project Ga0153990, IMG submission 104739) | Attine ant fungus gardens microbial communities from North Carolina, USA - TSNC074 MetaG | ecosystem: Host-associated > Fungi > Mycelium > Unclassified | place: USA: North Carolina, Jones...
CGATTGCACGCCGATGACCTTGAGCTCCGGCGTGGTGCGCGGCATCACGATGATCGCCCGCACCCCCAGTTCGCGGGCCGCCAGGGACAGGCCCTGGGCGTGGTTGCCGGCGCTGGCGGTGATGACGCCACGGGCCTTTTCGCTGGCCGAAAGGCTGGCCAGCTTGGTGTAGGCACCACGGATCTTGAAGGAGAACACCGGCTGCAGGTCTTCGCGCTTGAGCAGCACCTGGCAGCCCAGCCGCTCGGACAGCGCCCGCGCCGGTTGCAGGGGCGTTTCGATGGCCACGTCGTAGACGGGGGCGAGCAGGGTCTTCTTCACATAGTGTTCGAGCATCGGCGGAGCGATCCGGTGGGTGCGGCGGGGGCGAAAAGTCTACTACGGGCACCTCCGGGTGGGTTAGCCAGGCCGTCCGAGCGGCTATAATCGGCGACCCTTCACCCGTTTTCGCGGATACCCCATGAATCAGGACCAGCTCAAGCAGGCCGTCGCCCAGGCCGCGGTCGACCTCATCCTCCCCCAGCTCTCCCGCGACAGCGTGGTCGGCGTGGGCACCGGCTCGACCGCCAACTTCTTCATCGACCTGCTGGCCAAGCACAAGCTGGAGTTCGATGGCGCCGTGGCCAGTTCCCAGGCCACCGCCGACCGGTTGAAAAGCCATGGCATCACCGTCTATGACCTCAACGGTGTCAGCGACCTTGAATTCTATGTGGACGGCGCCGACGAAGCCGACGGCCACCTCAATCTGATCAAGGGCGGCGGCGCGGCCCTGACCCGCGAGAAGATCGTCGCTGCGGTAGCGCGTAAATTCATCTGCATCGCCGACGCCAGCAAGCGCGTCGAGGTGCTCGGCGAATTCCCGCTGCCGGTGGAAGTCATCCCCATGGCCCGCAGCCACGTGGCCCGCGAGCTGGTGAAGCTGGGCGGTGATCCCGAGTACCGCGACGGCGTGGTGACCGACAACGGCAACGTCATCCTCGATGTGCACAATATGCACATCGTCGATCCGGTGGGCCTGGAAGCCAGGATCAACAACATCGTCGGCGTGGTCGCCAACGGCCTCTTCGCCGCCCGCCCGGCGGACGTGCTGCTCTTGGGCACCGCTCAGGGCGTGGAGCGGCTGGAGCGGAGCTGAGACCTTGCTATCGCGGCCATGGGCCGCTCCTACAAAAGCACGATATACCTGTAGGAGCGGTCGCTACGGCGCACCGGCATGGCCGCGATGAAACCTCCTCCAGCACGAAAGCAAAAAAGCCCCGGTCAGGTGAACCCGACCGGGGCTTTTTCATGCCACCTGGCAGCTTAGAACAGCACGCGGCAGCGGATGGTGCCCTTGACGTTCTGCAGCTTTTCCTGGGCCAGGTCGGAGTACTCGGCGTCGACGTCGATCACCACGTAGCCGACCTTCTCGTCGGTCTGCAGGTACTGACCGGAGATGTTGATGCCGCTCTCGGAGAAGACGCGGTTGATCTCCGACAGCACGCCCGGCACGTTCTGGTGGATGTGCAGCAGGCGGTGCTTGCCCGGGTGCGACGGCAGGGCCACTTCGGGGAAGTTGACCGAGGACACCGAGGTGCCGTTGTCGCTGTACTTGACCAGCTTCTCGGCCACTTCCAGGCCGATGTTGGCCTGGGCCTCGGCGGTGGAGCCACCGATGTGCGGGGTCAGGATGACATTGTCCAGGCCACGCAGCGGCGAGACGAATTCGTCGTTGTTGGAGCGCGGCTCCACCGGGAAGACGTCGATGGCGGCGCCGATCAGGTGCTCGTCCTTGATGGCGGCGGCTAGGGCGTCGAGGTCGACCACGGTGCCGCGGGCGGCGTTGATCAGAATGCCGCCCTTCTTGATCGCGCGGATCTCGCGCTCGCCGATCATCAGCTGGGTGGCGGGGGTTTCCGGTACGTGCAGGGTGACGATGTCGCTCATGCCGAGCAGTTCGGTCAGGGAGCCGACCTGCTGGGCGTTGCCCAGGGGCAGTTTGGTGATGACGTCATAGAAGAACACCTGCATGCCCAGGCCCTCGGCCAGGACCGACAGCTGGGTGCCGATGGAGCCGTAGCCGATGATGCCCAGCTTCTTGCCGCGGATCTCGAAGGAGTTGGCCGCGCTCTTGATCCAGCCGCCGCGGTGGCAGGAGGCGTTCTTGGCCGGGATGCCGCGCAGCAGCAGGATGGCCTCGGCCAGCACCAGCTCGGCCACCGAACGGGTGTTGGAATAGGGGGCGTTGAACACGGCGATGCCGCGCTCGCGGGCGGCCTGCAGGTCGACCTGGTTGGTGCCGATGCAGAAGCAGCCGACGGCGACCAGCTTCTTGGCGCAGTCGAACACCTCTTCGGTGAGCTGGGTGCGCGAGCGGATGCCGATGAAGTGGGCGTCGGCGATCTTTTCCTTGAGCTGGGCATCCGGCAGAGAGCTGGTGACGTACTCGATGTTGCTGTAACCCGCGGACTTGAGGATATCCACGGCGGACTGGTGGACGCCTTCCAGGAGAAGGAAGCGGATCTTGCTCTTGTCGAGGGAAGTCTTGCTCATCTGCGTTGAATCCAGAGTGTCCAGGGAGAAGGATGCCGGCGCGGCGCAGGCCAGGTCAGCCAGCGGCAAAGGGGTCGCTATCTTAGCATGAGCCACCGGATGCAGGTCCGGTTGCGACCTGAAGCTTTCTCAGGGCGACCATGAGCGCCTTGCGACCAGGACCGCGCCGCGGCCTCCGCTTTTGGTTAAGATCGCCAGCAGACGCCACTCACCAGGAGCACAAGATGGCCTACCAGCACCAGTACCTCGATGGCACCAAGATCCACTTCCCCCTGGGCAAGGTCGTCTGCATCGGCCGCAACTACGCCGAGCACGCCAAGGAGCTGAACAACCCGGTTCCCACCGAGCCCCTGCTGTTCATCAAGCCGGCCAGCTGCGTGGTGCCGGTGGCCGAGGGTTTCGCCATCCCCACCGATCAGGGTTCGGTGCACTACGAGGCCGAGATCGCCGTGCTGATCGGCAAGCCGCTGTCGAAGAAGCCGTCGGCCGAGGAAGTGCGCGACGCCATCTCCGGCTTCGCTCCCTCCCTGGACCTGACCCTCAGGGACGTGCAGAGCCGCCTCAAGGAAAAGGGCTATCCCTGGGAGATCGCCAAGAGCTTCGACGGCGCCTGCGTGCTCGCGCCCTTCGTGCCGGGCGATGCCTTCGAGGACCTGGCCGACATCCCGGTGCGCCTGACCATCAACGGCGAAGTGCGCCAGGACGGCAACAGTCGCGACATGCTCAACCCCATCCTGCCGCTGATCCAGACCATCGCCGGGCATTTCTCCCTGCAACCGGGCGACGTCATCCTCACCGGCACGCCGGTAGGTGTCGGACCTCTCAACGTGGGCGATGACCTGGTACTGGAGCTGCCGGACGTTAGCCGCTTCGAAACGCGCGTGCTATAACCCCGCCACCCACCGTCGCCTGGCCGGTGCCTGGCGACGGTGTGTCGGCACGGCCGCGACGCTCTAACAAGAAGCCGTCCGAGCCCGCATGTCCAGACTCCTCCGCCTCATCCTGTCGCGCCTCCTCCCCGCCTTCGTTTTGCTGGTGCTGATCGTCCTCACCTTCGTCTGGCACTGGAACGACCGGGCGCTGCTCTGGTGGCAGGAATACCGCACGCCGCCGGAAGTGCGCGCCCAGGCGGTCTGGCTGCCGGACTACCAGGCGGTGATCCAGGGCAAGCCGCTGCCGGGTCTGGCCGAGGCCGAGACCTCCGACCTCACCTACGATCCCCGTACCCGCACCCTCTTCGCCGTTACCGGCAGCACCCCCTATCTGGTGCAACTGAGCCTGACCGGCGACATCCTCAGACGCATCCCGATCCGCAACGTCTCCAACCTCGAAGGGGTGACCGCTCTGGAAGACGGGCGTCTGGCCATCGTCGACGAGCGCCAGCGGCGGCTATCGCTGTTCCAGCTGGCCGACGACGCCCGCGAACTGGACGCCAACACCTTCGAACACCACGACCTGGGCTTTCCCGACGCCGGCAACAAGGGCTTCGAAGGCATCGCCTGGGATCCGCGGCACCAGCGACTGATCCTCAGCAAGGAACGCGATCCGGCCGCCCTCTTCACCCTGGCCAGCGACGGCCGCGGCGTCTCCGGCAGCCTGCAGCCCTTTCCGCTGCATCAGCTGGTGATCGACTACTCCGCGGTGGCGGTCGATCCGCGTACCGGCCACCTGCTGGCGCTGTCCGACCAGTCCCACACCCTGGTGGAGCTGACCGCGGACGGCCAGCCGGTCAGCTTCATCAGCCTCAGAAGCGGCCTGCACGGTCTCAAGGCGACCATGGAACAACCGGAAGGCGTAGCCCTCGACGAAGCCGGCAATCTCTACATGATTGGTGAACCCAATCTCTTCCACGTGTTTCACAAGGTGTCCGCCGCGGCGCAATGAGCGCCTATTCAGCTTGAATTCAGGGTCGCGCCCTTAGGCTGCGCGGCATTACCGCCTCAGGACCCTGTCGATGTTCCCGCTGTTTTCCCCTCGCACCCTGGGTGCCCTGCTGGGCGGGGCCCTGCTGCTGGCCCTGACCCTGGTGGCCCAGCAGCACCGGCTGTTCGAGCGGCTCTGGTTCAACGTCCAGAGCCAGCTCCAGGCCGAAAGCCGCCAGGCCCGCTCGCTGTGGCTGCCGGGCTACCGGGTCACCGTCGAGGCCAGGACCATCGGCGACGGCATCACCGACGTCTCGGCGCTGAGCTTCGACCCCGACCGCCGCACCCTGGTCAGCGTCACCAACAAGCCGGCGCGCTTTCTCGAACTGGACCTGGACGGCCGCCTGCTGCGCCAGGTGGAGCTCAAGGGCTTCAGCGATCCGGAGGCCATCGAGTACATCGCCCCCGGCGTCTACATGATCAGCGAAGAGCGCCGTCAGCGACTGGTGCGGGTACGGATCGGTGCCGACACCCGGGTGGTGGACATCGACGACCGCCAGGTCAGCCACCCCTTCAGCCTCAGCGACGTGCAAAGCGACAACCGCGGCAACGAAGGCCTGGCCTACGACGCGGCGCGCGAGCGCTTCTTCGTCGCCAAGGAAAGCGATCCGGTGCGCATCTACGAGATCGAAGGTCTCGGCAGCGAAGCCTTCGAAGGCCTGCAGGCGCTGTCGCTGCGCACGGATCCGCAACGCGATCGCCGACTGTTCGTGCGCGATCTTTCCAGCCTGCAATTCGACCCCGGCACCGGCCACCTGCTGGCGCTCTCGGATCAGTCGCGGCTGGTGCTGGAACTGGACGACGACGGCAAGCCGATCAGCTCGCTGTCACTGCTGCGCGGCCAACACGGCCTGAATCGCAGCGTGCCCCAGGCCGAAGGCGTGGCCATGGACGACCAGGGCCGGCTGTATGTGGTCAGCGAGCCGAATCTGTTCTATCGGTTCGAGAAGCCGTGAGGTAGAGGCTCATCGCGGCCATGCCGGTGCGCCGTAGCGACCGCTCCTACAGGTGTTTCCTGATCCGTAGAAGCGGCCCATGGTCGCGATCAGTTCCTGGCCTTCCCTCACCCGGAGAGGGGTGGTTCCGCGCTAGCGGATGGCCTGGCGACAATGGAGCGAATCCGCCTTTGGCGCTAAAAACGAACGCCTGCTCCAACAGCCCCCTCTCCCCTCGGGAAAGGGGCGGGGTGAGGGCGCGCCTGGCACCTGATCTCCATGTGGAAAAGGCTGCGCCGTTTTCCACGCTACGCAGCCGGTGTTGAGCGCAGCGAAGCCCAACGGGCTGGAGTGGTTTCACCCTCACCCCAGCCCTCTCCCTGAGGGAGAGGGGGTGGTTCCGCGCTAGCGGATGGCCTGGCGACAATGGAGAGAATCTGCCTTTGGCGCTGGCAACGAACGCCTGCTCGAACAGCCCCCTCTCCCCTTGGGAGAGGGGGTGGTTCCGCGCTAGTGGATGGCGTGACGACAATGGAGCGAATCTGCCTTTGACGCTGGCAACGAACGCCTGCTCGAACAACCCCCTCTCCCACTGGGAGAGGGTTGGGGTGAGGGCGCGCTTGGCACCTGATCTCCATGTGGAAAAGGCTGCGCCGTTTTCCACGCTACGCAGCCGGTGTTGAGCGCAGCGAAGCCCAACAGGCGGGAGCGGCTCGACCCTCACCCCAGCCCTCTCCCCTTAGAGAGAGGGTCATCCAGCGCAGAGTGCGGCTCCCGAGCTCTTCTACTCTCCCTGCTCGAACAACTCCTCCAGATAGCGCCGCGCATTGGCCACATAGACCTGGGCATTGGCTGCCAGCTGTGCCTGCTGGGCTTCGCTGAGGGCGCGGACCACCTTGGCCGGCGAGCCGAGCACCAGGGAGCCGTCGGGGATCACCGCGTTCTCGGTAACCAGGGCATTGGCGCCCACCAGGCAGTTGCGCCCGATGCGCGCGCCGTTGAGCACCACGGCGTGGATGCCGATCAGGCTGCCGTCGCCGATCTCGCAGCCATGCAGCATGGCCTGGTGGCCAACGGTGACGCCGCGCCCCAGGGTCAGCGCCGAGCCGGGATCGGTGTGCAGCACGGCGCCGTCCTGGACATTGCTGTCCGGACCGATATGGATCAGCTCGTTGTCGCCACGCAGCACCGCGCCGAACCAGACGCTGGCACCCTCGTCCAGGCGTACCTTGCCGATCACCGCGGCGGTGGGCGCGACCCAGCTCTGTGGATGGGCCTCGACCCGCTGTTCTCCCAGGCGGTATTTCATGGTGTCGCTCCTCGTATTGTTGTCGTTGGCGGAACGCCCGATTGTTCGCCAGCGCGGGGCCTGGGCGCAATCGACGCCGACAGGAGCCCGGCGTTGTTGCAAATCATTCTCGATAGCGAAAGAATGCCAGGGGAACCTAAGCCCGCCCGACTGCGACGAATGACCACGGCCAGAGCGCTGGGAAAGGCCCGCGGCCTTTGTAAAGCTGGCGGCCGCTGACCGCGCCGCCCCTGGAACCGCAGCGTCAGCCATCCCGGCCCAGGCCGGTTTCCCGAGACCACCGGAATCTGCGAGCGCCCGATGCGTACCACCTGGAAATTCCTGCTGCCCCTCGCCGTCACCGGACTGCTGGCGCTGCTGCCGGCACCCGACGGCCTGCCCCTTCATGCCTGGCTGTACTTCGCCCTGTTCGCCGGCGTGGTGGTGGGGCTGATCCTCGAGCCCCTGCCCGGCGCGGTGATCGGCCTGATCGGCGTGGCCCTGGCGGCCCTGCTGGCGCCCTGGGTGCTGTTCAGCCCGGCGCAACTGGCCACCCCCGGCTTCCGGGCGCCCCAGGAGGCGCTGAAATGGGGCCTGGCGGGCTTTTCCAACAACACCGTCTGGCTGATCTTCAGTGCCTTCATGTTCGCCCTGGGCTACGAGAAGACCGGACTCGGGCGGCGCATCGCCCTGCTGCTGGTCAAGGCCATGGGTCGGCGGACCCTGACCCTGGGCTATGCGGTGATGCTGGCGGACCTGGCCCTGGCGCCCTTCACCCCGTCCAACACCGCACGCAGCGGCGGCACCGTCTACCCGGTGATCCGCAATCTGCCGTTGCTCTACGATTCCAAGCCCAACGACCCCAGCGCGCGGCGCATCGGCTCCTACCTGATGTGGGTGGCGATCTCCTCCACCTGCGTCACCAGCACCCTCTTCCTCACCGCCCTGGCGCCCAACCTGCTGGCCGCCGCCCTGATCGAGAAGACCGCCCAGGTGCACATCAGCTGGGGCCAGTGGTTCATCGCCGCCGCGCCCATGGGCATCCTCCTGCTGGCCCTACTGCCGCTGCTGGCCTACTGGCTGTATCCGCCGGAGATCAAGCGCAACGACCAGGTGCCGCTGTGGGCGGCCAAGGAACTGGCCGCACTCGGCCCGCTGACGCGCGACGAAAAGCTGCTGCTGGCCCTGGTGATCGGTGCCCTGGCGCTGTGGATCTTCGGTGCCGCCTGGGCCGATCCGGCGCTGGTGGGCATCCTGGTGATCGTGCTGATGTTGTTGCTCAAGGTCATCACCTGGAACGACGCCCTGGGCAACAAGGCCGCCTGGAACACCTTCGCCTGGTTCGCCACCCTGGTGGCCCTGGCCGATGGCCTGACCCGGGTCGGCTTCGTCGCCTGGTTCGGCCAGTGGGTCGCCGGCCATCTGGGCGGCTTCCATGCCGGCACCGCCATGGTGGTGCTGGTGGTGGTCTTCTTCCTCGCCCACTACCTGTTCGCCAGCTCCACCGCCCATACCACCGCGCTGCTGCCGGTGATGCTGGCCGCCGGCATGGGCATCCCCGGCATCGACCTGCCGGTGTTCGCCCTGCTGCTGGGTACCTCTCTGGGACTGATGGGCATCATCACCCCCTACGGCACCGGGCCGAGCCCGGTGTACTACGGCAGCGGCTACCTGCCCAGCGCCGACTACTGGCGGCTGGGTACGATCTTCGGGGCGCTGTTCCTGCTGGTGCTGCTGGGGATCGGGGTGCCGTGGATCATGATGGTGGCGTGAAGGGGCAGGTTGGGCGTTCGGTGCCCAACGCCTGGGTCGTGGTGATCCGGGCGGATCGGCGTAGGTTGGGCTGAGCGATAGCGAAGCCCAACGGTGCGGCGGTTGCCGTGATGCCTCGGTTTATCGGCGCCCTGGCTGCTTATCGAGTGCTCAGATGGCTTTTGTTTCGCCCACCCGGGCGACTCATTTTTGCCAATCGCGGCTACGCGCCCCGGACAAAAGTAAGCAAAAACGCTTGCCCCGACCATCCGGCCCTCCGCTGCGCTGCGGGTGACTCGCGTCGCTCGCCCTTCGGGCCAGCCTACGGCTGTTACTTTGCTGCGCTACGTTTCGCTCACGCCAGCGCCGTTCCGGGGTCGGCCCAGATGGGCCATCCTTGACCCACTGACCTCTCGCCGCATCCATGCGGCTCGACCCACTCCACGACGCTGGCGTTCGCCCTCCTGAACGAGGCGATTCGCCAGCCTGAAAGTGTTGGTTGAATAACCCGTAGCGTGGACAACGGCGAAGCCTTGTCCACTAGTCCCGACTAAGCTCACTTGTAGAAAACGCCGTTGCGACCTGACACCGGAAATCGCGGCCATGGGCCGCTCCTACGGGATATCCGACTTCTGTAGGAGCGGCCCATGGCCGCGATAAGGACGTGGTTTTCACGCTACAGATCTTGTGAACACTGAAGTCCTAGGCTGGCGCCCCCGTCCCCGTCAGTGAGGCCGAGTTCCGGTGTCGTGGCGGGGGTTGCGAGGCAGGACGCCGAGCAAGGCGCGAGGGGCAGGAGGCCCCTTCGTGCCGTGCCCCTGCCACGGCGCCGGAGCGAGGGGACCCGGAGCGCAGCGGAGGGCCGAAACGTGGGGACAAGCGTTTTTGGTTACTTTTTTGGCGAATGCAAAAAGTAACTCGCCCGGGTGGGCGAAACAAAAGCCCTCAGAGCACTCGATAAACAGCTAGGGCACCCATACCCCTAATCCGTTGGGCTTCGCTACCGCTCAACCCAACCTACGCCCCCACCCCCAAAAATTTCCCTTCCCACCCGACCTTTTGCTTAGGGACCTAAGCATCCCTTCGGCGTAGAATCCACATTCTTAGTGTGCTTTCGATAACACCCGCAGAGGTCGTCATGTCCCACCGTATTCGCCACCCCGGTTTCGCCGCCAAGCGCCAGAGCGCCGAGCAGGCCGCGCAGTTCATTCGTCACGGCATGACCGTGGGCATGAGCGGCTTCACCGGGGCCGGTTATCCCAAGGCCGTGCCCGGCGCCCTGGCCCAGCGCATCACCGCCAGTCACGGCGTCGGCGAGCCCTTTCGCATCAAGGTGCTGACCGGCGCCTCCACCGCACCGGAGCTGGACGGCGCCCTGGCGCGGGTCGATGGCATCGAGTTGCGGGTGCCCTTCCAGTCCGATCCGGAACTCCGCAGCCGCATCAACGCCGGTGGCCTGGACTACATGGACATCCACCTGGGCCAGCTGGCGGAAAAGGTCCGCTATGGCTTCTTCGGCAAGATCGACGTGGCCGTGGTGGAGATCGCCGCCATTCGCGAAGACGGGCTGCTGGTGCCCTCCTCCTCGGTGGGCAACAACAAGACCTGGCTGGACATGGCCGATGCGGTGATCCTCGAGGTCAATCGCTGGCAGCCCGACGCCCTGGACGGCATGCACGACATCTACACCGACGGCGCCCTGCCGCCCCACCGCACGCCGATTCCACTGGCGCACCCCGGCGACCGCATCGGCTCGCCCTATCTCGAGGTGCCGCTGGACAAGGTGGTGGCCGTGGTGGAGACCGACGCCCCCGACCGCAACAGTCCGTTCAAGGCGCCGGACGCCGCCTCCCAGGCCATCGCCACGCACCTGCTGGACTTCCTCCGCTTCGAAGTCCGCCAGGGGCGCATCCCGGCCAATCTGCTGCCCATCCAGTCGGGGGTCGGCAACATCGCCAACGCCTTCATGCAGGGCCTGGCCGAGAGCGAGTTCGAGGGGCTGACCGCCTTCACCGAGGTGATCCAGGACGGCATGCTGGAACTGCTCATCAGCGGCAAGATGGAGCTGGCCTCGGCCACCTCCTTCTCCCTGAGCCCGGCGGGCATCGAACGCTTCGTCGAGCACGCCGAGTCGCTGCGCAAGCGCATCATCCTGCGCCAGCAGGGGGTCAGCAATCACCCGGAACTGGTGCGGCGGCTGGGTTGCATCGCCCTCAACGGCATGCTCGAAGCCGACCTCTATGGCAACGTCAACTCCACTCACCAGATGGGCACGGGGATGATGAACGGCATCGGCGGCTCCGGCGACTTCGCCCGCAACGCCTATCTGTCGGTGTTCATGGCGCCGAGCACCGCCAAGAACGGGCTGATCTCGACCCTGGTGCCCATGGTCAGCCACGTCGACCACACCGAGCACGATGTCTCGGTGATCGTCACCGACCAGGGCCTGGCCGACCTGCGCATGCTCAGTCCCAAGCAGCGCGCCCGGGCCATCCTCGAGCACTGCGTGCACCCGAGTTTCCGTCCGGCGCTGGCGGATTACTTCGAGCGCGCCCTGGCCGGCAGCCACGGCAAGCACACCCCGCACCTGCTGCCCGAGGCGCTGGCCTGGCACGAGCGCTACCTGGTCACCGGCAGCATGCTCGGCCCCGCCGCCCAGGAAGCCCACGACTGAAAGGCAAGGCGCCCGAGGCCTCTCGGGCGCCCTTTCGCTCCGCCATCCCTGCCGTCCGTCGCCCATCTGCAACTAATTGTGACTTTTTGCCAGCGCGCTGTGTAAAAAGCTGCCTTGTCGGATTCCCAGCCGACATTCCGGGTGATAAAAGACGTGAAATCTCTGAGCAATGTCCTTGATCTGCAAGGGGCATTGCCGTTCGCGGTTGTTCTAACCCCGCCCCCTTTTCGAGAGCTGCCACCGTGAAGATCTGTCATCAACTTGCCGGCCTGTTGCTGGCTGGCTTGGTCGGGCTGAGTCCGGCCGTCCTGGCCCAGACCCCACCGAAGGTCAAGGCCGCGGCCGCCGCCACCGCCCAGCGCCTGGCCTCGAACCACGCCCTGGTCGTCGACCTCAAGACCAACCAGGTACTGTTTTCCCAGAATCCCGACCAGGTCGCCCCCATCGCTTCGGTGACCAAGCTGATGACCGCCATGGTGGTGCTCGATGCCCGGCTGCCGCTGGAGCAGACCATCGACATCGACATCAGCGAGAATCCGGCCATGCGCGGCATCTTCTCGCGGGTGCGCCTGGGCAGCCAGCTGACCCGCCGTGACATGCTGCAACTGGCGCTGATGTCTTCGGAAAACCGCGCCGCCACCAGCCTCGCCCACCACTATCCGGGTGGCCAGCGGGCCTTCGTCGCCGCCATGAATGCCAAGGCCCGCGCCCTGGGCATGAGAAACACCCGCTACGCCGAACCCACCGGCCTGTCGCCGCTGAACGTCTCCACCGCGCGTGACCTGGTCACCCTGCTCAAGGCCACCGAGCACTATCCGCTGCTCGGCCAGCTCAGCACCACCCCGGAAAAGACCCAGGCCTTCCACAATCCCAACTATGTGCTGGGCTTTCGCAACACCAACCACCTGGTCTACAACGCCGACTGGAGCGTGCAGCTGACCAAGACCGGCTACACCGACAAGGCCGGTCACTGCCTGGTGATGCGCACCGTGATGGCCGGTCGTCCGGTGGCCTTCGTGGTGATGGACGCCTTTGGCAAGTTCACCCACATGGCCGACGCCACCCGCGTCCGCCGCTGGCTGGAAACCGGCGCGCTGAGCCCTCTGCCGGGCGCGCCCAAGGCCGGTCGCAGCACGGTGCTGGCCCGCCAGTAAGCCCTGCCTGAGCCCATCCCGAAGCCGCGTCTCGACGCGGCTTTTTCTTGCCCGGCGCCTTTCCGCGGGTCGGATACCGGGCGCCGCGCCTGGCGGGATCGGCGGCGGGCGACAATAGTTGTCTCAAGCGCTGGAGACCGCAGTACCGGCACGCCCCCACGCCAAGAGGTGTCCCGATGAAGCCCACCCTGTCGCGTCGCCAAGTCCTCCAGTGCGCCTGCTGCCTGCCGCTGGCCGCCGCCCTGGCACCCCTGGCCCTGCCCGCCCTGGCGGCCCCGACCAAGGCCCACACCACCCTCACCGCCGAGCAGGCCCTGCAACGGCTGATCGACGGCAACCAGGGCTTCATGGACGACCAGCCGCTGCACGGGGAAACCAATCGCGACCGGCGCCTGGCGATCGCCAAGGGCCAGACCCCCTTCTGCGTGCTGGTGTCCTGCTCGGATTCGCGGGTCTCGCCGGAACTGCTGTTCGGGCGCGGCCTGGGCGAGCTGTTTATCGTGCGCAACGCCGGCAATACCCTGGACACCACCGCCCTGGGCTCGGTGGAGTACGCCATCAGCCAGCTGGGGGTGCCGCTGATCGTGGTGATGGGCCACGAGAAGTGCGGCGCGGTGGAGGCCGCGGTGGCGGTGGTGGAGCAGAACGCCCTCTATCCCGGTGCCATCGGCGCCATGATCGAACCCATCCTGCCGGCAGTGCTCAGCGCCCGGGTCGGCAACCCGCCGGATCTGCTGGAAGCGGCGGTGCGCAGCAACGTGCAACGCACGGTCAGGCGGCTGCGCGCAGCCTCCGAACCGACCCTGCTCGCGCCGCAACAGAAGGGCCAGGTCAAGGTGGTGGGCGCCTACTACACCCTGGAAAACGGCCACGTGGATTTCTTCGACGTCTGAGGCGGGCACCCCCGGCGTCAGCCGCGGTCTAGGGCTGTATCCCCTGCCTGGAACGCCCCATGAGCAAAGACGCAATCGCCCACGAGTACTACGAGACCGTCACCGGCCGCTGCTGGCTGGATGACGTGCGCGAATGGCGCCGCCTGCAGGCCGAGGCCCAGGCCGCCGCGGATCGCTACCTGGCCTGCCCGGAGGATCTCGAGGCACCCGAACGCCTGCGCCTGGAACAGACCTGGCGCGCCAGCAACGAAGAGGCCGGCGCCTTCTGGCAGCGCATGTGGTCGAATCTGGATCGTCAGTGAGGGTGCGCTGGAGACTGCTGCAGGGTCAGGCTGAAGGCTTCGAAACCTAGCGCTTGCCAGAAGGCCTGACCGCGGGCGTTGTTAGCCAGGACATTGAGTTGCACCGGGCGGTCCGCCGGCCAGAGCTGTTCGCGTAGATGATCGTAAAAGGCCCGGCCCAGGCCCTGTCGGCGCGCCCCGGGCACCACATAGAGATGACGCAGAAAGATGCGCTCGTCTTCAAGACGATAGAGCGCATAGCCCATCGGCCGGTCGTCCCTTTCGGCCAGGATGGCTTGGTAGTCACCATTGCTCAGCCAGTCTGCCAGGCGCTGACGCAAGGCTGCTTCGGCCAGGGGCTGCAGACTGCCCTGATCGCACTGCAGGCCGGCATTGAAGCCGGTCAGCACCTCAAGGTCGGCGAGTCCGGCCTGCCGATAGACGAGCGTCATCGCTAGACCAGCCCTTCCGCCTTCAACTCGCTCTTGAGGTAGGCGTAGTACACCGGCGCCGCCACCAGCCCGGGCAGGCCGAAGGCCGCCTCGAACACCAGCATGGCCACCAGCAATTCCCAGGAGCGGGCGCTGATCTGGCCGCCGACGATGCGGGCGTTGAGGAAGTATTCCAGCTTGTGGATGGCGATCAGGTAGCCCAGCGCCGCCACCGCGACCCAGATCGACAGCGACAGGCCGGCGATGAAGATCAGGGTGTTGGACATCAGGTTGCCGATCACCGGCAGCAGGCCAAGGATGAAGGTCAGGATCACCAGGGTCTTGGCCAGCGGCAGGTGGACGTCGAACAGCGGCAGCACGCCGAGCAGGAAGATGCCGGTCAGGGTGGTGTTGAGCAGCGAGATCTTGATCTGGGCGAAGACGATGTTGCGAAAGGCCTGGGCCACCAGGCCGAGGCGCACCAGCAGCGCGCCGGACAGCGGCCGCAGGCGCTCGGGGTCGGGGGTGGGCTGCAGGGCGACGATGGCACCGAGGATCATGCCGATCAGCACGATGACAAAGGTCCGCGCCGCATCGCGACCGAACAGCTGCAGTTGCGCCACATGGGCGCGCACCCATTCCACCAGCTCCTGCTTCATGCTGTCGGCGTTGGCCGGCAGGTAGGCGTCCAGCGAGGGCGGCAACTGGGCGCGGGCGCGCTCGGTGAGCACCATGAACTTGTCCAGCAGCCGTCCGGGGTTCTGTACCTCCTGGATGATGAAGCTGGTGAACCAGACGAAGAACAGCGTCAGCAGGCTCACCACCAGGGTGCCGAGCAGGGCCACGGCGAGCCAGCGCGCGCCGCCGCCGGGCAGATGACGCTGCAGGCGCCCGGCCAGGGTGTTGACCAGCTCGTACACCAGCAGGCCGGCCAGCAGGCTGGGCAGGAGCTTGAGCGGGAGAACCAGATAGAGCGCGGTGAAGACGATGATCCAGCTGGCCAAGATGGCCTGGCGTTGCGTGAAGGCGTACATAGATTACCGGCGGCAGAATCCCTGCCCGCAGTCTGACAGTCTGCCGCCTCGCCGCCCAGCCTAGTGTGGTGTTTCAAAAGTTATCTACGCAATTTTGCCGGCGCTTTTTGTCCTTGGACGTCGTTGCCCCTCCTCGCCATAGCCCTGCTATGACTCGTCCCGGCGCCTCGCCCACTCGGGGCGCCGAACCGAACAAAAATCACTCGCCAATTCTTGCGCGAACTTTTGAAACACCACACTGGACCACGAAGAAAGCCCGGACCTCTGTTACCCGGCGTTACCCGAGCGGGTGCTTCGGCACCCCTCGCCTCAGCCGGCCAGTTCCGCGGCGCAGACCCGGGCGCGGCCCTGGTGCTTGGCCGCATAGAGCTGGGCATCGGCGGCGGTGATCAGGGCGGCCGGATCGACGGCGGTGGGCGGTAGCGCCGTGGCCACGCCCAGACTCAGGGTGACGTAGCCGGTCACCGAGGAATAGCCATGGGTCAGGCGCTGGTCGCGCACCTGCTGCAGCAGGCGTTCGGCGACCTGGGTGGCGCCTTCCAGGTCGGTGCCCGGCAGCAGGCAGCCGAACTCCTCGCCGCCATAGCGCGCCAGCAGGTCGTAGGGGCGGAACAGCCCCTGCCCCAGTGCCTGGGCCACCTGGCGCAGGCACTGGTCGCCGGCGAGATGACCATAGTGGTCGTTGTAGGCCTTGAAGTGATCGATATCCATGAGAATCAGCGAAAAGGGCGTGCCTTCGCGCTGGCTCTGGCGCCAGCCGCGCAGCAAGGCCTCGTCGAACTGGCGGCGATTGGCGACGCCGGTGAGGCCATCGACCAGGGCGATGCTGCGCAGGGCGTCGCGCTGCGCCTTGAGGGTCAGCTGGGTGCGCACCCGGGCGCGGACGATGACCGGATTGATCGGCTTGCTGATGAAATCCACCGCGCCCAGCTCCAGGCCGGTCACCTCTTCATCGGGGCCCTCCTGGCCGGTGACGAAGATCACCGGGATGGCGGCGGTGGCCGGATCGGCCTGCAACCGGCGCAGGACCTCGTGACCGTCGAGCTGGGGCATCATCACATCGAGCAGGATCAGGTCCGGCTGCTGGGTCAGGGCCAGTTGCAGGGCCTGGGCGCCGCTGGTGGCCATCAGCGTCTCGCAATCCTGGCGAAAGAGTTCGTGGAGGATGCGGATGTTCAGCGGTTGGTCGTCGACGATCAGCAGTTTGGGTTTGCTGCGCCGTCCGGCGGCCTCGGCGGTCGGCGGAGTCATAGGGCTTCCTTCAAATCAGGCAGGGTGATGAGCGCCGCCGCGAAGTCGAGGGTCTCGACCTGGGCGCGCAAGAGGTCGTAGCGCACCTGGGCTTCGGCGCGGCAGTGCACGGGCAGCTCGGCGATCAGCGCCAGGGCGTCGAGATTGCCCTGGCTGAGCAACTCTTCGAGTTCGTTCAGGCGTGCGCGCCAGTCGACCTGGGTGTCGGTGGGGGTGGCGGCTGTGGTTTCGGCAATGACGGGCGGCGGCAGGACCTCGGCCAGGGCGCCGCGCAATTCGCCGAGGGCTTCGTCGAGCAGTTGTCGCAGGGTCGTCAATTCCACCGCCACCTCCGTGGGGACACCCGCTCCGGCCTTGCCGGCGCGTTCGCCCTCGGCGGCGCGCGCGGCCAGGCGCTGGGCACCCATGGTGCCGGCGCTGCCCTTGAGGGAGTGTAGTACCGCCACCGCCGCCTCGCTGTCGGCGGTATGCCAGGCCTGGGCGAGCCTTTCCAGCAGGCCGGCGGAATCCTCGGCGAAGCGTTCCAGCAACGCGCCGAACAACCGGGCATCGCCGCCGAAGCGGCGCAGGACGATGCTCAGGGGTTCCACCTGGCGATCCTCGGCGACCGGGGCGGCAGCGGGCGCGGCGCTCACCTCCTGGCCGGTCAGGCGCTGCAGGCGGGCGACCAGCAATTCCAGGTCGATGGGTTTGCCGATATGGTCGTCCATGCCGGCGGCCAGGCAGGCGTCGCGATCGGTGTGGGAGGCGTTGGCGGTCATCGCCAGGATCGGCAGGGTGCGGAAGCGTTCGTCCGCGCGGATGCGGCGGGTGGCTTCCAGGCCGTCGATGTCGGGCATCTGCATGTCCATGATGACCACGTCCAGCGGCCCGCCCGAGAGCACCCGCTCGACGCCTTCCAGGCCGCCCTCGGCCAGTTCCACCTGGGCGCCCTGGGCCAGCAGCAGCTCGGCGGCCACCTGGCGGTTGAGGGCATTGTCTTCCACCACCAGCAGGCGCAGGCCGGCCAGCCGATGGCTTTCGTCGACCACCGCGGCGGCGTGCACGCCGGCCGGGATCTCCGCGCCCAGGGCGCGCTCCACCACCTCGACGATCTGCGCCGGGGTCACCGGCTTGGTCAGGTAGTCGTCGAAGGGCGCATCGTCGCTCTGCTGGGCTTCGGTGAGGAAGTCGCGGCCGAAGCCGGTGAGCATGATGACCTTGGGGCGGTGGTCGGCCTGCCGCTCGCGCAGCTGCCGGGCCGCCAGCAGGCCATCGCCGTCGGGCATGCGCCAGTCCATCAGCACCGCCTCATAGGGCTGTGCCTGCTGCTGGGCCTGGGCGACCCGCGCCAGGGCGGCGGCGCCGCTGGTGACCAGATCCACCTGCCAGCCGAGGGCCGCCAGGGTCTCCACCAGCACCTCGCCAACCAGGGTGTTGTCGTCGGCCAGCAGCACCCGTCGGCGTACCGGCGCCAGCTGGGCCTCGCCCTGGCTATCCACCGCCAGGGCGGCATCGAACCAGAAGCGGCTGCCCACGCCCAGTTCGCTTTCCACCTGCAGCTGGCCATCCATCAGCTCCACCAGGCGCTTGCAGATGGCCAGGCCCAGGCCGGTGCCACCAAAGCGCCGGCTGATCGACGCCTCGGCCTGGGTGAAGCCCTGGAACAGCTGTTCCTGCTGGGCCGGACTGATACCGATGCCGGTGTCCTGCACCGAGAATTCCAGGCGCAGCTGACCGTCCGCTCGCGATAGCTGGCGCACGCTGACCAGCACCTGTCCCGCCTCGGTGAACTTGAGGGCGTTGCCGGCCAGGTTGATGAGGATCTGCTGCAGCCGCAGGCTGTCGCCGATCAGGGCGGTGGGCAGCCCGGCATCCAGGTGGTAGTTGATCTCGACGTTCTTCTCGCCGCTGTTGCCGGAAAGCACCACGCCCAGGTTGCGCAGCACCTGCTCCAGGCTGAAGGGATGGACATCCAGCTGCAGCTTTCCGGCTTCGATCTTGGAGTAGTCGAGCACGTCGTTGAGCAGCCCCAGCAGCGAACGCGCCGCCTGCTGGGCCTTGGTCAGGTAGTCGCCCTGGCGCGCGTCCAGGGCGGTGCGTTGCAGCAGCTGCAGCATGCCCAGCACGGCATTCATCGGCGTACGGATCTCGTGGCTCATGTTGGCCAGGAAGGACGACTTGGCCTGGCTGGCCAGGTCGGCGCGGGTGCGCTCCTCGCGCAGCCGGTGCTCCAGCTCCAGCTGTTCGGTGATGTCGCGGTTGATGCCCACCACCCGCAGCACCCGGCCGCGCGGATCCCGCTCGGTGCGGGCGCCGGCGATGATGTGGCGCAGCGAGCCGTCCTGACGGCGCACGCGGAACACCGGATCGAACACCGCGCGCCCGGCCATGGCGGCGCCCAGGCGCTCTTCGGCGCTGGCCAGGTCGTCGGGGTGCACGCGGCAGCGCCAGTCGTTGTAGGTGATGCCGGCGGCGCGCTGGGCATCGGTCCACTCGTAGAGTTCGAACATCCGGTCGTTGCACTGCACCTGGCCGGTGTCGGGCTGCCAGCACCAGATGCCCAGCTGGGCGACGTCGGCGGCCATGGTCAGCTGGTCGCGGGCCTGCAGCAGCGCCTGGCGCTGGCGACTCTGCTCGGTGATGTCGGCGATGATGGCCACTGCCAGGCGCTCGCCGTCGGTCCACATCACCCCCAGGCTCAGGGTGAGGGGGAAGACGCTGCCATCCGCGCGGCGCCCTTCCATCTCCTGGCCCTGCGGGCTGGCCTGGTCGTCGGGGATCTCCTGCGGGCAGCTGAACAGCGCTTCGTAGCCGGCCAGGTAGCCGGGAATCAGCCGGCGGACCGGTTGACCCACCACCTCGGCGGCGCGATAGCCGAAGATGCGTTCGCCGGCCGGGTTGAAGGAGCGCACCAGGCCCTGGCTGTCCACGGTGACGATGGGGCTGACCGCGGTGTCCAGGATCGCCCGGGTCAGGGCCAGGCTGGCCGCCAGTTCCTGTTCGGCGGCCTTGCGCTCGGTGACGTCCGAGGCGATGCCCAGGTAGCCGCTGATCCGCCCGCCGGCGTCGCGCATGGTGGTCACCACCAGGCTGACGTCGCGGTGCTCGCCGTCGCGGCGGACGAAGGTCCACTCGCGGGCGTCGGCGCCGGTGCGCTCGGAGCGCTCCACCAGCACCCGGAAACCGGCGACCGGCAGGCCGTACTCGGCTTCCAGGGCCGCACCCTGGGTGGCCAGTTCTTCCGGCAGATGGAGGTCACTGGCATGCCAGAGTCCCACCACCTCCTCGGCGCGATAGCCGAGCAGCCGCTCGGCGCCCTCGTTGAACAGGGTGATCAGGCCGTCGCGGTCGGTGGCGATGATGCCCACCTCGGAGGCCGCGCGCAGCACGTCGCCGAGCAGGCGGTTGGTCTGGCTGAGTTCGGCGGTGCGCTGGGCCACCTGCTCTTCCAGGCGGGCGTTGAGCGCCAGGATCTCGGCCTGGGCGGCCTTCTGCAGCGAGATGTCGCGCACCGTCTTGGAGGCGCCGACCACCCGGCCGTCACGGCCACGCATGGGCGAGACGCTGACCAGCACATCGATCAGGTGACCGTCGCGGTGCTGGCGACGGGTCTCGAAGTGCGGCACCGGCTCGCCTCGGCCGATGCGTTCTAGCACCCACCACTCCTCGTGTTCCAGCTCGGTGGGCACCACCAGATCGAGCAGGCGCTGGCCCACGGCTTCGCTGGCCGGATAGCCGAACAGCTCTTCCGCCGCGTGGTTCCAGCTCAGTACCACGCCGTTGAGGTCCTTGCTGATGATGCCGTCGGAGGAGCTTTCCACCACCGCGGTGAGGTTGGCCTGGTCCTGCTGATACTGGCGGCGCCGCTGGCGCGTGGTCAGCACGGCGAAGGTGAGGCCGGCAGCCAGCAGGCTGACCAGTTTGCCGACCAGGTGCACCAGAGGTATTGAGACCAAGTTGAGACCGGCGACGAAGGCCGGGGTGGCGGTAAAGGCCATCTGCCAGCGCCGCCCATAGACATCACGGGTAGCGACCACCTCCGAAAGTCCTTCGGCCGCCGGCTCACTGGTATCGCCGCGGGTATAGAACGGCGTGGGCCTGGCAGGCTCGGTCACGTCGGTCAGGCGGATCAACAGACCCGGAATGTCCAGGCGCAGGCTGCCGAACAGCTCCTCGATGCTCAGCGGCACATAGGACCAGCCCAGGGTGGCGCCCTCGCGTTGCGCCGGGTCCTTGGGTAGCAGGCCGTCACGATAGATCGGCAGCATCAGCAGCAGGCCACGTTCCGGCGGCTGATAGGCCTGCAACTCCACTGGCCCGGACAGGTGCATGCTGCCGCGCTGCATGGCCAGCACCGCCGTTTCACGGCGGACCGGTTCGGACGCCGCATCCATGCCGACGGCGCGCTGGTTGAGCGCCACCGGCTCGACGTACTGGACGACAAATCTGTCACCGTCGTGGGGCGCGAAGCTGCGAATGGCGAAGTCCGGCCAGCCATCGGCGCGTGCGGCGTGGACGAAGCGCTCCTCCTCGCCGGCGGGAACCCGGCGGATGAAACCTATGCCACGCGCACCGCGAAACTCCTGGTTCAGGTCGTGGGTACGACCATAGTGCTGCAGCAGTTCCCGCGACAGCCCCGCGCCGGCCACCACGATGACGTCACGCATGCCGCTCAGGCTGTACTCATAGACCCGCAGTCGCTCGGCGATCTGCTCGCGCACGTCGGTCGCCGCCGCGTTGAGGGCCGCCTGTACCTGTCGCTCGTTGCGCTCGGTCAGATGGCGCATGGTCAGGCTGGTCAGCAGGACGCCGAACAGAAAGACGCCGAGACTCCAGCGTACGCGAGAGGATTTGCACAGCCTGCTGAACATGGAGCCCCTGGTGGCAAAAGGTGCCACGCCGTTGGTTAGGCGATGCCAGGAGCGGGAAGCGCGAACGGAACGGGGCCTCCACCAGACCTGGCGGTAACAGCTAGCCCATCGGCGGGAAAAAAGGCTTTCTTGATACCGCGGATCGGCCGCCAGGCTGAAGCGCAGCGGCGGATGCGTGCAAAGCGGCAGCCCAGAGCAAGTTCACGCGCTAATTAGTTTTACTGTTTCTGACGAGTGGTCGAGGAAAGATCGGCATTCACGCAAGTCTTCCTGACCTTCCGGACAGCAAAAAGGGAGAGCCGACCTGACGTCGACTCTCCCTTTTTGCGGACTTTTCGCGCGAATCAGATGCGGAAGCCACCCACCAGGCGCTGCAGGCGACCGGCCTCGGCTTCCAGGGCGGTACAGGCCGCCAGGGTGGCCTGGAGGTTGTCGACGCCCTGCTGATTCAGCAGGTTGATCTCGCTGATGTCCATGTTCAGGGTCTCCACCACCGAGGTCTGCTCCTCGGTCGCCGTCGCGACGGACTGGTTCTGGCCGTCGATCTCGCCGATGCGCTCGGTCACGCTGCCCAGCCGCTCGCCGGCGCTCTTGGCCACCTGCATGCTGTGGGCGCTCTGCCGCTGGCTTTCCTGCATCAGGGCCACGGCGTCGCGCGAGCCGGTCTGCAGCTCTTCGATCATCTGCTGGATCTGCTGCGCCGAACTCTGGGTACGGCTGGCCAGGGAACGCACCTCGTCGGCCACCACGGCGAAGCCACGCCCGGCCTCACCGGCCCGCGCGGCCTCGATGGCGGCGTTGAGCGCCAGCAGGTTGGTCTGCTCGGAGATGCCGCGGATGACTTCGAGGATCTGGCCGATGTTGGCGGTCTTGCCGTTGAGCGCTTCGATATGCTCGCAACTGGTGCCGATCTTGCTCGACAGTGCCTGCATGGCGTGCAGGGCTTCGTCGAGCACCTCGCGGCCCTCTTCGCCCTGGGCACGCGCCGTGCTGGCCTCGCCGGAGGCATGGGCGGCATTGCGGGCGATCTCCTGGGCGGCGGCGCCCAGTTCGTTGATCGCCGCGGCCACGCTGGTGGTGCGCTGGGCTTGGAGGTCCGACTGCTGCATGGACGATTGCGAAGACTCCAGCACGCGCCGAGTGCTCTGATTCAGCTCGCCAGTGGTCTGGGCCACGTCACGGATTGAGGTGTGGATGCGCGCCACGAACTTGTTGAAGGCCTCGGCCAGGGCGCCGAATTCGTCCTGCGCCTGTACGGGCAGGCGGCGGGTCAGGTCGCCCTCGCCTTCGGCGATGTCGGCCATGGCGCGGGTCAGGTCATGCAGCGGGCGCAAGAGGACGCGGATCAGCAGCCCCAGCAGCAGGATGATGGCGATCACCGCTACCACGGTGGCGACGATGGCCAGGTTGCGGGCCTGGGTCACCGGGGCATAGGCCTTGGCCTGGTCGATGGACAGGCCCAGGTACCACTTGACCGAGGGCAGGCCATTGACCGGGGTGAAGCTCACCAGGCGGTCGCTGCCATTCTGGGTGACGGCGTGCAGCCCGGGCTGCAGGGATGGGGTCTGCTCGGGGAAGACGTCCTTGAGGGTCTTGAGCACCTGCTCGGGATGGCTGCTGACCAGCACCTTGCCGTCGCCGTCGACCAGGAAGGCTTCGCCGAGGCCGCCGACGTTGAGCGAGGTGATGATTTCCACCAGCGCCGAGAGGTTGAGGTCACCGGCCACCACGCCGGCCAGCTGGCCGTCACGCTGCAGCGGGGTGGCGATGGTCACGCCCAGCTGGCCGGAGGAGGCGAAGATATAGGGCGGGGTCAGCACCGTGGTGCCGGCGGCGGTGGCGGCCGCGTACCAGGGCCGCTTGCGCGGGTCGTAGCCGGCCGGCAGGCTGCGCAGCGGACGGGTGGTGTAGGTGCCGTCCACTTCGCCCAGGTAGGTGGAATCGAAGGTGCCCGTGTAGATCTTCTGGTCCAGCAGACCGACCAGGCCTTCGGGCGAACGATCGCGCGCCAGGGTCTGGGCTTCGCCTTCGATGAGCTTGACCCGCGCGTCCAGCCAGTAGGCGATGTTGCCGGCGGTGACCCGACCGGTTTCCGCGAGGTTGGCACTCAGGCTCTGGTCGATGGCCTGGCGTTGCAGATAGGCATTGAAACCGGCGGAAGCGGCCAGCGCGGTGGTGATCACCAGCGCCGCGACCAGCAGGATCTTGTGACTGAATTTCAGGTGTCGCTTCATACAGGTCTGCATCCGTAGCTAGGGAGCCATGCCGGATTCAGGGCATGGCTATCGCACTCGTTATCGGGCATGTACGTTACGACTTGAGCGGAGCGGCACCCTCTTTTCCGCCTGCGCGCGCTAGATGCGGAAGCCACCCACCAGGCGCTGCAGGCGACCGGCCTCGGCTTCCAGGGCGGTGCAGGCCGCCAGAGTGGCCTGGAGGTTGTCGACGCCCTGCTGGTTCAGCAGGTTGATCTCGCTGATGTCCATGTTCAGGGTCTCCACCACCGAGGTCTGCTCCTCGGTCGCGGTGGCGACGGACTGGTTCTGGCCGTCGATCTCGCCGATGCGCTCGGTCACGCTGCCCAGGCGCTCGCCGGCGCGCTTGGCCACCTGCATGCTATGGGCGCTCTGCCGCTGGCTTTCCTGCATCAGGGCCACGGCGTCGCGCGAACCGCTCTGCAGCTCCTCGATCATCTGCTGGATCTGCTGCGCCGAACTCTGGGTACGGCTGGCCAGGGAACGTACCTCGTCGGCCACCACGGCGAAGCCACGCCCGGCCTCACCAGCCCGCGCGGCCTCGATGGCGGCGTTGAGCGCCAGCAGGTTGGTCTGCTCGGAGATGCCGCGGATGACCTCAAGGATCTGGCCGATGTTGGCGGTCTTGCCGTTGAGCGCCTCGATATGCTCGCAACTGGTGCCGATCTTGCTCGACAACGCCTGCATGGCGTGCAGGGCTTCGTCGAGCACCTCGCGACCCTCCTCGCCCTGGGCGCGCGCCGTGCTGGCCTCACCGGAGGCATGGGCGGCATTGCGGGCGATCTCCTGGGCGGCGGCGCCCAGTTCGTTGATCGCCGCGGCCACGCTGGTGGTGCGCTGGGCCTGGATGTCGGACTGCTGCATGGACGACTGCGAGGCCTCCAGCACCCGGCGGGTGCCCTGGTTGAGTTCGCCGGTGCTCTGGGCCACGTCGCGGATCGAGGTATGGATGCGCGCCACGAAGTGGTTGAAGGCCTCGGCCAGGGCGCCGAATTCGTCGCGGGACTGCACCGGCAGGCGGCGGGTCAGGTCGCCCTCGCCTTCGGCGATGTCGTCCATGGCGCGGGTCAGGTCATGCAGCGGGCGCAGCAGGACGCGGATGAGGAAGCCCAGCAGCAGGATGATGGCGACCACCGCCACCAGAGTGGCGACGATGGCCAGGTTGCGCGCCTGGGTCACCGGGGCATAGGCCTTGGCCTGGTCGATGGACAGGGCCAGGTACCACTTGACCGAGGGCAGGCCCGCGACCGGGGTAAAGCTCACCAGCCGCTCGCTGCCGTTCTGCAGGACGTGATGGAAGCCCGGGGCCAGGGTCGGGGTCTGCTCCGGGAAGACCTCCTTGAGCGATTTCAGCACCTGGTCGGCGTGGCTGCTGACCAGGATCTTGCCGTCGCCGTCCACCAGGAAGGCTTCGCCCAGACCGCCGGCGTCCAGCGAGGTGATCATCTTCATCAGGCTGTCCATCACCAGGTCGCCGGCCACCACGCCGATCAGCTTGCCGTTCTGCAGGACCGGCGCGGCAATGGTGATGCACAGAAAGCTCTGCGGCGGCGCGGTCAGGTAGGGCTCGGTGAGGATGGGACCGCCAGCGCTGACCGCGGCCTTGTACCAGTCGCGCTGTCGGGCATCGTAGCCGGCCTCCATGGGGGTATGGGGGCGGTCGGTGAAGGTGCCGTCGACCTCTCCCAGGTAGGTGGAATCGAAGGTGCCCGTGTAGAGCTTCTCTTCCAGCAGGCCCACCACGTTGGCCGGGCTGCTGTCGCGGCTGAGCGCCTGGGCCTGGCTGTCGATCAGCTTGACCCGCGCGTCCAGCCAGTAGGCGATGTTGCCGGCGGTGATGCGGCCGATCTCGCCCAGCGAGGCTTCGAGACTCTGGGTGATGGCCTGGCGCTGCAGATAGGCGTTGAAGCTGGCGAAGCCGGCCAGGGCCAGGGTCACCACCAGGGCGGCCGCCAGCAGGATCTTGTGGCTGAATTGGAGCGAGCGTTTCATGGTTACCACACGTAAGACTTGGGGAGTGGGCGGCCGCTCTCCTCGCAAATACTTATTGCGATAGGCATCGAGAGGGCAAAGCGACCGGGGACGGTCGAGGCCGCACTATTACGCATGAATCCGACTTTTAGCTGGCGCCAACCGATAAACGTTCTCACAACGCCGATGTCTGGGCGGCGTGCCCTACAGCAGGCTGAAACCTTTCAGCAGAAGCAGCCCCAGATTGGTGGTCAGCATCCCGCCCAGGGTGCTGAGCACCACGATGGTCGCCGCCAGCTGGGCATTGCTGCCGGCGGCGCGGGCCATGACGAAACTCGACGCCGCCGTCGGGCACCCGAGGTAGAGAAAGAGGATGCCCAGCGCCGGTCCCTGGATGCCCAGCGCCAGGGCGCCCAGCACGCCCAGCAGCGGAATCCAGACGATCTTCCACAGGCTGGCGCCCACCGCCAGGCCGCTGCTCTCGCGCAGCGAGGCCAGCGACAGGGTGGCGCCGATGCACATCAGCGCCAGTGGCAGGGTGAGCCCGGCGAAATAGCGCGCCGAGGTGTCCAGCCAGCGCGGCAATTGCCATTGGAAATAGGCGAAGGGAATCGCCAGCAGGATGCCAATGATCAGAGGATTGCCGAGGATGCTGCGCAGCAGGGTGCGCCAGTTGGCCTCCAGGTGCGGACTGTAGAGCGCCAGCACGATGGCCGAGAGCACGTTGTAGAAGAGGATGACCATGCCGGCCATGATCCCGCCCACCGACAGCCCATAGTCGCCGTACTGGGTCGCCGCCAGGGCCAGGCCGACGATGCCGCAGTTGCCGCGAAAGGCGCCCTGCACATAGACCCCGCGATCGGCATGGGGACAGCGCCAGATCGCCCAGCCCCAGGCGGCCAGGAAACTCACCACCGTGGCCAGGGCGAAATAGCCCAGCAGCAGCGGCTGCAGCGCCTCGCCGAGATCGGCCTTGAGGATGCCGAGAAACAGCAGGGTCGGCATGGTGGCGCGAAACACCAGGGCCGAGGCGGTGTTGATGAAGGGGGTGTCGATCCAGCCGAGCCGCTTGAGCACGCAGCCCAGCAGCACCAGGGCGAAGACCGGGGCGGTGACGTCGAAGGTCGCCTGGACCAGGGCAAGCACGTCGGACATGGCGGAAGGCATCGCGGAAACGGCTCGCGATGGTAGCAGGCACGACGCGCTGCGGGGTTCTTCCTTCCGTCATCGCGAAGTGACATCAGTCAATGCTTAGCTTACTATCTACCCGCCCGATTCAGACGACGCCCCCGATCCATCCCCCGCTTCGCCTCAGCGCGACCGCTCTAACTTCCTGCCAGGGAAGCCGGCGAAGGGGTGGAACAATAAGACAGACAACAGGTTCAGACGTAGCAGACGACAGATCCGCATGCGGTTCCGATTTGCGATGTCGTCGATCGAGTCGAAGTCTCTTTTCACGATTGCATTGCGAGCGCTGCCATGACTGTCACTTCCAACGCGAGACCGGGAGGCCTGCCTGCCAGGTTACTCGGCATCCTGTTCATCCTCCTGGGCCTGGCCCTGTTGGGGCTGGGCATCAAACTGGCCACCCTCGGGGGCTCCCTGTACTACCTTGGCGGCGGCGTGCTGCTCGCCCTGAGTGGTTACCTGCTGTGCATCCGGCGCGCCAGCGGGGTCTGGGTCTATGCCTTCTTCCTGGTGATGTCCACCGCCTGGGCCGTACTGGAAGTCCAGTTCGACTGGTGGCAGCTGGTGCCGCGCCTGGCGCTCTGGTTCGTCCTTGGCCTGGTGCTCCTGATCCCGGTGTTCCGCCGTCCGCTGGACAGCCGCAGCGGCGGCCTGCCGCTGGTCGGCTCCCTGGTGATCGCCGCGGTCGTCGCCCTGGTCGCCCAGTTCGTCAACTACAACCGTCTGGACGGTGACCTGGGCCGCGACACCGCCGGCACCCAGAGCGCCGCGCCGACCGCCGCCGATGGCGACTGGCCGTCCTATGGCCGCACCGCCTTCGGTGATCGCTACTCGCCGCTCAAGCAGATCGACGTCAACAACGTGAAGGATCTGCAACCGGCCTGGACCTTCCGTACCGGCGACATCCCCGGCCCGAACGATCCCCAGGAGACCACCGCGGAAAACACCCCGCTCAAGGTCAACGGCAAGCTCTATGTCTGCACGCCGCATAGCCAGGTGATCGCCGTGGATCCCGACAGCGGCAAGGAAATCTGGCGCTTCGATCCCAAGCTGAGCACCCAGCACGCCGACAGCTTCAAGGGCTGGGCGCACATGACCTGCCGCGGCGTGGCCTACCACGACGACGCCACCTATGCCGGCACCACCACCGCGGGCCAGAGCCCGGCCACCGGCAGCGCCGTCCCGGTCGACGAGCAGAGCACCCCGGCCGCCAGCAGCTGCCCGCGCCGCCTGTTCCTGCCCACCGCCGACACCCGCCTGATCGCCATCAACGCCGACACCGGCAAGGTGTGCAGCGACTTCGGCGACAACGGCCAGGTCGACCTGACCGCCAACATGGGCAGCTTCACGCCCGGCGGCTACTACTCCACCTCGCCGCCGGCGGTGACCCGCAACCTGGTGATCATCGGTGGCCACGTCACCGACAACGTCTCCACCGACGAGCCGTCCGGCGTGATCCGCGCCTACGACGTGCACACCGGCAAGCTGGTGTGGAACTGGGACAGCGGCAATCCGGACGCCACCGCGCCCATCGCCGCCGACGGCATCTACACCCGCAACTCGCCCAACATGTGGTCGATGATGGCCGTCGACGAAAAGGTCGGCATGGTCTATCTGCCCATGGGCAACCAGATGCCCGACCAGTGGGGCGGTGACCGCACCCCGGCCTCCGAGAAGTACAGCGCCGGCGTGGTCGCCCTCGACATCGCCACCGGCAAGGTGCGCTGGAACTACCAGTTCACCCACCATGACCTCTGGGACATGGACGTGGGCGGTCAGCCGACCCTGGTGGACATCAAGACCGAAGGCGGCGTGAAACCCGCGCTGATGGCCTCGACCAAGCAGGGCAGCATCTATGTGCTGGACCGCACCAACGGTCAGCCCATCTACCCGATCACCGAAACCCCGGTGCCCCAGGGCGCGGTGGAAGGCGACCATACCTCGCCGACCCAGCCGGTCTCCTCGATCAACCTGGCCGCGCCGACCCTCAAGGAAAGCGACATGTGGGGCGGTACGCCCTTCGACCAGGCGCTGTGCCGCATCGCCTTCCGCGAGCACCGCTACGAGGGCATCTACACCCCGCCGTCCACCCAGGGCTCGATCGTCTACCCGGGCAACTTCGGCGTGTTCGACTGGGGCGGCATCTCGGTCGATCCGGTGCGTCAGATCGCCTTCCTGAATCCCAGCTACATGGCCTTCACCTCCAAGCTGGTACCGCGTGAAGAGATCGCCAACCAGCCGGCGCGCAAGAGCGAGACCGAGGGCATCCAGCCCAACAAGGGCGCGCCCTACGGCGTGATCCTGTCGGCCTTCCTGTCGCCCCTGGGCCTGCCCTGCCAGGCACCCGCCTGGGGCTACGTGGCGGGTCTCGACCTGACCACCGGCAAGCTGGTCTACAAGCACAAGAACGGCACCGTGCGCGACAACTCGCCGGTTCCGCTGCCCCTGCCCATGGGCGTGCCCAGCCTGGGCGGCACCGTCACCACCGCCGGTGGCGTGGCCTTCCTCAGCGGCACCCTGGACCAGTACCTGCGCGCCTATGACGTGAAGAACGGCAAGGAACTGTGGAAAGGCCGCCTGCCGGCCGGTGGCCAGACCACCCCCATGACCTACACCGGCAAGGACGGTCGCCAGTACGTGCTGGTCTATGCCGGCGGCCATGGCTCGCTGGGCACCAAGCAGGGTGACTACGTGATGGCCTTCGCCCTGCCCGAGAAGAAGTAAGGGCGCCCGCGCCCGAGCTCCCCTCTCCTTCGGGAGAGGGTCCGGGGCGAGGATGCTTCGAGCATTTTTGACATCCTGTTGGAATCCCCCTCGCCCCACCCAAGAATCCCGGCCCAGCCGGGATTTTTTTCGCCTGGTTTTTCTTTCCATGAAAAGGGCTTTGCTCCTTCCGGAAGGGAACGGGGACGAGAGCCCCCTGGCACCCGGGGGCCCAGTGGAAAAGGCTGCGCCGTTTTCCACGCTACGGTGTCGAGGCCACGCCTCACCCCCAGGGAGAGGGCAAACCAAGCACAACTCTCGCTTTTCCCCCTCTCCCCCAGGGAGAGGGTCGGGGTGAGGGCAACCCCGGGCACCAGCGCCAACCCCATCAACCGTCGTTCAGCCCGACTCGGTTAAGCTACCCCCATGCCCACCTCCGCCCCCTTCCATCGCCGGCTGCGCCTGGCCAATGGCCTGGCCATCGCCCTGCTGCACGATCCCGAGCTGCCCCAGGCCGCCGCCCTGGTGCGCATCGGCGCCGGCAGTCACCAGGCGCCGCGGGCCTTTCCGGGGCTGGCGCACTTTCTCGAACACCTGTTCTTTCTCGGCAGCCGGCGCTATCCGGCGGCGGACGGCCTGATGCCGCTGGTGCAGCGCCTGGGCGGCGAACTCAACGCCAGCACCCGCGAGACCACCACCGACTTCTTTTTCGCCCTGGCCCCCGAGCACCTGGCCGCCGGGCTCGCCCGGCTGCTTGACATGCTCGCCGCGCCCCTGCTGGCAGCCGACGCCCAGCGCCGCGAGCGCGAGGTGCTGCACGCCGAATTCATCGCCTGGTCGCGCAGCGCCGATACCCGTCGCGACCTGGCCCTGGCCGCAGGCCTGCCCGCCGACCATCCGGCCGCCGGCTTCCATGCCGGCAACCGTTACAGCCTGCCGCTGCAGAGCCCGGCCTTCCAGGCGGCCCTGCGCGACTTCCAGCGCCAGCACTACCGGGCCGACAACGCCCTGCTGGTGCTGGCCGGGCCGCAACCGCTGGCCGAACTGGTCGACCTGGCCCGGGAACAGGGCGCCCTGCTACCCCCTGGCCCGGCGCCCAGCTCCATGACGCCCCAAGCGCTCCCGGCTACAGGCGAACGCTGGCAGACCACCGCCACAACGCCCCCGACGCTGGCCGTGCAATTTGCCCTCGACGATCTGCCACCCGGCAGCTGGGAAGCGGCGGAGCTGCTGGAAACCCTGCTGCTCGGCGACCATCCCGGCGGCCTGCCGGCCCTCCTGCGCCAAGCCGGCCAGGCCGAACGACTGGGCCTCGCCTGGCCCTATCGCCAGGCCCGCCAGGGCCTGCTCCGGCTGGATCTGGTGCCCGGCCCCCAGGCCAGCCCGAGCCACCTGACCGGCATCCTGTGCGCCTGGCTGGACGCCCTGCGCCAGACGCCCCTCGCCGCACTGCAGCAGGGTCACGCCGAACGTATCCAGCGCCTCTGGGCGACCCTGCCCGCCCTGGGGCTGGCAAGGCGCCTGGGTGAGCGCCTCTGGCTGGATCGGCCAGGAGACGCCTGGCCACAACCGGCGCTCTCCCCGGCCGCCCAGGCCGCCTGGCCCCGGCTGCTCGCGCAACTGGTCCCCGAACGCCTCAGCGGCTTCGCCGCCGGCCTGGCCGACTCCCCGTGCACAACAGCTCCCGCCGCAGTCCCCTTCGCCCTGCCTCCGATCAATCCTTTGCTCGCCGACCCCGTCACGCCGAGCGCCCCGACGAGGCAGTCCTGGCCGATCAGCCAGGCCCTCGCCCCCCAGCAGCGCGAAGCCGTGCTGTTTTTGCGCTGGCAATGGCCGGGACCGGCACCGGTCGCGCCCGACGTCCGGGTGCTGGGCGCGCTCCCCCGGCTGGCCGCCGAAGCGGGCGTCAGCCTGCGCTGGAGTCCGCCCGGGGCACCCTGGGAATTGCGGCTACAGGGCTGGGCCATGGCGCTGCCGGCGGTGCTGGAGCAGGCGCTCGGCCGCCTGACGAACGCGCTGGACGTTTCCCAGCCGCTCCCCGCAGCCTCGATCGAGCCCATGCTGATCCGCCAGTTGCTCAAGGTCCTGCCCGAGCGACTAAATGCGGTCATGCCGCTGACAGTCAATGAAGCAAACCCGCGCTGGCAGGCCCTGGCCTGCGGCCTGCCCCAGGCGGCGCAGGCGTCCCTGGCAGTCCTCACGCCGCCACCTCAGCCCCGGGCAGCGCCGCTGGGCGAAACGCCGGGCTGCACCGGTCGCCACTGGCACCACGAACCCAGCGCCGATGCCCAGCAAGCGCTGCTGCTGTTCTGTCCGCAACCCGATGCGCGCCCCGCTACCGAAGCGGCCTGGCGACTGCTCGCAGCGCGCCTGCAAGGACCGCTGTTCCAGCGCCTGCGCAGCGAGCGACAACTGGGCTATGCGGTGTTTTCCGCCTATCGCCTGCTGGGCGATCACGGTGGCCTGCTGATCGGCGTGCAGTCGCCCCAGGCCCGGGCGGCGGAGATCCTGGCGGAAATCGAAGGCTGCCTGGCCGACAGCCTCAAGGCGGTGATGGCCGAGGCCACGACGCTGGCAGAAGACATCCGTCAGCTGGGGCGCGACTTCAGCCCCGCCCCCCCTCAGCGCGCCGCCCTGGCCGAGCGGCTCTGGTGGGGCTTCAAGCGCAGCGGGGCGCTGGATCTCGCGCCCCTGCAGCAAGCCCTCGCCGCCCTGGATGACGGGGCCCTGCAGCAGGCCTGGCAACAACTCACCGCCTGCGACGCGCCGCGCTTCGCCCTGGCCAATGCCCGCGCGCCATCCGGCTGGATGTCATAGCTTTCAACACTTTCCCGGGAGCGTCGGCCAGCCTTGGCGGTCAATCTGTTGCAGGATCGGTAAGACAGTTATGTCCGCCGGACCGCCAGCGATTCGTCGCGGCAAAAACCCTTAGCTAGGTAACATTTGTTAGACTTGACGACCGGATCCTTCCGGCTTTCGCAGTCAAAAGAGGAGACCTCCCATGTGGACCAAGCCTGCTTACACTGACCTGCGCATCGGCTTCGAAGTCACCATGTACTTCGCCAACCGTTGATGCGCCCCACGCCCCGGTTCGCCGGGGCGTACTTTTTCCAGGTTTAGCCTTTCCCATGCATATCCAGATTCTCGGCTCCGCCGCCGGCGGTGGCTTTCCCCAGTGGAACTGCAATTGCGTCAATTGCGACGGCTTCCGCAAGGGCACCCTCAGGGCCCAGGCCCGTACCCAGTCTTCCATCGCCCTGTCCGACGACGGGGTGAACTGGATCCTGTGCAACGCCTCGCCCGACATCCGCGCCCAGCTGGCCGGCTTCGCCCCGCTGCAACCGGCGCGGGCCCTGCGTGACACCGGCATCCGCGCCATCGTCCTGCTGGACAGCCAGATCGACCACACCACCGGCCTGCTCAGCCTGCGCGAAGGCTGCCCCCACGAGGTCTGGTGCACCGAGATGGTCCACCAGGACCTCACCACCGGCTTTCCGCTGTTCAACATGCTCGAACACTGGAACGGCGGGCTCAGCTGGCAGCCCATCGCCCTGAGCGGCAGCTTCACCATCCCGGCCTGTCCGAATCTGGAATTCACGCCCTTCCCGCTGCGCAGCGCCGCGCCGCCCTATTCGCCCCATCGCCACGATCCGCACCCGGGCGACAACCTGGGGCTGCTGGTCCACGACCGACGCACCGGCGGCAAGCTGTTCTATGCCCCGGGCCTGGGCCAGCCGGACGCCGCCCTGCTGGAGCTGATGGGCCAGGCCGACTGCCTGCTGGTGGACGGCACGCTCTGGACCGACGACGAGATGCAGCGTCGCGGCGTGGGCACCCGGACCGGCACCGAGATGGGCCACCTGCCGCAGAGCGGCCCCGGCGGCATGCTGGAGGTGCTGGCCGGCTTCGAGCGCCAGCGCAAGGTGCTGATCCACATCAACAACACCAATCCGATCCTGGACGAAGACTCCCCCGAACGCGCCATCGTCGCGCGCCAGGGCGTGGAAGTCGCCTGGGACGGCATGTCCATCGAGTTGTGAACGCCATGCCCGACGCCCTTACGCCCGCCGAATTCGAAGCCGCCCTGCGCGCCAAGGGCGACCTCTACCACATCCACCACCCCTATCACGTGGCCATGTACCAGGGCCGCGCCAGCCGCGAGCAGATCCAGGGCTGGGTGGCCAACCGCTTCTACTACCAGGTCAACATCCCGCTCAAGGACGCCGCCATCCTGGCCAACTGCCCGGACCGCGAGATCCGTCGCGAATGGGTACAGCGCATCCTCGACCACGACGGCGAGCCCGGCAGCGAAGGCGGCATCGAGGCCTGGCTGCGCCTGGCCGAGGCCACCGGCCTGGACCGCGAGCAGGTGCTCTCCCAGGAACTGGTGCTGCCCGGGGTGCGCTTCGCGGTGGACGCCTACGTCAACTTCGCCCGCCGCGCCTCCTGGCAGGAAGCCGCCAGCAGCTCCCTGACCGAACTGTTCGCGCCGCAGATCCACCAGTCGCGCCTGGACGCCTGGCCGACCCACTATCCCTGGATCGATCCGGCCGGCTACGAGTACTTCCGCACCCGCCTGGGCCAGGCCCGCCGCGACGTCGAGCACGGTCTGCAGATCACCCTGCAGCACTACACCACCTGGGAGTCCCAGCAGCGCATGCTGGAGATCCTGCAGTTCAAGCTGGACATCCTCTGGACCATGCTCGACGCCATGAGCATGGCCTACGAACTGCACCGCCCGCCCTATCACAGCGTCACCGCCGAGCGCCGCTGGCACCGAGGAATCGACCTATGAGCTTCGACCGCACCCAGGTGCCGCGCTGGCGCCCCGGCTATCGCTTCCAGTTCGAGCCGGCGCAGGACGCCCATGTGCTGCTCTATCCCGAGGGCATGATCAAGCTCAACGACAGCGCCGCCGCCATCGGCGGGCTCATCGACGGCCAGCGTGACGTGGCCGCCATCATCGCCGTCCTCGACGAACGCTTCCCCGGCGTGCCCGAGCTGGGCGCCGACGTCGAACAATTCATGGAGGTCGCTCGTGCAGAGCACTGGCTCCTGCTCGGCTAAGCCTTATTCGAGAAGTCGCCGAGCGAAGGTTAGGCAAGGCAGAAACCCGCGAGGAAGCGGAGTTTACAAATGGTAAATGAGCATTCCGAGCGGATTTCTAACGCAGCATCACCGAGCGCAGGCACTTCTCAACTGCCTGGAGTGCCCATGCAACTCCCGCAGCCGCCGGCGGTAGGCAAGCACAACGTCGGCCTGCCGCTGTGGCTGCTGGCCGAGGTCACCTATCGCTGTCCGCTGCAGTGCCCCTATTGCTCCAATCCCCTGGACTTCGCCGCCCAGGGTCGTGAGCTGACCACCGAACAGTGGTTCAAGGTGATGGCCGAGGCGCGGGAGATGGGCGCCGCCCAGATCGGCTTTTCCGGCGGCGAGCCCCTGGTGCGCCAGGACCTCGCCGAGCTGATCCGCGAGGCGCGCCGGCTGGGCTACTACACCAACCTCATCACCTCCGGCATCGGCCTCACCGAGGCGCGCATCGCCGAATTCAAGGAAGCCGGCCTGGACCATATCCAGATCAGCTTCCAGGCCAGCGACGAACAGGTGAACAACCTGCTGGCCGGCTCGAAGAAGGCCTTCGCCCAGAAGCTGGCCATGGCCAAGGCGGTCAAGGCCCATGGCTATCCGATGGTGCTCAACTTCGTCACCCACAGGCACAACATCGATCGCATCGACCAGATCATCGACCTCTGCCTGGCCCTTGAAGCCGACTTCGTCGAACTCGCCACCTGCCAGTTCTACGGCTGGGCGGAACGCAATCGCGCCGGCCTGTTGCCGACCAAGGCCCAGCTGGAGCGCGCCGAGCGCATCACCAACGAGTACCGTGCGCGCCTCAAGGCCGAGAACCACCCCTGCAAGCTGATCTTCGTCACCCCGGACTACTACGAAGAGCGCCCCAAGGCCTGCATGGACGGCTGGGGCAAGCTGTTCCTGACCATCACGCCGGACGGCACCGCCCTGCCCTGCCACGGCGCCCGGCAGATGCCCATCGCCTTCCCCAACGTGAAGGAGCAGGACCTCAGGCACATCTGGTACGACTCCTTCGGCTTCAACGTCTACCGCGGCTACGACTGGATGCCCGAGCCCTGCCGCTCCTGCGACGAGAAGGAAAAGGACTATGGCGGCTGCCGCTGCCAGGCCTTCATGCTCACCGGCGATGCACGCAACGCCGATCCGGTCTGCGCCAAGTCCCCGCACCACGACCTCATCCTCGCCGCCCGCCAGGAAGCCGAGACCGCGACCCAGCGGATCGAGGACCTGCACTTCAGGAACGAGCGTAATTCGCGGCTGATCGCCAAGGCCTAAGAGCCTGCTCAAAATCTGCTGCGCGTCGGCCAAACGGCGTTGAAAATGGCCTGGAAGGCCAGCCCCGTCGGAATGCTCATTTACCACTCGTAAACTCCGCTTCCTCAGCCATTTTCGCCTTGTTTGGCTCTAGCTCGCGAGATTCTGAACAGGCTCTAAGGCCGGCGGCGGCGCCAGGCACGCCAAGGTCGCCGCTGGAATCCAGGTCCCCGCGCCAAGGCGCAGGCTAGCGACGGGACTCACCACCCACGGCTCCGAGGCGTTTGCCTCCCGGCCGGGCAGTGACCATACTGCCCGGCCGGACCTTTTCCCCCGCCTCGTCATGCCTTCGATACGCCCGCTGCGCCCCGCCGACCTCCCGGCCGTCCTCGCCATCCAGGCGGCCAACTACCCCGCCGACCTGCTCGAAGACCACGCCTTCTACGCCAATCGCCTGGAGCTCGCCCCGGAACACTGCTGGGCGGCCCTGGACGCCGAGGCGCGGCTGCAGGGCTATCTGATCGCCTATCCCTGGGACGACGGCCTGCCACCGGCGCTGGGCGCCCGCCTGGAGCAGCTGCCGGGCGCGGCCTCGACCTGGTTCCTGCACGACTGCGCCGTGCACCCTGACGCCCAGGGCCAGGGCGTGGCCGGGCGGCTCTATCGCCACGCCAAGGGCCAGGCCCGACGCGCCCGCCTGCGCCAGGGGCGGCTGGTGTCGCTGTCCAACGCCATCGGCTACTGGCAGCGCCATCACTATCACCCGGTTCCGGCCGACGCCGCGCTCGAGGCCAAGCTGGCCGGCTATGGCGCCGGCGCCTGCCTGATGCAGCGCACCCTCGATACCCCGGACAGCGACCTCGCGTAAAACCTGCAAATCTAAATGCAAGTATTTCGCTTTCGCCTTAACATGGCCTAGCCCAGGAGGGCCTCCGCTGCCCGGCGCTCTGGCGCGGGTATCTTGATCGCCGCTACAAGGAATCCCTGATGAACATCGCTCCAGCGTCTTCGGCCAAGGGCCGGCGCGTCTTTTCCGTCACCCTGCTGGCCGCCCTGCTGGCGCTGGGCGGGCAAGCCGCCCAGGCGCGCTCCAGCTTCGAAGCCCCCGATCCGGATTACCACGGCGAGATCAAGGCCAGTCCCGTCACCGGCACCGCCATCCTGGCCGGCAGCGAGGTCGCGCTGGACGGCCGCGGCTTCACCCCCGGTCAGCAGATCACCCTGTCGCGCGGTGGCGTGGCGCTCAACCCCGACGCCGCCTACGTGGCCGACGCCCAGGGCAACTTCAAGGCGACCCTGCGCATCCCCGAAGACGCCGCCCCCGGCCAGCACCCCATCGTCATCAGCACCGCCCAGCCCTCGGGCGCTGCGGTCTTCCCGCTCAAGGTCTCGCCGGTGGTGCCGTTGTCCGGCGCCGAGGCCTATAGCCTCACCGCGGTCAAACTGGTCCCCGGCCTCTACCAGGTGGACAGCAGCGCCAAGACCGGCGCCCTCTTCGTCACCTCGGCCGTGGGCCGCCCGCCGGTCAAGGTCTCGCAGCTGCTCAAGCTCGACCCCAAGGACCTGTCCATCCAGCGCCAGATCACCCCGGCCGCCGCCCCGGGCGAGGACGCCGGTGTCTACGCCGTCTACGGCGTGGGCGTGGACGATCGCAACGGCACCGTCTGGACCACCAATACCCGGCAGAACACCGTGGCGGTCTATCGCCAGAGCGACCTGGGCCTGGTCAAGCAATTCGAACCCGGCCTCGTGCCCCATGCCCACACGGTGGTGGTCGACGAGAAACTCGACCGCGCCTTCGCCTCGGCGGCCATGACCCCGGACATCGTCAGCTTCGACGCCAAGACCCCGGCCGTGCGCAAGCACATCGCCATCGAATCGGGCGTGCGCGGCGAGCAGTTCGCCGTGGTCGGCATGCACCTGGACCCGGCGGTGCACAAGCTCTACGCCGTCAGCCTGAAGACCAACGAAGCCGCGGTGATCGACGCCAAGACCGAGCAGGTCGAGAAGGTCTTCCCGATCCAGGGCGCCAAGACCCCCATGGGCGTGGCCCACGATCCCCAGACCGATCGCCTGTTCATCACCGCCCAGGGCAGCGACAACCTGCTGATCGTCGACGCCAAGACCGGCAAGACCCTGCACAACGTCACCACCGGCGCCGGAGCGCTGAACGTGGCCTTCGACCCGGTCAAGCGCCTGGCCTACGTGACCAACCGCGGCGCCGGCACCCTGACCGTGGTCGACCCGGACGGCACCATCAAGGCCAACCTGGAACTGGGCACCTACCCCAACCACGCGGTGGTGGATGGCAAGGGCGTGGTGTACGCGGTCAACAAGGCCAAGGGGCAGGATGATGCCGAGGGGGATCGGATCACGCGGGTAGTGGCCAAGTAACAAGCCTGCGGCCTTGTGGCTGGGCAGGGCTGCCTTCGTACAGAGCGACTGCCCTATCGCGGTCATGGACCGCTCCTACAGTTTCGAACTCCTGCTGTAGGAGCGGTCCATGACCGCGATAAGGGCATGATTTCGGAGCATGGATTGAGCGTGAGCGAAGCCCAACTAAGCGGGGCCAGTACCAAGCCTCATTGGTGACCTAGCTGTTTACCGAGTTTTGCTGGCACTTCTTGTTTCGTTCTCCCGAGCGAGTCACTTTTGTCAGTCGCGACTGCGCGCCCCGGAGAAAAGTAACCAAAATCACTGTCCCCACGTTTCGGCCCTCCGCTGCGCTCCGGGTCCCCTCGCTCCGGCGTCGCTCCAGGGGCACGGCACGAAGCGGTGTTCTACCTCGCAACCCCCGCCACGACACCGGAACTCGGCCTCACTGACGGGGACGGGGCGCTAGCCTGGGAGTTCGTGTTTTCAGGGAGAACCCATAGCGATTCGTAGCGTGGAAAACCGCGCAGCGTTTTCCACTTAGGGAGTAACGCTTAACACGTGGACAAGGCTGCGCCGTTGTCCACCCTACCGGTTTGCACCCAAGGCATCAGGCGCGTGAATCGCCCCGTTCAGCAGGGCGAATGCGAGCGTCGTGGAGTGGGTAGAGCCG
>Ga0153990_1000048_pt1 | contig 37837 bp, 39 predicted proteins | sample TSNC074MetaG_FD_104739 | JGI IMG/M metagenome (GOLD analysis project Ga0153990, IMG submission 104739) | Attine ant fungus gardens microbial communities from North Carolina, USA - TSNC074 MetaG | ecosystem: Host-associated > Fungi > Mycelium > Unclassified | place: USA: North Carolina, Jones...
CTGGCGCTGCTGGCGCACGGTGCCGACCACGTCGTAGCCCTGGGCGGCGGTGTGCACCAGGCGCGGGATCTCTTCCGGCGGATTCTGCAGGTCGGCGTCCAGGGTGATGATCAGATCGCCCCGGGCCTGCTCGAAGCCGGCGAGGATCGCCGAGTGCTGGCCGTAGTTGCGATTGAGCAGCACCGCCACGACTGGGCTGTCCGGCTCGCTGGCAGCCCGCTGCAGGATCTCGGCGCTGCGGTCGCGACTGCCGTCGTCGACCAGGATGATCTCCACCTGGCAATCCAGCAGGCGGCAGGCGGCGCGGGTGCGGCGCAGGAGTTCCGGCAGGCTGGCTTCTTCGTTGTAGACGGGGATCACCACGGATACCCGGTCGATGGCATAGGGCTTCATGCGCCTTTCTCCAGCAGGTCTTCGATGGCGCCGACCACGCGGTCGACGTCGGCGAGGGTCATGTCGGGAAACAGCGGGATGGAGCACAGCCGTGCCGAATTCCATTCGCTGTTGGGCAGCGCCAGCTCGGGCCAGCGCTCGCGGTACCAGGGATGCAGGTGGGTGGCGGTGAAATGGATGCCGGTGCCGATGCCGCGCGCCTTGAGGCCAGCCATGAAGGCTTCGCGCTCCATGCCGCACCGCTCGGGGCAGATGCGCAGGATGTAGAGGTGCCAGGCGTGGGTCTGGGCGTAGTCGGGCAGCGCCAGGGGCGCGACCGGCAGCTGGGCCAGGCGCTGGGTATAGGCCTGGGCCAGCAGGCGGCGGCGGCTGTTGATGTCGCCCAGACGATCCAGCTGCACCAGGGCCAGGGCGGCGTGGATGTCCGAGAGGTTGTACTTGAAGCCGGGCTCCTGCACCTGGGCCTGGGGCTTGCGACCCAGGGTCTGGCGGTCGAAGGCATCCACCGCCAGGCCGTGGAATTTCAGCCGGCGCACCCGCTCGGCCAGGGTGGCGTCGTCGGTCACCAGCATGCCGCCTTCGGCGCAGGTCAGATTCTTGATGGCGTGAAAGCTGAAGATGGCGGTGCCACGCCGGCCGATGGGCTCGCCCTGGTAGCGGGTGCCGGCGGCGTGGGCGGCGTCTTCGATCAGCGCCACGCCATGCTCGCGGGCCAGGGCGCGCAGCGGGGCCAGGTCGCAGCTGGCGCCGGCGTAGTGCACCGGCACGATGGCCTTGGTGCGCGGGGTGATGGCGGCGGCCACCTGCTCGGCGGAGACCATCAGGGTGTCGCGATCGACGTCGACGAACACCGGGGTGGCACCGATCAGGGTGATCATGTTGGCGGTGGAGACCCAGGTCAGCGAGGGGGTGATCACCTCGTCACCGGGGCCGATGTCCAGCGCCAGCAGGGTCACGTGCATGGCGGCGGTGGCCGAGCACAGGGCCACGGCGTGGGCGGCGCCCACCGAATCGGCGAAGCGCTCTTCCAGCAGGTTGGCCTGGGGCCCGGTGGTGATCCAGCCCGAGGTGAGCACCTGGCTCACCGCGGCCACTTCCTCGGCGCCGATGCTGGGCCGGGAAAACGGCAGGAAGGGCTCGTCCAGCTGGCGCGGGGCGGTGCTCTGGGACAGATCGGTCATGGCGGCTCATCCGAAGCGAGGGGCGCCGGGACAGGACAGCCGACGCGATGAGCCCAGGCTAAGGCGTCTTGCCTTACGGCCCCCTTAGCGCAACCTGACAACTGCCTGACAGCCGGTCAGCTCGCCGGTCACCCCCGTGAACCTCTTGGCAAACAAGGGCTTAGCCCACGACGAATGGGGTGCCGGTGGTCGGTGAGAGGCCTAGAATGCTGACCCCTGCCGCCTTGGCAGTCCCGAACCTGACACGAGAGACGACCGCGCCCATGCTGGACAACACCCTGAGCGAACTGGAAACCGCCATCCGCGACCTGCTGCAGCGCAACCAGCGACTGACCGCCCGCACCCAGGAACTGGAGCAGGCCCTGCTGGCCGCGCGCGACGAAAACGACACCCTGCAACTGAGTCTGCTGGAGCAGGAAGAACACGGCGCCAGCACCCGCCAGCGCGTGGAAGGCCTGCTGGCCCTACTGTCCGCGCAGTCCGTCGAGCAGGCCGTGGCCGCCGACGCCGAGCAGCGCCACGCGGCCAGCGTCGAGTGAAGACCGCCAAGACGGGCGCCGACGACGAGGTGGAGGTGCTCGGTCGCCGCTACCGCTTCAAGGTGGCCGAAGGCGACCGCGCCGCCCTGCAACAGGCCGCCGCCCGCCTGCGCGACGAACTGGTCGCCATCCAGGGCGACCGCCGCCGCGGTGACGCCACCGAGCTGCTGGTGCTGGCCGCCCTGCGCCTGAGCCTGGACACCGCCGCCGACGCCGGCGCCCTCAATGCCCTCGACACCCGCCTCCAGGCCCTGACCGCCGAGGTCCGGGCGGCGCAGGAGGCGTAGGAAGCGGGTTGGAATAAGGGAGCCGCGCCGCGCGAAGCTACCGGCCTGCGGAGTCACGATACCCACGTGGAAAACGCTTTGCGGTTTTCCACCCTACGCCAGCCCAACCCCCGCGACGCTCCGCCCCCTCTCCCTCCGGGAGAGGGCTGGGGTGAGGGTGCGGCTCCGCACGGAGCTACCGACCTGCGCAGGACTCCGTAGGGTGAATGACGGCGCAGCCTCATCCACGACGGCACGGCACGCGTATGGAAAACGTTCCGCGGTTTTCCACCCTACGCCAGCCCAACCCCCGCGCCGCTCCGCCCCCTCTCCCTCCGGGAGAGGGCCGGGGTGAGGGTGCGGCTCCGCACGGAGCTACCGACCTGCGCAGGACTCCGTAGGGTGAATGACGGCGCAGCCTCATCCACGACGGCACGGTACCCGCGTGGAAAACGCATTGCGGTTTTCCACCCTACGCCAGCCCACCCCCCCCGCGCCGCTCCGCCCCCTCTCCCTCCGGGAGAGGGCTGGGGTGAGGGCCGCCCCCACCACCGCGTTCCCACGCAACCGCCCTGCCCCGGCCATCTTGACCGCCCCGCGGCCCCGTGCGAGCTTCGGTGCCCTTTCCCCTGCCCTGGAGGTCCCTCATGTCGGGTGTTCGCTGGCTCGCCCTTCCGCTCTTGAGCATCGCCCTTGCCGCCCAGGCCGCGCCGGCGCCGCTGCCGGCCCTGCTGGATGCCATGGCCCAGCGCCTGACGCTGGCCGATGGGGTCGCCCGCAGCAAGCACGACAGCGGCAAGCCGGTGCTGGACGAAGCCCGCGAGCGCCAGGTGCTGCAGGAGGTCGCCCAGGCCGCGCCCGCAGCCGCCGTCTCCCCGGCCACCGCCCAGACCTTTTTTGCCGCCCAGATGGAAGCCAACAAGCTGGTGCAATACGGCCTGCTGCAGGCCTGGCGGCGCCACGAACGGCCGCTGCCCGCCAAGACGACGGACCTGACGACGCTCAGGACCCAGCTGAACGAACTCCAGGCCAGGCTGCTCGGCGGTCTCGCCGCCACCGGCGAACTGCGCGCCGCCGCGGACTGCCCGGCACAACTGGACCGCGCCCTCGCCGCCCACCTCGCCGCCGCGCGCCCCGATGACCTCCACCGCCTGGCCCTGGTGCGGGCGCTGGGCGATTTCTGCGCCCTGCCCCGCTGAGCGCCTGTGCATAATCGGCGCTACGGCGACCGAATCGCGTTGAATCCGAGGATCACCCATGCACATCCTGCTGGTCGAAGATGACGCCACCCTGGCCGACGGCATCCGCCGCGTCCTGGAAGGCCATGGCATGCAGGTCGACCTCCTGCGCAACGGCGCCGAGGCCGATGCCTGGCTGCGCACCACCCGCTTCGCCGTGGTGGTGCTGGACATCGGCCTGCCCGGTGGCCTGGACGGCTTCGAGGTGGTCCGCCGCCTGCGCCAGCGCGGCAGCGACCAGCCGGTGCTGCTGCTCACCGCCCGCGACGCCATCGACGACCGGGTGCACGGCTTCGAAGTGGGCGCCGACGACTACCTGGTCAAGCCCTTCGCCGTGCCCGAGCTGGTGGCGCGGATCAAGGCGCTGGTGCGTCGCGCCGGTGGCCAGAACAGCGCCGACCTGACCCTCGGCGCCCTGCGCCTGGACACCGCCGCCCACCAGGCGCGTCTCGGCGACACCGCGCTGGACCTCTCGGCTCGCGAGTGGGCGGTGCTCGAACACCTCTTGCGCCAGGCCGGCAAGGTGGTCTCCAAGCAGCAGATCATCGACGCCCTGGCGCCCTGGGGCAGCGAAGACCTGACCCACAACGCCGTGGAGGTCTATGTTTCGCGGCTACGGCTGAAACTGGCCGACTCCGGGGTCGGCATCCGCACCGTGCGTGGCTTCGGCTATCGCCTGGAAGAAGCCGCGCCATGACCGCCACCGCGCCCAGCCTGCGCCGGCGGCTGCTGAAATGGCTGGTGCTGCCGGTGCTGCTGGTCAATCTCGGCGGCGCCGTGGTCAGCTACCAGTTCGCCCGCAAACCGGCCTTCAGCGCCCTGGACGGCGACCTCACCGACGCGGCGATTCTGCTACTCGAACAGCTGGAGGTGGACGGCAACGGCCGCCTGTGGCTGCCGACGGAAGCCGACTACCTGCTGCGCCACAACAGCCACGACCACGTCTGGCTGGCGGTGCGCGCCCTCGACGGCCAGCTGCTGTTCGGCGATGCCGCCATGCCGGTCCAGGAGATCACCGAGGAGATGCGCGACGGCCATACCACCGCCCTGCGCACCCGTATCAACGACCGTTCGGTGTTCATGGTCGGCCGCCTCGGCGAGGTGGCCGGGCAACCAGTGGTGGCCAGCGTGGCGCAGACCCTGAGTCGCCACACCGCCGCCTTGCAGCGCATGGTGCTGACCCTGGTGGCGGTGCAGATCCTGGTCGCCCTGCTGATCGCCGCCCAGCTGCTCTGGGCGGTGCGCCGCGGCCTCAAGCCGCTGGAACGGCTGGAGCGTCAGCTCGACAGTCGCCACTACGATGACCTGGCGCCGCTGCGCGAAGAGGGTGCGCCCCGCGAACTGGGCACCTTCGTCACCGCCCTCAACGGCCTGCTGCTGCGCATCCGCGAGGGCGCGCGCAACCAGCGCGCCTTTCTCGACGACATGGCCCACCAGCTGCGCACCCCGCTGGCGGGCATCAGCACCCTGACCCAGTGGCTGCGCCAGCGCCATGCCGGCGATGCCGAAAGCGCCGCGGCGCTGGCGCAACTCCAGGCCGCCACCGAGCGCATGACCCGCCAGACCAACCAGTTGCTGACCCTGGCCCGCGCCGCCACCGCGCGGCTGGAGAGTCCGCCGCGCGAGCCGCTGCGGCTGGACGAACTGATCGGCGAAGCCATGCCCAGCCAGCTGGCCCAGGCCGATGGCCACGGCATCGACCTGGGCTACGAACTGGAGCCGCAGACCGTGCAGGGCAACGCCTTCCAGCTGCGCGACCTGCTCGACAACCTGGTCGACAATGCCCTGAGATACACCCCGCGCGGCGGTCAGGTCACGGTCCGCCTGCGCGGCCAGGCCGGGGCCACGGTGCTGGAGGTGGAAGACGACGGCCCGGGTATTCCCGAGGCGGAGCGCGAACGCATCTTCGAGCGCTTCTATCGCCTCGACCGCGGCATCCACGGCACCGGCCTGGGCCTGGCCATCGTCCGCGACATCGCCACCGCCCACGACGCCGGCATCGAACTGGCCACCGCCACCGGCGGTCAGGGCCTGCGCGTGGCCATCCACTTCCCGCCCCTGGTCGTGCCTGCCGCGGAGGTCCCCGCGTAGGTTGAGCGCGCAGCCCAACAAAGTGTCGCCCTCCTGCCGCCTAAAAAATCATCGCGGCCATGGGCCGCTCCTACAGGCACGGACGCCACTGTAGGAGCGGTCGCTACGGCGCACCGGCATGGCCGCGATACGCGATCAAGACAGTTGCTCCTACAGGCTGTGGGACAACCGTAGGAGCGGCGTATCGGCGGACCGCCATGGCTACGATCAGGTTGAGCTGGGCCCCGCGAAGCCCGATACACCACGGCCCAACCCCTTACCGCCCCCGCCACCCCGGATTCTCCAGCAGCACCGCCATCCCCTGCCCACCGCCGATGCACACCGCTGCCACCCCGTACCTGAGCCCCTCGGCGCGCAGCTGGCGGGCCAGGGTGACGGCCAAGCGCAGGCCGGTGGCGGCCAGTGGATGACCCAGGGCGATGGCGCCGCCATGCACATTGAGTCGCGCCGGATCCAGTTCCAGAGCCTGCTGCACCGCCAGCAGCTGGGCGCCCTGGGCTTCGTTGATCTCCAGGCGGTCGATGGCCTCCAGCCTGAGGCCGGCGCGGTCGAGCAGGCCCTGGATGGCCGGTACCGGACCACTGCCCATGACGTCCGGCGACACCCCCACCACACAACTGCCGCGCATCCAGGCCAGCGCCCGCTCCGGCGCGGCGTCCGCGCCCCGTGCCAGCAGCACGGCGGCGGCGCCGTCGGCCACCGCGCAGCTGTTGCCGGCGGTCTGGACGCCGCCCGGATGCACCGGCGTCAGCCGTGCCAGGGCCTCCCGCGAGGTGTCCCGCGGATGGCTGTCATGCTCGACCACCGCGCAGCCGCGCGGCAGACGCAACTCCCGCGGCGCCAGGCCTTCAGCCGCGAAGCGCGCCGCCGTCACCGGCACGATCTCCTCGCGAAACCAGCCCTGGCGCTGGGCTGCCAGGGCGCGCTCGAAACTCCGCAGCGCCCAGGCATCCACCGCCTCGCGGGCGATGCCGTGGCGCTGCGCCAGGCGCTCGGCGGTGGCGATCATGTCCAGCCCGGCCGCCGGGTCCTTGAGCGCCTCCCAGAGAAAGTCGTGGAATTCCACCGGCGCGCCGAGGCGAAAGCCGCTGCGGTGGGTGTAGGCGGCGATGGGATTGCGGGTCATGGACTCGGCCGCCACGCACAGTACCCGGCTGGCCTGGCCGCTCTGCAACTGATCGCCAGCCTGGCGCAGCAGCTCAAGCCCCGTGCCGCAGACGCGTTGCACCTGCAGCGCCGGCACCGCCTCGGGCACCCCGGCATAGAGGCCGATATGGCGTGGCAGCAGATAGGCATCGAAACTGGCCTGGGCCACCGAGCCGGCCAGCACGGAATCCACCGCCCCGGCCTCATGCCCGCGCGCCAGCAGCGCCCGCGCCACGGCGATACCGAGATCGGTGGGCGATATCTGCCCCAGGGCGCCATTCAGATCGGTCCAGGGCGTGCGCACACCATCCAGCAGCAGGACATCGTCGTAGAGCGCACTCATTCCGGTGGGCATCGATTCCTCCTCTATTGCAGCAGATAGGCGTCGTAGACCACCGCATTGCCCAGGCGCATGGCGCTGCCCACGCCCAGGGCGCGGTTGAGCCAGGCATAGGCCGGTGCGGCGGTCTCGAAAGTCAGGGTGACGCGGAAGAAATAGCGCCGGGGATCCACCGGTTTGCCGGCGGCCAGCTCGCGCATCACCTCCGGCGGGCCGTAGCGATAGCCCTTGGTCTGCAGATAGATCAGGGCGCCATCGTCGGTCTGCAGCAGATAGCGGGTGTCGATGATGGCCAGGCCATCGGCGGTCACCACCTGCCAGTCGGCGCCGTTGTCGAGGATCCGTCCATGCAGGCGCTGGCCGTCGAAGCGGCCGCCGGTGATGGGGATGATGCGCCGCTTGCCCAGGTCACTGGTCTGGCCCAGCTCCCAGACCGGGGCGTCGAGGGCCACCTCGAAGCGCGCCAGGGGTTCGAGCTGCAGCGGCGGTGGCGTGGCGGTGGCCGGATCGCCGTCCGTGGTGGCCGCCCGGGCCAGGCCAGTCAGCGTCAGCAGGGTGACGAGCAGCACACTACGCATGCCCAGGCGCCTCCGCGCGGGTGGCAGCCGCCGGCACCGGCGCCCGCCGTTGCAGCAGGGCTAGCACCGCGCCTGCGGCCACCAGTACCGCCGGGGTGGTGGCCACCACCAGGGTCGCCGCGCCACCGCCCAGGGCCAGGACCTGGCCCGCCAGCAGTGGGCCGGCCATGGCGCCCAGGCGTCCGACCGCCACCGCCGCGCCGGTTCCGGTCGCCCGTACCGTCGCCGGATAGAGTTGCGGCGCCAGGGCATAGAGCACCAGCTGGCCACCAACCACGAACAGCCCGGCGGCGAAACCGGCCAGGGCCACCAGCGGATAGGCCTTGGCCAGCCCCAGTCCGGCCAGACCCAGCAGGATGCCCAGGTAGATGGCCAGCACCGTCAGCCGCGGCCGCCAGCGATCCATCAGCAGGCCGAACAGCACCGAACCGATACCGCCGCCCAGGTTGAAGAGGATCTGCACCCCCACCGCCTGGCCGCGGCTGAAGCCCTGCCCCACCAGCAGCGACGGCAGCCAGTTGAGCAGCATGTACATCACCGTGAGGGTGAAGAAGTAGCCCAGCCACAGCAGCAGGGTGGTCGACAGCGGGATGGCGCCCAGCCAGGCCCCGCGCGGACTACCCGCCTGAGTCCCGCCTCGCTTGCGCAGAAAGCCGGCGGTCTCCGCCAGGTAACGCCCGAGCAGCGGCGCCACCAGCAGCGGCGCCAGGCCGCCGACATAGAACACCGTCTGCCAGCGGCCGACGTCCAGCAGCCCCACCACCGCCGCCAGGGCGCCGCCCAGGGGCACGCCGCAATACATCAGGCTGACCGCCGTGGCCCGGGCGCGCTCGTCCACCGACTCGGCGGACAGGGCGATCAGATTGGGCAGGGCGCCGCCCAGACCGATGCCGGTGAGCAGTCGCGCCAGCAGCAGGCTCTCCAGACTCCAGACATGGGCGGTGGCCACCGAGAAGACGCCAAAGATCAGCACGCAGGCGATCAGCACCTTCTTGCGGCCGATGCGATCGGCGCACCAGCCGCCGATGAAGGCGCCGGGCAAGAGGCCGAGGATGCTGGCGCTGAACACCAGGCCCATCTGCCCCGGCTGGAAGCCGAAGGCCTTGGCCATGGCCGGCGCGGCGATGCCCATGGCCTGGAGGTCCATGCCCTCCAGCAGGGCGACGATGAAGCACAGCAGCAGAGTCAGGCGGGCCCCGGGCGGGGCGGTCGAGAGCAGGCGCATGGTGGACTCCTCAGAAGCGGAAGGTGGTAGCAGCCATCAGGAAGCTGGTGTCGTCGCCATCGGCCTGGCGCACGGCGGCGCCGGCCTGGAAGTAGCTGTATTCCAGGTCCAGGGTCAGGTTGGCGGTGGGCATCCAGCGCAGGTTGTTGCGCCAGAGGGTGCCGGCCTTGCGCGCCGAGCTGGCCGCGGTGCCCGGCACCGTGGTCATGCCCGGCAGGTAGACGCCGTCTTCGGTGCTCTGCCGCCAGACGCCGAACAGTCCGCTCTCCAGCTGCAGCGTCGGCCGGGGCGCCAGGGTCAGCAGCGGCCCGACCAGATAGAGGTTGGCCAGGGTGGTGAGCCCGGAGTCGCCATAGAAACCGTTCTTGGGAAAGAGCGGATCGAAGGTGCCGACGCGGTCGTCTCCCGCGCCGTGATCGCCGCTGGCGGCGTCCACCCGCAAGGCCAGCCGCGGTTTCCAGGCGCCGCCCAGGCGATAGCCGGTTTCGCTGCTCAGGCCCCAGGCGCGGATCCGGGCGCCGGCCAGATGCCCGCCCTGCCCGGCCAGGTCCCAGCTCCAGTCCCAGGGACCGGCGTTGCCGAACAGGCGGAAGCCGGCGGTGTAGCGCTTTTCCGCGCCGGTCAGGCCATCCAGGGTGCGCTGGTCGGTCTCCAGACCGAAGCCGTAGACATCCAGCTTGAGCGGTCCGGCCAGCGGCAGGGTGCCGTAGAGGCCATAGAACTTGACCGCGTTGTTGGAGCCGTCGTCGAAGCTGTCCTCGCCGGTCACTACCGGTCGCAGGCCGAAGGCATCCAGCCGATAGCCATCCGGACGACTCCAAGCCAGGCGCAGGCCGTCGAAGTTGAGGCGGATGTTGCGGGCGTCGCGGTAGGTGACGAAGGCCTGGTTGCCGTAGCCCAGTTCCTGGCGACCGATGCGGGTCATCAGCTTGCCACCGGCCAGCGGCGTGTTGAGGTCGATGAAGGCCTGGTGCAGTTCGGTGCGGCTCTGGTCGTAGGGGCCGTAGAGGGCCTTGTTCCAGGCGCGGGTGTTTTCCAGCTGGACGAAGGCGCGCAGGGCGTCATCGAACAGGTGCAGGTCGGCGTGCAGTTGCAGGCGCTGCTGGATGTAGTGATCGGTATCCACCCCGCGCCGGCCAAAGACCGGATTGCGGATGGTGTCGAAGCGGTAGCGCGCCTCGCCACCGGTCTGCAGCCAGGCCGAGTCACCGAGGCGCTGGTAGCGCAGCCCGTCGAAGGGATCGGTGCGCTTTTGCGGATCGTCGAGGAAGCGATAGTCCTCCGCCCAGCGCGGCGGTCCGGGCGGCAGGGGACGCGCCGTCTCCAGGTTGTTGAGCGGCTTGGGGCGGGCGCTTTCAAGGGTGGTGGAAGGCGCGGCGACAAGGCCCTGGCTGGCGAGCAGGGCGGCGAGAGCGGTAAAGGCGAGGCACGAGCGGGCCCGTGCGCAGGCCGGAAGCGAGCGCGAACAAGACATGAGATGACCGTCCTGACTGAGGATGCGGAAGGCGCCGCGGGGGCGCGCGGATCAGGGCCTAGCGGGCGCGGATCGGGTAGCGGTCAGGCGGGAGGGTAGTTGGATAGCGAGCTGACATGGCGGGTGTCCCTTTGTTGTTGTTGTCGTCACCGTGGGAGCCGGGTGGCCCTGGTTCGATGATGGTCGATGGCAGAAATGGATCAAGCCATCCGACCCGAATCTGGCCGATTACCGAACGTTATATTTATTAACTTTATGCCTGCGGGACGACTGCTCACCCAGGTCTCGCAACGTCTCCTGTATCGCGCTTTGTAACAATGCCCGCCCTTGAGGGGTCCATCAGGAGGCCCGTACGGGTTAAGGTTCCTTCTCTCACGATCGAAAAGGCGAACTCATGAGCTTCAAGACTCCCCTCCTGCTGGCTGGCGCCGCGCTCTTCACCCTGCTGGCCGGTTGCGGCTCGCACGAAACCCAGAGCAGCCCGGCGGCGGCCTCTTCGGCCCCGAGCGGCGCCGTCAGCAGCAGTGGCCGGTGCAACTCCGATGCGGTCCAGGATCTGGTCGGCAAGGCCCTCTCCCCGGCCCTGGCCGAAGAAGGCCGGCAACGCGCCGGTGCCCAGGTCGTTCGCGTGGTCCGTCCGCAGGACCCCATGACCATGGACTTCAACTCCCAGCGCCTGACCATCACCACCAGCGCCAGCCTGGTGGTGCAGACCGCCACCTGCGGCTGATCCCCGTCGCGCCCCACGACCTGCCGACCCCGGTCGCGCAGGTCGGCGCCTGCCGCTAAAGGCCGAAGCCCTGGCGCAGGGCTGCCACGCTGTGGAAGTGAAAGGCCGGGCGCTGGCGCTCCAGCTCTTCCCGGCTGCCGAAGCCATAACCCAGGGCCACCGCCGCCACGCCGTTGGCCCGGGCGGCGATCAGGTCGTGCTCGCGGTCACCCAGCATCAGGCAGGTCTCCGGCGCCAGGCCTTCGGTGTCCAGCACGAAGCGCAGCAACTCGGTCTTGTCGGTGCGGGTGCCATCCAGCTCACTGCCATGCAGGGCGATGAAGAATTCCGTCAGGGCGAAGTGCCGGAGGATCTCCACGGCGAACACCCGCGGCTTGGCCGTCACCAGGTAGAGCCGCCGCCCCGCCGCCTGCAGCGCGGCCAGCAACTCGCGAATGCCCGCATAGACCTCGTTTTCATAGAGGCCGGTAGCGCGGAAATACACCCGGTAAGCCTCCACCGCACGCCAGGCCCGCGCCTCGTCGAAGCCGTAGTGGGTCATGAAACTCTGCAGCAGCGGCGGGCCGATAAAGACCTCCAGCCTGCGCAGATCGGGCTCCTCGATCCCCTCGGTGCGCAGCGCCACCTGGATCGCCCGGGTGATGCCCAGGCGCGAATCGGTGAGGGTGCCATCGAGATCGAACAGCAGATGGGGGTGATGCATGGGGCGTCCTGGGCGGCAGAGATCCCCGTCAGTATGGCGACCTGGGACGGAGATCGGTAGGCTCGACCGCTCCACTGGAAATGAGTCTTGTTCGCTGATGCCTCTGTCGCCGCTTTCCTTTCGCCGCCCCCCACGCTGCACCTGGCTGGCCCTGCCGCTGCTGCTGGCCCTGGCCCTGCCGGGCCAGGCGCGCCCCATCGATCAGCCCATGGACGCCCAGGTGCTCCAGCAGCCGGGCCACGGCTATGCCTTCAGCGAACTCCAGCTGGATTCCACCGACGGCGCTCGCCACTACCAGGTGTGGATCGCCCGACCCACCACCCCGGCGCCGGCCACCGGCTATCCGGTGCTCTATCTGCTCGACGGCAACGCCGCCCTGGGCGGGCTGAATGCCGAATTGCTCGACACCCTGGCCAAGCGGCCCCATCCGCCCGTGCTGGTGGCGGTGGGTTACACGGGCGGCAAGCGTATCGATGGCCCGGGTCGGGCCTATGACTACACGCCCTCGGCCCCCACCAGCGAGCGCTTTCGCGAGATGGCCACCGGCGGCGCCGACGTCTTTCTCGCTTGGCTGCTGGAGCGCCTGGAGCCGGCGGTGGCCCGTCAGGTCCCCCTGGATCCTGGCCAGCGCGCGGTCTGGGGTCATTCCCTGGGCGGGCTGTTCGTCCTCCACGCCCTGCTCACCCGTCCGGACGCCTTCGCCGAGGGCTTCGCCGTGAGTCCTTCGCTGTGGTGGAGTCCCACCGTGCTGCCGCAAGACGACGAGCAATTGAAGGCGCGCTTCCAGGCCCATCCGGTCCGCCTGGTGCTGCTGCAGGGCGGCGCCGAGCGCGAACTGCCCGCGCACTTCCAGAGCGAGGTCCCCGCCGATGCCACCCGGCGCCTGGCCGACCGCCTCGGCCAGCTCCCCGGCATCCGGGTGCGCTACGAGGTGCTCGAAGGGCTGGGCCACGGCCCCATGCTGCCGGCCTCGCTGCAGACGGTGTTGAGCGAGTGGCGCTAGTCCGCCAACCAGCGATACATCACATGGCAATCCACCAGCCCCAGGCTGGAGTGGCGATAGGCCCTGGGCAGGGTGCCGACGATCTCGAAGCCGTGCTTCTTCCAGAGCCGTACCGCCACCTGGTTGCTGGCCACCACCGAGTTGAATTGCATCGCCTGGAAGCCCAGTTCACGGGCCACCTGCAGGGAGTGCTCGCAAAGGGCGCCGGCGACGCCCTGGCCTCGGGCGGCGGGGGCGACCATGTAGCCGCAATTGCAGACGTGATCGCCTGGCCCCATGGCATTGGCCTTGAGGTAGTAGCTGCCGAGCAGCTGGCCGTCGCGCTCGGCGACGAAGGTCGCCCGCGGTAGCTCCACCCAGAGGCGCCAGGCCTCGTCGCGGGTCATGTCCGGGTCGTAGGCGTAGGTCTCCCGGGCCTGGGCGACCTGCTGGATCAGCGGCCAGACCTGGTCGAAATCGGCGGCTTCGAGGGGGCGAATCTGCATGGGTGACTCCGGCGGACGAAGGAGCCGCCAGTGTCGCCTAGCCGAGTGCAGCTGCCAAATCACCACCCTCTTCCAGCAGCCCCTGGGCGCCCTGGCGACAGGCCGCCAGCAGTTCCTCGGCGAGGCCCTCGTCATCCAGTGCCCGCGCCAGGGCCACGCCCCCGATCAGGGTGGTGGCCAGCTGCAGCGCCCGGGCGCGCCGCTGCCCCGGCGGCCCCGACAGATCCTGCTCCAGTCGGGTGACGAAGCGCGCGAAGAAGCGGGTATAGCTGCCCCGGATGGCGGCCTCCCGGTGGGTGACGTCGGCCGCCAGAAAGGCCAGCGGACAGCGCAGCGCTTCGCCCTCGGCATGTTCGCGACTCAGGTAATGCTCGACCAGTTGCCCGAGACCTTGGCTACCGAGATCGTCGAGCCGGGCACTGCCGACCCGGGCGGCATGGGCGATGGCCTGGTCATAGACCTCGGTCTTGGTGCGGAAGTGGTGGTAGAAGGCGCCGCGGGTGAGACCGGCATCGGCCATCAGGTCGTCGAGACCGACCGCATCGAAGCCGCGCAGGGCGAACAGGCGGGCGGCGCTGTCGAGGATGCGCTGGCGGGTCTGCTCGCGCTGATCAAGGGGCCAGGCCATGGCTACTCCAGATTATGTTCTTGAACATAAGGTCCCCTTTGCCAGCATGCAGCCTTCTTTGCAAGGAGCCTGCAGCATGACGCCCTATCTCTTCGGTCCCGCCTTCAGCACCCTGGTGCGCAGCGTGCGCCTCCATGCCCTGGAACAGGGCCTGGAGCTGCCCTGTGGCCTCGCACCCGCCGGCCAGGCCATCGCCTGGCGCAGCGAAGCCCACCTGGCGCTGCACCCCTTCGGCCAGGTGCCGGTGCTGTTCGATGGCGAGCTGCGGATCTTCGAGACCCTCGCCATCTGCCGCCATCTCGATCGTCGGCTCTCGCCGGAGCGCGATGGCAACCCGGAGCAGGACGCCTGGAGCAGCGCCCTGCTCACCACCGTGGATAGCCGTCTGGTCCGCCACTATCTGCTGCGCGTCGCCGGGCCACGACCCGCCCCCTTCCGCACGCCGGAGGACGAGCAGCGCGCCCTGGCCGACGTCGACGCGACCCTGGCCGTGCTCGATCGCCAGCTGGGCAACCAGAGCTTTCTCTGCGGCGCAGACTTCAGCCTGCCCGACGCCCTGCTGGCGCCCATGCTCGACTATCTGGAGCCCCTGCCGGCCCTCAACTGGCGGACGACCTGGCCCCGCCTCGCCGCCTATCTCGACCGCCTGCGCGCGCGACCCTCCGGCCAGGCGATCCTGGTGGCAACCGACTTAAAGCTGCGCTGAGCCGACCGGAGCTACCAGGAACCACCTACCTCCCCAACACACCGTAACCATCCCCTCTCCCTCCGGGAGAGGGCTAGGGTGAGGGCCGCCCACCACCCCTCCCTACCTGCTAGCCTTGGAAGCTCCTCCCCTGTCCAAGGACCGCCCATGACCACCGCCCGCCCCATCGCCCTCGTCACCGGTGCCTCCCAGGGCATCGGCCGCGCCGTCGCCCTCGGCCTGCTGCAGGACGGCTTCCGCGTGGTCCTCGCCGCTCGCCGCGCCGAACCCCTGGAGGCCCTCGCCGAAGAGGCGCGGCAACAGGGCGGCGAAGCCCTGGCGGTACCCTGCGACGTCACCGATGCCGCCAGCGTCGAGGCGCTGTTCGCCCGCATCCGCGACACCTATGGCCGCCTGGACCTGCTGTTCAACAACGCCGGCGTCGGCGCCCCGGCGGTGCCCATCGACGAGCTGGAGCTGGACGCCTGGCACCGGGCGGTCAACACCAACCTCACCGGCGTCTTTCTCTGCAGCCGCGCGGCCTTCGCCCTGATGCGCGCGCAATCGCCCCGCGGCGGGCGCATCATCAACAACGGCTCGATCTCCGCCCACACGCCACGCCCCTTCAGTGCGCCCTACACCGCCACCAAGCATGCCGTCGCCGGGCTGACCAAGGCCCTGGCTCTGGACGGCCGCGCCTTCGACATCGCCTGCGGCCAGATCGACATCGGCAACGCCGCTACCGAGATGACCGAGCGCATGGCCAACGGCGTGCTCCAGGCCGACGGCAGCACTGCCGTGGAGCCGCGCATGGACGTCAGGCACGTCGCCGACGCCGTCCGCTACATGGCCAGCCTGCCGCTGGACGCCAACGTCCAGACCCTGACGGTGATGGCGACCAAGATGCCCTATGTGGGGCGGGGCTGAGGGGTTCCACGTGGAACCCGAGCAGACAGGGAGCACGCCATGAGTTCAGCCGAGATCCTCTCCTTCTGGCGCGCCGCCGGCCGTCGTCAGTGGTTCAACGGCGGCCCTGCCTTCGACGCCGAGTGCCGTGTGCGCTTCGCGGACACGCACCTGGCTGCCAGTCGCGGTGAATGGGACGGCTGGGCCGCCAGCGCCGAAGGCGCCCTGGCCCTGTGCCTGCTGCTCGACCAGATCCCGCGCAATATCTATCGCCACAGCGGCCACGCCTTCGCCACCGACGGCCTGGCCCTGCAGCACGCGCGACAGGCGATAGCCGCCGGCCTGGATCAGCAGGTCGAAGCCGAGTTGCGCGCCTTCTTCTATCTGCCGTTCGAGCACTCTGAGAACCTGGCCGATCAAGAGCGCTCGCTCGCCTTGTTCGAGGCCCTGGGCATTGAGCACTACCGGCGCTATGCCGAGGCCCATCGGGAGGTGATCGCCCGCTTTGGCCGCTTTCCCCATCGCAACCGGGCGCTGGGCCGCATCAATACGCCGGACGAACAGGCCTGGCTGGATGCCGGCGGCGGTTTCTGAAGACCCAGGGCTCAGGCCAGGCGGCGGGCATCGCGGCGGATCATCTGCGGCGGTACGCCGAAGCCGCGCATGAACACCTCACGCAGATGGCGGCGATCGCGAAAGCCGGTCTCGCGGGCGACCGTTTCCAGCGAATGACGAGTCTGCTCGATCATCAGCCGCGCCGCCTCCAGGCGCAGCCCCTCGATGGCCTTGGCCGGTGACTGCCCCGTCTCGGCGGTGAACACCCGGCTGAATTGCCGCGGGCTCAGATGAGCCACCTCAGCCAACTCCTCGACACTCAGGGCGCGGCTCAGGTGCTGCCGGGCGTAGGCGAGCGCGGTCTGGATACGATCCGACTTGGGCGCCAGGGCCAGCAGCTCCGAATGCTGGGTCTGACCGCCCGAGCGAAATTGCTGCATCACCAGGCGATGCGCTACCGAACGGGCCACGTCCATGCCCAGGTCCTTCTCCACCATCCCCAGCGCCAGATCCAGGCCGGCGGTCATGCCGGCGGAAGTCCATACCGGACCATCGACGATGAAGATGCGGTCTTCCTCGACGCGGATCTGTGGATAGCGTTCCTGCATGGCCCGGGCGAACGACCAGTGGGTGGTGGCCCGGCGCCCATCGAGAAGGCCAGCCGCCGCCAGGGCGAAGCCGCCGGTACAGATGCCGGCGGTGCGCCGCGCCTGGGCGCCGGCCTGGCGCACGAAGTCCAGCAGCGTCGGCGATGGCTCGGTGGCCAGGGGCGTCAGGTTGCCGACGATGAACCAGGTATCGGCGCGGCCCGGCGTACCCAGGGCTTCGGTCTCCACCAGCAGTTGCTGTGAAGAACGCACTAGGCCGCCCTGCTCGGAAAAGATCGCCTGGGTATAGAAGGGCTCGCCCAGGACCAGATTGGCGAATTCGAAAACGCTCTGGGTCGCCAGCGCCATCACCTGGAAACGCTCGCCCAATACATAGCCGATCCGGTGCATGGCTGCTCCTTATGTCCTAAATCATGACTATAAGCGTCATTTGCGCCATCGACCAGCGCGCTCATCATGGCCTCACACCCACCCCGGAGACACGATGATGACCCGCTCCCCACAAGGTACTGCCCTGATCACTGGCGCCTCGTCCGGCATCGGTGCCCACTACGCCGAACAACTGGCCCAGCGCGGCTACGACCTGATCCTGGTCGCCCGGGATCGCCAGCGTCTGGATGCCCTCGCCCAGCGCCTGACCGACGCGACCCGCCAGAGCGTCCAGGTCCTGCCGGCCGACCTGGCCGACCCTGCCGCCCTGGCCGAGGTCGAGCGCACCCTGCGGGAAGACGCCAGCCTCACCCTGCTGGTCAACAACGCCGGGATGGGTACCCATACGCCGCTGCTGCAGAGCGATCCGGCGCAGATGCTGCGGATGATCGCCCTCAACGTCACCGCCCTCACCCAGCTGACCTATGCCACCGTGCCCGCCTTCGTCGCCCGCGGCCGTGGCGCCATCATCAACGTCTCCTCCATCGTCAGCCTGGCGCCGGAGTTGCTCAACGGCGTCTACGGCGGCAGCAAGGCCTATGTCACGGCCTTTACCCAATCCCTGCAGCGCGAGCTGGCCGGGACCGGCGTGCGCGCCCAGGCCGTGCTGCCCGGCGCCACCGCCACCGACTTCTGGGCGCGCGGCGGCCTGCCGCTGGCGCACCTCGATCCGGAGATCGTCATGAGCCCGGCCGACCTGGTCGCCGCCGCCCTGGCCGATTTCGAGCGTGAGGTCGCCATCTCGATCCCCTCGCTGCACGACCTGTCCCGCTGGGAGACCTACGAAGCCAGTCGCCTGGCCATGGCCGACCAGTTGTCCAGCCGCCAGCTCGCCCCCCGTTATCACACCGCCCATTGATCTTGATCCCGAGAGGAGCACACCCCATGAAACTGACCGACAACACCGTCTTCATCACCGGCGGCACCTCCGGCATTGGCCGCGCCCTGGCCGAGGCCCTGCACCATCGCGGCAACCAGGTGATCGTCGCCGGTCGCCGCCAGGCGCTGCTCGACGAGATCGCCGCCGCCAATCCCGGCCTGGATACCGTGCTGCTCGACATCGGCGACCCGGCGCAGATCAAGGCCGTCGCCGCCGAAGTCATCGCCCGTCACCCTAGCCTGAACGTGGTGATCAACAACGCCGGCATCATGCCCTTCGACGATGCCGGCGCCGGCGATCTGGACGATGCCCAGGCGGTGCAGCTGGTCACCACCAACCTGCTCGGCCCGGTGCGGGTGAGCGCCGCCTTCATCGAGCACCTCAAGCGGCAGCCGACGGCAACGCTGATCAACAACACCTCGGTGCTGGCCTTCCTGCCGCTGGCGGCCACGGCGCTCTACTCCGCCACCAAGGCGGCCTTGCACTCCTACACCCTGTCCCAGCGCTTCCAGCTGCGCGACACCTCGGTGCAGGTGCTGGAGATCGCCCCGCCATGGGTGGACACCGACCTGGTTCACAAGAGTGGCGACAGCCGCGCCATGCCCCTCGACGATTTCATCGCCGAAACCCTGGACAAGCTGGCCACCGCCGAGACCGAGGTGCTGGTGGATCGCGTGGTGCCGCTGCGCGCCAATCCCGGTCCCCAGGAGCACGCGCTGATCAACCAGTTCAACCTCTCGCTGGTCGAGAACCCCATCCCCGTCGCCTGACCTCGGCACGCCGGCCGCCTTCTGCGGTCGGCGTGCGTTCTGGAGCCTCCCATGTCCCCACTTCCCTTGCCCGGGGCCCTGCGGCCTCTGAGCCTGGCCTACTTCGTCCAGGCGGTCGGGGCGCTGTCGGTCGTCGGCTGCCTGCAGGCGATTTCCCGCGAGTGGCACCTCAGCGACAGCCAGAGCGCCTACCTGCTCAGCCTCTTCGGTATTACCTTCGCCCTGGCGGCGCCCCTGCTGCAGATACTGCTCGGCCATTGGGCGCGGCGTACCCAGGTGCTCGGCGGGCTGCTGCTGTTCAGCCTGGCCGCCCTGCTGCTCGCCTGCGCCGCCGATTACCCGACCCTGCTGGTCAGCCGGGTGCTGATGGGTGTGGGCGCCGGTTTCATCGGTCCGGTGCTGGGCGCGCTGGGCGCCGGTCTGGTCAGCCGCGAGCAACAGGGCAGCGCCATCGCCACGGTGCTGCTGGGGCTGAGCCTGGCCAGCCTGGTGGGTCTGCCGCTGAGCGCCTGGGTCGCGACGGCCCTTGGCGTGCGCCCGCTGTTCGCCGGCATCGGCGGACTGGGGCTGCTCACCGCCTGGCTGATCTTCAGGCAGGTGCCCGATCGGGTCCCGGGCGAGCGCATCGCCCCGGCCGTGGTCGCGCGGCTGCTGACCACCGCCCACTCGCTGCACGCCTTCCTGGTGGTGTTCTTCATCGCCGCCGGGGTGTTTTCCACCTACGCCTTCCTCACGCCCATCGTGCGCCAGGACTTCCACGGCAGCGTCGCCGATGTCTCCCTCGCACTCGCGGTGCTGGGTGTCGCCGGGGTACTGGGCAACCTGCTGGTGATCCGCGCCGCACGCCGCTTCAGTGCCGAGCGGCTGCTGCTCGGCGGCCTCCTGCTACTGGCCCTGGCGCTTTCGATCCTGGCCCTCGGCCAGGGCCGCTTCGTGGCGCTGCTCCTGGGCCTGGTGGTCTGGGCGTTGGCCACCGACATCCTCTGGCCGTCCCAGCAGAGACGTATCCTCGAACAGCTCGCCGAGGTACGGGGCATCGCCCTGGCGCTGACCGCCTCCTTCATGTTCTGCGGCATCGGCGTCGGCACCTTCGTCGCTGGGCAGGTCTATCCCCGCCATGGCTTCCAGGGACTGCTGCTGACGTCGCTGGCTTTCCTGCTGCTGGCGCTGTTCAGTCTGCAGCGCTCCAGGCGCACGGCGACCGCGCCGCCGCTGCCGGCCTGACCCGGCCATGAAAAAGGCCCCTGACCGGGGCCTTTTTCATGCTCAGGCGGCGGGCGGAAAATCCACTTCGGTCGCCGCCAGGTTGTTGAGGTAGTTGGTCAGGGTCAGCAGGCTGACCTGCGCCACCACCTCGACGATCCTGGCATCATCTAGACCGGCTGCGCGGGCGGCCTGCAACTGCTCGTCATGCAACTGGCCACGCTGCTCGGTCACCTCCCGCGCCAGGCGCGCCACGGCGCTGAGCGTACCCGCCCGGGCGGCGGCCAGCTCCGCAGCGGTCAGGCCGGTCTTGCCACCGAAGAATTCATGGGCCGCCAGGCAATAGTCGCAACCGTTGACCGCCGAGGCCGCCAAGGCCACCACCTCGCGCTCCTGGGCGCTGAGTCCGCTCCTGCCCAGCGCCTGGGCCAGCGCCAGATAGCCTTTGAGCGCTGCCGGCGAATGCGCCAGGGTTGCGAAGGCGTTGGGTAGGAAACCGAGGCCCTTCTGGATGCCCTGCAGGGCGGTTTGCGCCTCGGCGGAAGCCTGGTTGAGGGTAAGGGGGGCGATACGGGTCATGAGGGTGCTCCTTGGGTTGCGGCCTGGTCATCAGGCGTGGAACCAGATTAGGCAGGGCGACTTGACGCCTGGACGCCCAGCGTCCAAACATCGCGACAGATCGTCCAAATCGGTGCCTCATCCATGGATCGCCTCGCCGTCTTGCTCGACCACTTCGCCTTCACTGCGGACAGCTACCACCAGGGCGCCTTCTGTGGCGTGAGCCGCCATGCGGACGGTGAAGCCACCGGCCAGGTCCACCTGCTGCGCGGCGGACGTCTGAGCTTCGCAACCGCACGGGGCGAGCGGCAGGATCTGGTCGAGCCCAGCCTCATGCTGGTGATCCGTCCGCGCGCGCATCAGCTGAGCACCCCGGACGATAGCCCTGCCGAGCTGGTGTGCGCCTCGCTGGCCTTTCGCGGTGGCCCGGATAACCCGCTGACCCGCGCCCTGCCGGATTACCTGGTCAGTCCACTGCGCCAGCTGCCAGGTCTCGCCGCCAGCGCCGACTGGCTGTTTGCCGAGGCCTTTGGCAACGACTGCGGGCGCGGCCTGGTGCTCAATCGCCTGTTCGAACTGATGATCATCCAGCTGCTGCGTCAGCTGCTGACCCGCCCCAGCGCCACGCCTGGCATGCTCGCCGGCCTGGCGGATCGCCGGCTCGCGCGTGCCCTGACCGCCCTGCACGAACGGCCCCAGCACGCTTGGACCGTAGCCGAGCTGGCGGGCCTGGCCGGCATGTCACGCGCGGGTTTCGCCGCACATTTCCAACGTGTCGTCGGCAGTGCCCCAGGCGACTACCTCACCCGCTGGCGCATCGCCCTGGCGCAACAGCGCCTGCAGCAGCGCCGCCCTCTGGCGCTGATCGCCGACGAGGTCGGCTACGAAAGTCCCTCGGCCCTGGCCCGCGCCTTTCGCCGTATCATTGGTGCGAGCCCGACCGAATGGCAGCGGGCACAGGCCTAGGCCTTGCCGACAGCCGCCCCATCCCGCCACTCCACCACCAGATCCGCCCGCGCCCGGTCGCCGTCGATCAGGCGTGCATTGGGCTCGTCGGTGCTCGCCACCCAGGCCTCCGCGTCCGCGCGGCTGCGGCCGAAGTGCATGTGCCGGGCGACCAACCGCTCGCGACGCTCCGCGGGATCGACGCGCACGTACCAGCACTCGTCGAACACCTCGGCCACATCGCTCCAGGGCGCCTGTGTCAAGAGCAGGTAGTTGCCCTCGCTGATCACCAGTTGGGTCTCGGCGTGGACCGGGATGGCATTGGCGATGGGTTCTTCGATCTCGCGATTGAACAGCGGCGCATAGACGGTCTCGCCGGCCACCGGCGTCTTCAGCCGCTGCAGCAGGGCGCGATAGCCGCGGGCGTCGAAGGTGTCCGGCGCGCCCTTGCGCTGGGCGCGGCCCAGACGCGCCAGCTCGCGATTGGCCAGGTGATAGCCATCCATGGGCACCACCACGGCGCGCTCGCCGAGCGCCGCCGCCAGGAGCTCGGCCACCGTCGACTTGCCCGCGCCCGGCGTACCGGCGATGCCCAGCAGGCGGCGCCCCCCCTGGGCCAGCAGTGCCTCGGCGCGGGCGAGGAGTTCGGCGGGGAGTTGCAGGCCATCGACCGGACGCTGACTGCTCATGCCGGCACCCCCGGTAGCGCAAGGATGGAAACGACAGGCAGGCACGGGAGAGCGGTCATGGCGGAGGTTCCGGCAGTGGGGATCGCGGCACGCTAGCACCCCGCGGAGCGGGTCGTCGACTCGGCGCCGACACCGCCGGAAAGCCATCACAGTCTGTGGCCCGGCGAGGCGATCCCGGTCGCTCCCCCTCGGCATCCACCCGGCGCTCTCGTACACTCCGCTTCCTATCGGCCGTGCGCCGCCGTGAGCCTCATGCAAAGGGATTTGGTCACCATGAAGAAACCGCTACTTACCACCCTCGCCGGTGTGGCCCTGGTCGCCGTCGGCACCGCCGTGGGCGGCGCCTGGTACACCGGCACCCGGCTGGAAGGCGAATTGCGCCAGGCCGCCAGCCAGGCCCAGCTGGCCCTGCAGGCGCAACTGCCCGAGTACCCCTTGCAACTGCAGCTGGTCGAGTTGCAGCGCGGTGTCTTTAGCAGCACCGCCACCTTCAGCCTGAGCGTACAGGCCGAGGATCGACCGCCGGTGGAGGTGCTGCGGGTGCTCGACGACATCCAGCACGGCCCCTTCCCCCTGACCCGCCTCAAATCCCTGCAGCTGGCGCCGGTCATGGCGGTCAACCGCGTCACCCTGGCGCGCACGCCGATCACCGCCGATCTCTTCACCCTGGCCAAGGGCGCCGAGCCCGTACGGCTCGACGCCACCCTGGGCTACGACCGCACGGTGGACGGCGGTATGACCCTGGCCGCTCTGCACCTGGACCAGCCCCAGGGCGCGGTGGCCTTCTCCGGCCTGACCGCCACCTTCGCTACCGACATGGAGGCCAGCCGGCTGCGCCTGGACAGCACGGTCGGCCAATTCAGCCTCAATGTGCGCACACCGGATGGCTGGGCCAAGCTGGAGACCGAAGGCTTCGGCCTGACCGGCGACAACCGTCGCAATGCCGATGGCTTCTGGCTCGGCCCGGGGCAGTTGCGCCTCGGGCGCCTGCTGCTGGCCATGCCCGGCAAGCCCGCGGTCGAGTTGCGGGATCTGCAGCTCCAGGGCGACACCCAGCAACAGGGCCAGCAACTGGCGGGCACGCTCAACGCCAGCCTCGGCCAGCTCGACATCGCCGGCCAGACCCTGGGCAAGGCGACCCTGAAAAGCCACTACAGCCAGCTCGACAGCCCGGCCCTGGCCCAGCTCAATGCCCTGCTGCAGCACCTGCAGCTGGATACCGAGCAGGGTCTCGATCCCACCACCCAGGCGACCCTGCAGCAGCACCTCGGCGATGTGCTCGCCGCGCGTCCCCAGCTGGTGGTGGATGAGCTGCGCTTCGACACCCCTGGCGGCAGCAACCGCCTGCACCTGGACCTGACCCTGGCCAAGCCGGCGACCTACGATCTGCCGCCGGAGCAACTCGCGGCCCAGTTGCTGGCCGGTCTCGATGCGCGCCTGTCGGTGGCGCGGGGCAGCCTGGTGGATGGCGTGCTGTTCCAGGCGGGCGCCCAGCGCAGCCAGCCGGCCATGCAGCAACAGGCCCAGGCCACCGCCGAAGCCCTGGCGGGCATCGGCCTCAACAGCGGCCTGCTCAAGGCCGAAGGCGAGGATCTGGTGGCTACCTTGAATTACAGCGCCGGGCGGCTGCTGCTCAACGGCCAGGAGGTCCCGCCGGAACAGCTGCTGGCCCTGCTGGAACGCCCGCAACCCGCGGCACCCGCCAAACCCCAGGGCAAGGCGCCGAAGCGCTAGCGGATGCCGGGGCGGTTGGGCTTCGACGATGGCGCCGTCTCAGCCCAACCTACACAGCTCCCGTGGGTTGGGTTGAGCGCAGCGAAGCCCAACAGCCTGGTACCGCGCCCCTCACCCCAGCCCTCTCCCCAGGGGAGAGGGGTGCCATCTGGCCCCTGCTGTACCTTGCGTAGGCTGGGTTGAGCCCAGCGAAGCCCAACAACGCCCCGGCCGTCCCAACCGCCCTACTTCAACTCCAGCCCGCCACTGGCCTTGTTCAGCTCGCGCAGGTGCTTGCCGAGCAGGTCCAGGTTGGCTTCGGTCAGGTCCAGGCCATCGCGGGCCTCCGGCGAGAGCAGCTGGCGAACCTCGTTGTTGAGGGTGTCCCTGAGGCTGCGCAGGTGCGCCTGGCGCTTCTGGCTCTCGGCGGTCAGCTGTTCCCACTCGCCCGGCTGTGGCAGGCCGTAGCCGTCGGTGCCGAGCAACTCGGCCGGACGACTCAGGTAGCCGCTGTCCTTGAGGATCTGTTCCAGGGCACCACCGGCCTTGCCGAAGCGTGCCTTGTCCACCGCGTCCTGGCCCAGGTAACGATCCTTGAGCTCGGTCTGGGCCTGCAGCAGCGCCCGGCGATAGGCTGCCTGCTCCAGCAGCAGCAGGGCGGCGCTGGCGCGCAGGTCGGCACGCTGGAATTGCTCGCGACGCTGCTGCGGGGTCAGCGCCAGCCAGGCCTCGACATCCGCCTGGGGCAGCTGCAGGCGCTCCCGCGCCACCTTGAACATCGCCTGGAAACGCTCGCGGAAGCTGTCGAAGCGATAGCCCAGCCGCAAGGCCTCGCGCGGATCGTCGAGCACCGAGGTGTCCACCAGGTCCTTGAACCTCAGCGCATCCATCAGGCCCGTCGGGGTGATGACATCGAGCTGGGCATCGGCCAGGCGCGGCACCCCGTCGTGCAGCAGCTTGAAGGTCTCCACCGCGCAGTTGTTGGTCACGAAGTAGTACTGGCCGTCATAGCTCCAGTGCACCTGGGCGGTCCGCTCGAGGAAGTCGGCGATCTCCGGGCGGGTCAGCTTGAGCGGCACGGATTGCAGACCGCGCAACTCCACCTTGGTGTACTCATCCACCACCTGGGCCAGCGGCAGCACGAACAGCCGCGACGGATAGGAGCCGGTCAGGCCGCGCCAGCTGGAAAGCTGGACGTCATTGACGAAGGCGCGGAACGACAGCACCAGGTGGTATTGCAGATCCAGCCGGCAATCCGGGCCACGCGGCCGACCGGGGGCGCAGACCACCAGGCGCAGCATGCTGTGCCCCCAGCGGCTCATGACCTTCTCGTTGCCCTCGGCCAGCAGGTAGTCCACCGCATAGACCCGCTCCGGATCGAGCCAGCCCAGGGGCGCCTCGCCGAAGTCGTTGCCGGCGTTGAGATAGGGATAGCGCCCCGGACAGGCATCGTGCTCGGGCGACCAGCCGAAGTGCTCGGCGAAGTAGCGCTGCAGCGCCGGCCGCCGGCAGGCGTAGCTGGGGTCGAGCAGGAAGTACTCCATGTTCACCGCCACGAATTCCTTCGGGTTGGTGACTTCATAGAGATCGGGACTGCGGGCGATGAAGAGATTCTTCGACTCGCGATTGCCATGCTTGCGCGTCTTCACCTGCCAGCCGGCCAGGTCCAGCAGCCGTGGATCGTCGGACAGGGTATAGCTGCGCCCGGCCTGGCCCTGGCATTTCACCGGCAGCTGGTCGGAGGTCAGCCCCAGGCCGCCGCAGGAGAGGATCAGCTGGCGCTGCGCGGGCGTCCAGACGCGCTCGCGGTCATAGAAGTGGGTCAGCTCGTGCAGCACCGTGGCCAGCAGCTCGCGGTGCTGGGTGCCATGGGGCCGGCCGGTCTGGATGCGGGTGTCGCTACCGTCGACCAGGCTGGGCAGCAGCCGGCGATTGAGCAGCAGATTGCGCCGGTCCGCCTCGCCATAGGCTTCTTCCAGCAGCTCGCTGCTCCAGCGCACCGGGATGCGCTCGTCCAGCGCCGCCTTGAATCTGGGCGGCAACAGGGCCTGGGCTTCATCCAGCAGTTGCTGGGTCGCCTGGATCTGCGCGGGCGTCAGGCCCTGGGTATCGAGTTCGAGGGGCAGGGCGGCCTGGGCCCCACCGAGGGCCAGGCTGGCCGCGAGGCCGGCCAGCCACTGCCGCAGCCGGCCGGCGCGGTTCTTCACAGTGCCAGGATGGCCTGGGCCAGCTGCAGGTCGTTGGCCTGGCGCGCGGCCGGGAACTGGTCGCGCAGGCTGCGGAAGGCTTCTTCCAGCTGGACGCCACGGATGTCGCCGTCGGTGGCGACAAAGCTGGCGGCATCGCCGCGCGCGGCCTGGATCATCTTGGCGTCGCGGATGGAGGTGGTGGTATCGGAGGTGAAGTCGATGCTGCGCTGCAGCGCCCGCACCACGATGTTACTGGTGGCCACCAGGGTCTGGGCCTGAGCCAGGCTCGAAACGCCCAGGGTCAGGGCAGCGGCGATAAGCAGGGAACGGCGCATGGATACTCCAGGGATGTCACGGAATTGAAACGGACTACTGACTCAGAATCGCCTGGGCGAGTTCCCGGTCGGAGGCGTGCAGTGCGGGATCGGCTGCGCGCAGGGCGCGGAGGGTTTCCTCCAGCTGAGCACCGCGCAGGGCGCCGTCGGTGGCGACGAAGGCTGCGGCATCGTCACGCGCCGCCAGGACCAGCTTGTTCTGGAAGGGGCCGGTGGTGAGCTGGCTGGTGCCGTAGATGGTCTTCACCAGCCCCTCGGTGGTGGAGTCGAACGCCAGGACCGGCGTGGCGAGACAGAGGCCGAGCAACAGCGCGGCAGAACGACGGATATGCATGGATGACGACCCTCCGGTGGCAGATGGTCGCCAAGGCTAACGCAGCCCCCCGCTCCGGGCTAGCAGCCACGGGGTACGGGGGGTATCGCGGTGTTGCGCGTCAGATGGCGAGAATCGCCTGGGCCAGTTGGTCATCGCTGGCCTGCCGCAGTTCGGGTGCCTGGCTGCGCAGGTGGTCCAGCGCTGCTTCCAGGCGTACGCCGCGGATGTCGCCGGCGCTGCCGACGTAGGTGGCCGCATCGTCACGGGCTTCCTGGACCAGCTTGTCGTTCTTGAAGGAGCCGGTGATGGACGAGGTGGTGTCCGAGGTCGCATCGATGGCGTTGACGATGATGTCGGTGGTGACATAGAAGCTCGACGCCGAGGCGGCGGTGGACAGGCAGAACAGCGCCGCGGCGGCGCCCAGGTGCAGGGTTTTCATGGGGGACTCCCGTCTGGATAGGCCTGAGTGAGACTACCGTCAGCCCAAGGAAGTCGCATCCCGGCGCAGATTTTCACTCGCGCCAGAAGGGTTTGTCGCCTTCCCGCCGCTGATCCGCCAGATTCAGACCCAGATCGCCCAGCGCCCGGCCGTCCAGCTGCTGCAGTTGCCGCCGGCCCAGGGCACGCAGGCGCCAGCGCACGAGCAGCGCGAACAGGGCGCGGCATCCGCGCCGAGGGGAGATCGAGCGGGCAATGGCACTGTCGGGCAAAAGGCGGTCCATGGCGATATCCAGCGAAACGGCAGAGGAGACTCAGCTTCGCCGCTGGCGCGGAACCAGACCACTTACAGCTGCAAAGCACTGTATCCGTACAAAACTCCCAATTTCGGATCTGTACCTGTCGCTCCTGTCCAAATCGCTCTGGCACGGCTCACTGCGCCGGTCGGACGGGATACAGCTGTATCGCCTGCCTGCGGCGTATGCCTGATCTGTCCGAGTCGCTACAATCGAGGCTTTCAGCGCCCATCCGCGAGAGGCACCGCCATGAGCTTCAAAGTTTTCGTCGACGGCCAGGAAGGCACCACCGGCCTGCGTCTGCTGGACTACCTGACCGGCCGTTCGGACATCGAACTGCTGCGCATCGACGAGAGCAAGCGCAAGGATCCGGCCGAACGCGCGCGCTTCCTCAATGCCGCCGACGTGGCCTTCCTCTGCCTGCCCGATGCCGCCTCCCGCGAAGCGGTGAGCCTGGTGACCAATCCCAACACCTGCATCATCGACGCCAGCACCGCCTTCCGCACCGACAGCAGCTGGACCTACGGCCTGCCGGAACTGGCGCCCGGTCAGCGCGAAGCGCTGCGCGCCAGCAAGCGCATCGCCAACCCCGGTTGCCACGCCACCGCCTTCATCCTGCTGGCCCGGCCGCTGGTGGATGCCGGTCTGCTGGCCCCGGACACCCCGCTGTCGGCCTTTTCCCTGACCGGCTACAGCGGTGGCGGCAAGCAGATGATCGCCGCCTACGAAGCCGGCGGCGATGCGCGCCTGCTGAGTCCGCGCCCCTATGCCATGGGCCAGGGCCACAAGCACCTGCCGGAAATGCGCGTGCAGAGCGGTCTGACCGCCGCGCCGGTGTTCAGCCCCATCGTCGGCCCCTTCCTCAAGGGCCTGGCGGTGACCATTCCGCTGCATGCCAGCCAGCTGCGCCCGGGCACCACCGCTGCCGACCTGCAGGCGGCGCTGGCCCGTCACTATGACGGCGAAGCCTTCATTCGGGTGGCCCCGGTGGCCGCCGAGGAGGAGCTGGACAATGGCTTCTTCGACGTCCAGGCCAGCAACGACACCAACCGCGCCGATCTCTTCGTCTATGGCAATGCCGAGCGGATGATGCTGGTGGCGCGCCTGGACAATCTGGGCAAGGGCGCGGCGGGTGCTGCGGTCCAGTGCATGAACGTGCACCTGGGCGCCGACGAGGGTCTGGGGCTCGCCAGCGGCCGCTAGTCAGGGCACCGGCTTTCTGCTCGGACGGGGCGAACCTTTTTCCTGGCGCCCCGTCTGAACTGCTGAACGGTTTGGATAGCCGTTCTGCTCCTTTGCTGTTTAGTGTTGGCAGATGCTGGACCCCTGCTTGGCGGTCCAGTCTTGAACTCCGGACTTCTCCCCTCCCCCGATGGAAGTCCGGAGTTTTTTTATGCCTCGGCGACGGGCTCGTCGAGGCCCAGCCAGCGGGCCAGCACACGCTGGGCGTCTTCCACGCCCTGACGCTTGGGCGCCGAGAACAGCTGGATGCTGGCGGTATCGCCCCAGCCCTGGCGTATGTCGCGCTGCACCTTGAGCAGGGCATTCTTCTGCGCCCCGAAGGCCAGCTTGTCGGCCTTGGTCAGCAGGATGTGCAGCGGCATGGAGCTGGCCTGGGCCCAGTCCAGCATCAGGCGGTCGAATTCGGTCAGCGGATGGCGGATGTCCATCATCAGCACCACGCCGCTGAGCGAATTGCGGCTGCTCAGATAGGCCTCCAGGTGCTCCTGCCAGTGCTGCTTGAGCGGAATCGGCACCTTGGCGTAGCCATAGCCGGGCAGGTCTACCAGGCGCCGCTCGTCGTCGAGGCTGAAGAAGTTGAGCAGCTGGGTCCGCCCCGGCGTCTTGGAGGTACGCGCCAGATTGGCGTGGGTCAGGGTGTTGAGCGCACTGGACTTGCCGGCGTTGGAGCGACCGGCGAAGGCCACTTCCAGGCCGCTGTCGAGCGGGCACTGATCGACCTTGGCGGCGCTGATGAGAAAGGACGCCTGCTGGCACAGACCGACGATGGGATTCTTGAAGCTGGACATGGGGGTACTCGCGAGCGCGCGGCAAAGCCAGCAGTATATCGGATGCGCCGGGCGAGAGCCGTGCCCCCGGCAACCTGAACGAAGCCTGAACATGGCCGGCCTCGGGCGCGTCGGCGACTAGGCGCGGCGATGCACCCGGCTACAATGCCCGCAATCCGTCATGCCCGGTTGGTGGGCGTGCCTTCTTCCAGGAGTAGTCCCATGCGCAACCTGCTTTTCTCCGCCGTGTTCGCCGCCGCCAGTCTGTTCGGCGCGGCCGCCCATGCCGACGACATCCAGGCCGGCAAGCAGTACACCGAACTGAGCAGTCCGGTTCCGGTGTCCGAACCCGGCAAGATCGAAGTGGTTGAGCTGTTCTGGTACGGCTGCCCGCACTGCTACGCCTTCGAGCCCACCCTCAACGCCTGGTCCAAGAAGCTGCCCGATGACGTCGCTTTCAAGCGCGTGCCGGCCATGTTCGGCGGCATCTGGAACGTTCACGGTCAGCTGTTCGTGACCCTGGAAGCCATGGGCGTGGAAGCCAAGGTGCATGACGCCGTCTTCGCCGCCATCCACAAGGAGCACAAGAAGCTGGCCACCCCCGAAGAGATGGCCGACTTCCTCGCCACCCAGGGCGTGGATCGCGACAAGTTCCTCAGCACCTACAACTCCTTCGCCGTGAAGGGTCAGGTGGAAAAGGACAAGAAACTGGCCATGGCCTACCAGATCACCGGCGTGCCGACCATGGTGGTCAACGGCAAGTACCGCTTCGACCTGGGCTCCTCGGGTGGTCCGGACGAGACCCTAAAGGTCGCCGACTTCCTGATCCAGAAAGAACGCGCCGCCAAGTAAGCGTTACCCGCCGCCGCGTCCCGCGGCGGCGGCTCCTCAGCTCGTCCCTCTCAAGCGGCCTCCGGTCGTCCTGCTCAAACTTTCCCCGAAACCGCCGATACCCTAGCCACTATCAAGTCGGCTGGCCGCCCCGTCGTGCCTGCCTGCTGGCCACCCTCAAGCCTTTGGAGCGGGCGGATGGAGCGCGCGGACGTCGAACGCTGGAAAAGCAAATACCTGGAGAGCCTCGAGAACCTCGAACGCCTGGAAAGCCGGTGGGAAAACCGCCTGGACCTGGTGCGTCGTGGCCTCGTGCGCAGCAGCCTGGCCGCCGAAGGCAACGACGCGGCGGTGGACGCCTGCCTGGTCGAATTGCGCGACATCCTCCGCCGTGACGACAGCGACGCCGACCTCGCCAAGCTGATTCCGCGCCTGGAGCGCACCGTGCTCGATTCCGAGCAGCGCCGGGAAATGCGCGCGCGCCAGGTGGCCGAGGCCTTTGCCGAACTGTGCCGGCTCTTGCAGACCCTGGAGTTGCCGCGCGACCAGCGCAAGGCGCTCAAGGGTTTCGCCAAGCGCGCCCAGGCCGCGGCCGACCAACCGGGTGAATTGCCCGCGCTGCTCGGTGAATTCAGCCGTCTGCAGCAACAGGCGCTGAGTCAGCTGCACCCCGAACAGCCCGCCCGCGCCGGTTTCCTGCAGCGCCTGCTGGGCGGTCGGGGCGAGGCGGCGGAAGAGGCGCCGGCGACCGCGTCGAGTCCGCTAGCTGAAGACGCCTCGCCGGCGCCAGTAGCCTCGCCAGCGGCGGAAGCGCTGGCAACGCCCGAACCGCCGCCGCTGCCGGTCGAAGGTATAGCCGCTGCGCCATCTGAAGCCCCTGTAGCGCCCCTGGCAGTCCAGGCCGATCCGGCCTATGCCCTGCCCCCGGTGCCCGAACCCGGCTACAGCGCCATTGCCCCGCACCTGGAAGCCACCCTGCTGCGGCTGCTCGACGACCTGGCGCTGCCGGACAGCCACAAGCCCCAGGCCGAGCACCTGCGCCAGCGCATCCAGGGCAGTCTGAATTGGTACGAACTGGTGCCGGTGCTCGACGATCTGTCGGTGCTGGTGCTGGCGCTCAACCATTCCGGGCAGAGCGAATTCCAGCTCTACCTGCGCCGCCTCAACGAGCGCCTCGCCGCCTTCCAGACTGGTCTGCAGGACGTCCACGTCGGGCGCCAGGACGGCCAGACCCAGGAGCGCGCCTTTGGCGACGCCCTGCGTGGCCAGGTCAATGAATTGCAGAACGAGGTGCAGGAGGCGACCGACCTGGACAGCCTCAAGCTGTCGCTCGACAGCCGCCTGGAAGGCCTGCTGACCAGCCTGGCCGACCAGCAGAGCCAGCGCGAGACCCGCGAGCAGGAAGCCAGCGAAAGACTCAGCGCCCTCACCGAGCGCGTCGCCGGCATGGAGCGCGAGGCCCAGCAGTATCGCGGCCACCTGGAAGAACAGCGGCAGAAGGCCCTCTGCGACCCCCTCACCGGGTTGCCCAATCGCGCCGCCTGGAGCGAGCGCCTGGAGCTGGAGGTGGCCCGCTGGCAGCGCCACGGCGGCGACCTGCTGCTGGCGGTGCTCGACGTCGATCTGTTCAAGCGCATCAACGATGGCTACGGCCACCTGGCCGGTGACAAGGTACTCAAGATCATCGCCAGCGAATTGCAGCGCCGCCTGCGCAAGACCGACTTCATCGCCCGCTTCGGCGGCGAGGAATTCGTCATGCTACTGGGTGCCACGCCGGTCGCCGGCGGGGTCACCCTGATCGAGCAGCTACGCGCCGCGGTCGCCGCCTGCCCCTTCCATTTCAAGGGCGAACGGGTGGTGATCACCCTGTCCGCTGGTCTCGCGGCCTTTGCGCCGGGCGAGGATGCCGATACCGTATTCGAGCGTGCCGACCAGGCGCTCTACCGCGCCAAGCGCGCCGGACGCGATCGCCTGGACGTGGCCTGACCCCTTCCACGTTCGCGAGGTAATCGTGCGAAAGCCTTTCAAGCTCCTCCCCTGGCTGCTCTGCGGCCTGCTCCTGGCCGGCTGTTCCAGCGGTCCGCGCATCAATGACGACTACACCGCTCGCGATCAGGACAGTCGGGTGCAGTACATCGTGCTGCACTACACCGCAGCCGATTCCAAGCAGTCGCTCAAGCTGCTGACCCAGGCCGGTGTCAGCGCCCACTACCTGATCGATACCGACGGCACCATCTATCGCCTGGTGGACGAGAATCGCCGCGCCTGGCATGCCGGCGTGAGCGAATGGGAAGGCCGCACCTGGCTCAATTCCACCTCCATCGGCATCGAGATGGTCAACCTGGGCTTTCGCGACACCCCGGCCGGACGCCAGTGGTATCCCTTCAGCGAAGCCCAGATCAAGGCGCTGATCCCGCTGCTCAAGGACATCGAACAACGCCACGGCCTGGATCGCCGCGCCATCGTTGGCCACAGCGACATCGCCCCGGGGCGCAAGCAGGATCCGGGTCCGCTGTTTCCCTGGGCGCGCCTGGCCGCCGCGGGCCTGATCAACTGGCCGGATCCGGCGGTGGTCGCCCAGCGTCAAGCCAGCCTGGGCGGTGTGCTGCCACCCCCGGCCTGGTTCCAGGACCAGTTGGCACGGATCGGTTATGCGGTGCCCCGCACCGGCGTGCTCGATGCGGCCACCCGCGATGTGATCGGCGCCTTCCAGATGAAGTACCGGCCGGGCCGCTTCGACGGCCAGCCGGATCTGCAGACGGCGGCGCTGTTGCTCAGCCTGCCCAGCGGGCGCTAGGCGGCCGCAGGCGGCTTACAGCCGCACGCTGGCAAAGGTGGACTCGCCCTGGGCCTGGCTCAGGGCCGCCAGCGCGGACGAGGCCGGCATCAGCGACAATTCCTGGGACAGCGGCATCAGCGCGATGGGCTGCTGGATGGTCGGCCCCTGGCGCTCGTCACGCGGCGGGATGCCGAAGTATTCGCGGTAGCACTTGGAAAAGTGCGGAGTGGAGACGAAGCCGCACACCGAGGCCACCTCGATGATCGACAGGGTGGTCTGCTTGAGCAGCTGCCGGGCGCGGATCAGCCGCAGCTTGAGGTAGTAGCGCGACGGCGAGCAGTGCAGGTACTTCTGGAACAGCCGCTCCAGCTGGCGTCGGGACACGTCCACGTAGACCGCCAGTTCGTCGAGGTCGATGGGTTCTTCGAGGTTGGCTTCCATCAGCGCCACGATTTCCTGCAGCTTGGGCTGGTTGGTGCCCAGCATGTGCTTGAGAGGGACGCGCTGGTGATCCTGCTCGTTGCGGATGCGCTCGTAGATGAACATTTCCGAGATCGCCGCCGACAGCTCGCGGCCATGCTCGCGACCGATCAGGTGCAGCATCATGTCCATCGGCGCGGTGCCGCCCGAGGCGGTGCAGCGATTGCGGTCGATGGTGAACAGGCGGGTGCTGAGCACCACGCGCGGATAGGCTTCCTGCAGGGCCGCCAGGGTTTCCCAGTGCACGCTGCAGTCGTAGCCGTCGAGCAGGCCGGCCCGGGCCAGGGCCCAGCTGCCGGTACAGACCGCGCCCAGCTTGCGGCCCTGGCGCGCCTGGCTCTGCAGCCAGGTGCAATGTTCGCGCGACACGCTGCGCTGGATGCCCACGCCGCCGCAGACGATCACCATGTCCATCACCGGGGCGGCGCTCACGGCGCTGTCCGGGGTGATCTGCAGGCCATCGCTCGCCCGCACCGGTCGGCCGTCCAGGCTCAGGGTGCACCAGCGATAGAGTTCCCGTCCCGACAGTTGGTTGGCCATGCGCAGCGGCTCCACCACCGACGCCAGGGAGATGAGTGTGAAGTTGTCCAGCAGCAGAAAGCCGATGGACTGGATCGCACGGGCCTGTGACGAGGTGGGAATGGGCGACATGGTTTGAATCTCCTTCACGCAGGCTGGGGCCCTTGGCTGGGCTCTAATGAGGTGCGACGGACAACGTTGGGTGAAAGATGTGTCGCGGACGCATAAGTCATGTCGCAATTCCCATGCCGAAACTGGGTGAACCCCTGCCCAGGCAAGCTGTCTGGCACGAACAACCCATTCAGCAGCGCTCAATGACGTTGATTAGCTAGGGTTTTTATTTGCGACCTTTCTGATCCGAGACCGACCCTTGGCCGATGGCACTTCGCCAGGTGGACGCCATCGGTAACACCGGGACGTAACCGACGCGCGCCAAAATGTGGCATGGCGACTCAACGGGCACGGTTGTAGGTCAGGCCCTGCGACCGTCCGTCGCCCTTCTGGCCACTTATGGCGAAAAGCCACCAGCCCCCGGGCCAGACGGACCGGTACGTGCAGCGGCCAGCGGCCCTTCCCCTCGCGACCCCTGGAGTTCAGGATGAAAATCTCCCCAGCGCTGTGGTTGTCCGGTCTGTTGCTGAGCGCTGCCGTACAGGCAGGCGAAGCCGAGAATTGTCAGCAGGTACGCCTGGCCGATGTCGGCTGGTCGGATCTCAATATCACCAACGCCACGGCCCGCTATCTGCTCAGCGCCCTCGGCTACGAGACCGAGGTGCTGCGCCTGTCCCTGCCGCAGACCTACGACGCCCTGGCCGCGGGCGAGGCCGATGTCTTTCTCGGCAACTGGATGCCGGCACAGGCCAAGCTCAGTCAGCCGCGGGTCGATGCGGGTGCGGTCGAACGCCTGCACGCCAACCTGGAAGGGGCCCGCTACACCCTGGCGGTCCCCCAGTACGTCTATGACGCCGGGGTGAAGAACTTCGCCGATATCGCCCGCTTCGCCGAGCGCTTCGATCACACCCTCTACGGCATCGAGCCCGGCAACGACGGCAACGCCCTGGTGAAGAAGATGATCGCCAGCAACGCCTTCGGCCTGGGCGACTTCAAGCTCGATGAATCCAGCGAGCAGGGCATGCTCACCCAGGTGCGGATGAAGGAATTGCTGGACCACCAGTGGATCGTCTTTCTCGGCTGGGAACCCCATCCGATGAACGTCCGGCACAAGCTGGCCTACCTCGACGGTGGCGACGAGTATTTCGGCCCGAACCAGGGCGGGGCGACGGTCTACACGGTGGTGCGCAAGGGCTACGCCCAGCAGTGCCCCAACGTGGCCCGGCTGCTGGGCAACCTGGTGTTTTCCCTGGACATGGAAAACCAGCTGATGGATCGGGTGCTCAATGAAAAGGACAATCCGCGCCGCGCCGTGCGCAACTGGCTCAAGCGCAATCCCGAACGCCTCGACGCCTGGCTCAAGGGCGTCGCCACCCGCAGCGGCGCGCCGGGTAACGTGGCGGTGAAGGCCAGTCTGGCCAACTGATCCAGGGCCGCTCCGGCCGACGCCAGCGCCTCTGGCCAGCGTTCCGCCACGGCGAGGGACGCTGCTGCCCGCCTCTCTCGCTCTGCCACAGCGCTCCGGGCGCGGACGTGCCCTGGGGCTCACGCTGGATACGACATCTCCGCTTCTGGTTACGACGCCGCGTACACTGGTAGCGACGCAGGCGGTAGGCGAGCCTGGGGGGATGGGTTACAGATAAATACACGTGGGGCGCACCGAAAGGTACCCCGCCAAACGCAAGGAGATGTGTCCATGAAAGGTTGTTCCCGTTGGCTCTTGAGTGCCGCCCTGCTGGCGCCACTCGCTGTTCAGGCGGCTGAACCGGCTTCCTGTGCCAAGGTGCGCTTTGCCGATGTCGGCTGGACCGACATCACCGTGACCACGGCCGTGACCAGCGAGGTGCTGCACGCCCTCGGCTACCAGACCACGACCAACATGATCTCCGTACCGGTCACCTACAAGTCCTTGCAGAACAAGGACATCGACGTCTTCCTCGGCAACTGGATGCCGAGCATGGCGGCGGACATCAAGCCCTATGCCGACAACGGCAGCGTCGAGACCGTACGCGCCAACCTGGAGGGCGCCAAGTACACCCTGGCCGTACCCCAGTACGTCTACGACGCCGGGGTGAAGAGCTTCGCCGACATCGCCAAGAACGCCGACAAGTTTGACGGCAAGATCTATGGCATCGAGCCGGGCAACGACGGCAATCGCCTGATCCAGGGCATGATCGACAAGAACACCTTCGACCTGGGCAAGTTCAAGCTGGTGGAGTCCAGCGAGGCGGGGATGCTGTCGCAGATCCAGCGCGCCGAGCGCCGCCAGCAGTGGGTGGTCTTCCTCGGCTGGGAACCCCATCCGATGAACACCCGCTTCAAGATGGCCTATCTCGAAGGCGGCGACGACGTCTTCGGTCCCAACTTCGGCGGCGCCACCATCTACACCAACGTCCGCAAGGGCTACGTCCAGGAATGCCCCAACGTGGGCAAGCTGCTGACCAACCTGTCCTTTACCCTGGACATGGAAAACCAGCTGATGGACAAGGTTCTCAACGAAAAACAAGCCGCGAGCGCCGCCGCCAAGGCCTGGCTCAAGGCCCATCCGCAGGTGCTCGACCAATGGCTGGCCGGCGTGACCACCCGCGATGGCAAGCCTGCGCTGGAAGCGGCCAAGGCCACCCTGGCCCCCTGACAGAACAATAACATTCGACTGTCCCGCGCCAGTTCGGGCGGGTACTGCCACAGCCGAAGCACGAATCCGCGGTTCTCGTGCTTCGACCTGTCCACTCCTACCTGACGGGCACCGTTATGTTACTTACCGACCACAAGCTCCCTCTCGGTCAGCAGATCGCCGACTTCATCGACTGGCTGACGCTGCATGGCGCCAGCGTCTTCGACAAGATCTCCGATGTGCTGTCCGGCCTCATCCACGGCCTCACCGCCGGCCTGATGTGGTTCAACCCGCTGGCCTTCATTGCCCTGGTCGCGGTAGGGGTCTATCTGTTGCAACGCAGCATCGGCCTGGTGATCTTCGCCCTCGTCTCCCTGCTCCTGATCCTCAACCTGGGGTACTGGCAGGAAACCATGGAAACCCTGGCCCAGGTGGTCTTCGCCACCCTGGTGTGCATCGCCGTCGGCGTGCCGCTGGGCATCGTCGCCGCGCACAAGCCCTGGTTCTACACCGGCCTGCGCCCGGTCCTGGACCTGATGCAGACGGTCCCCACCTTCGTCTATCTGATTCCGACCCTGACCCTGTTCGGCCTGGGCGTGGTGCCCGGGCTGATTTCCACGGTGGTATTCGCCGTGGCCGCGCCGATCCGCCTGACCTGCCTGGGCATCCAGGACGTTCCCGCCGAGCTGATGGACGCCGGCAAGGCCTTCGGCTGCTCGCGCTGGCAGCTGCTGACCCGCATCGAGTTGCCCCACGCCATGCCCAGCATCGGCGCCGGCATCACCCAGTGCATCATGCTGTCGCTGTCCATGGTGGTGATCGCCGCCCTGGTGGGTGCCGACGGCCTCGGCAAGCCGGTGGTGAACGCCCTCAACACCGCGGACATCGCCCTGGGCTTCGAAGCCGGCCTGTCCATCGTCCTGATCGCCATCCTGCTCGACCGGGTGTGCAAGCAACCC
>Ga0153990_1000050_pt1 | contig 35084 bp, 26 predicted proteins | sample TSNC074MetaG_FD_104739 | JGI IMG/M metagenome (GOLD analysis project Ga0153990, IMG submission 104739) | Attine ant fungus gardens microbial communities from North Carolina, USA - TSNC074 MetaG | ecosystem: Host-associated > Fungi > Mycelium > Unclassified | place: USA: North Carolina, Jones...
ATCGATCTGGTCGAAACCACGAGCGGAACCGCCCCAGGTGTCGGCACAGACCTTGGTCAGCGCTGCGGTCAGAGTGGTCTTGCCATGGTCAACGTGACCGATGGTGCCCACGTTCAGGTGCGGCTTGTTACGTTCAAACTTTTCTTTAGCCATCGACACTCTCTCCCTTCACGAATTGAGCAAAGCAATGCCGCCATTAAAACAAAGGCAGATATTTTCATATCTGCCTTTTTAAGATGGAGCTCATGAGCGGATTTGAACCGCTGACCTCACCCTTACCAAGGGTGTGCTCTACCAACTGAGCTACATGAGCGAAACATTTGCCAGTCAAACTGGAGCGGGTAGCGGGAATCGAACCCGCATCATCAGCTTGGAAGGCTGAGGTTCTACCACTGAACTATACCCGCAGAGCCTAAACGCTCTAGCAATCTGGTGGAGGGGGAAGGATTCGAACCTTCGAAGTCTGCGACGTCAGATTTACAGTCTGATCCCTTTGGCCACTCGGGAACCCCTCCAAAGTGAGGCGGCATTTTCTTCATCTGCCCTCCTCTTGTCAAGGATCTTTTTAAAATCTCCTTAACAATCAGTGCTTTCACCTCGCTCGCTAGCGTTATCAGCGAAAGCGGGCGCAGTTTATGCAACCACGGCGGAGTGCGCAACCCCAAAACGCAAAAAAAGCTTAAAAAACAAAGGCCGCCCTAGCGGCGGCCTTTGTTTGCAGACGGCGACCCCCGATTACAACTGGGGACCGGCCGCCACGATGCCTTCGGAGACGCCGGAGAACTTCTTGAAATTCTCGACGAACTTGCCGGCCAGCTCCCGAGCAGCGGCGTCATAGGCGGCGCCATCCTGCCAGGTGTCGCGCGGATTGAGCAGAACGCTGTCCACGCCTGGCACGGCGACCGGGACGTCGAGATTGATGACCGGCACATGGCGAGTCTCGGCACCGATGAGGGCACCGCTCTGGATGGCCGCGATCACCGCGCGGGTGGTGGGGATGTTGAAGCGCTTGCCCACGCCGTAGCCACCACCGGTCCAGCCGGTGTTGACCAGGTACACCTTGGAGCCGAAGCCCTGGATGCGCTTGATCAGCAGATCGGCGTACTCGGCCGCCGGGCGCGGGAAGAAGGGCGCACCGAAGCAGGTGGAGAAGGTCGACTTGATACCGGGACCGGAACCCATCTCGGTCGAGCCGACCAGGGCGGTGTAGCCGGACAGGAAGTGATAGGCCGCCTGCTCATTATTAAGGATGGAAACCGGGGGCAGCACACCGGTGAGGTCGCAGGTCAAGAAGATGACCGCATTGGGCTCGCCACCCAGGTTGTGCTCGGCGCGCTTGTCGATCAGCTCGCGCGGATAGGCCGCCCGGCTGTTCTGGGTCAGGCTGTCGTCGGCATAGTTGGGCTGACGGGTCTGGGGATCCAGGACCACGTTCTCCAGCACGGCGCCGAACTGGATGGCCTTCCAGATCACCGGCTCGTTCTTCTCGGACAGGTCGATGCACTTGGCGTAGCAGCCACCTTCCATGTTGAAGACGGTGCCCACGCCCCAGCCGTGCTCGTCGTCACCGATGAGGTAGCGGCTCTGGTCGGCGGACAGGGTGGTCTTGCCGGTGCCGGAGAGGCCGAAGAACAGGGTGACATCCCCCTCCTCGCCCACGTTGGCGGCGCAGTGCATCGGCAGCACATCCTTTTCCGGCAGCAGGAAGTTCTGCACCGAGAACATGGCCTTCTTCATTTCGCCGGCGTAGCGCATGCCGGCGATCAGCACCTTGCGGGCCGCGAAGTTGATGATGACGGTGCCGTCGGAATTGGTGCCGTCACGCTCGGGCTCGCAGACGAACTCGGGCGCGTTGAGGATCTCCCAGGCCGGCTTGGACTGGGGATTGTATTCGGCCGGATTGATGAACAGGCAGCGGCCGAACAGGTTGTGCCAGGCGGTCTGGGTGCGCATGACGACGGGCAGGTAGTGCTCGACATCGGCGCCTACATGGACGTGGGAGACGAATTGATCACGCTCGTCCAGGTAGGCGCTGACGCGCTCCCACAGCGGGGCGAACTTCTCCTCCGGGAAAGGCCGGTTGATCGGCCCCCAGTGGATGGCGTCGCGCGTGGAGGCTTCCTCGACGATAAAGCGATCTACCGGCGAACGCCCCGTGCGATGCCCCGTCTTGACGACCAGCGAGCCATTGGCGGCCAGCTCTCCTTCGCCACGTCGCAGGGACTCTTCCACTAACTGCGCGACGCTGATATCGGTATACACGTTGGCTTTCGTCATTTCGTTCCCCATGGCCCTGGGCCGTTCCTCATGCTTGTAGCTCTTACACGGCAGAACTACACGTTGCGGGATTATGCCAGAAAGCCTTCGGGCTTTTGCAACGGCTAGTGCCGGGTATTTCCTGGGGTTTGCGTGCCGCCGCCCGCAAAAATCTGCGCGATATCGGCGGCGTCGAAGACCTGCTGCTCATTGCAAAACTGACAATCGACCCGAATTTGTCCGTCCTGTTCATCGAGCAGACTCTCGACGTCCGGCTGCCCCATGCTGATCAGGGCATTGGCCGCCCGATCGCGGGAGCAGCTGCAGCTGAAGGCCACCGGTTGCTCGTCGAACAGACGCACCGTTTCCTCGTGGAACAGGCGATGCAGGATCACCTCGTTGTCGAGGCCCAGCAGTTCTTCGGCGGTGAGGGTATCGGCCAGGGTGACGACGTGCTCCCAGCTGTCCTGGCGGGCCTGGGCATCCTTGATACGTGACGGCGGCAGCTGCTGGAGCAGCAGGCCACGGGCGCGGCGACCATCGGCGTTCAGCCAGAAACGGGTGGGCAACTGCTCGGAGGTGGCGAAGTAGCCGGACAGGCATTCGGCCAGGTTCGCGCCCTCCAGCGGGACGATGCCCTGGTAACGCTGACCGTGGCGGGGATCGATGGTCAGGGCCAGGACGCCATCAGGCATGAGCTCACCCAAAGAGGCGGACGCGGTGATCTCGCTTTCTTCGTAGCGGGCGATGCCGCGCACCTCGCGCTCGCTGGAGCACTCGACCATGAGCAGCGGGATTGGCCCGCTGGAACGCGCCTGCAGCACGAGCAGCCCTTCGAACTTGAGGGTTCCGCACAGCAACGCGGCCGCCGCCAGCATCTCGCCCAGCAATTGGGCGACGGGCTCCGGATAGGCGTGCTTGGCGAGGACCTCGACATAGCTGCGATCCAAGGTGGCCAGTTCGCCGCGGACATCGGTTTCGTCGAACAGGAAGCGCTGGGTGAAATCGTGGGAAGTCATGAACTACCTATATAAGGAAGGAGACCGCGAAGCCTGAAGCTGCGGGACACGCCAGGGCCGCCGAGCGGCCCTGGCCATTGAGAGGATCCGGCGAGTCGCGACGGGATCAGTCGTCGAACGGATGGACGTACTCGCGGAACTGGTGGATCTGGCGCCGCTGCTTCTTGGTGGGGCGGCCGTCGGTCTGCAGGCCAAGGTTGCCCGCCTTGCGCGCCGCAGCGGCCTGTTCGCGCGCCTTGAGGCTTTCCGGCGTCTCGGTATAGAGCTGCTGGGCCTCGGGCGCACCACGGCGGTTCTGCGACAGGGCGACGATCACCACGGTCTTCTCGTCATAGCCCTGACGGATGGTGAGGACATCGCCGACACGCGGCTCCTTGCTGGGCTTGCAGCGTTCGCCACGGCACTGGACCTTGCCGCCTTCGAGGGCCGCCTTGGCCAGCGCGCGGGTCTTGAAAAAACGTGCAGCCCAGAGCCATTTATCAAGGCGCATCCGTTCTTCAGTGTGATCTACTGCATACATCGAATAAAAGGTCCCCTATTGGGTCTTAGACTCTTCTCAAGAACTCTAAACCATCGGACCGACGCTGCAAGCGCGCCTCTGGAGAGCCATGACCACATTCTTTCCTTCCGACCTGACCGGTCAGACCCGCTGCGCGGGGTGCCAGCAGTCGGAACCCCTGGGCTTCGACTTCGACTTTGCCTATCAGCCCATCGTGGATCTGGGCAGAGGCGCGGTCTTCGCCCGGGAAGCGCTGGTGCGCGGACCAGGCGGCGAAGGCGCACTGTCGGTGCTCAATCAGGTGACCGACAGCAACCGCTATAGATTCGACCAGCTCTGCCGCACCAAGGCCATCGCCACCGCGGCGGCCCTGGGCATGCAGGAGAGTCTCTCGATCAACTTTCTGCCCAACGCTGTCTATCGTCCGGAATTGTGCATCCGCAGCACGCTGGCCGCCGCGCGCGAGCATGGCTTTCCCCTGGAGCGCCTGATCTTCGAGACGGTGGAAACCGAGCACGTGGCCAGCAACCACCTGACGCACATCCTGCGCGAATATCAGCAATTCGGCTTCAAGACCGCCATCGACGACTTTGGCGCCGGTCATTCCGGCCTGACCCTGCTGGCCGAATTCCAGCCGGACCTGGTCAAGCTCGACATGGCGCTCATCCGCGGCATCGACCAGGATCAGGTGCGACGGACCATCGTGCGCAACCTCATCGTCATGTGCCGCGAACTGGGTACCCAGGTGATCGCCGAAGGCGTGGAGACCGTCGCCGAACGCGATTGCCTGCGGGACCTCGGGATCGAGCTGATGCAGGGCTATCTGTTCGCCAAACCAGCCTTCAAGCAGCTCGTTGATCCGCAACATTTAGGCGGAGGCCACTGATTTCAAGGAGCAGCGATGAGCAATTCCGCCGAACCGGTCATTATCGGCCTGAGTGAGTGGGTGGCCCTGCCCGATCTGGGCGTGGTCGGGCTGAGAGCCAAGATCGACACCGGCGCCAGTACCTCGGCGCTGCATGCGACGGAAGTCCAGCCGTTCATGCGCGGCAAGGAGCGCTGGGTGAGATTCACCGTGCACCTGGGCACCCTGGTCCAGTCCCGGCACCGCCATTGCGAAGCGCCACTGGTGGCGAAAAAGACCATTCGCAGCTCCAATGGCATCGCCCAGACCCGTTACGTCATCCGCACCCTGCTGGCCCTGGGCGAGTGCCAGTGGCCGGTGGAATTCACCCTGGCCTGCCGCAAGAGCATGCGCTATCGCATGCTGCTCGGCTCCAAGGCGTTGATCGATGGTGGCCTGCTGGTGAATCCGGCCGTCTCCTATGCGCAAGACAAACCCCAGTTGTCCCTTACTCCGGCCTCCGGTGCCCCATGAAAATCGCCGTTCTCTCGCGTAACCCCAACCTGTATTCCACCCGGCGCCTGGTCGAGGCCGGCGTCAGCCGCGGCCATGAGGTGGTCGTGGTCGACACCCTGCGCGCGTACATGAACATCGCCAGCCACAAGCCGCAGATCCATTACCGTGGCAAGCCGCTGGAAGGCTTCGATGCGGTCATCCCGCGCATCGGCGCCTCGGTGACCTTCTATGGCTGCGCGGTGCTGCGCCAATTCGAGATGCAGGGCGTCTTTCCGCTCAACGAGAGCGTGGCCATCAGCCGTTCGCGCGACAAGCTGCGCTCCCTGCAACTGCTCTCGCGCAAGGGCATCGGCCTGCCGGTGACCGGCTTCGCCCACTCGCCGGACGACGTACCGGACCTGATCCAGATGGTCAACGGCGCCCCCCTGGTGATCAAGGTGCTGGAAGGCACCCAGGGCATCGGCGTGGTGCTGTGCGAAACCGAGAAGGCGGCCGAGTCGGTGATCGAGGCCTTCATGGGGCTCAAGCAGAACATCATGGTGCAGGAATACATCCGCGAGGCGGGCGGTGCGGACATCCGCTGCTTCGTGGTCGGCGACAAGGTGATCGCGGCGATGAAGCGCCAGGCGGCACCCGGGGAATTCCGCTCGAATCTGCATCGTGGCGGCACCGCCAGCCTGATCAAGATCACCCCCGAGGAGCGCATGACCGCCCTGCGCGCGGCCCGGGCCATGGGCCTGAGCGTGGCCGGGGTGGACATCCTCAGATCCAACCACGGCCCGCTGGTGATGGAGGTCAACTCCTCGCCCGGCCTGGAAGGCATCGAGCAGACCACCGGCAAGGACGTGGCCGGGATCATCATCGAATACCTGGAAAAGAACGCCGAGCCGGGGCTGACACGGACCAAGGGCAAGGGCTGAGGCCGTGGTTCGGGAGGTTGGGCTGCGCTGGCGTCTGGCCCAACCTCCCTATCTCCTGATAGATCGCGCGCGAGCCCGATGTCGAGGCCATTTCGCTATGTCACAGCATCGCGGCCATGGCGGTCCGCCGCTGCGGCCGCTCCTACAAAGTGCAGAAGCAGCGTTCGGCGTCAGCTGGCGCTGCGGGGCAGCAGCAGGCCCAGGGGCAGCAGCACCCGGGCTTCCACCCCGCCACCTTCGCGATTGCGCAGCTCGGCACTGCCGCCGTGCTGCGCGGCAATGCGCTTGACGATGGCCAGGCCCAGCCCGGAACCGCTGACGGTGCGGGCGCGATTGCCGCGAGTGAAGGGATTGAAGATGTCCTGCAGATCCTTGGGATCGATGCCGGGACCGCGATCCATCACGCTCAGGGCGACATAGGGCGCCGTGGCGGAGCCCGCGACCTGTCCGACCACCTCGATACCGCCACCGCCGCCATGGCGCAGGGCGTTTTCCACCAGGTTGGTCAGCAGCCGCTTGAAGGAGATGCGCCGCACCGGCAGCGGCGGCAGCACGTCCAGCATCAGCCGTACCCGCTCCGTCTCCTGGTTGTAGGGCGCCACCACCTGGCGGGCCAGTTCGTTGAGGTTGGTGAGTTCCTGGGGTTCGTCCCGCCCATCGCGGACGAAGGCGAGGAACTGGTCGAGGATGGCGTTCATGTCCTCGATGTCGCGGATCATGTCCTCGGCTTCTTCGCGCTCCGCCGGCGGCATCAGTTCCACCGCCAGACGCAGGCGGGTCAGGGGCGTGCGCAGGTCGTGGGAGACCCCGGCCAGCATCAGTTCGCGTTCGCGGCCGGCCTGCTCGACGTCTTCGGCCATCTGGTTGAAGGCGTGGTAGACATCCTGGATCTCGCTCGGGGCATCGGTCTCCGGCAGCCGCACACTGCGGCCCTTGCCCAGCTCGCGCGCGGCGTTCACCAGGCGCCGCAAGGGCTGGTTGAGCTGCCGCACGAAGACCCAGGCGGCGCCCACGGACAGCAGGCCGATGGCGAAAAACCAGCCGAGCACGCTCCAGATGTGCTGGCCACGCAGCGGGTGGGCCATCAGCGGAATCTTGATCCAGTCCGGTCCCAGGCTCGGCGCCAGCACCCAGAGCGCCGGACCGTGCTGGACCCGCACCCGGACCTCGGTCTCCTCGCCCAGTTCCTGTTTCATCTGGCGCTCGAAGATCTCGCTATAGGGCCAGTGGTATTCCCCGGCCGGCACAGTTTCCGGTGATTCGTAGCGCAGACCGGCGGCCTGGGCGATGCGCGGTCGCTCGGACTCCGGGGTGGCCCAGTAGGCCTTGAGCGTCAGGGCCGCGCCATGGCTGTACTGGCGATCGACCAGGACGTCCTCATTTAGTAGCAGATAGACCAGGGTCAGCGCCTTGGAAAACAGCACCGCGAGCAGGACCATCCACAGCGAGCGGGCGAAGAAACTCTGGGGAAACCAGCTGGGCGCCTTCATTGGCCAGGATTTCCGCGCAAAACGGCGCGAAAGCCATCACAACCTCTGGGATTGCAGGGTCCAGATAGGCCACCGGACGCGGACACATTCGGATACATTTGCTCGTCCATTTCTTCCCTTCAACCTGGAGTTCTCTCGTGTCCGACATCTGCCAGACCGGCCTGGACATCGGCTTCGCCTCGCTCAGCTACGCGCAGATCGCCTTTCTCGGCGTGGTGCAGGGTATCACCGAGCTGCTTCCCATTTCGTCCACGGCACACATGCGGGTGGTACCCGCCCTGCTCGGCTGGCGCGACCCCGGCTCGGCCTTTTCCGCCGCCATGCAGATGGCGGCGCTGGCCGCGGTGATCAGCTATTTCTGGCGCGATGTGAGTGGCGTGACCCGCGGCAGCCTGGCCGCGGTGCGCCAGCGCGACTTCGACAGCCCGGACTTCCTGCTGGCGGTGATGATCGTGCTGGCGACCATTCCCATCTGCATCGCCGGTCTGCTGCTGGCGCCCCTGCTCAACGCCTGCGACTCGCCGCTGCGGGGCCTCAGCGTCATCGGCTACGCCTGCCTGGCCATGGCCGCGCTGCTGGCGCTGGCGGAGCGGATCTGCCGGCACAACAGGGACATCTCGCAGATGCGGCTGCGCGATGCACTGATCGTGGGGATCGCCCAGGTCGGGGCGCTGATTCCGGGCGTGTCCCGCTCGGGCTCGACCCTGACCGCCGCCATGTTCCTCAATCTGCGTCGCGAAGAAGCCGCGCGCTTCTCCTTCCTGCTGGGTCTGCCGGCCATCGCCCTGGCCGGACTCAAGGAGCTGGTGGTGCTCTGGCACGCGCACATCCCGGCCGAAGCCTGGTCGCTGCTGCTGGTGGGATTGCTGGTGGCGAGCCTGTCGGCCTTTGCCGCGATCTGGGGCCTGATGCGCTTTCTGGAGCGCTTCTCGACCTGGCCCTTCATCATCTATCGCGCGCTGCTGGGGATTTTCCTGCTGATCGGCGTGCATCAGGGGCTGCTCGCCTGAGCCGTCTAGCCGGGGCGCGATGCCCCGGCTACCCGCCCTATTTGCCGGCGCCGTCCGGCACGAAGACGTAGCCCACGCCCCAGACGGTCTGGATATAGCGCGGCTTGGACGGATCGGGTTCGATCATCCGGCGCAGGCGCGAGATCTGCACGTCGATGGAGCGCTCCAGGGCATCCCATTCGCGACCGCGGGCCAGGTTCATCAGCTTGTCGCGGGTCAGCGGCTCGCGGGCGTGGTCGACCAGTGCCTTGAGCACGGCGAATTCGCCGGTGGTGAGCATGTGGGTCTCTTCGCCGCGCTTGAGCTCGCGGGTGGCCAGGTGCAGGGCGTAGTCGCCAAAGGTCACCACCTCGTCGGTCCCGGCAGGGGCGCCGGGCACCACCGGCGCCTGACGGCGTAGCACGGCCTTGATGCGAGCCACCAGCTCCAGCGGATTGAAGGGCTTGGCCAGATAGTCGTCGGCGCCCTGGTCGAGGCCCTGGATGCGGCTGCCTTCGTCGCCCTTGGCGGTCAGCATGATGATGGGGATGCGGTTGCCGCTCTCGCGCAGCCGGCCGCAGGCGGACAGGCCGTCTTCGCCGGGCATCATCAGGTCCAGCACGACCAGGTTGAAGACCTCGCGCGCCAGCAGGCGGTCCATCTGTTCGGCGCTCTCGACGGTGCGCACGCGATAACCCTGCTCGGCCAGAAAACGCTCCAAGAGGCGACGCAACCGGGCGTCGTCGTCGACGACCAGGATCTTTTCACCTTCCGGGGCAACGGGGGTGCTCATAATATCTCCTTGTGATCTAGCACTGGATTATGCCGTAGGCCATCCGACCGCGGCATTGGGCCATTGTTAGCAGATTTTGCCCACTCCGGGGTGGCGGTGCCGGCATGGGAGGCAGGGCTCCGGCGGGCTCGGGTATACTGCCGCCCGCTTTTTCTCGTGCAAGCCAGGTAGCCCGATGGATATCAATAGCCGCATCGCCGAAGAGCTCGGCGCCCGCCCGCAACAGGTCGCCGCCGCCGTGGCCCTGCTCGACGAAGGGTCGACCGTGCCCTTCATCGCCCGTTACCGCAAGGAAGTCACCGGCAGCCTGGACGACACCCAGCTGCGTCATCTCGAAGAGCGGCTGCGCTATCTGCGCGAGCTGGAAGAGCGCCGCGGCGCGGTGCTGGCCTCCATCGAGGAGCAGGGCAAGCTGACCCCCGAGCTGGCCCGCGAGATCAACCTGGCCGACACCAAGACCCGCCTGGAAGACCTCTATCTGCCCTACAAGCAGAAGCGCCGCACCAAGGGCCAGATCGCCCTGGAAGCCGGTCTCGGCCCGCTGGCGGAGGCGCTGCTGCAGGATCCGACCCTGACCCCGGAGTCCGAAGCCGCCGGCTATGTCGACGCGGACAAGGGCGTGGCGGACGTCAAGGCCGCCCTGGAAGGCGCCAAGTACATCCTCATGGAGCGCTTCGCCGAGGACGCCGACCTGCTGGCGCGGCTGCGCGGCGTCCTGCAGCAGGACGCCATCCTCAGCGCGCGCCTAGTGCCCGGCAAGGAGACCGAAGGCGCCAAGTTCAGCGACTACTTCGAGCATGACGAGCCCTTCAAGGCAGTGCCCTCGCACCGCGCCCTGGCGATCTTCCGTGGCCGCAACGAGGGCATCCTCAGCGTCGCGCTCAAGCTCGGCGAAGAAGGCCCGGGCATCGCCCATCCCTGCGAAGGCCTGATCGCCGCGCATTTCGAGCTGAAGAACCAGGGCCGCGCCGCGGACAAGTGGCTTTCCGAGGTGGTGCGCTGGACCTGGAAGGTCAAGCTCTATACCTCCCTGGAAACCGACCTGCTCGGCGAGCTGCGCGAAAAGGCCGAGGAAGAGGCCATCGCGGTCTTTGCCCGCAACCTGCACGACCTGCTGCTGGCCGCGCCGGCCGGCCCGCGCACCACCCTGGCGCTGGACCCGGGTCTGCGTACCGGCTGCAAGGTCGCCGTGGTGGACGCCACCGGCAAGCTGCTGGCCACCGATACGGTCTATCCCCATGCGCCGCGCAATCAGTGGGACCAGACCCTGGCCACCCTCGGCGTGCTCTGCACCAAGCATGGCGTGGACCTGATCGCCATCGGCAACGGTACCGCCAGCCGCGAGACCGACAAGCTGGCCGGCGAGCTGATCAGCAAGTACCCGGGACTCGGCCTGACCAAGGTGATGGTCAGCGAAGCCGGCGCCTCGGTGTATTCCGCCTCGGAACTGGCTGCCCGGGAATTCCCCGAGCTGGACGTCTCCCTGCGTGGCGCCGTGTCCATCGCCCGCCGCCTGCAGGATCCACTGGCCGAGCTGGTGAAGATCGAGCCCAAGTCCATCGGTGTCGGCCAGTACCAGCACGACGTCTCCCAGCTCAAGCTGGCGCGCAGCCTGGACGCCGTGGTGGAAGACTGCGTGAACGCCGTGGGCGTGGACGTGAATACCGCTTCCGCCGCCCTGCTGGCGCGGATCTCCGGGCTCAACGCCACCCTGGCGCAGAACATCGTGCAATTCCGCGATGCCAACGGCGCCTTCGCCACCCGCGAGGCCCTGAAGAAGGTGCCGCGCCTGGGCGACAAGACCTTCGAGCAGGCCGCCGGCTTCCTGCGCGTGATGAGCGGCGCCAATCCGCTGGACGCCTCGGCCGTTCACCCGGAGACCTATCCGCTGGTGCAGCGCATCGCCGCCGACACCGGCCGCGACATCCGCTCGCTGATCGGCGATTCGGCCTTTCTCAAGCGGCTGGATCCGAAGAAGTTCACCGATGAGAGCTTTGGCCTGCCGACGGTGACCGACATCCTCCAGGAACTGGACAAGCCGGGTCGCGATCCGCGTCCGGAGTTCAAGACCGCGGTGTTCCAGGACGGCGTGGAAAAGCTTTCCGACCTCAAGCCCGGCATGGTGCTGGAGGGCGTCATCACCAACGTCACCAATTTCGGGGCCTTCGTCGACATCGGCGTGCACCAGGACGGCCTGGTGCACATCAGCGCGCTGTCGGAGAAGTTCGTCAAGGATCCCTACGAGGTGGTCAAGGCGGGCGACATCGTCAAGGTCAAGGTGATGGAGGTGGACGTGCCGCGCAATCGCGTGGGACTGTCCATGCGCATGGGCGACACCCCCGGCGAGAAGGTCGACGGCAAGCCCGGCGGCCAGGCCCGCGGCAACGGTGGCAAGCCGCGCACCGACAAGGGCGCCCCGCGCCAGACCCAGGCCGCGCCGGCCAACAATGCCATGGCGTCCCTGTTCGCCAACGCCAAGCAACTGAGGAAATAGGCATGAGCGGTTCTCTCGCAGGCAAAGACAGCGCCTTCAGCACCCTGCTGGGCATGACCATCCACAAGGCCGAGGGTGGCGAGTCCGAGGTGCGCATGAGCGTGCAGGACACGCTCATCAACCTGCACGGCAAGCTGCACGGCGGTGCCATCTTCTCGCTGATCGACACCGCCCTGGGCCAGGCCAGCCACAGCCTGTTCGATGGCCAGGCCGGCAGCGTGACCCTGGAATGCAAGGTCAACTACGTGCGTGGCGTGAGCGACGGCGAACTGGTCTGCCGCGCCCGGGTGATCCACCCGGGCCGCAAGACCCATGTGCTGGAAGCCCAGGTGCATCAGGGCGACAAGCTGATCGCCCTGGCCCAGGCGACCTTCGCCTGTCTGTGACCGGCCAGAGCGGGCGGCAGCGAAGCGGCGCATATCGCCCTTTGCCGTCGCCTGAGCTACGCTGGGAGACAACTGAGCGGGTTGCGGTCTGAGGCTTGAACCCGGACCGCAGCAGTGACTGCTGCCCCCGCGTCGGCCCTGGCCGGCAACCCTCATTTCAGTCGGTTTCTTCTACCCTGCCCGGGGCGAGTACCGCCATAGGAAGTCAACTTGAGCGATATCCTGTCCCGCCGCCTGGCCCTGCTCGGCGCTGATCCAACCCTTCTCGCCGAATGCCTGCACGGCATCGAGCGCGAGACCCTGCGGGTGGACGCCCGTGGCCAGCTGTCCCGCCGCCCCCATCCCCGGGCGCTGGGCTCGGCCCTGACCCATCCGCAGATCACCACGGACTACTCCGAGGCCCTGCTCGAATTCATCACCCCCACCGGTACCCGCACGCCCGAGGTGCTGGACGCGCTGGATCGGGTGCATCGCGCCGCGGTCGCCGAACTCGACGGCGAGCGCCTCTGGAGCGGCTCCATGCCCTGCGCGCTGCCGGCGGAGGACGAGATCCCCATCGCCGACTACGGCAGCTCCAACATCGGCCGGCTCAAGCACGTCTACCGCCGCGGCCTGGCCCTGCGCTACAGCCGCACCATGCAGTGCATCGCCGGCATCCACTACAATTTCTCGCTGCCGGAAGCGGCCTGGGAACTCCTGCGCCAGCAGGAAGGTGACGCCCGCGATGCCCGCGACTACCAGTCGGCGCGCTATATCGCCCTGATCCGCAACTTCCGCCGCTACAGCTGGCTGCTGATGTACCTGTTCGGCGCCTCGCCGGCGCTGGACGTAGGCTTCCTGCGGGGTCGGCCACATCGGTTGCAGACCCTCGACGAGCGGACCCTGTACCTGCCCCATGCCACCAGCCTGCGCATGAGCGACCTGGGCTACCAGAGCAACGCCCAGGCCAGCCTGACGCCGGACTACAACGACCTGACCACCTACACCGAGAGCCTGAGACGCGCGGTGGGCACCCCCTACCCGCCCTATGCGGAGATCGGCACGCACCAGAACGGCGAGTGGGTGCAGCTCAACACCAACATCCTGCAGATCGAGAACGAGTACTACGCCACCATCCGCCCGAAGCGCGTCACCCGCAGCGGCGAGCGGCCGGTGCAGGCGCTGATGGCGCGCGGCGTGCAGTACATCGAGGTGCGCTGCCTGGACATCGATCCCTTCCTGCCGCTGGGCATCGATACCACCGCCGCGCTGTTCCTCGACGCCTTCCTGCTCTATTGCGCCCTGGAAGGCAGCCCGCCGCTCAACGGCGAGTGCAGCGAATGCACCGACAACTTCGCCAGCGTGGTGCGCGAAGGCCGCAAGCCGGGCCTGCGCCTGCAGCGTCATGGCGCCTCGGTGACCATGATCGACTGGGCGGCGGAGATGCTCGATCAGATCGAGCGCTGCGCCGAGACCCTGGACGCGAGCCTGGGCGGGGACGCCCATCGCCGGGCGGTGGCGGTGCAGCGGCAGAAGGTCGCCGATGTCCGCCTCACCCCCTCGGCGCGGGTGCTGCAGGAGCTGCGCGAAAGAGGCGAGAGCTTCGCCGACTTCGGTCTGCGCCAGAGCGAGGCTCATGCGGCCTATTTCGCCAGCCACCCGCTGAGCGCCGGCGAGCAGGCCTGCTATGCCCAGATGGCACGCCAGTCGCTGGAAGAGCAGGCGGAGATCGAGGCGGCGCCCCAGGGGGATTTCGATACCTTCGTGGCGGCGTATCAGGCGAGCATTCTGGCGACGATCGGGGTGTAGATACGTAGGTTGGGTTGAGCGAGAGCGAAGCCCAACGGTGCTAGGGCCAACCATCATCTTGATATCCCAGCTGATTATCGAATTTTGCTGGCACTTCTTGTTTCGCTCTCCCGAGCGAGTCACTTTTGTCAGTCGCGACAAAAGTAACCAAAACCGCTTGCCCCGACCATCCGGCCCTCCGCTGCGCTGCGGGTCCGCTCACGCCAGCGCCGTTCCGGGGTCGGTCCAGATGGGCCGTCCATGGCCCACTGGACCTCTCGCCGCATCCATGCGACTCGACCCACTCCACGACACTGGCGCTCGCCCTGCTGAACGGGGCGATTCGCCAGCCCGAAAGTTTTGGTTGAATAGCCAAAAAAGCCCGTAGCCCGTAGCCCGTAGCCCGTAGCCCGTAGCCCGTAGCGTGGACAACGGCGCAGCCTTGTCCACTGAGCAACGGAGCCCATTAGTGGAAAACGCTGCGCGGTTTTCCACGCTACGTCTCCAGGCGCCAGCGGGCGACTCGATGGTTGACGAGTGCGCCTTCCGGTATCGATGCAGGAAGAGCCAGCTCCGCCTTGTAGCGGTTTCCGTTGGGACTGGCGCTATCGCGGCCATGGGCCGCTCCTACAGGCGTGCCTTGAATCTGTAGGAGCGGCCCATGGCCGCGATGACGGTGGGACTTGGCAGTATTGGCTTCGACGATGCAGCCGTCTCAGCCCAACCTACGAGCGCGCCCTTACAAGCCTTTCTCGAAGATCTTCGAATTGCGTTGGAAGTTGTACAGCGATGCCCGCGCCGCAGGGAGGCGCTCCACGCTGCTGGGTTCGAAGCCGCGTTCGCGGAACCAGTGGGCGGTCTTGGTGGTGAGCACGAACAGGGTGCTCAGGCCGCGCTCGCGGGCGCGTTGTTCGATGCGGGCCAGCAGGGCGTCGCCGCGACCGCCGTGGCGGTAGTCGGGATTGACCGCGAGGCACGCCAGCTCGCCCGCCGCCGAGTCGGCGATGGGATAGAGCGCCGCGCAGGCGATGATCAGGCCTTCGCGTTCGACGATGCTGAATTGCTCGATCTCGCGCTCCAGCACCTCGCGGGAACGGCGCACCAGGATGCCCTGTTCTTCCAGCGGGCGGATCAGCTCCATCAGGCCGCCGACGTCGGCGATGGTCGCCTCGCGCAGGGTCTCGAAAGGTTCCTGGGCCACCAGGGTGCCGCTGCCGGCGCGGGTGAAGAGTTCGGTGAGCAGGGCGCCGTCCTCGGCGTAGCCGACGATGTGGCAGCGACGTACGCCGCCGCGGGTGGCCTGGGCGGCGGCGTCGAGCAGTTCGGCCTGGTAGGAGCTGCCCAGGCGCGCCAGATGGGTGGGGATCTGTTGCGGGCCGATCTCGCGGATCAGGGCGCCGTGTTCGTCCAGCAGGCCCGGTTCGGCGCCGTAGAGCACCAGCTTGTCGGCGCCCAGGTCGATGGCGGCGCGCATGGCGACGTCTTCGCAGGCCAGGTTGAAGGTCTCGCCGGTGGGGGAATAGCCCAGCGGCGAGAGCAGCACGATGGTGCGCTCGTCGAGCAGGCGGCCGATGCCGCGGCGGTCGATGCGGCGGACTTCGCCGGTGTGGTGGAAGTCGACGCCATCCTGCACCCCGACCGGGCGTGCGGTGACCAGATTGCCGCTGGCGACCCGCAGCCGCGAGCCCTGCATGGGCGAGGCGGCCATGTCCATGGACAGGCGCGCCTCGATGGCGCTGCGCAGGCTGCCGACGGCGTCGATCACCGCTTCCAGGGTCGGGCCGTCGGTGATGCGCAGGTCGTTGTAGAAGCGCGGCTCGATGCCACGCGCGGCCAGGCGCGATTCGATCTGCGGACGGGAGCCGTGCACCAGCACCAGGCGCACGCCCAGGCTGTGCAGCAGCACCAGGTCGTGGACGATGTTGCCGAAGTTGGGATGGGCGACGCCGTCACCGGGCAGCATGACGACGAAGGTGGCGTCGCGGTGGGCGTTGATATAGGGCGAGGCGTGGCGAAGCCAGTTGACGTATTCGTGCATCGAGACGAAGACCCTTTGAGGATAGGCGGGAGGGTGAACGGGGGCAGGCAGGGCGTTCAGCGTCGTCGCAGCACGGGGGTTCCTCGACAGGGAGCGGATGGGCAGACAGCCTCAGTAGACCGTCTGGAGTTTACAAAAAGTCACGCCGGACGCGCGGGTCTGTTCATCGGACCGCGGCGGCTGCGCCCAGGCAGTAGTGGCCGATCAGCTGCTGCAGCAGCTCGACGGTAGGCGCGATCCGCGCCAGCGCCAGGTGCTCCTCGGGCTGGTGCGCGCAGCTGATGTCGCCGGGGCCGAGCACCAGTACCTCCTGAGTGATCGCCTGCAGATAGGGCGCCTCGGTGGCGAAGGCCACGGCCTCGGCGCGGTGGCCGGTGAGACGCTCGGCCAGGCGCACCAGTTCGGCCTCGGCGGGCTGCTCGAAGGGCGGTACGGCGGGAAACAGCGGCTGGTAGTCGATCCGTACCCCGAAGCGTTCGGCGACCGGCAGCAGCCGCCCGCGGATGGCCTGGCGCAGGGCTTCGGGCTGCATGCCCGGCAGGGGGCGCAGGTCGAATTCCAGGGCGCACTGGCCGCAGATGCGGTTGGGATTGTCGCCGCCATGGATGCAGCCCAGATTCAGCGTCGGCTGGGGCACCAGGAACAGCGGATTGCGGTATTCGCGCTGCCACTGGGCGCGCAGGTCGAGCAGCTCGCCCATCACCGCCTGCATGGCGTCCAGGGCACTGTGGCCCAGGCTCGGATCGGAGGAGTGGCCGCTCTGGCCGAGGATGTCAATGCGCTCCATAAGGATGCCCTTGTGCAGGCGGATCGGCCGCAATCCGGTCGGCTCGCCGATCACCGCGGCGCGCCCCAGGGGGCGGCCGGCTTCGGCCAGCACCCGGGCGCCATCCATGGAGGATTCCTCGTCGCAGGTAGCCAGCACGATCAGCGGCTGGCGCAACTGCCGCGGATCCAGGTCGCGCACCGCCTCGAGGATCAGCGCGAAGAAGCCCTTCATGTCGCAACTGCCCAGGCCGTACCAGCGATCATCGGCGTCGCGCAGACGCAGGGGATCGGCCTGCCAGAGGGCGGCGTCATAGGGCACGGTATCGGTGTGGCCGGCCAGCACCAGACCGCCCGGCCCGCTGCCCAGGGTGGCGATCAGGTTGAATTTGCCCGGCGCTACCTCCTGGGTCTCGCAGGCGAAGCCCAGGGCGCCGAACCAGTCGCTCAGGCGGGCGATGACGCCGGCGTTGGACTGGTCCAGGGACGGCTGGGTGCAGCTCACCGAGCTTTCGGCGATCAGGGTTGAGAACAGAGCTTTCAGCGCGGGCAGGGTCATGCGGGGTCTCCTGGTCACGCCTCCATCATGGCGCCATCCGCCGCGCGATGAAACCTTCATGCGCCAGGGGGGCGGGACGGGCTAAACTAGCGCCCACGTTCTCGCCGTCCGTCGTCATGACGCGCTCGGCACGGAGCCGGACCGTTCTCTTCCGGCGCCAGGATCCTCCAATGGCCAAAGAAACCGAAATCAAGCTGCGCGCCAGTGCGGCCACCCTCGACGCCCTGCGCGCTCATCCGCTGCTGAAGAAGCGTTGCAAGGACGGCTGGCAGCGCCACGAGCTGTCCAACTGCTATTACGACACCGACACCCGCGACCTGGCCCATGCCAAGGTCGCCCTGCGTGTGCGCCGTGATGGCGAGCGTTTCATCCAGACGCTCAAGAGTCGCGGCCAGAGCCTGGCCGGGCTGTCCGAGCGCAACGAGTGGGAATGGCCGCTGGCCGATGCCACCCTGGACACCGCGCTGTTCGACGACAGCTGCTGGCCGGCGGAACTGGCCGACCTGGACCTGCGCCGCCTGCAGCCGGTGTTCGACACCGATTTCGTCCGCGACGCCGCGGAGATCGCCTGGGGCCGGGGCAAGGCCCGAACCATCATCGAAGTCGCCCTCGACCAGGGCGAGGTGCGTGCCGGCGACCAGCGCGAGGCCATCGCCGAGGTCGAGCTGGAATTGCGCCAGGGCGAACCGGCCGCGCTGCTGGAACTGGCCGAACAACTGGCCGCCGAATTCCCGCTGATGCCCTGCGACATCAGCAAGGCCGAGCGTGGCTATCGCCTGCACGATGCGGCGAGCTACACCCTCTACCTCTCTGCGCCGGAACTCGACGCCGAAACGCCGCTGGACGAGGCCGTCGCCCGCCTCGGCGGACACCTGCTGGCCGGCAGCCAGCGCCTGGCCGAACAGTATCGCTGGAATGGCCACTGGCGCCTGCTGGTGGACTGGGTGCACCAGCTGATCGACCTGCGCGCCCTGCTCGGCAGCCTTGGCCAGGCCGCTCCGCGGGCCACCAGCCGCGACCTGCGCCAGACCCTCGACGAGCTGCTCGCCGACTGGCGCCCGCTGGCCGCCATCGGCCAAGACGACGAGGAAGCCCGCCGCCAGGCACCGCAGCGCTTCGCCGCCGAACTAGAGCAGCCGCGCTGGGGCCTGTTCTCCCTGCGCGCCGCGCGCTGGCTGCACGAGCGCGCCTGGACCCAGGGCCGCACCGGCCGTGGCGAACGCCAGGGCGCGACGCCCCTGGGCCAGTGGCTGCCGCGCTTCCTCGCCCTGGAAGCGGCCGAGCTGCCGCTGCTGCGCGCCATCACCGAACCGGAGCTGATCGAGCAGCAGCTGCCGCGCCTGGAGCGCATGCAGGTCTGGCTGCACCTGGCGCGGGGCGCGCTGGACCTGCCCGAAGCCGATCGGCTGTATGGCGAACTGGGCAAGCTGGCGCCGCTGAGCGCCCATGGCGACCTCGCCGGGGTGGCCGAGCAGGCGCGCCTGATCCATGGCCTGACGCCCTGGAAAGCTCTGGCCTGAGCCGCCGAATGGCGGGAACGGCTGGCGCATCCGGCCGTCCATCCTGATGGCACAAGGCCGCGAGCGATTCCTTAATACAAAATCGCTATGCTGGAGGAGGCGACCAACCTGGCGGGTAGCGCAGGCGGGTCGTCCCCGGTCAGGCACCGGGCGCCACCCCGAGTGCGACCACCTTTTCAAGGAGTCCAGATGTCCGCCATAGCTTCCCCTTCCGCTGATCGTTGGCTCGACCTGGGCGACATCCTGCGCGAGCTGGTCAGCCAGCAGCGGATCGACCAGCAGACCGCCGAACAGTGCCTGCTCCTGCGCCGCGGTTCGGCCAATCCGCAGCAGCATCCGCTGGAGTTCCTGGCGGCGCAGAGCGTGGACGACCTCAGTCGCCCGGGGCGCAAGCTGGATCTGGACAGCCTCACCCGCTGGCTCGCCGAGTATTCGGGCCAGCCTTTCTACCGCATCGATCCGCTCAAGGTGGACGTGGCCTCGGTCACCCCGCTGATGTCCTACGCCTTCGCCCAGCGCAACAAGATCCTCGCCGTGGCGGTGAGCCCGGACGAGGTGACGGTGGCCAGCGCCCAGCCCTTCGTGCACAGCTGGGAAAGCAACCTCACCCATGTGCTGCAGCGGCCGATCAAGCGCGTGGTGGCCAGCCCGGCGGACATCACCCGCTACACCCAGGAATTCTTTCGCCTGGCGCGCTCGGTCACCGGCGCCTCGGCGGTGGAGCAGAAGACCAGCGGCGTCGGCAACTTCGAGCAGCTGGTCAATCTCGGCGCCGCCGATGGCGAGCCGGATGCCAACGACGCCCACATCGTCAACATCGTCGACTGGCTGTTCCAGTACGCCTTCCAGCAGCGCGCCAGCGATATCCACGTCGAGCCGCGTCGCGAGCAGGGCGCGGTACGCTTTCGCATCGACGGGGTGCTGCACACCGTCTACCAGTTCCCGGCCCAGGTCACCCTGGCGGTGGTCAGCCGGATCAAGAACCTCGGGCGCATGAACGTCGCCGAGAAGCGCAAGCCCCAGGACGGCCGGATCAAGACGCGCATGGCTGGCGAGAAGGAAGTCGAACTTCGCCTGTCGACCATGCCCACCGCCTTCGGCGAAAAGCTGGTGATGCGGATCTTCGACCCGGACGTGCTGCTCAAGAGCTTCGACCAGCTCGGTTTCTCCGCCGACGACCTGCGCCGCTGGGCCGGCATGACCGGGCAACCCAACGGCATCATCCTGGTCACCGGCCCCACCGGTTCGGGCAAGACCACCACGCTGTACACCACCCTCAAGCAGCTGGCCACGCCCGAGGTGAACGTCTGCACCATCGAAGATCCCATCGAGATGGTGGAGGACGCCTTCAACCAGATGCAGGTGCAGCCCAACATCGAGGTGACCTTCGCCAGTGGCGTCAGGGCGCTGATGCGGCAGGACCCGGACATCATCATGATCGGCGAGATCCGCGACCTGGAAACCGCCGAGATGGCCATCCAGGCGGCCCTGACCGGTCACCTGGTGCTCTCCACCCTGCACACCAACGACGCCCCCAGCTCGGTGAGTCGCCTGATCGAACTGGGCGTGCCCTACTACCTGATCCGCGCCACGGTGCTAGGCGTCATGGCCCAGCGGCTGGTGCGGACCCTCTGCCCGGCCTGCAAGACGCCCACCGAACTGGACCCGGCCGCCTGGCAGGAACTGACCAAGCCGTGGAACGCCCCGCTGCCCACCGGCGCCATGCAACCGGTGGGTTGCCCGGAATGTCGTGACACCGGCTATCGCGGTCGTGCCGGGGTATACGAAATCCTCACCCTCTCCGATAGTCTGCGCGAACTGGTGACGGCGGATACCGACATCACCGCGCTGCGGCGGCAGGCGTTCAAGGAAGGCATGCGCAGCCTGCGGCTGTCCGGTGCGCAAAAGATCGCCGCCGGCTTCACCACCGTGGAAGAAGTCCTGCGCGTCACGCCCCAGAGCGAACGTTAGGTCCAGCAGCCCGCGAGCGGAACAAGGATAGCCAGCCGTGCAGACAACCGTCGTGAACCCTGCCGTGGGTGCCGAGGACGCCGAGCAGCGCCGTCGCCGCCAGGCGCTCCTGGCCACCTGCGGCCTGCTCGACGGCCAGCCGGAGCCGGCCCTCGACGACCTGGTGGAACTGGCGGCCACCCTCTGCGAGACGCCCATCGCCGCGGTCAACCTGCTTGGCGAGGAGCAGCAGCTGTTCATCGCCGAACGCGGCCTGGGCGTGGCGGAAATTCCCCTGGCGCTGTCCTTCTGCCAGCACCTGCACGACGCCCGGGAGGCGCGGCAGATCGAGGACCTGAGCCAGGATCCGCGCTTTACCGACAATCCCCTGGTGACCGATCCGGCCGGGCTGAGATTCTATGCCGGCGCTCCGCTGCGGACGGCCGAAGGCGTCTTTCTCGGCACCCTCTGCGTGCTCGACTGGCAACCGCGCGAGCTGAACGCCGCACGCCTGAGCGGCCTCGAACGCCTGGCGCGCCAGGTGCTGCGCCTGTTCGAGACGCGGTTGCAGGCGGCCTCGCCGGCGCGGCACAGCACCCTCGACGAAACCCATTACCGCGCCCTGATGGACGTCAATCCGCAGATCATCTGGTTCGCGCGGCCCGATGGCAGCTTCGAATACGCCAATCGCTACTGGTACGAATACAGCGGCCTGAGTCCGGCCAGCGTGGTCGCCGACCCCGATCTCTGGGCCGGCGCCATCCATCCCGAGCAGCGTCCGCAGCTGTTGCGGCGCTGGCGCGAGGTGCGCGAGCAACGCGTCGCCGGCAGCCTGGAATTGCAGCTGCGCGATGCCGAGGGTCACTATCGCTGGTTCGAAACCCGCACCATGCCCTTCACCAATGCCAGCGGCGAGATCGAGCATTGGGTGGGCGTGGCCCAGGACATCGACAGCCGCAAGCGGGCGGAAACGGCGCTGCGGGAGAGCGAGGCCTTCGCCCACCTGCTGCTCGAATCGACCCACGAGGGCTTCTGCGCCCTGGATCGCCAGGGCCGTGCCACCCTCTGCAACCGCGCCTTCCGGCAGATGCTCGGCCTGCCCGAGGACCGCGACATCCTCGGCGAGCGCCTGGACACCCGGCTCAGCTCTGCCCGCAGCGAGGATGGCGCCCGGGCCCTGCAGCGCGCCGCCAGCGAAGGCGCCACCCTGCACCTGTCCGCCGACGCCCTGCTGCGCGAGGACGGCAGTCTGCTGCCGGTGGAATGGCGCGCCCAGCCGCTCTGGCGCGACGGCGAGGTCCAGGGCGCCATCTGCACCTTCGTCGACCTCAGCGAACGCATCCGCAGCCATGACCGCCAGCGCTTTTTGCTCGAACTGGGCGACCTGCTGCATGGCGTGACCCACACCGGCGAAGTCGCCTCGGTACTGGGCGACAGCCTCGGCCACCTGCTCGCCGTGCAGCGCATCGGCTATGCCCGGGTCGGCCGCGACGGCAGCCTGACCATCGACAGCGACTGGCTCGAACAGGGCCGAACCCACCGTCTCAACCTGCCCAGCCTGGCGCACTGGCACACCTCGGCGGTGGAGGAGCTGCGCCGCGGCATCATCGTCAGCGTGGAAGACAGCACCCAGGACAGCCGGCTGGGCGAGATGCGCACCCAGTTGGTGGAGCATGGCGTGCGCGCCGGCCTGGTGGTGCCCCTGCTCGCCGAAGAACAGTTGGTGGGTCTGCTGTTCCTCTATGCCGACACGCCCCGCCACTGGACCATCGGCGACGTCGCCCTGGTACGCGAGGTGGCCGAGCGCATCCGCATCGTCATCGAGCGCACCGCCGCGGCCGACGCCCTGCGCCTGGCCGAGCAGCGCATCGCCCTGGCCATGGACGTGGCCGACCTGGGCGTCTGGGACTATGACATCGACCGCGACCTGATCAGCTGGGACTCGCGCCTCGCCCATCTGGTCGGGGCCACGGAGCGCCGCTGCACCCTGCGCGGCGCGGCGCTGCTGCGCGCCCTGCACCCCGCCGACGCGCCCCGGGTGCGGGCCTATGTCAGCGCGGCCATCCAGGGCGGCGGCAATGCCTATGACCTGCGGCTGACCTTTCGCGTGCGCAGTCCGCGCCAGGGCGAGCCGGTGTGGCTGAGCATCCGCGGCCGCGAACGCCTGGAGCCCGGCGGTCAGCGGCGGCTGGTGGGCATCGCCCGCGACATCACCCGCGAACGCCATGACGCCGATCGCATCAGCGAGACCAATCGCCAGCTGCGCCGGCAGATCGAGGAGCGCCGCGCCGCCGAAGCCCGCCAGCACGCCCTCATCGAACTGGGCGACCGCCTGCGCGAAGGCGACCCGGAAAGCGCCGGGGTGGCCGCGGCCCTGGAACTGGTGGGTACCCGACTGGGCCTGCGCCGGGTCGGCTATGCCCGTCTGGACGAGAGTCGCGGCACCTTCGTCCCGCACCAGATGTGGACGCCCAATGGCCACTTCGACCAGGCCCTGGCCTATCCGCTGCTCGCCCCCGACAGCCTGGGCAGCCAGGAGGGCGAAGCGCCCCTGGTGATCGACGACGTCAGCCAGGACCCGCGCGCCCAGGCCAATGCGCAGCGCCTGCTCGATCTGGAGATCGCGGCGCTGGTGGACATCCCGCTCTATGAAGACGGTCGCCTGCGCGCGCTGTTCGTCGCCCATGATCAGCGCGCCCGGTTGTGGACGGAAGGCGAGGTGCAATTTCTGCGCGACGTCACCGACCGGCTCTGGTCGGCCATCTGCCGGCAGCGCTCCCAGGACGCCCAGCGCGAGAGCGAGGGCCGCTTCCGGCTCATGGCCGACAGCGCCCCGGTGCTGATCTGGGCCTGCGACGCCGACGGCCAGCTGCAATTCGTCAACCAGCGCTTCGCCAGCGAATTCGATCTGCACGACGCCGATCTGCACGACCAGGGCTGGAGCGCCCTGCTGCCGGACAGCGAATGCCCGGCCTTCGAGGGCGCCTTCAAGCAGGCCGTCGCCACCCACAGCGCGCTGCGTGCCGAGGTGCGGGTGCGCAATGCCCAGGGGGAATGGCGCTGGCTACGCCTGGAGGGCACCCCGCGCCTGGAGCTCGACGGCGAATTCCATGGCCTGGTGGGCTGTGGCGTGGACGTCACCGAGGCGCGCCAGACCACCGACCAGCTGGAACAGCGCATCGCCGAGCGTACCCAGGAACTGGGGCGCAGCCATGCGCGGCTGATCGCCGAGATCTACGAGCGCGAGCGCACCGAGGAAGCCCTGCGCCAGTCGCAGAAGATGGAAGCCATCGGCCAGCTCACCGGCGGCATCGCCCACGACTTCAACAACATGCTCACCGGCATCGTCGGCGCCCTCGACCTGATCCGTCTGCGCATCGCCAACGGCCGCACCCAGGACCTGGATCGCTACATCAACGCGGCGGTCAATTCGGCCGACCGCGCCGCCGCCCTCACCCACCGGCTGCTGGCCTTCGCCCGCCGCCAGACTCTGGACCCGCAGCCGGTGGACGTCCACCAGCTGGTCGCCTCGCTGCAGGACCTGCTGGTGCGCACCGTGGGCGAAAACGTCGCCCTGCGCCTGGATCTGGCGCCGGTCGCCTGGCTGGCCCACAGCGATACCCACCAGCTGGAAAACGCCCTGCTCAACCTGGTCATCAATGGCCGCGACGCCATGCCCGCCGGCGGCGAGCTGTGCATCGCCACCGCCAACCTTAGCCTCGACGCCGAGGCGGCGGCACGCGAATCCCTGACTCCGGGCGACTATGTGCGCCTGAGCGTGGCCGACACCGGCACCGGCATGCCACCGGAGGTCAAGGCCAAGGCCTTCGAACCCTTCTTCACCACCAAGCCGGCCGGCCAGGGCACGGGGCTCGGCCTGTCGATGATCTACGGCTTCGTCAAGCAGTCCGGCGGCACCGCGCGCATCGACACCGAACAGGGCCAGGGCACCACCATCAGTCTCTATCTGCCGCGCCATCCGGAGGTGGCGGCCGCCGCCACCGATCAGCCGACGCTCAAGGTCGCGCCCCGCGCCGAGGCCGGCCAGACCGTGCTGGTGGTGGAGGACGAATACGCGGTGCGCATGATCGTGCTGGAGGTGCTCGCGGAGCTGGGCTACACCGCGCTGGAGGCGAGCGATGCCGATGGCGCCCTGCCGATCATCGAGAGCGATCAGCGGCTGGACCTGCTCATCAGCGACGTCGGCCTGCCCGGCATGAACGGCCGCCAGCTCGCCGAGATCGCCCGTGGCCAGCGCCCCGAGCTCAAGGTGCTGTTCATCACCGGCTATGCCAAGAACGCCAAGGTGCGCGGCGAATTCCTCGGTGAGAACATGGACATGCTGATCAAGCCCTTCGACATCGATGCCCTGGCGGAGCGCATCCACAGCATGATCCAGCACTAGGCGCCGGCGAAGAAGCCGGCACAGGGCGCTGGAACTCAAAGGACGTCTGAGCTCTCTATAGGAAACCTCAAGAAGGAGATCTCATCCATGCGCCTGAAGAAGCTTGCTCTGGTTTCCCTGATCGGCCTGCCGCTGCTGGCCGCGACCACCGCCGCCAACGCGGATGCTCGGTTCTGGCGGCATGCCGCGACCCTCGGGGCGACCTCGGGCTCGTTCTATACCACCAGCCGTGACGACCACAAGATCGTCGCCGCCACCCAGGACGACGCCAGCTCCTACCTGGCCAGCAATGGCCAGATCCGTGGCCCCTACCTGGAAGCCGCGCTGCGCGACATGCGCGCCGCCGAGCCTGGCCTCAAGGCCAGCGACAGCGATCTTGCCATGCGTATCCTGACCCAGTAAGGGCCAGGCAAAAAAAGAACCCCGCCGGCCACGCCGCGCGGGGTTCTTTTTTGCCCGGGATCCGGGCGGCGGATGGCGCCTCAGCTCTCGCTGGCGGCGCGATAGCCGTCGGCGTCGAGCAGCTTGTCCAGCTCGGCCGCATCCTGCGGCTTGAGCTTGAAGAACCAGGCGCCATAGGGCTCGCCATTGACCTGCTCGGGGGCGTCGGCCAGGGCCTCGTTGACAGCGATCACCTCGCCACCCACCGGGGCATAGATGTCCGAGGCCGCCTTCACCGATTCCACCACCCCGGCCTGGTCACCGGCGGCGAGGGTCTTGCCGACTTCCGGCAGTTCGATGAAGACCACATCGCCCAGGGCTTCCTGGGCATGGTCGGAAATGCCGACGGTCACGCTACCGTCGGCTTCCAGACGGGCCCATTCGTGGCTGGCGGCATAACGCAGGTCGGCGGGAATCTGGCTCATGAGAGGTCCTCGGGGCTGGCACGGTTAAAAGGCAAGGGTAGCCTGCCGACCCCGGGGACCGCCATCGCTGGCCGGGCTTATTTGGGACCGATGCTCGCGCAGCTGCTGCTGTCGACGTACTTCTTCAGGGTCGCCCACTGGGGTCGATCCACGCCGTTGATGGGTTCCACCGCCAGGTTGTAGTTGCCCCAGCCGGGACCGGCGGCCCAGTAGCTGGCCGGAATGCAGTGCTGCTTGAGATAGGCCAGCATGTTGTCCATGGCCACCAGCCAGCGCGGATCGTCGTCCGGCACGCCGAATTCGCCGATGTAGCCCTGCTTGCCGTTCTTCTTCAGCCAGTCGACGAAGGGCTTGACGCGATTCACCCCGACCATGGGGTCGAAGCCGCTCATGTCCTTGCTGGCGTACTGGCCGCCACCGTCATTGTCGAAATAGACGTGGGCGGAAAAGATCAGCTTGTTGGCCGGGTCCTTGAGCGCCAGCAGCGGATCGTTCCACTGCGGCCAGCGCGCGGCGCTGGACCAGCCGTTGCCCTCGACGATGATGGGGTGGACGCTGTCCACGGTACGGATGCCGTTGATGCCGTGCTGGGCGGCGGTCGGCCAGAAGGCCACGGCGTCGTGGGGCTCGTTCATGATGTCGTAACCGAAGAGCGCCGGGTGCTTGCCGAAGCGGAAGGCCAGGCGATAGGTCACGTCCCAGTAATTGAAGTAGGTGACCTTGCCGGCGCCGATCACCTCGCCGCGATAGCGCGCATAGTTGTGCAGGTCGAGGATCACCTTGACGCCATACTTCTGGGCGTAATTCAGCGTCTGGGTGACCAGGGCGCCATAGTCCGGATCCAGCATCGAATTCAGGTTGGGCTGGATGCGCTCCCAGATGATCGGAAAGCGCACCAGCTTGATGCCCTTGGCGCTCCAGTCCTTGAAGTGCTGTTCGCTGGGAAAGATGTAGTTGCGGTTGTTGAGGCCGGGTAGCACCTGGCTGGCGAAGCCGGCACCGGAGAAGTTGAGACCGACCAGGTCGACCGCCTGGGCCGAACCCAGGAGTGCGCTGCTCAGGGCCAGGGTACCGGCCAGCCGCAGGGAAAACTGGCGCAAGCGCCGGGTAAGGGATTGCATGACTGCACCTGTGAAAAGAAAGACTCCCCGCCCCCGCAAGCTAGCGGGTCCTGGCGTAGGCGAGTTCAGGCGGCCGCGTCCGCTTGCGGCGCCACTGGGTGCGACTTCGTCGTCATTGTTGGGGCAGCTATCGGCGTCAGCTGCGCCAGCTTTAGTGAATTTTTTCGTTCAAAAACAGATGGTTACGCTTTGATTTACGTCAGATAGCCGGCGCTTTTCCGCAGACCTCGGCGCAGTCCCGCTAACACCTTGAATCGGCAGGACTTTCCGTATCCGTGAAAGAACGAGCGCAGCGCCCGAGCACTCAAAAAGACTGACAGGGTAAAAAGAGTCATTTTCAAAACCGGACTGCACAGATGCCCAGAATGGCCATGGGGCCGGCCCCGGAACGTTCGCCGGCAGCCGGGCTCTATCCTGCGAGCCCCTCGCGAGAGCCCTGCCATGCCCCTGAGCACGCCCCATCCCTTGCGTACCCTGGCCCTGACCCTGGCCGCCGTGACCCTGCTCGGCTGCGGCGAGACCGCGCGCCTGCAACGCGAAGCCGGCTATGGGCCGACGCCGACCCTGCCGGAACCCCACAAGACACTGCTGCCGACCATCAACGTGGCCCCGGCGGTTGGCTGGCCCGAAGGCGGCAAGCCCACTGCCGCGCCCGGCACCCAGGTCCAGGCCTTCGCCCGTGGCCTGGACCATCCGCGCTGGCTCTATGTGCTGCCCAATGGCGATGTGCTGGTGGCGGAAAGCAATGCGCCCAAACGCGAGGGCTTTCCCGGGATCAAGAACTGGATCGCGGGTCTGTTCATGAAGAAGGCCGGCGCCGGGGTGCCCAGCGCCGACCGCATCACCCTGTTGCGCGATGCCGACGGCGATGGCGTCGCCGAGACCCGCACCGTCTTCGCCGAACAGCTGCATTCGCCGTTCGGCATGGTGCTGGTGGGCGAGGACTTCTATGTCGCCAATGCTGATGCCCTGGTGCGCTTCTCCTATCGCCCCGGTGCGACTCGCCTGGAAGGCCAGCCGGTGACGGTCACCGAGCTACCGGCGGGCATCAATCACCACTGGACCAAGAACGTCATCGCCAGTCGCGACGGCAAGAAGCTCTATCTCACCGTGGGCTCCAACAGCAACGTCGGCGAAAACGGCCTGGATATCGAGGAAGGCCGCGCCGCCATCTGGGAGCTGGATCGCGCCAGCGGCCAGAAACGCCTGTTCGCCACCGGTCTGCGCAACCCCAATGGGCTGGACTGGGAGCCCAGCACCGGCAAACTGTGGACGGTGGTCAACGAACGCGACGAGATCGGCAGCGACCTGGTGCCGGACTATGCCACCTCGGTGCAGGACGGCGGCTTCTATGGCTGGCCCTACAGCTACTGGGGCAAGACCGTGGACAGCCGGGTACAGCCGCCCCGCCCGGATCTGGTGGCCAAGGCGCTGACCCCGGACTACGCCCTGGGTACCCACACCGCCTCCCTGGGCCTGGCCTTCGCGAGCGCCGACAGCGGGTTGCCGACGGCGTTTCGCCAGGGCATGTTCGTCGGCCAGCACGGCTCCTGGAATCGCGATCCCAAGAGCGGCTACAAGGTCGTCTTCGTGCCCTTCCAGAACGGCAAGCCCAGCGGCCCGCCGCGCGACCTGCTGACCGGCTTCCTCAATGGCAAGGAAGAGGCCCAGGGACGTCCGGTCGGGGTGGTCAACGATGGCCACGGCGGCCTGCTGGTGGCCGACGATGTCGGCAATACGATCTGGCGGGTCAGCGCCCAGCGTCCCTGAGCCGTGTTAATCCGGCCTTAAGCGCCCTGGCCTAGGCTGGAGGCTGACCATCCTGGAGATGGTCACCGCTCTTGCCGAGGCCGGCCCGGAGCGGTAAAACCGCTCAACCGCCTGGGAAAATCCGATGAGAATACTACTGGCCGAAGACGACATGCTGCTGGGCGACGGCATCCGCGCCGGCCTGGCCCTGGAAGGCGACACCGTCGACTGGGTGACCGATGGCCAGGCCGCCCAGGCGGCGCTGGAAACCGATCCCTTCGATCTGGTGGTGCTCGACATCGGCCTGCCCCGCCGCTCGGGACTCGAGGTCCTGGCCGCGCTGCGCAAGCGCGGCGACGCCACCCCGGTGCTGATCCTCACCGCCCGCGACAAGGTCACCGACCGGGTCACCGGCCTGGACACCGGCGCCGACGACTACCTGACCAAACCCTTCGACCTGGACGAACTGCTCGCCCGGGTCCGCGCCCTCACCCGCCGCAGCGCCGGCCGGGCGCTGCCGCAACTGGAGCACAACGAGCTGCGGGTCGATCCGGCCACCCACCGGGTGACCCTGGCCGGCCAGCCGGTGGAGCTGGCACCGCGGGAATACGCCCTGCTGCGCCTGCTGCTGGAAAACATGGGCAAGGTGCTCTCGCGCAATCGCCTGGAGCAGGCGCTCTATGGCTGGGACGGTGACGTCGAGAGCAACGCCATCGAGGTCCATATCCATCACCTCAGACGCAAGCTCGGCACCAGCCTGATCCGCACCGTGCGCGGCATCGGCTACGGCATCGACCAGCCCGAGCGGCCGGCTCCATGACCGACGGCCCGGCCGTCTCGCTGCGCCGGCGGCTGCTGACGCTGCTGCTGTGCGGCATCTTCGCCTGCTGGCTGATCGCCGCCCTGGTGACCTACCAGCTGGTGCTGCGCCAGGTGAATCGCCTGGCCGACGAGGACATGCTCGACTTCGGCTCGGCCGCCCTGCACCTGGCCACCCTGGGCGAGGGCGGTGACCACAGCCTGCCGCCCGCGGCCCGGGCCCTGGAGCGCAGCCGCACGGCCATCGCCGACCTGCCGCTGTTCAAGCGACGCAACGCCCTGGGCTATCTGCTGCAGGCCGGCGACCAGCGCCTCGGCACCCCGGCGCCGCCGGCCGGCCTGGCCGACCAGCCGCCCGGCTTCAGCAGCCTGCTGGCCGAGGGGCAGCACTGGCGCGTGTTGCGGCTGAGCAGCGGCGAGGGGCGCATCTGGATCTACGAAAACCTGGCCGATCGCCGCGGCGCCACCAACCTGCTGCTGCTCGGCTCGCTGTTTCCCCTGGCCCTGGCCCTGCCGGTGCTGGCCGCCCTCATCTGGTTCGGCGTCACCCGCGGTCTGGAGCCCCTGCGCCAGTTGGCCGCGCAGATCAAGCAGCGCTCCGCCCAGCGCCTGGAGCCGTTGCCGCTGAGCCGGGTGCCGCTGGAAGCCGCGGTCCTGGTGGAAGAAATCAACGCTCTGCTGGAACGCCTGGACGGGGCCCTGGAGGCGGAGCGCCGGCTGACCAGCGACGCCGCCCACGAGATCCGCACCCCCCTCGCCAGTCTGCTGACCCACACCCAGGTCGCCCTGAGGTCCAGCGATCCCCAGGCCCATGCCCGTGGCCTGGTGCAGGTGCGTCGCAGCGCCGAACGCATCAGCCAGCTGATGGAGCAGATCCTGCTCCTAGCGCGGCTGGACAGCGGCGCCCTGCAGGAGCAGTTCGTCCCCGTCCATCTCGGCCGGCTGGCGGCGGACACCCTGTCGGAACTCGCGCCCCTGGCCATCGAGAAGAACATCGACCTGGTGCTGGAGGATCAGGAGGTCAGGCTGTCGGGTATTCCCACCTGGCTGGGCGTGCTGCTCACCAACCTGGTCGGCAACGCCATCCGCTATACCCCCAGCGGCGGCCAGGTGCTGGTCCGGGTCGTCGAGGAGGTGCCCGGCCAGGTACGTATCGACGTCTGCGACAGCGGCCCCGGAGTCAGTCCGGAAGAACGGGCGGTGATCTTCACTCGTTTCTACCGCAGCGAGAGCGCTGGCCAGAACGTCGGCAGCGGCCTGGGGCTGCCCATCGTCAAGCGCATCGTCGAAATCCATGGCGGCAGCCTGCACCTGGGCGAAGGCCTGCAAGGACGCGGGCTGGGGGTATACGTCGAGCTGCCCGGCCTGGCCTGATCCGGCCACCTACGACCAAGGCCATCTTTTACCCGGGACGGCCTAGGGCTTACAGTGCAGGGATTCGCCACAAGCGAATGCAGTCCTGCCTTCTGGAGAGCCCGGCCCATGTCCATGATCCTGTACCACACTCCCGCCTCGCCCTTCGGTCGCAAAGTCGTGGTGATGCTCCACGAGACGGACCTGATCGAGCAGGTGGAGGTGGAAATCGTCCAGCAGACGCCGCTCAACCCCAATCGCGACGTCCTCGATACCAACCCCGCCGGCAAGATTCCCGCCCTGCGCCTGGCCGATGGCACCTGCCTGCACGACAGCCGCGTCATCCTCGACTACCTGGATACCCTGCACGCGCGCACCCCGCTGATCCCGCGGCAGGGCCCGGAGCGCTGGCGGCGCCTGACCCTGGCCTCGCTGTGCGACGCCATGATGGAAGCCGCGGTGCAGATCCGCTACGAGAGCTTCATGCGCCCACCGGGCATGCAGTGGAAGCTCTGGCTGGACAACCAGCAGGAAAAGATCGCCCGGGCGCTGGACTACTTCGAGCGCGAGGCCATCGCCGAACTGGAGGGCGAATTCGACGTGGCCAGCCTGGGCATGGCCTGCCTGCTCGGCTATCTGGACTTCCGCATCCCCACCTGGGCCTGGCGTAGCGACTGCCCGCGCATCGCCGCCTGGTACGCCCGTACCGGCGAGCGGCCCTCGCTGCAGGCCACCCGCCCCTGAGCCGGCGCTAGGCCTGCTGCCAGAGCCGCTCCAGATTGCGAAAGCCCCACTCCTGCGGATCTTCCCGCCGCACGATGCGTTCGTCGGCGGGCGGCCGGGCGAGATCCAGCAACCGCTGCGGCAGCGGCGTGCGCGAACGCGCGGAAAAGAATACCCGCACCCGCGGCGTCAGCAGGCTGTCCGGGTGCTGCTCGACCACCACCGCCAGCTGCTCGTTGCTCAGCCGCACCAGGGAGCCGATCGGATAGATGCCCAGCGTCTTGACGAAGGCCTGGAACACCCGGGGATCGAAGTGCCCCTTCCACTCCGCCATGCGCCGGATCGCCTCGGCCGGACTCCAGGCGGTCTTGTAGGGCCGGGTCGAGGAGACGGCGTCATAGACGTCGCAGACCGCGGCGATGCGCGACAGCAGACTGATCTGGTTGCCGGCCAGGCCATGGGGATAGCCGCTGCCATCGAATTTCTCGTGATGGTGCAGGCAGACGTCGATGACCTCCGCGGATGCGCCCCACTGCTGCAGCAGGGCGACGCCTTCCTCGGGATGCCGCCGCATCACGGCGAATTCGGCCTCGGTCAGCCTGCCCGGCTTGTTGAGCACCTCGACGGGGGTGCGCATCTTGCCCACGTCGTGCAGCAGACCGGCCTGACCGGCCAGCAGCACCTGCTCAGCCGGCAGGTCCATCTGCCGCGCCACCGCCGTCATCAGGGCGCAGACCGACACCGAATGGATGTAGGTATACTCGTCGACCGTGCGCAGCCGCGTCAGGCTGATCAGTGCCGTGGGGTGCCGCAACACCGACGCCGAGATCTGCTCGACCACGGTCGCCACTTCGCTCAGCTCGATGGCCTGGCCCAGCCGCACGTCCTGGAACAGCCGCGCTACCTCCTGCTTGGCGTGGGCGCTCACCGCCGACGCCTGCGCCATTTCCTGCGGACAACTGATGGCGGCGACCGGTGCGGTGCCCGTCTCCGGGGTCGGAGCGGCAGCGGGGAGCGCCGCGGGGGCAGCGACCGGCGCGGCAACGGGCTCAGGGACCGCCACCGGTTCCAGGGCGGATGAGCACTCGCTCTGGAGCCGGCAATCCAGGCCCTTGGCGATATCGATCCACACCGCGGTCACCGCGCTGTCCTGGATCTTCTGCAGGTCGCGTGGCTCCTGCAGCAGGAAGCGCGCCTTCCAGAACGGATGGTCGATCCAGCTGCCTTCGAATTTGTGGATGTACATGCCGAGGCAGACCTCGGCACTGGTAACCTTTTTGAGCATGGCGTTCACTTCGCAGCGGATCGGCAGCAGCCATCCAGAGGCGGATGATCGCAAAATGCTATGTCACGCCAAAGACTATCGCCCCAAGTTCTAGACGAGAGAATCCATGCACCTCCTGACCGGTATCACCGTCTCTGCGCTGCTCCTGTTGAACACCCTGGTCATGATCGGTCCGCTGCTGGTATTCGCCCTGATCAAGCTGCTGCCCCTTGTCGCGCTGCGCGACTTCTGCTCCCGGGTGGTCACCGCAATCGCCGAGACCTGGGCCGAGATCAACAAGGCCATCTTCGCCCGCCTCACCCCCACCGTCTGGGACATCCGCGGCACCGAGGCGCTCAGTCGTGACAGCTCCTACCTGGTCATCTGCAATCACCAGTCCTGGGTCGATATCCCCGCGCTCATCGAGACCTTCAACGGCAAGGTGCCCTATTTCAAGTTCTTCCTGAAGAAGGAGCTCATCTGGGTACCCTTCCTGGGGCTCGCCTGGTGGGCGCTGGACTACCCCTTCATGAAGAGATACACCCGCGCCCAGCTGGCCCGCCGCCCGGAACTCAAGGGCGCGGACCTGGCCATCACCCGCCGCGCCTGCGAGAAATTCCGCCGCCAGCCGGTGACCATCGTCAACTACCTGGAAGGCACCCGCTTCACCGCCGCCAAGCATGCGGAGCAGCAGTCGCCCTATCGCCACCTGCTCAAGCCCAAGGCCGGCGGCATGGCCTTCGTCCTCGCCGCCATGGGCGAGCAGCTGGACACCCTGCTGGACGTCACCCTGGTCTATCCCGACGGTCGCGTGCCCGGCTTCTGGGACCTGCTCTGCGGACGGGTCAAACGCGTTATCATCGATATTCGCGCGCGACCTCTGGATCCGGCGCGCTGGGCGGGTGACTACAGCGAAGATGCGGAATTTCGCGCAGGCTTCCAGCAGTGGGTCAGCACGCTCTGGGCAGAGAAGGACCAGCGGATCGAGGCGCTGCTAGATTCCCGCTCGCGCTGAAGGAGCGGGGCACCCTGCCGCCGCCAGACAGTCAGAGAGCGGGTAGTCGGCTGTCTCGACAAGGACCTCCCATGCCCTCCCCGACCCTGGATACCACCACGGCCCGCTGGCTTCCCTGGCTGATCGCCGTGGCCTTCTTCATGCAGTCGCTGGACGCGACCATCGTCAACACCGCCCTGCCGCGCATGGCCGCCGACCTCGGCGAGAATCCGCTGCGCATGCAGGGGGTAGTGATCGCCTACCTGCTCACTGTCGCGCTGCTGATTCCCGCCTCGGGCTGGATTTCCGATCGCTTCGGCAGTCGCCGCGTCTTCTTCACCGCCATCGCCCTCTTCACCTTTGGCTCGCTGCTCTGCGCCCTGGCGCCCAGCCTCAACCTGCTGATCGCCGCCCGGGTCATCCAGGGCCTCGGCGGTTCGCTGATGCTGCCGGTGGGGCGCCTGGTGATCCTGCGCGTCTATCCGCGCAGCGAGCTGGTCCGCATCCTCAGCTTCATCACCATTCCCGGCCTGATCGGCCCTCTGGCCGGCCCGGCCCTGGGTGGCTGGTTGGTGGAAGCCGTGTCCTGGCACTGGATCTTCCTGATCAACCTGCCAGTGGGCATCCTCGGCTGCCTGGCCACCCGCCGCCTGCTGCCGGATCTGCGCAGCCCCCTGCCGCAACGCTTCGACGGCCTGGGCTTCCTGCTCTTCGGCACCTCCATGATCCTCATCAGCATCGCCCTGGAAGGCCTCGGCGAATTGCACCTGCCCCATGTGCGGGTGGTGCTGTTGCTGATGGCCGGCATGGCCTGCATGGTGGCCTACTGGCTGCGCGCCCTGCACCACGACCAGCCACTGTTCTCCGCCGAGCTGTTTCGCATCCGCAGCTTCGCGGTGGGCATCTTCGGCAATCTCTTCGCCCGCCTCGGCAGCGGCGCCCTGCCCTTTCTCATCCCGCTGCTGTTCCAGGTGGGCCTCGGCTA
>Ga0153990_1000051_pt1 | contig 34555 bp, 30 predicted proteins | sample TSNC074MetaG_FD_104739 | JGI IMG/M metagenome (GOLD analysis project Ga0153990, IMG submission 104739) | Attine ant fungus gardens microbial communities from North Carolina, USA - TSNC074 MetaG | ecosystem: Host-associated > Fungi > Mycelium > Unclassified | place: USA: North Carolina, Jones...
AGGTTCACATCCCAGTAGTCGTTGAGGGCGATGGTGTCGAAGGCATAGAGCGCCTGGTCGGACAGCACGTTGTTGGCGATGGCCGAGGTCTGCTTGTCGGTCGCGCCGTCATAGCGCTCCGGCGGCGCGGCCAGGGAGTAGCCGGCAGCGGGGAAGGTCAGGCCATAGCTGTAGGTGTCGCGGTCGTAGTCCTCGCGGGAGAACTCGGCGCCCAGTACGAAGGAATGCCCCAGGCCGAAGGTGTCGAAGTTGCCGGTCAGGTTGGTCTGGTTGATCCACATCTCCGAGGTCACGTCGCGGCCATAGCCCTGGGGACCGGCCGGGCGATAGCGACCCGCGGCCACGCCACCCAGGTTGACGTGGGACGCCGAGATCACCACGTCGCGCTCGATGCGGCTGTAGCGGGTCAGGTTCTGCAGACTCAGGTTGTCGTTGAAGCGGTGCTCCAGCTCCACGGTGAAGACATTGTTGTTGATGTCTTCCTTGTCGATGTTCTTGAAGCCGAAATAGGCATCGCGATCCACCCCGCCCAGGCGCTTGCCGTTGAGCGCCGGCACCCCGTAGTCGGGCTGGTTGTTGTCGGTCTGGTGGAAGTAGCTCAGGGTCAGGCGGGTATCGTCCGACAGGCCCAGGGCCAGCGACGGCGCGATGCCCCAGCGCTCGCGATCGATCTGGTCGCGGCCGGGCACGTCGTTCTCGTGAGCCATCAGATTCAGGCGGAAGGCGCTGTCGGTACCCACGCCCTGCAACGGCTGGTTGGTGTCCAGGGTCAGGCGGCGATAGCTGTCGGTGCCCAGGCCCGCGCCGATGCGGGTGAACTGGCGCTCCTGGGGCTTCTTGCTGATCAGGTTGATAGAGCCACCGGTGGTGCCGGCGCCGCCGAACACCGAGTTGGGGCCCTTGATGACCTCGACCGACTCCAGGTTGAAGGTGTCGGTGCGGTTGGTCTGGGTGCTGTCGCGCAGGCCATCGATCTGGATGTTCGAGTTGGCGCTGAAGCCGCGGATATTGATGCTGTCGCCGGAGCCACCACCGCCCTCGCCGGCGTTGAAGGTGATGCCGGACACGTTGGACAGCACCGATCTCAGACTCAGGGCCTGCTGGTCCTGGATGACCTGCGCCGGCACCACGGTGACGGTCTGGGGGGTATCCAGCAGGGGCGCGGTGTACTTGCGCGAGGCGGACTGCTCGGCCTTGAAGCCTTCCTGCTGCGCCTGACCTTCGATGGTCAGACTTTCCAATCGGGTCACCGGCTCCTTGGCATCCTGGGCCTGAGCCCCGAGGGACAGCGAAGCGACGGCGACACTGAAGGTAGAAACCAGCAAACGGCGCTGGGACAGCGAGGACATTTCCTTGGACATGATGGCGGGCCGCCTCCTTATGTGAATGCGGCGCGATTCTATTTGCAAACGATTATCAAATCCATAGTGAATGTAAATTATTCTTAACAATCCGGAAAACCGCCTGACACAGGGCTTTTCCACAGGCATGAAAAAGCCCGCGTCCCTGATGAGACGCGGGCTCGACTACCGCGGGAAGACCTTAGAGGTAGAAGGCCTTCAGCGGCGGGAAGCCGTTGAATTCCACCGCGCTGTAGCTGGTGGTGTAGGCACCGGTGGACAGCCAGTACAGGCGGTCACCGCTGGCCAGGTTCAGCGGCAGGCCGTACTTGTAGTGCTCGTACATGATGTCGGCGCTGTCGCAGGTCGGCCCGGCGATGACGACTTCTTCCATCTCGCCCTTCTTCTCGGTCCAGATCGGGAACTTGATGGATTCGTCCATGGTTTCGATCAGGCCGGAGAACTTGCCCACGTCGGTGTAGACCCAGCGCTCCACGGCGGTACGCGACTTGCGCGCCACCAGCACCACTTCGCTGACCAGGATGCCGGCGTTGGAGATCAGCGAACGACCCGGCTCCAGGATGATTTCCGGCAGTTCGTCGCCGAAGTCTTCCTTGAGGAAGCGGATGATCTCCTCGGCATAGGTCTCCAGGCTGTTGGTGCGCTGGATGTAGTTGGCCGGGAAGCCACCGCCCATGTTGATCATCTTCAGGGTGATGCCGTCTTCTTCCTTGAGGCGCTCGAAGATCACCTTGACCTTGGCGATGGCGGCGTCCCAGACGTCGATGTCGCGCTGCTGGCTGCCAACGTGGAAGGAAATGCCATAGGGCTCCAGGCCCAGCTGGCGGGCCAGGATCAGCAGGTCCAGGGCCATGTCGGGCTGGCAGCCGAACTTGCGCGACAGCGGCCAGTCGGCGGAGTTGGATCCTTCGGTGAGGATCCGCACATAGATGCGCGAGCCCGGGGCGGCCTTGGCGATGTTGCGCAGGTCGGCCTCGGAGTCGGTGGCGAACATGCGCACGCCCTTCTCGTAGAAGTAGCGGATGTCCTTGGATTTCTTGATGGTGTTGCCGTAGCTGATGCGCTCCGGCTCGACCCCGGTGGACAACACCTTGTCCAGCTCGTAGATGGAGGCGATGTCGAAGTTCGAGCCCTTGTCGCGCAGCAACTCGGTGATCTCGATGGCCGGGTTGGCCTTGACCGCGTAGTAGATCTTGGCGAACGGGAAGTTGCCAACGAGATCGTCATAGGCCCGGCCGATGGTGGCGGTGTCGATGACGACGAAGGGGGTTTCCTGCTGGTCGGCGAAGGCCTTCATCTTCTGAAAGGTTTCGCGAGAATAGTAATCTTCGACCTTGATGGACATGCGTCGGACTCCCGATGGGCAGAACAAATTGAAGGAGGGGGTGTTCTGAACGCCTAATCCGTTTCCCCACTTTGGTTCGCCTACTTCCCAAGGCACATCGCCGAAAGCAAAAAGGTCAACGCGTACTGGCGTTGACCTCGCTGTCTCGTCGTCGGTACTTGAGCCGGATGGATCGTTTCCAGCATGGACGTTCGGGCGCGAACTTTAGGGCCAGACGCCTCAGAGATCAATGTTAAATCCATGATCTTTACCGAACGGTGACGCGCACGGATTCACCCCCTTCGTGCAACCGACCGGAGCGAGCGCCGAGATGTTCCTGGGGGGCGATGACAGGAGGTTTCCACGCGGGGAATCAAGAGGCCGGATAGCGCCATCGTCGGGCTTTGACGGTGGAGCTGGGCGATCGCGGCCATGGCACCGTAGCGCGGAAAACGGCGCAGCCTTTTCCACTGAGCTTTCGGTGCCTAAGCGCGCCCTCACCCCAGCCCTCTCCCAGGGGGAGAGGGGGCCGTCCGAACGACTATCTGGCCCCGTCAGCACCGTAGCGTGGAAAACGGCGCAGCCTTTTCCACTGAGACTTTCCGTGCCGAAGCGTGCCCTCACCCCAGCTCTCTCCCAGGGAAGAGGGGGCCGTCCGAACGACCCTCTAGCCTCGTCAGCACCGTAGCGTGGAAAACGGCGCAGCCTTTTCCACTGAGACTTTCCGTGCCGAAGCGTGCCCTCACCCCAGCTCTCTCCCAGGGAAGAGGGGGCCGTCCGAACGACTCTCTGGCCTGGTCAGCACCGTAGCGTGGAAAACGGCGCAGCCTTTTCCACCGAGACTTTCGGTGCCGAGGCGTGCCCTCACCCCAGCCCTCTCCCAGAGGGAGAGGGGGCCATCCGCGCGACTCTGGACCAATCGAGCTGGGTCTTATCGCCTTTGTAGGTTGGGTTGAGCGCAGCGAAGCCCAACAGGCCCAACCCCAACCCTTACCGGAACGGCGGCTCGTCGAAGCTGCGCAGCTTACGCGAGTGCAGGGAGTCGAGCTGAGTGCGCAGCTGGTCCAAGGCAGCGATGCCGATCGCCAGGTGCTGGCTCACCGCGCGGGCATAGAAGGCGTTGGCCGAGCCCGGCAGCTTGATCTCGCTGTGCAGGGGCTTGTCGGAGACGCACAGCAGGGTGCCGTAGGGCACCCGCAAGCGATAGCCCTGGGCGGCGATGGTGCCGCTTTCCATGTCCACCGCCACGGCGCGCGCCAGGTTGATCAGCGGGCGTTCCTGGGCCCAGCGCAACTCCCAGTTGCGGTCGTCGTAGGTCAGCACGGTGCCGGTGCGCAGGCGGCGCTTGAGCGCCTCGCCGCGTTCGCCGGTGACGCTGGCGGCGGCTTCCTGCAGTGCCACCTGCACCTCGGCCAGGGCCGGGATGGGGATATGCGGGGGCACCACGCGGTCGAGGATGCCGTCGCGTCTCATGTAGGCGTGGGCCAGCACATAGTCGCCGATGGTCTGCGACTGCCGCAGGCCGCCGCAGTGGCCGATCATCAGCCAGCAGTGCGGACGCAGCACCGCCAGGTGGTCGGTGATGTTCTTGGCGTTGGACGGGCCGACGCCGATGTTGACCAGGGTGACGCCATGGCCGTCGCTGGCGATCAGGTGGTAGGCCGGCATCTGGAAGCGGTGCCAGACGATCGCGGCGATGACCGCCTGGGCCTCGGTCGGGTCCATGTCGCGTTCGATGATGACGTTGCCCGGCAGCACCAGGCGCTCGAAGCGCGGATCGCTGCGCAGCTGTTCGAGGCCGTGCTGGATGAACTGGTCGACGTAGCGATGGTAGTTGGTCAGCAGGATCCAGGGCTGCACGTGGCGCCAGTCGCTGCCGGTGTAGTGGACGATGCGACGCAGCGAGAAGTCGGTGCGGGCGGCGTCGAACAGCGCCAATGGCAGCGGATCGATGCGCTCCCAGTCGTAGTGGCCGTCGGCGATGTCATCGTGGGCGGCGGAGAGATCGGTGCTGGGAAAGACTCGCGCCAGCTCGGCCGCGGTCACGCCACTGCCGGCCAGTTCGTCGCCCTGCTCCACCACATAGGGATAGGGGATGTCCTGGCGACTGCGACCGATCTCGACCTGGACGTCATAGTCGCGCATCAGCGGTTCGAGCTGTTCCAGCAGATAGCCGCGAAAGGCCGCCGGATGGGTCACGGTGGCCACATAGGTGCCGGGTAGCTGGATCTTGGCGTAGGCGCGGGTGGTGGCCGGCGGCACGCCGGGGGCGCGATAGCGGATGCGGATCTCGGGATAGCGGAACAACTCGCGCTCGGCCGCGCTGGGCTCGACGCGATCCTTGAGATAGCGCTTGAGGGCGGCATCCAGGGCCTGGGTGGCCTCCTGATGCAGCGCCGCGAGACGGTCCACCGCCTCGCTGGCGGTGGCAACGACGGTGAAATCCTCGGGTACGGAGGTCATGCAAGTTTCCTTGTTGGGGCACTGCTATAGCTGACACCCTAACACCCCTGCATGACAACGGCTTCCCCCGCTAAAGCGTCTTTTCCCCCTGGGCGTGCTGCTCCCACAGGCGCCGATAGTGGCCGTCAGGCCGCTGCAGCAAGGCCTCGTGACTGCCCTCCTCCACCTTGCGGCCATCGCGCAGCACCAGGATGCGATCGGCATGGCGGATGGTGGAGAGCCGGTGCGCCACCACGATCAGGGTGACCTGGCCGCGCAACTCGTCCAGCGCCCCCTGCAGCCGTGCCTCGGTGGCGCTGTCGATGCTGGCGGTGGCCTCGTCGAGCAAGAGCACCTTGGGTTCGCGCAAGAGCGCCCGCGCCAGCGCCAGCAGCTGCCGCTCGCCGGTGGACAGGGTGAAGCCACGCTCGCCCAGCAGGGTATCCAGGCCCTCCGGCAGACGCGCCACCAGGTCGTCCAAGTGGGCGGCGGCCAGGGCTTCGCGCAGGCGCGCGTCCGGCACCTGGCTGCCGAGCAGCAGGTTGTCCCTCAGGCTGCTGGAGCGGATGAAGGGTTCCTGGGGCACGCTGGCCAGGGCCGCGCCCAGCACCTCCGGGGTCAGGCTGCCCAGCTCGCGGCCGTCCAGGCAGAGGTGGCCGCCGGTGACCGGCTGCAGCCCGGCGAGCAGGTCGAGCAGGGTCGACTTGCCGCTGCCGGTGGGCCCGACGATACCGAGAAAGGTGCCCGGGGGGATGTCCAGGTCGATGCCGTGCAGGGTGTCGTGCCCGGCGCCGGCATGGCGGAAGCGCACGGCGTCGAGGTGGAAGTGCGCGGTCGCGATGGGCCGGTCGTCTTCGCCGCTCAGCGCCGGCTTCTCTTCCAGCAGGTGCAGCAGGCGGGTACCGGCCACCGTGGCCTGCTGGAACAGGTTGAATCTCTGGGTGATGTCCATCAGCGGCTCGGTCACCCGCCCCAGGTAGGTAACGAAGGCATAGAGCACGCCGATCTCGGCGCCGCCCTGCAGATGGCCCATCCCGTAGACCAGCAGCAGCACCGCCAGCACCGCCACGCTGACCAGGTCCAGAGCCGAACGCAGCAGGAGTCCGGAGACGCGGATGGTGCGCATGCGGGCGCCGTACTGGGCCTGGTTGAGCCGCTGGAAATCCTGGCGGAAGCGCTCGGTCTGGTTGAAGGCCTGCAACAGGCCCATGCCGCCGATGGCCTCGCCCAGGCGGGCGCTCTGCTCGGCGCGCAGCATCCTGACCTCCATGGCCGCCGCCCCGCTGTATCGCTGATAGGCCCAGACGATCAGCATGGCCGCCGGGATCAGCAGCACGGCGATGGCCATCAGCCGTACGTCGAGCAGGGCCATGGCCACCAGGATGCCGATCAGCAGCACGATGTTGCCGACCATGTTGCCGAGAAACGCCACATAGAGTTCACGCAGGGCGTCGGTGTCGTTGGTGACCCGCGCCACCAGTTCGCCGGTGGCGGTGCGGTCGTGGAAGCTCTGCGGCAGGCTCAGCACGTGGCGGAACAGCCGGCGCCGCTGCAGGAGCACCACGTCCATGGCGATCTCGGCGAATCTCAGCGATTGCAGGTAGCGACCGTAGGCGGCCAGGCCCTGGGAGACCACATAGGCCGCCACCAGGCCCACCAGCGGCCAGAGTCGCAGGTCGTGGGGCACCAGGTAGTTGTCCAGGTAGTGCTTGGTCAGCCAGGGTCCCAGGACATCGAACAGGGTCGCCATGACCAGGATCGCCAGGGTGCCGGCCAGCTTGCGCGGATTGGCCAGTACCGGCTTGAGCAGTAGCGAGAGGACGCGGGTCTTGGTCATTGGCTGGCCTCCTCCGCCTGCTGCAGCGTCCAGAGTCGGGCATAGAGCCCGCCCGCGGCGAGCAGCTCGGCGTGCCGGCCCCGCTCCACCAGGCTGCCCTGGTCGAGCACGATGATCTCGTCGGCCTGCTGCACGGCGGAGAGCCGGTGGCTGACGATCAGGGTGGTGCGCCCCTGCAGCCCGGCCAGCGTCTTCAGCAGGCGGGCTTCGGTGGCGGTATCCACCGCCGAGAGGGTGTCGTCCAGCAGCAGGATGGGCGCCGGCGAGAGCAGCGCCCGGGCCAGGGCCACCCGCTGGCGCTGGCCACCGGAAAGGGTCAGGCCGCGCTCGCCCACCGGGGTGTCCAGCCCTTGCGGCAAGGCCGCCAGGTCGGTGCCGAAGGCAGCGGCGTCCAGGGCTTCGCGGATCTCCCCGGCGGTGGCGTCGGGACGACTGAGGGCGACGTTCTCGCCCAGGGTGCGGGCGAACAGGAAGGGATCCTGGGGCACATAGGCGAACTGGGCGCGCAGGTCGCCCAGGCGATATTCCTCCAGCGGCACCCCGCCCAGGCGGATGCAGCCCTGCTCCAGCGGGAATTGGCGCAAGAGCAGGCGCAGCAGGGTGCTCTTGCCGCTGCCGGTGGCGCCGACGATGCCCAGGGTATCGCCAGCGGGCAGGTCGATGACCACGTCCTGCAAGGCCGGCTGGCGCGCCTGGGGATAGGTGAAGGCCGGGATGTAGACCGACAGATCGGCCTGGTCCGGTGGCGTCTGGGTGCCCTCGTCGCGGATGCGCTCGGTGACGGCGAACACCTCTTCCAGCCTACGCGCTCCAGCCTCACCACGCTGCAAGAGGTTGAAGCACCAGCCAATGGCGAACATCGGCCAGATCAGCTGCACCAGATAGAGGCTGAAGCTGGTCAGCTGGCCGAGGGTGATATGGCCGTCGAGATAGCGCCAGCTGCCCATGACCAGGGTCAGCAGGGTGGCGAGACTCAGGGCGACAAAGATGATCGGCTCGTAGCGCGCCTCGGTGCGCTGCACCTGGTAGTCGGCCTTGGCCACGCTGCGGGCGCGGGCGTCGAAGTCGTCCAGCTCGGCTTCGATCAGGGCGTGCTGGCGCAGCATGCGCAGACCGCTCAAGGCTTCCTGGGTACGGTCGTTGAGGGCGGAAAAGCCGGCCAGCGCCAGGCCGAAGCGCTGCTGCACCCGCCGCGCCACGCGATAGAAGCCCCAGGCCATGAAGGGAAAGGGCAACAGCGCCAGGGCGGCCAGGGGCGCGTCGATGCCGATGAACATGGCCAGCAGCACCAGCAGCAGGGTCAGCATGCCGTCGAAACTGGCCAGCACCCCTTCGCCGGCGGCCGTCTCCACGGCGTCGATGTCCTGGGTGGCGCGGGCCAGCAGATCACCGGTGCGACTGGACTGGAAGAACCCGGGATCCAGCCGCGCCAGCTTGGCGAAGAAGGCGTCGCGCAATTCCACCCCGACCTGGTAGGAGGTGCCGAACAGCCGCACCCGCCACTGATAGCGGAGCACATAGAGGCCACAGCCGACCGCCACGATCAGGGCGACGCGCCAGAGCAGCCCGGTCTGATCCAGCTCGCCGGCGCGCAAGGCGTCGATGGCCTTGCCGATCCACCAGGGCAGGGTCAGGTTGAGCAGGCCGACGCCCAGCAGGCAGAGGATGGCAGTCCCGTAGGCACGCCGTTGGCGCAGGAAGAAATCACGCAACAACCGCCACAACGCCATAGAACCGCCTTACCCGAGCAAAGGTGCAGTATATCGGCTACCCAACCGGCAGCGGAGTTCCTTCGTCCCGATGCGGGTCCCATGTCAACGGGTGGCGCGGGGCGCGAGGTCGTTGTAGGGTGCCACTCCCTGCGGCGCCCGGCCGCTGCGCCCCTTTTTCCTTTGCTAGGCTGACGTCCATGACCCTCGAACCCCAACGTCCCGTCGTCCTCTGCCTGTCCGGCCACGATCCGAGTGGCGGCGCCGGCCTGCAGGCCGACATCGAAGCCCTGCTCGCCCAGGGTTGCCATGCCGCCCCGGCGGTCACTGCCCTGACCGTGCAGGACACCGTCGACGTGCGCGACTTCCGGGTGCTGGATCGCGAGTGGGTGCTGGCCCAGGCCCGGGCGATCATCGCCGACCTGCCGGTGGCGGCGGTCAAGCTGGGCATGCTCGGTTCGGTGGAGATGGTCGAGACGGTGCTGGAGATCATGGAAGCCCTGCCCGGCGTACCCCTGGTCTGCGATCCGGTGCTGCGCGCCGGTGGCGGCGGCGCCCTGGGCAAGGACGAGGTCGGCTATGCCATCCGCGAACGGCTGCTGCCGCGCGCCACCATCGCCACCCCCAACCTGCCCGAGGCACGCATCCTCGCCGAGTTGCCCGAAGGCACCCCGGAGCAGTGCGCCGAGCGCCTGCTGCCCTTCTGCGCCCACCTGCTGATCACCGGCGGCCATGGCGAGGAACACGAGGTGCACAACCGCCTTTATGACCGTGCCGGTGGCTGCGAGACCCACGTCTGCCAGCGCCTGCCCGGCAGCTACCACGGCTCCGGCTGCACCCTGGCCAGTACCCTGGCCGGGCGCCTGGCTCTGGGCGAAGCCTTGCCCAGCGCGGTGCGCAGCGCCCTGGACTACACCTGGCGCACCCTGAGGGACGCCGAGCGCCCCGGTCGCGGCCAGTACGTGCCGCGCCGCCTGCCACTGGACTTCTGCTCATGAGCCCGCTGCGCGGCCTCTATGCCATCACCGACAGCGCCCTGCTCGCCGAGGGTCGCCTGCTGCCCTATGTTGAGGCCGCCCTGCAAGGCGGCGCCCGGCTGGTGCAGTACCGCGACAAGTCCGGGGACGCCAGTCGCCGCCAGGACGAAGCCGCCGCCCTGGCCGACCTCTGCCGCCAGCACGGTGCCCAGCTGATCATCAATGACGACCTCGCCCTGGCCCGCCGGCTGGGCGTGGGCCTGCACCTGGGCCAGGAAGACGGTTCCCTGGCCGCGGCCCGCGCCGACCTGGGGGCGGACGCTGTTCTTGGCGGTACCTGCCACGCCAGCCTGGAACTGGCCGAGGCCGCGGCCCAGGCCGGCGTCAGCTACCTGGCCTTTGGCCGCTTCTTCGCCTCCAGCACCAAGCCAGATGCCCCGCCGGCGCCCCTGGAATTGCTCGACCAGGCTCGCAGCCGCTTCGCCTTGCCGGTCTGCGCCATCGGCGGTGTCACCCTGGACAACGCCCCGTATCTGCTCGATCACGGCGTCGATCTGCTCGCCGTCGTCCACAGCCTGTTTTCCGCCGCCAGCGCGGGCGAGGTGGAGCGCCGTGCGCGCGCCTTCGCCCAGCTGTTCGCGGCCTGATCCCATTCAAGGAGACCCCTATGTCCCGCTCCGCGCAACTCTTCGACCAGGCCCAGCGCCACATCCCCGGCGGCGTCAACTCGCCGGTCCGCGCCTTCAAGAGCGTCGGCGGCACGCCGCTGTTCTTCAAGCACGCCCAGGGCGCCTACATCGTCGACGAGGATGACAAGCGCTATGTCGACTACGTCGGTTCCTGGGGTCCGATGATTCTCGGCCACAGCCATCCGGACGTGCTCGACGCGGTGCGCCGCCAGCTGGAACACGGCCTCTCCTATGGCGCCCCGACCGCCCTGGAAACCACCATGGCCGACCTCATCTGCGAGCTCGTACCGTCCATGGAAATGGTGCGCATGGTCAGCTCCGGCACCGAAGCCACCATGAGCGCCATCCGCCTGGCGCGCGGTTACACCGGGCGCGACACCATCATCAAGTTCGAGGGCTGCTACCACGGCCACTCCGACAGCCTGCTGGTCAAGGCCGGCTCCGGCGCCCTGACCCTGGGCGTGCCCAGCTCGCCCGGCGTGCCGGCGGCCTTCGCCCAGCACACCCTGACCCTGGCCTACAACGACCTGGGCGAAGTGGAAGAAACCCTGGCCAAGGTCGGCGACCAGATCGCCTGCATCATCGTCGAGCCGGTGGCCGGCAACATGAATTGCGTGCCGCCGGCGCCGGGCTTCCTGGAAGGACTGCGTAGCCTCTGCGACCAGTACGGCGTGGTGCTGATCTTCGATGAGGTCATGACCGGCTTCCGCGTCGCCCTGGGCGGCGCCCAGGCGCACTACGGCATCCGCCCCGACCTCACCACCTTCGGCAAGATCGTCGGCGGCGGCATGCCGGTGGGCTGCTTTGGCGGCAAGCGCGAGATCATGGAAAAGATCGCCCCTCTCGGCCCGGTCTACCAGGCCGGCACCCTCTCGGGCAATCCGCTGGCCATGGCCGCCGGCCTCACCACCCTGCAGCTGATCCGCCGCCCCGGCTTCCACGCCGAGCTGACCGACTACACCACGCGCATGCTGCAAGGCCTGCAGGACCGCGCCGATGCCGCCGGCGTGCCCTTCGTCACCACTCAGGCGGGCGGCATGTTCGGTCTCTACTTCAGCGGCGCCGAAGACATCGTCACCTTCAGCGATGTCATGGCCAGCGACAGCGAGAGATTCAAGCGCTTCTTCCACCTGATGCTGGACGGTGGCGTCTACCTGGCACCCAGCGCCTTCGAGGCCGGCTTCACCTCCATCGCCCATGGCGACGAGGAATTGCGCATCACCCTGGACGCCGCCGAGCGCGCCTTCGCCACCTTCAAGGACTAGGTGTCATTCGTCTCGCTTGCGGAACCTCTCTGCCCTGCCGGCCTCACACCTAGTTGAGTGGCCGGCGTCACAGGTAAAAAAGTTCCGCCGTTGCGCGTAAAGGTTTTGAAAGCGTGCGTCGGCTTGACCCATAATGAGACGTCGGCGCGTTTCGCCGACCGGGTTCTCCGAACCTGCCTCGCTTGTGGAGGCGCTTCATGCACCGCGCTGGTCGTACCCTGTGCGCAGCCCTAATCCTGATGCCCCTGGTCGCCCTGGCCGGAGGCAATTCGCTGCTCGTCCCCAGCACCAGCCGTTGCAACCTGAATCTGGCCAACGAAGCCCTGGCGCAGGCGATCGCCCGTTGTCAGCAGATCGCCCACGACGGCGATTCCCAGGCGCAGTACGAACTCGGTGACTTCTACTACGAAGGCAAGCAGACGCCCAAGGATCTCAACCAAGCGCGTCAGTGGTTCGAGCAGGCCTCGCTCAAGGGCAATGCCGATGCGCAGAATCGCCTCGGCAACATGTTCTTTCGCGGCGAGGGCGTACCGCCCAACAACATCCAGGCCTACATCGTGCTGAAGATGGCCGCCATCAATGGCAACGACGAAGCCATGGACACCGCCGACCTGGTCAGCGCCCAGATGCGCCGGGACGAGCTGGAGATGGCCACCCAGGTGCTGGGCCAGATCTTCCGCGACTATCTGCAGGACATGCAGACCGCGGGCAACCTCAATCCCTTCCAGCCGCCGCAGAACTGACCGCGAGCCCGGTCAGGGCTTGTCGGGCATGGGCATGGGAAACGGCATGACATTGGTGCCGCCCTTGGCTTCGCTGATCTTGGGCTGGCCCAGGCGCTCCACCTCGTCGATGCGGATGATCGAGTGCATGGGCACGAAGCTGCGCACCACGCCTTCGAATTGCGCCTTGAGCTTTTCCTCGCTCGGATCCACCACCACCTGGGTGCGTTCGCCGAACACCAGCTCCTCGATCTCCAGGAAGCCCCAGAGATCGCTCTGGAAGATCTGCTTGGCGTAGATCTCGAAGACCTGACCCTGGTTGACGAAGATGACCTTGTAGATGGCCGGCTTGCTGGGGGATGAGCTCATGGTGGACGCGGGGTTCGCCGAGAAAAAAGGGGGCGGCGAGCATAGCATGTCGTCCCCGGCTGCAGTCAGGGCTCGCCCGGGGTTTCCAGCCAGGCCCGCTCGGCCACCAGGGCCGTCACCCAGTCGATGAAGACCCGCAACTTGGCGCTGACGTGACGGTTGGGCGCGAAGGCCAGATACAGCGGCATGGGGGTCACCCGCCAGTCCGCGAACAGCCTGACCAGTTCGCCACGGGCGACAGACTCCGCCGCCAGATAGTGCGGCAGGCAGACCACGCCGAGCCCGGCCTGCCCCGCCGCCAGGCAGGCATTGCCGTCGTCCACCTCCAGACGGTGCCGGCTCTGCAACTCCAGGCGCTCGTCCCCGCGCCGCAGGGCATAGGGAAAGCCCTTGCCCGTCCCCCAGAGGAACCGCACCACCCGGTGCGGCGCCTCGGCCAGTTCGGCGGGATGAAGCGGCACACCCTGGGCGGCGAGATAGGCCGGCGCGGCATAGCACCCCAGTTGCAGCGCCCCGAGCGGTCGGGCCACCAGATACTGCTCGCGGATGCGCCCGCCGCGGATCACGCAATCGACGTTGTCGCCGATCAGATCCACCTGACGATCGCTGACGCCCAGTTCGAGCTGGATGTCCGGATAACGCTGGAAGAAGTCCGGCAGGGCCGGGATCAGGATCAGCCGCGCCAGCGGACTGGGCACGTCCACCCGCAGGCGGCCACGGGGCACGCGGGTGGCCACCGAAAGTCCCGTCTCGGCATCGTCCACCGCCGCCAGCACGCCCAGGCAGCGGTCGTAGTAGGCGGCGCCGTCGGCGGTGACCTGCACCTGCCGGGTGGTGCGATTGAGCAGGCGCACCTGCAGGTGCGCTTCCAGCTGCTGCACCTGCTGGGTGACGCGGGTGCGGCTGCTGCCGAGGGTCTCGGCCGCGCGGGTGAAGCTGCCGGCTTCCACCACCCGCACGAAGGTCTGCATCGCGGCGAACAGATCCATGCCGATTCCTCACCAGGAGATTGTTTGGATTGTACAAACAATGCTGACCGCCGGGCCGGGTTTATCCCCTGGCAGGCGACGCCTAAGGTGGCCCCACCCATCCCACCGGAGCCCCACCATGACCCGCGACGTCGTCTTTCCCGCCCAGCGCCACGCCCTTTACGAACAGCACCGCTATTCGCCGGCCATCCGTTCCAACGGCTTTCTCTTCGTGTCCGGGCAGGTCGGCAGCCGCACCGATGGCTCGCCCGAGCCGGAGCTGGAAAACCAGGTCCGTCTGGCCTTCGCCAATCTCGACGCCGTCCTCGCAGCGGCCGGCGCTTCCTTTGCCGACGTGGTGGACGTCACCCTGTTCATGGTCGATGCCGAAGCCAGCTTCGAACGCATCTGGCCGGTGCTGCTGGAGCACTGGGGCACGGCGCCCTACCCCACGGTGACCGCGGTCGGCGCCACCTGGCTGGCCGGCTTTCGCTTCGAGATCAAGGTCATCGCCCGGTTGCCGGAGGGCGCTGCCCAGGCCTAGACCGACCGCCTTCCGGGCGGCTCTTCCCCGTCCGGAAGGCCATCATTATAATGCGCGGTCCACTCGCCACCGACTCCCTGCCGCGCATGTCCAAGAAGCTCTATATCGAAACCCATGGCTGCCAGATGAACGAATACGATTCGTCGCGCATGGTCGACCTGCTCGGCGAACGGGAGCCGCTGGAAGTCACCCAGAATCCGGCCGAGGCCGATGTCATCCTGCTCAACACCTGCTCGATCCGCGAGAAGGCGCAGGAAAAGGTGTTTTCCCAGCTCGGTCGCTGGCGCGAACTCAAGCTGGAGAATCCCGACCTGGTGATCGGCGTCGGCGGTTGCGTAGCCAGCCAGGAAGGCGCCGCCATCCGCGATCGCGCGCCCTATGTCGACGTGGTCTTCGGCCCCCAGACCCTGCATCGCCTGCCGGAGATGATCGACGCCGCGCGCACCACCCGGGCGCCCCAGGTGGACATCTCCTTCCCCGAGATCGAGAAGTTCGACCGGCTGCCCGAGCCGCGCATCGACGGCCCCAGCGCCTTCGTCTCCATCATGGAAGGCTGCAGCAAGTACTGCACCTTCTGCGTGGTCCCCTATACCCGCGGTGAAGAGGTCAGCCGGCCGCTGGACGACGTCCTCGCCGAGATCATCCATCTCGCCGAACACGGCGTGCGCGAGGTGACCCTGCTGGGCCAGAACGTCAACGGCTATCGCGGCGCCACCGGCGACGGCCGCATCGCCGACTTCGCCGAACTGCTCTATGTGGTGGCGGCGGTGGACGGCATCGACCGCATCCGCTACACCACCTCGCATCCGCTGGAATTCTCCGACGCCCTGATCCAGGCCCACGCCGAGATTCCGGAACTGGTGAAATTCGTCCACCTGCCGGTGCAGGCCGGTTCGGATCGCATCCTGGCGGCCATGAAGCGCAACCACACGGCACTGGAGTACAAGTCGCGCATCCGCAAGCTCAAGGCGGCGGTGCCCGACATCTGCATCAGCTCGGACTTCATCGTCGGCTTCCCCGGCGAGACCGAGAAGGACTTCGAGCAGACCATGAAACTGATCGAGGACGTCGGTTTCGACTTCTCCTTCTCTTTCATCTACAGCGCCCGCCCCGGCACCCCGGCGGCGGACCTGGTCGACGACACCCCCGACGAACTCAAGAAGCAGCGCCTGCAGATCCTGCAGACGCGCATCCACCAGCAGGGCTTCGAGATCAGCCGGCGCATGGCTGGCAGCGTCCAGACCATCCTGGTGAGCGACTTCTCCAAGCGCGATCCCGGCATGCTGCAGGGCCGCACCGAGAACAATCGCATCGTCAACTTCCGCTGCAGCGATGCCAGCCTGATCGGCCAGTTCGTCCAGGTGCACATCGACGAGGCCCTGCCGCACTCCCTGCGCGGCACCCTGCTGGCCCCCGTCGCCAGCGGTGCGCGCCCGCCCGTCGCCGTCGCGCTGGCCTGATGGATGGTCGCACGCGCCCTTTGCCAAGGGCGCGACGCAGGTTACTCTCAAGCTACGTCAAGTTTTCGTAAAGCCAATCCAAAGGGTTTCCCAGCACACCTTGAATACCCCCCAGACGCTCCAGCATTTCACCCTCGAACCCTTCGATGCCGACCGTTTCGCCAACCTGTGCGGCCAGCTCGATGAAAATCTGCGCCAGATCGAAGGCCGTCTCGGCATCGAGATCCGCAATCGCGGCAACCAGTTCGAACTGGTCGGCGATCCCGAGCGCACCCGCGCGGCCCAGAACCTCCTGCAGCGCCTCTACCGCGAGACCGCCAGCGGCACCGCGGTGGCCCCGGAACTGGTGCACCTCTATCTGCAGGAATCCGGTCTGGAAGCCCTGCAGCAAGAGCACCGCGGCGGCGGCGACACCAGCGTGGCCCTGCGCACCAAGAAGGGCATGATCCGCCCGCGCGGCGCCAACCAGCAGCGCTACGTCAAGTCGATCCTCGATCACGACATCAACTTCGGCATAGGCCCGGCCGGTACCGGCAAGACCTATCTGGCCGTGGCCTGCGCCGTGGACGCCCTGGAGCGCGAGCAGATCCGCCGCATCCTGTTGGTGCGCCCGGCGGTGGAAGCCGGCGAGAAGCTCGGCTTCCTGCCCGGCGACCTGGCGCAGAAGATCGACCCCTATCTGCGCCCGCTGTACGACGCCCTCTACGAGATGCTCGGCTTCGAGCAGGTGGCCAAGCTCATCGAGCGCCAGGTCATCGAGGTCGCGCCGCTGGCCTACATGCGTGGCCGCACCCTCAACAATAGCTTCATCATTCTCGACGAAAGTCAGAACACCACCCTCGAGCAGATGAAGATGTTCCTGACCCGGATCGGTTTCGGTTCCACCGCGGTGATCACCGGTGACGTCACCCAGGTCGACCTGCCGCGCGGCACCAAGTCGGGTCTCAAGCACGTCATCGAGGTCCTGCGCGACGTGCCCGGCATCGGCTTCACCCACTTCGAGTCCAAGGACGTGGTGCGCCACCCGCTGGTGCAGCGCATCGTCGAAGCCTACGATCGCTTCGAGGCGCTGCAGGACAAGCCGCGCGCTCATGGAGAGGATCGCCATGGCGATTGAGCTGGACGTCCAGGTCGCCAGCGAGGCGGCCGACCTCCCCGAGGAGCCGGACTTACGTCGCTGGTGTGAACTGGCCCTGCGCGCCCGCCAGGGCGATTCGGAACTCACCATCCGCCTGGTGGACGAAGACGAAGGCCGCGAGCTCAACCGCACGTGGCGGCACAAGGACTACGCCACCAACGTGCTGTCCTTTCCGGCCGACGTGCCGGACGAATTCCTCGATATCCCCCTGCTCGGCGATCTGGTGATCTGCGCCCCCGTGGTGGCGCGCGAAGCCGCCGAGCAAGGCAAGCCCGCCAAGGCGCACTGGGCGCATCTGGTCATCCATGGCTGCCTGCACCTGCTCGGCTACGATCATCTGGAGGATGACGAAGCCGAGGAGATGGAAGAACTGGAACGCCAATTGCTCGCTGAACTGGGCTACCCCGATCCCTACGGTGAATGACACACACATGAACGAAGATCGATCAGGCACTGGGCATCGTTCCTGGCTGGAACGCATCGTCCAGGCCTTTGCCCATGAACCCAAGAGTCGCCAGGAACTGCTGGAACTGCTGCGCGAGGCGCATGAGAACAAGGTGCTCGATAGCGAAGCCCTGTCCATCGTCGAGGGCGCCATCTCGGTGGCCGACCTGCAGGTACGCGACATCATGGTGCCGCGCTCGCAGATCATCAGCATCCGCGCCCACCAGACCCCGGCGGAATTCCTACCGGCGGTGATCGAGGCCGCCCACTCCCGCTATCCGGTGATCGGCGACGGCCCCGACGACGTCCTCGGCCTGCTGCTGGCCAAGGACCTGCTGCCGCTGCTGCTCGACCACGAGCGCACCTTCGACCTCAAGGCGGTGCTGCGCCCGGCCACCTTCGTGCCCGAGTCCAAGCGGCTCAACGTGCTGCTGCGGGAATTCCGTTCGACCCACAGCCACATGGCCATCGTGGTGGACGAATACGGCGGCGTCGCCGGCCTGGTCACCATCGAGGACGTGCTCGAGCAGATCGTCGGCGAGATCGAGGACGAGCACGACGTGGAGGAAGAGAGCTTCATCAAGTCGCTGCCCAATGGCGACTTCGTGGTCAAGGCGCTCACCCCCATCGAGACCCTCAACGAAACCCTGGAAACCCGTTTCGCCGATGCCGAGGCCGACACCGCCGGTGGCCTGGTGATGAATCGCCTGGGTCACCTGCCCAAGCGCAACGAGGAAACGGTGATCGACGACTTCCGCTTCCGCGTGCTCAACGCCGACGGCCGCCGCATCCACCTGCTGCGCGTGACCCCGGTCAATCGCTAGCCGCACCTGTTGCCCAATCGCGGCCATGGGCCGCTCCTACAAGAGCATCATCCCCTGTAGGAGCGGCCGCATCGGCGGACCGCCATGGCCGCGATAGCTTCTCCCCTCTCCCGACTGCGACCTGCCTCGCTCTCCCCCGCACACGCCTTTGGCACTCCCCCGCGGCGGCGAGTAAGCTTGCGCAGCCTCGATCGGACCAAGGATTTTCGATGCGCTGGATCTCTCAACCCGGCTGGAAGGGCAACCTTCTGGCGCTCTTCGCTGGTGCCCTCACGCCCCTGGCGCTGGCCCCCTTCAACATCTGGCCGCTGGCGCTGCTGTCCGCCGCCCACTTCTACCTGGGCCTCAAGGGTCTCGGTGTCTGGCGCGCCCTGCTGCGTGGCTGGTGCTACGGCTTCGGCGCCTTTCTCGCCGGCACCAGCTGGATCTACGTCAGCATCCACACCTATGGCGCCGCGCCGGTACCCCTGGCGCTGTTTCTCACCGTGGGCTTCTGCGCCGGTATCGCGCTGTTCTTCGCCCTGCCGGCCGCGCTCTGGGCGCTGTGCCTGAGACGCAACCAGGCGCCCCTGGGCGACGCCCTCACCTTTGCCGGCCTCTGGTTCGCCCTGGAACTGTTCCGCAGCTGGGCGCTGACCGGCTTTCCCTGGCTGCTGCTCGGCTACAGCCAGCTCAACGGCCCCCTGCAGGGCCTGGCGCCGCTGGGTGGCGTCTGGCTGATCTCCGCCGCGCTGGCCTTTACCGCGGCGCTGCTGGTCAACGCCCCGCGCCTGATCATGCGGCCGCTCGCCCTGGTCGCGGGCCTGGTGCTGGTGGCCCTGCCCTGGGTGGCCGGCGACGTCTTCAAGGGCCAGGTCTGGACGCAACCCGCCGGCGCGCCGCTCAAGGTCGCCGGGGTCCAGGGCAACATCGCCCAGGAACTCAAGTGGAATCCCGACCACGCCCGCGCCACCCTGGCGCTCTATCGCGACCGCACCGCCGAGCAGACCGATGCCGACCTCGTGGTCTGGCCGGAAAACGCCATTCCCGTGCTGCGCGAATACGTCAGTGACTTCCTCGCCGCCGAAGGCGCCCAGGTGGCGGCCCATGGCGGCGCCCTGGTGACCGGCCTGCCGGCGCGGGAACGCGACGCCGACGGCGATTCGCGCTATTTCAACAGCATCACCGCGGTCGGCAACGGCTCGGGCACCTACTACAAGCAGAAGCTGGTGCCCTTTGGCGAATACGTGCCGCTGCAGGACTACTTGCGCGGCCTGATCGGCTTCTTCGACCTGCCCATGTCCGACTTCGTCCGTGGTCCCGAGCAGCAGGAACCGCTGCTGGTGAAGGGCTATCGCGTGGCGCCCTACATCTGCTACGAGGTGGTCTATCCGGAATTCGTCGCCAGCATGGCGGCCCAGAGTCAGCTGCTGCTCACCATCAGCAACGACACCTGGTTCGGCAAGTCCATCGGACCGCAACAGCACCTGCAGATGGCGCAGATGCGCGCCCTGGAAAGCGGGCGCTGGCTGGTACGGGTCACCAACGACGGCATTACCGCCCTGGTCGATCCCTTCGGTCGCATCAGCCGGCAGATCCCGGCCTTCGAGGTCGGCGTGCTGCAGGGCACCGTGGTGCCCATGGACGGCCTGACGCCCTATCTGCACTACCGCCTCTGGCCGCTGGGGATCTTTTCCGCCCTGGTGCTGCTCTGGGGTCTGCTAATGCGTCGGCAGGATCGCCCGGAAGAGACGCCGCTGGTGGTCACCCAGAGCTAGGCGCGCGTCAGCGATAGGCGAGCGGATAGAGAAGTAGTCCGGCAGCCTCGTTGAGCAACTGGGCGGTCTGCTCGACCGCCTTGGCTTCTGGCAGCCAGCCACCGAAGGGCCGGGCATTGGCGACACCGATGAAGCCCATGGGCGCGGCCACCACGGCGAAGCCCTGCCGTTCGAAACACCAGCGCGAACGGGCCATGTGATAGGCCTGGGTCACCAGCACCACCCGCTTGACCCCGGCCTCGCGCAGCAGCGGCGCACTCAGGGTGGCGTTTTCCCAGGTGGTGCGACTGCCCCCTTCCTGCCAGCGCACCGGCACCCCCAGGTCGCGTTCCATCACCTCGGTCATCAGCGCCGCCTCGCTCAGTGGACGGTCATGGGGCGAGCCCCCGGTGATCAGCACCGGCAGGCCGCTGGCCTTGGCCAGCCGCGCCGCATAGCGCAGCCGCTCCACCGCCAGGTGGCTGGCGGCATCGCCCGCCCAGCCCGGATCGTCCACTTCGCGACCGGCGCCCAGCACCACGATGGCATCGGCCTGCTGCGCAAGCGTCGCCCAGCGCGCCTCGGGCAGGGCGGCATCGCGCTCCAGCAGGCGCCCGCCGTTCTCCACCACGACCGGCAGGGTACTGGCCCAGAGCCCCAGCAGACCGCCCAGGAAGCAGACCAGCCCCAGGCGCGGATAGCGACGACGCAACCACCAGCCCAGCAACAGGAGCAGCAGCAGGCCGCCCGGTGGCAGCAGCAGCTGCTTGAAGAAATAGCGCAGACCCATGGTCCCTCCGGTCGGGGGCGACCTCCGGGTCGCGGCGGCGCCTAGTGTAGGGGAGCACCGACCGGGGCAGAAGGACTCTCGACCAGCAGTCGTCGGCCCTGACACCGCGGGCAGAAGGCACCCGCCGGTTGGACCCGGCCACAGCCCAGGCAGCAGGCCATGGCGGCGTCGGCCGCCTGATGGCGCGCCAGCCAGCGCTTGACCAGGGCGTATTCGGCCGGACTCAGGCCCTGCACCTCGACTTCCTCATCGGCTTTGCCATAGAGGCGCTCCTGGGTAGCCGCCTCATCCAGCGCCAGCGCCAGGCGCCGTTGCAGGCGCACGTCGACGGGCAGCTTTTCGGACTCGCGTCGAAACTTTCCCATGATGGCGATCATCCTCCCGAATAATTGAACGGACGTTTGAACAGCCTAGTACGGCCCTTCCAACCCTGCCTCCCCCGGAGTGCGAAACAAGCGGCGGACCGGGACATTTCCCCGCGCTCGGGGGGTCATGTATGCTTGGCGGCTCGATCAAACGCCTCTGCAGCCCTCGACACGCCCATGCACGAACACTATCAGCCCCGCGAAATAGAAGCCGCCGCCCAGTCCTTCTGGGACCAGAATCTGTCCTTCAAGGCCACCATGCGCCCGGGCCAGGAGAAGTTCTACTGCCTGTCGATGTTCCCCTACCCCAGCGGCAAGCTGCACATGGGGCACGTGCGCAACTACACCATCGGCGACGTCATCGCCCGCTACCAGCGGATGCTGGGCAAGAACGTCCTGCAGCCCATGGGCTGGGACGCCTTCGGCATGCCCGCGGAAAACGCCGCCATGAAGAACGGCGTGGCCCCCGCCAAGTGGACCTACGAGAACATCGCCTACATGAAGTCCCAGCTGCAGAGCCTGGGTCTGGCGATCGACTGGTCCCGCGAGGTCACCACCTGCAAGCCCGACTACTATCGCTGGGAGCAGTGGCTGTTCACCCAGTTGTTCGAGAAGGGCATCATCTACCGCAAGAACGGCACGGTGAACTGGGACCCGGTGGACCAGACCGTCCTGGCCAACGAGCAGGTCATCGACGGCCGCGGCTGGCGCAGCGGTGCGCTGATCGAGAAGCGCGAGATCCCCATGTACTACTTCCGCATCACCGACTATGCGGAAGAGCTGCTGACCTCCCTCGACGGCCTGCCCGGCTGGCCAGAGCAGGTCAAGACCATGCAGCGCAACTGGATCGGCAAGTCCCGCGGCATGGAGGTGCAATTCCCCTATGACCAGGACAGCATCGGCGCCGAAGGTACCCTGAAGGTCTTCACCACCCGCCCCGACACCCTGCTCGGCGCCACCTATGTCGCCGTGGCCGCGGAACACCCGCTGGCCACCCAGGCCGCCCAGGGCAATGCCGAGCTGCAGGCCTTCATCGACGAGTGCAAGCGCGGCGGCGTCGCCGAAGCCGACATCGCCACCCAGGAGAAGAAGGGCCTGGACACCGGCCTGTTCGTCCGTCATCCGCTGACCGACGCCCGCCTGCCGGTATGGGTCGCCAACTATGTGCTGATGCACTACGGCGACGGCGCGGTCATGGCCGTGCCCGGTCACGACGAGCGTGACTTCGAATTCGCCAATAAGTACCAGTTGCCCATCGTCCAGGTGGTGGATACCGCCGAGGCCACCCAGGTGCTGGCCAATCCGGACGACTACAGCCCCGAGGAATACGAGCGCTACCAGTTCGACCCGGTGCAGTGGAAGGACTGGTACGGCAGCAAGGAAGGCTTCCTGATCAATTCCGGTGCCTACGACAACCTCGCCTACGACGCCGCCTTCGACGCCATCGGCGCCGATCTGCAGGCCAAGGGCCTGGGCCAGCCGCGCACCCAGTTCCGCCTGCGCGACTGGGGCATCAGCCGCCAGCGCTATTGGGGCTGCCCGATCCCCATCATCCACGGTGAAGACGGCGTCGACATCCCCGTGCCGGCCGATCTGCTGCCGGTGGTGCTGCCCGAGGACGTGGTGCCGGACGGCGCCGGCTCGCCGCTGGCGCGCATGCCGGAATTCTACGAGACCGTCGATCCGCGCAACGGCCAGCCGGCCCGTCGCGAAACCGACACCATGGACACCTTCGTCGAGAGCTCCTGGTACTTCGCCCGCTATGCCTCGCCGAATTTCACCGGCGGCATGCTGGACAAGGAAGAAGCCAACTACTGGTTGCCCGTCGACCAGTACATCGGCGGCATCGAGCACGCCATCCTGCACCTGCTCTACTCGCGCTTCTTCCACAAGCTGATGCGCGACCAGGGCCTGATCGATTCCGACGAGCCCTTCGAGAATCTGCTGACCCAGGGCATGGTGGTGGCCGAGACCTACTACCGCACCAATCCCAACGGCAGCAAGGACTGGTTCAACCCGGCCGATGTCGAGGTGGAACGCGACGCCAAGGCCAAGGTGATCGGGGCGCGCCTGAAGAGCGACGGCCAGCCGGTGGAAATCGGTGGCGTCGAGAAGATGTCCAAGTCGAAGAACAACGGCGTCGATCCCCAGGCGATGATCGACCAGTACGGCGCCGACACCTGCCGCCTGTTCATGATGTTCGCCTCGCCGCCGGACATGAGCCTGGAGTGGTCCGATTCCGGCGTCGAGGGTGCGAGCCGCTTCCTGCGCCGCGTCTGGCGTCTGGCCCAGGCCCACGTGAGCCAGGGCCTGCCGACTGCCGGCGCCCTCGGCGAGCTGTCGCCCGCCCAGAAGGACGTCCGCCGTGCCATCCACCTGGCCATCCGCCAGGCCAGCCAGGATATCGGTCAGCATCACAAGTTCAACACCGCCATCGCCGCGGTCATGACCCTGATGAACGTGCTGGAAAAGGCCGCCCAGGACAGCGACACCGATCGCCGTCTGCTGCAGGAAGGCCTGGAGGCCGTCACCCTGCTGCTGGCGCCCATCACCCCGCACATCGCCCACGGTCTCTGGCAGCAACTGGGCCACAGCGACGCGGTCATCGACGCCCGCTGGCCGCAGGTGGACGAGAGCGCCCTGGTGCAGGACAGCCTGCAGATCGTCATCCAGGTGAACGGCAAGCTGCGCGGCCAGATCGAAGTACCGGCCGATGCCAGCCGCGAGGCCATCGAGGCCGCCGCCCGCGCCAACGAGAACGTGGCACGCTTCACCGAGGGTCTGACCATCCGCAAGGTCGTCGTGGTCCCGGGTAAACTGGTCAACATCGTCGCCAACTAAGACACGCGAACGGAGCAGACAACAGATGAAGAAACGGATTCTCCCCGGCCTTGCGGTAGTCGGCCTGGCGACCCTGCTGACCGCCTGCGGCTTCCAGCTGCGTGGCACCGGCGAAACCCGCCTGAGCCTCACCGAGCTGAACCTGACGGCGCGCGACGCCTATGGTCAGACCGTCAAGGACGTCCGCGACATGCTGGACGACGCCCATGTGCGGGTCACCTCGGGCGCGCCCTACACCCTGGATCTGGGCGGCGAAGCCCAGAGCGAGCGCACCGCCAGCTACACCAGTGGCGCCCGCAGTGCCGAGGTCGAGCTGACCACCCGTCAGCCCTACAGCATCATTGGCAAGAACCAGGCGGTGCTGGTCAGCGACTACCTGGAAACCCAGCGCTACTACGTGACCGACCAGAACAACATCGTCGGTTCCGAACAGCAGAAGGACCAGTTGCGTCGCGAAATGCGTCGCGAGCTGGTGCAACAGCTGGCCGCCCGCCTGCAGGCCGTGACGCCGGAGCGCCTGGAGAAGCTGCAGCGCGACGCCGATGCCCGTGCCGCCGCCAAGGCCGAAGCCGACCGCCGCGCCCGCGAGTCCGCCCCGCCGCAGCAGTCGCCGATCGACATCCCCACCCCCGCGCGCTAAGCGCCGCATCCGGAGCCGCAAGGCTCCGGTTTGCCCTTCCGGTTCAGCATGAAACTCAACGCCAACCAGCTCGGCAAGCAGCTCCAGGGCTCGCTGGCCGCCGTCTATGCCGTCAGCGGCGACGAGCCCCTGCTCTGTCAGGAAGCCAGCGACGCCATTCGCGGCGCGGCCCGCGCCCAGGGCTTCGACGAGCGCGAGGTCTTCGACGTCGATGCCGGTTTCGACTGGGGTCGTCTCTATGAGGCCGGCGCCAGCCTCTCGCTGTTCGCCCAGAAGCGCATCCTCGAATTGCGCCTGCCCACCGGCAAGCCGGGCGACAAGGGCTCGGCCGCCCTGCTCGACTACCTGGCCCGCCCCGCCGAAGACACCCTGCTGCTGATCAGCCTGCCGCGCCTGGATGCCGCCGCCCAGAAGACCAAGTGGGCCAAGGCCCTGCTGGAGCACCCGCAGGCGCAATTCGTGCAGATCTGGCCGGTGGAACTGGCGCAGCTGCCGCAGTGGATCAACCAGCGCCTGTCGCGCCTGGGGCTGGCGGCCACCCCCGAGGCGGTCGAACTGATCGCCGAACGGGTGGAAGGCAATCTGCTGGCCGCGGCCCAGGAGATCGAAAAGCTCCGCCTGCTCATCGAAGGCTCCCAGGTGGATGCCGAGACCGTGCGCGCCTCGGTGGCCGACAGTGCCCGCTACGACGTCTTCGGCCTGCTGGACGCCGCCCTGGCCGGCGATGCGGAACATGCCCTGCGCATCCTCGAAGGCCTGCGCGGCGAAGGCGTGGAAGCCGCCGTGGTGCTCTGGGCCCTGGCCCGGGAACTGCGCCTGCTGGCCAACCTCGCCCATCTGCAGGAAAGCGGCACGCCGCTGGAGCGCGCCTTCACCCAGGTCAAACCGCCGGTGTGGGACAAGCGGCGTCCGCTGGTCAGTCGGGCCCTGCAGCGCCAGGGTGCACGCCGCCTGGAAGCCCTGCTGCGCGAAGCCCAGGTCGCCGACGAACAGATCAAGGGCCAGGCACCCGGCGAGGTCTGGCTGACCCTGGCCAGCCTGGCGCTGACGCTCGCCGGCAAGCGGCTGGCCCTGCCCAGGTCCTGACGCTGGCCGCGCCTTGCAATCCACGGCCCTTGCAATAGACTGGCGCGCCCCCATCAAGGGGGAGTCCCCAACCCCCGGAGCACGCACCATGGCCAAGAAATACAGCCGCGGCCCCAACAAGGCCAAGGTCCTCGTCAGCGATCCCCGATATCGCGCCCGCCAGGAAAAGCCTGCCAAGGGCAAAGGCAGCTACCGCCGCGAAGCCTTCTCGTTGCAAGACGAGAAGGCTTCGGTCTTTCTGGCCGCCTGAAAGCCGCGTCCAGACGCCAGCACCCGGGCCGTGCTAAGGTGAGTCTTCCTGCCTAGACGTCCGGTGGAGACAGATGCAATTCGGGAAAACCCGCGGATTCAAGACCGGCGGCCTCCTCGCCGGAACCCTGGTCACCCTGCTGACCGCCGCCCTGGCCGCCTGCGCCCAGACTCAGACGACGCCCTCCGCGGCGCCCTCTTCACCCTCCTCGTCCAAACCCGCGCCCGCGGCCAATGCCCCCGCCTCGGCGGCCGAGGCCATGCCGCAGCCGGATGAAAGCTTCGAGCAATGGCGCAGTCGCTTTCGCACCCTGGCCCTGGGCCGGGGCATCTCGGCCGCCACCTTCGACCAGGCCTTCGCCGGCGTGCAACCCGATCCGGCAGTGATCGCCGCCGACCGCAGCCAGCCGGAATTCACCAAGCCGGTCTGGGAATACCTGGAATCCGCCGTGTCGCCGCTGCGGGTGCGCAACGGCAAGAGCCTGCTGATCCAGCAGGCCGGGCTGCTGGCCTCGCTGGAGGCCCGCTATGGCATCGAGCCGGCGCGCCTGGTGGCCTTCTGGGGCATGGAGAGCAACTACGGCAACAACATGGGCAACAAGGGCGTCATCCGCTCCCTGGCCACCCTCGCCTACGAAGGTCGCCGCCCGGACTTCGCCCAGGACCAGCTCATCGCCGCCCTCGGCATCCTGCAGCACGGCGACGTCACCGCCGACCGCATGATCGGCTCCTGGGCCGGCGCCATGGGCCAGACCCAGTTCATCCCCACCACCTACGACCAGTACGCGGTGGACTTCGACGGCGACGGTCGCCGCGACATCTGGGGCTCCACCGCCGATGCCCTGGCCTCCACCGCCAACTACCTCAAGGCCTCCGGCTGGCAGTACGGCAAGCCCTGGGGCTACGAGGTGCGGGTACCGGCTAATTTCGACTACAGCCTGGCCGACATGGGCGTGCGCAAGAGCCTGGCCGAGTGGAACGCCCTGGGCATCCAGGGCCTCGGCCTGCCGCAACCGGCCGCCCAGCCGAGCGACAGCGCCTCGCTGCTGCTGCCCGCCGGCCATCGCGGTCCGGCCTTCCTGGTGTTCAACAACTTCCGCACCATCCTCAAGTACAACAACTCCAGCTCCTATGCCCTGGGCGTGGCGTTGCTCTCGGAGCGCTATCGCGACGCCGGCCAGATCGCCGGCAGCTGGCCCACCGACGACCTGCCGCTGAGCCGCAGCGAGCGTGTGGAGCTGCAACAGCGCCTGGCCGCCCTGGGGCTCGACCCGGGCAGCGCCGACGGCATCATCGGCGCCAACACCCGCAAGGCCATCCGCGCCTATCAGCAGTCCCAGGGCTGGCCCGCCGACGGCTATCCCAACCATCAGCTGCTGGACAAGCTGCGCGGCTAGGGCCTGACGACGCCCCTTATCCACACGTGGAAAGGGGCGTCCGCCGTCAGCCCTGGCGCGCCACCTCCCCCACCAGCGCCTCCAGCAGAGCTGTCGCCGCCGGCGCCAGCTCCGCGAAGTCCCGGCAACCCACCACCAGGTCACGACGCGCCCAGGCGTCCTTCAGCGGATGACGGGCCAGCGCCAGGCCCGGTCCTGCGCGGAGCAGACTCGCGGCCGGCAGGATGGCCACACCCAGGCCACGGGCGACCAGGGCACAGGCCTGGATCGCACTCGGCACCCGGATACGGATCGCCAGCTCCCGCCCCCATTGCGCGGCCTGGGCTTCCACATGCAGTTGCAAAGCATTGCCGCGGGACAGACCGACAAAGGGCTGCTCGAGCAGATGGGCGAAGTCGACCGCCTCGCCGTCCTCGAGCCTCAGGCGACCCGGCGCCGTGACCAGCACCAGGGGATCCGTCCGGAATGGCCGGACCTGTAGCCCTTCCAGCCCCGGCGCCGCGACGAAGATCCCCAGGTCGGCACGCCCCTCACGCAGCGCCAGCACGATACGCGGGCTGGGCAGCTCCTCGACGTCCACGTCCACCCGGGGCTGCGCCTGGAGGAAATCGGCCAGGGGCGCATCGAGGTGCTCCATCACCGCGGCGCCATTGGCCAGCAGCCGTACCCGCGTGCGGCTGTCCGCCTCGGCGCCAGCGAGGTCCTGGTCCATGTCCTCCAGTCGCTGCAGGATCGCCCGGGCATGGCGCTCCAGGGTCAGACCGGCCGGGGTGGGGCGTACCCCACGCGCATGGCGGATCAGCAGCGGCGTACCCAGGCTGTCTTCCAGGGCCTTGATGCGGGCACTGGCGGAAGGCAGCGCCAGGTGGCTCCGTTCGGCGCCCAGGGTGATGCTGCGCGCCGCCACGACATGGAGAAACAGACGCAGGTCGAGCAGGTCGTAGCGCATCGCCGCAGAGCCTCTGTGCCGACCGTAGGCAGCCTTCGCCAATCCCGGCTTCTCACCTGCGGTCCTGGACGCCATGGTAACCCCTCCACCCGCGGAGACGACCATGACCCTGCTGCTCTGTATCCTGATCTTCGTGCTCGCGGGGCTGACCAAGGGCGTGCTGGGCCTGGGCCTGCCCACCGTCGCCATGAGCCTGCTGGCGCTGCTGATGACGCCGGCCGAAGCCGCCGCCCTGCTGCTGATTCCCTCGCTGCTCACCAACGTCTGGCAATTCTGCGCCGGCCCCTCGCCCTGGCCGACGTTCACGCGCCTGTTGCCGCTGCAACTGGCCCTGGTGCCCGGCACCCTGCTCAGCATCCCGTTGCTGACCGGAGGCGATGGCGCCGGACTCGCCGCTGCGCTGGGCGCGGTGCTGGTCGCCTATGGCCTGGTCGGCTGGACGGGCTGGCGCCTGCCCGCGCCTGGTCGTCATGAGGGCAAGGTCGCTCCGCTGGTGGGTTTCGTCACGGGTCTGATCACCGGCATGACCGGGGTCTTCGTGCTGCCTGCGGTGCCCTATCTGCAGAGTCTGGCGCTGGACAGGGAACAGCTGATCGAGGCCCTGGGCCTGACCTTCACCGTCGCCACCCTGGCCCTGCTGATGGGCCTCTGGTGGCAGGACGCCCTGGCGGTCGAGCGCCTGGGGGCTTCCAGTCTGCTGCTACCGGCCCTCCTGGGCATGGCGCTGGGCCAGCGCCTGCGCCAGCGTCTCGATGAACGCCTGTTCCGCCGCCTGTTCTTTGGAGGATTGCTGCTGTTGGGCGCCTACGCCGTCCTGCATTATCTGCTGCGCCTGGGCTATCTTGGCTGAACCCGTCACAGCGCTGTCAGGTTCAGCCGGTGTAGGCTGCACCTTCGACGGGCAGCACGGTCTATGGGCGTAATCTAATGGTCGCCGCGCCGCGCTGCCCATTCAGAACCGGCCTTGTGCCTGACCGCTGCCTCTTTCCGACGTATACAGGACGCTTTCATGACGCTCGCTCCCAATGCAGGACGCCTTCCCGACGAGAACACCCTGACCCACCTGCCGCGCCTGGTGGCACGCTACTACAGCGATCGCCCCGACCCCAGCGATCCGGGTCAGCAGGTCGCCTTTGGCACCTCCGGGCACCGCGGCTCCTCGCTCAAGGGCAGCTTCAACGAGTGGCACATCCTCGCCATCACCCAGGCCATCTGCGAATACCGCAAGGCCCAGGGCGTCGACGGCCCGCTGTTCATGGGCATGGACACCCACGCGCTGTCCGAACCGGCCTTCATCTCCGCCCTGGAAGTGCTCGCCGCCAACGGCGTGGAGGTCCGTATCGACGCCGGCTGCGCCGAGACCCACGGCGAACCGGGCTATACCCCTACCCCGGCACTGTCCAACGCCATCCTCGAATACAACGCCGGCCGCAGCTCGGGCCTGGCCGACGGCATCGTCATCACCCCGTCGCACAATCCGCCGGCCGATGGCGGCTTCAAGTACAACCCCACCAATGGCGGCCCGGCCGACACCAACGTCACCAAAAGTATTCAGGATCGCGCCAATGCCCTGCTGGTGGCCGGCCTGGAAGGCGTCAAGCGGATGGATTACCGCCAGGCGCTCAAGGCCGCCACCACCCACAAATTCGATTTCCTCGACAGCTATGTCGGCGGCCTGGGCCAGGTCATCGACCTGGACGCCATCCGCGGGTCCGGCCTGACCTTTGGCGTCGATCCCCTGGGCGGTGCCGGGGTACATTACTGGCCGCGCATCGCCGAGCGCTATGGCCTGCCGCTGGAAGTGCTGTCGACCCGCGTCGACCAGACCTTCCGCTTCATGCGCCTGGACTGGGACGGCAAGATCCGCATGGACTGCAGCTCGCCCCACGCCATGGCCGGCCTGATCGAGAACAAGGACAGATTCGACGTGTCCTTCGCCTGCGACACCGACCATGACCGCCACGGCATCGTCGCCCGCTCGGTGGGCCTGCTCAATCCCAACCACTACCTGGCGGTGGCCATCGAATACCTCTTCACCCACCGCCCGCAGTGGAGCCAGCAGGCCGGTATCGGCAAGACCCTGGTGTCCTCCTCGATGATCGACCGCGTGGCCCAGGGTATCGGCCGCCAGGTGGTGGAAGTGCCGGTAGGCTTCAAGTGGTTCGTCGACGGCCTGCTGGATGGCAGCCTGGGCTTTGGTGGCGAGGAATCCGCCGGGGCTTCCTTCCTGCGCAAGGCCGGTGGCGCCTGGTCAACCGACAAGGACGGCATCATCCTCGGCCTGCTGGCCGCGGAAATCACCGCCGTGACCGGCAAGGATCCGGGCGAGCGCTACCAGGCCCTGACCGAGCGCTTCGGCGCTCCGGTCTACCAGCGCATCGACGCCGCCGCCGACCGCGAGCAGAAGGCCCGGCTGAGCAAGCTCTCCGCCGCCCAGGTCACCGCCAAGGAGCTGGCCGGCCAGCCGATCACCGCCATCCTCACCGAGGCCCCCGGCAACGGCGCCGCCATCGGTGGCCTCAAGGTGGTCACCGAGAACGGTTGGTTCGCCGCTCGCCCCTCCGGTACCGAGGACGTCTACAAGATCTACGCCGAGAGCTTCGAGGGCGAAGCCCACCTGGGGCGTATCCAGGAAGAAGCCAAGGCGCTGGTGAACGGCGTGCTGCGCGGGTAACGGCGCTCCCCTCACCCCAACCCTCTCCCGAAGGGAGAGGGGGCTAGACGCGGATCGGAGTGGGGCTAGAGATTCCGCCTCCAACATGAAAAAGGGCAGCCACTGGGCTGCCCTTTTTCATGACGACGCCAGGATCAGTTGATCTTGGTGCCGTGCGCCTGCTGGTCGGCGTGGTAGGACGAACGTACCAGGGGACCGGAGGCGACGTTCTTGAAGCCCATCTTGGCGCCTTCCTCGGCGTACCAGGCGAAGGTATCCGGGTGGACGAAGCGCTGCACCGGCAGGTGGTTGCGCGAGGGCTGCAGGTACTGGCCGAGGGTCAGCATGTCGATCTCGTGCTCGCGCATGCGCTGCATGACCTCGATGACTTCCTCGTCGGTCTCGCCCAGGCCCAGCATCAGACCGGACTTGGTCGGCACATGGGGCACGCGCTTCTTGAAGTTCTGCAGCAGGTCCAGCGACCACTCGAAGTCCGAACCCGGGCGCGCGGCCTTGTACAGGCGCGGGACGGTCTCCAGGTTGTGGTTAAAGACATCCGGCGGCTCCTGCTCGGTGATGGCCAGGGCGACATCCATGCGACCGCGATAGTCCGGCACCAGGGTCTCCAGCTGGATGCCGGGGGTCAGCTTGCGGATCTCGCGCAGGCAGTCGACGAAGTGCTGGGCACCGCCGTCACGCAGGTCGTCGCGGTCCACCGAGGTGATCACCACGTACTTCAGACCCAGGTCGGCGATGGCCACCGCCAGGTTCTTCGGCTCGTCCACGTCCAGCGGCTTCGGCCGACCGTGGCCGACGTCGCAGAAGGGGCAGCGACGGGTGCAGATGTCACCCATGATCATGAAGGTGGCGGTGCCACCGGAGAAGCACTCGCCCAGGTTGGGGCAGGACGCCTCTTCGCAGACACTGTGCAGCTTATGCTTGCGCAGCAGCTGCTTGATGCGCTCGACCTCGGGGGTGACCGGGATGCGCACGCGGATCCAGTCCGGCTTGCGCGGCAGCTCTTCGGTGGGAATGATCTTTACCGGGATGCGCGCGACCTTTTCGGCGCCGCGCAACTTGACGCCGGCTTCCACCTTGTTGGGGCGGGCGGGCGGGGTAAGGGTCTGGACGCTGTCTTGTACTGTAGTGGTCATGTCAATCCGATTCCAGGGTGATCGGTTCGGGGTAGCCCAGGCGCAGACTCAGGTGACGCACCAGAGACTCGCGGACCTCGTCGAAAGCTAGTGGCCCGGTCACCAGATCGCGGAGCTGGGTCATGGCCAGGCCGGCATAACCGCAGGGGTTGATCCGGCGGAAGGGTGCCAGATCCATGTCAACGTTGAGCGCCAGGCCGTGGAAGGACCGGCCATTGCGGATGCGCAGCCCGAGGGAGGCGATCTTGGCGCCGTCCACGTAGACACCCGGCGCATCGGCTCGGGCCGCGGCCTGCACGCCCCAGTCGGCGAGCAGCGCGATCAGGCTGTCTTCCATGGCGCTGACCAATTCTCGCACGCCCAGGCCCTTGCGGCGAACATCCAGCAGCACATAGGCGATGAGCTGACCGGGACCATGGTACGTGACCTGGCCGCCGCGATCGACCTGCACCACCGGAATGTCGCCCACGGCGAGCAGGTGCTCGGGCTTGCCGGCCTGGCCCTGGGTGAAGACCGCGGGGTGCTGCAGCAGCCAGAGTTCGTCGGGGGTGGCCGGGCCGCGCTCATCGGTGAAGCGGCGCATGGCCTCCAGGGTCGCCTCGTAGGGCCTCAGGCCCCAGCGGCGCACGCCCAGGCTGGCCGGGGCGGGAGTGGTCATCAGATCACCATGTGCACGCGGCCGGTGGCGCGCAGGTCCTGGTGGATGGCCTGCAGCTGGTCCACGCCGGTGGCGGTGATGAGCACCTGCACGGAGAGGAAGCGGCCGTTGCGACTGTCGCGGGTCACCAGGGTGCCGCGATCCAGATCCGGGGCGTGGCGCTGGACGGTGTCGAGCACCAGCTCGGCGAAATCGGCACCGGCATCGCCGATCACCTTGATCGGATAGCGCGGGCAGGGAAATTCGATCTTGGGGGGTTTAACGTCTTCGTTCATGCGGACTTCCAGGCCGAGCTCTGTCGGCAGGGGGTGAAAGGCCCGCAGATGCGGGCCTTTCCAGGGTGACGGATCAGTTGAACAATCCGTAGAAGAACAGGCGAATGCTATCCCACAGGCGACGGAAGAGGCCACCCTCCTCGACCGGCTGCAGCGCGACCAGGTCGGCGGTGTGCACCACCTTGTCATCCAGCTTCACCTCGACCTTGCCGATCACCTGGCCCTGGGCGATGGGCGCGATCAGCTGCGGGTTGAGCACCATCTCGGCGTGCAGCTTCTTGGCCTGACCGCGCGGCAGGGTCATGGTCAGGTCGTTGGCCAGACCGGCCTGGACTTCGCGGGCGTCACCCTTCCATACCGGCGCCTTGGCCAGCTCGGTGCCCTTCTTGTAGAAGGACTGGGTCTCGAAGAAGCGGAAACCGTAGGTCAGCAGCTTCTGGGTCTCGGCGGCGCGGGCCTGTTCGCTGTTGGTGCCGAACACCACGGCGACCAGACGCATGCCGTCGCGCACGGCCGAGGCCACCAGGCAGTAGCCGGCTTCGTCGGTGTGGCCGGTCTTCAGGCCGTCGACGGTCTTGTCGCGCCACAGCAAGAGGTTGCGGTTGGGCTGCTTGATGTTGTTCCAGAAGAATTCCTTCTGGGAGTAGATGGCGTAGTGCTGGGCATCGGCGTTGATGATGGCGCGCGCCAGGATCGCCATGTCGTGGGCCGAGGAATAGTGATTCGGATCCGGCAGGCCGGTGGCGTCCATGAAGTGGGTGTTCTGCATGCCCAGCTTCTGCGCGGTGGTGTTCATCATGTCGGCGAAGGCGTCTTCGCTGCCGGCGATGTGCTCGGCCAAGGCGACGCTGGCGTCGTTGCCGGACTGGATGATGATGCCGTGCAGCAGGTCACCGACTGACACCTGGGTGCCGACCTTGATGAACATCCGCGAACCGCCGGTACGCCAGGCGTGCTCGCTGACGGTGACCATGTCCGATTCCTTGATGCGACCCCGGTTGATTTCCAGGGTGGCGATGTAGGCGGTCATCAGCTTGGTCAGGCTGGCCGGTGGCAGGCGCTGGTCGGAGTTGGATTCGGTGAGCACGGCGCCGCTGTTGGCATCCATGAGAATCCAGGCCTTGGCGGCCAGCTGGGGCGCCGCCGGAACCATTGTCTCGGCCGCCCAGACGGCCGGGACACAGGCGATCGTTACTAGGAGGAGCAGGCGTCGAGCGAGTTTTGCGATTGTCATCCGAATCTCTGAAAGGTTGGGGTATGGCAGGAGCAGCGGACCCAGACCGCACGGTCCACGGCGATCCGCGCGAGGCGGATCACGACGGCTGGGGCCGGCGACTGGGCGTCATGAAGCATCCCTGCTTCAATCCGGTTGCACGAGAGACGCCTGACCCAGACGGGCCACGCGTACGCTGTTCTGGAGCTGGGAGACCTCAGCCGGCTGGACCGGTCCGAGGCGGACCCGATGCAAGGTCTGCTGGTTGCGCACCGTCGAACTGATGAACACCGGGGCACCGGTCAGGTCGCTGAGCTTGTCCTTGAGCAATTCCGCAGCGTCCGGATTGGCGAAGGCCGCCACCTGCAGATAGAGCCCAGCGGCTGGGACAGAAACGTTTTTTTTTGCGTCGACGGCCGCGGGCGTCACCGGCTCGGCGTGCTGGTTGACCGGTGGAGTATAGGTCTCGATGGCGC
>Ga0153990_1000052_pt1 | contig 32872 bp, 26 predicted proteins | sample TSNC074MetaG_FD_104739 | JGI IMG/M metagenome (GOLD analysis project Ga0153990, IMG submission 104739) | Attine ant fungus gardens microbial communities from North Carolina, USA - TSNC074 MetaG | ecosystem: Host-associated > Fungi > Mycelium > Unclassified | place: USA: North Carolina, Jones...
AACAGATTCTTAGAACGCGGGAACGACGGCGCCCTGGTACTTCTTCTCGATGAATTGCTTCACCTCGGGGGTGGTCAGGGCCTTGGCCAGCTTCTGGATGGCCGGGTCGTTGGCCTTGTCGGCACGGGTGTAGAGCAGGTTGGCGTAGGGCGACTCGCCGCTCTCGATGAAGATGGCGTCCTTGGTCGGCACCAGCTTGGCTTCCAGGGCGTAGTTGGCGTTGATCAGCGCCAGGTCGACCTGGTTCAGCACGCGCGGCAGGGTCGCGGCTTCCAGCTCCTTGAACTTCAGGTGCTTGGGATTCTCGACGATGTCACGCGGGGTGGCGGTGACGTTGCTCGGATCCTTGAGGGTGATCAGGCCCTGCTTGGCGATCAGCAGCAGCGCGCGACCGGAGTTGCTCGGGTCGTTGGGGATGGCCACGGTGGCGCCGTCCTTGAGTTCCTTGATGTCCTTGATCTTCTGCGAATAGGCACCGAAGGGCTCGACGTGCACCGCCACCACCGGCACCTGGTCGCTGCTCGGGTTGCTCTTCTTGTAGCTGGCGTAATAGGGCTTGGTCTGGAAGTAGTTGGCATCCACCTGCTTCTGATCGGTCTGACGATCAGGCTGGATGTAGTCGGTGAAGACCTTGATCTTGAGGTCCACGCCTTCCTTGGCCAGCTGCGGCTTGATGAATTCCAGGATCTCCGCATGGGGAACCGGATTGACCGCGACGGTCAGGGTCTCGGCGGCCTGGGCGGCGGTGGCGACACCCAGGCCGAAGGCCAGGGACAGCAGGGTACGTTTCAGCGACATCTGGATTTTCCTTGTGCAAAACCTTCGAGTGGATGAAGCCTGGATCAACGACGACTGAAATGGGCGACGAGGCGATCGCCGACCATCTGCAGTACCTGGACCAGCACCAGCAGCAAGAGCACCGTGACCACCATGACGTCGGTCTGGAAGCGCTGGTAGCCGAAACGGATGGCCAGATCGCCGAGGCCGCCGCCGCCGATCACCCCGGCCATGGCGGTGTAGGACACCAGGGCGATGGCGGTGACGGTGGTGGCCGCGATCAGCCCGGGCAGGGCCTCGGGCAACAGGGTGCGGGTGACGATCTGCCAGAGGCTGGCACCCATGGCCTGGGTCGCCTCGATGATGCCGCGGTCGACCTCGCGCAGGGCGGTCTCCACCAGCCGGGCGAAGAAAGGCGCGGCGCCCACCACCAGCGGCGGAATGGCGCCCTCGACGCCCAGGGAGGTGCCGATCAGCCAGACCGTGATGGGGATCATCAGGATCAGAAGGATGATGAAGGGCACCGAGCGCAGCACGTTGACCACGAAGGAGAGGATGCCGTAGACCAGCGGCTGCTCCAGCAGCTGACGGCGGCTGGTGAGAAACAGCAGCACGCCCAGCGGCAGGCCGAGGATCAGGGTGAAGAGCATGGACCAGCCAAGCATGGCCAGGGTGTCCTGGGTCGCCTGCCAGATCTCGGCCCAGTCGATGTTGGTGAAGAGTTCGTCCATCAGCGCAGGACCTCCACGGTGACGTCGGCGGCCTGGAAGCGAGCCAGGGCGGCGTCCAGGTCACCGCCCACCAGGGCGATGGTGAGCTGGCCATAGGGCTCGTCCCGGATGCGGTCGATGCGACCGCCGAGAATGCTGTAGTCGACACCGGTCTCCCGGGCGACGTGGCCCAGCAGCGGTGCATAGGTGGCTTCGCCGCGGAAGGTCAGGCGCAGGATGCGGCCTTCGACATGGGCATAGGCGTCGGCCAGCTCGGCCTCGTCCTGGTGCTCGGCCTCGAACACGAAGCGGCGGGTGGTGGGGTGCTGCGGGTGCAGGAAGACATCGGCGACGGTGCCCTGCTCCACCACGGCGCCGCCATCGAGCACGGCGACGCGATCACAGACGCGGCGGATCACGTCCATTTCGTGGGTGATCAGCACGATGGTCAGGCCCAGCTCGCGATTGAGTTCGGCGAGCAGTTGCAGCACCTGGGCGGTGGTCTGGGGATCGAGGGCGCTGGTGGCCTCGTCGCAGAGCAGGATCTTCGGCTCGGTGGCCAGGGCGCGGGCGATGCCGACGCGCTGCTTCTGACCGCCGGAGAGTTGCGCCGGGTACTTGCGCGCCTGGTCGGACAGGCCGACCCGCGCCAGCAGCTCCTCGACGCGCTGGGCGATCTGCGCCCGCGAACGGCCGCCGGCCAGTTCCAGCGGCAGGGCCACGTTGGCCGCCACGGTCTTCGAGGAGAGCAGATTGAAGTGCTGGAAGATCATGCCGATGCGGCGGCGGAAATCGCGCAGCTCGCTGGAGCCCAGGGTGGTGACCTCGGCGCCGTCGACCAGCAGGCGACCGCCGCTGGGGGCTTCGAGGCGGTTGATCAGGCGCAGCAGGGTGCTCTTGCCGGCACCGGAATGGCCGATCAGGCCGAAGATCTCGCCGGCTTCGATCCTCAGGTCGACCGGCTGGAGCGCCGCGACCTCGCGACCGCGCGTGCGGTACGTCTTGTGGACAGCGTGGAATTCGATCAATGGAAAAACCTTGTGGGTATCGTCAGACAACTGGAGGGTGATCCAGCCGCGCAGTTTAACGCGCGCGCTTATATCTGCTTAGCACTTGTTGTCGGGTATTAAGCCAATAAAGGCATATGGCCAGTTCGTGCGTCGGGACTTCACCCGCGGGAACAGCCCGTCGCTTCGCATCAGCCAAGCGGAACACCAGCTCCAGCCCATGAGTCACTACAGGACTGCCTGTATTCGCCCCACATTCCGTAGGGGACGCAAAGAGCGCCTGACAGGCGCCTGATGAGGACTTTCCATGGCTACGCCCCCCAAGAGTGAACTCGCCGGTACCGATACCCTGGATCGCCAGAACACCTCGAAGAAAATCGAGCAACTGGAGCAATTCCGCTCCGATGCCACCGGCCAGGCACTGCGCACCAACCATGGCGTGAAGATCGCCGACAACCAGAATTCGCTGCGCGCCGGCACCCGCGGGCCTTCCCTGCTTGAAGACTTCATCATGCGGGAGAAGATCACCCACTTCGACCACGAGCGCATCCCGGAGCGCATCGTCCACGCCCGCGGAACCGGTGCCTATGGCTATTTCCAGCCCTACCAGGACTGGTCGGACCTGACCAAGGCCGCCCTCTTCCGCGACCCCAACCATCAGACCCCGGTGTTCGTGCGCTTCTCCACCGTGCAGGGCCCGCGCGGCTCCGGCGACAGCGTGCGCGACGTGCGCGGCTTCGCCATCAAGTTCTACACCGAGGAAGGCAACTGGGACATGGTCGGCAACAACATGCCGGTCTTCTTCATCCAGGACGCCATCAAGTTCCCCGACTTTGTCCACGCGGTGAAGCCCGAGCCGCACAACGAGATCCCCACCGGCGGCAGCGCCCACGACACCTTCTGGGACTTCGTTTCCCTGGTGCCCGAGTCGGCGCACATGGTGCTCTGGACCATGACCGACCGCGCCATCCCGGTGAATCTGCGCAGCATGCAAGGCTTCGGCATCCACACCTTCCGCATGATCAACACCGCCGGCAAGGGCGTCTTCGTCAAGATCCACCTGAAGCCCGCCGGCGGCGTGCGCTCCCTGGTGTGGGACGAAGCCCAGAAGCTGGCCGGCAAGGACACCGATGCCCACCGTCGCGACCTCTGGGAAGCCATCGAAGCCGGTGACTACCCCGAGTGGGAATTCGGCGTGCAGATCATTCCCGAGGAAGACGAGCACAAGTTCGACTGGGACATCCTCGACGCCACCAAGATCATCCCCGAGGAGCTGGTGCCCATCACCCCGCTGGGCAAGCTGGTGCTCAACCGCAACCCGGACAACTACTTCGCCGAGACCGAGCAGGTGGCCTTCTGCCCCGGCCATGTCGTGCCCGGTATCGACTTCAGCAACGATCCCCTGCTGCAGGGTCGGCTGTTCTCCTACACCGACACCCAGATCAGCCGTCTCGGTGGGCCGAACTTCCACGAGCTGCCGGTCAACCGCCCGGTGGTGCCGAACCACAACGGCCAGCGTGACGCCAAGTACCGCATGACCATCGACAAGGGCCGGGCCTCCTACGAGCCCAACTCCATCGACGGTGGCTGGCCCAAGGAGACCCCGCCGGCGCCCCAGGATGGCGGCTTCGAGAGCTACTACGAGCGTATCGACGGCCACAAGGTGCGTGAGCGCAGCGAGACCTTCGGCGACCACTTCTCTCAGGCCACGCTGTTCTACAACAGCCTGTCGGAAGCCGAGCAGGCGCACGTCGCCGATGCCTACAGCTTCGAGCTGGGCAAGGTCGAGCGCATGTGGATTCGCGAGCGTCAGGTCAACGAGATCCTCGCCAACATCGATCTGGAGCTGGCGCAGAAGGTGGCCAAGAAGGTCGGCGTGACCCCGCCCACCGCCCCCACCGTGCAGCCGCGCAAGGTCTCCATCGACAAGTCGCCGGCGCTGAGCCAGCTCAATCTGCTGTCCGGCAACATCAAGGGCTTCAAGGTGGCGGTGCTGGTGGGTGACGGCGTCATCGCCAGCGAAGTGGAGGCCATCAAGCAGGCGCTCAAGGCCGAAGGTGCCCATGTGAAGGTGCTCGGCCCCGCCGCCGGCCCGGTCAAGGCCGCCGACGGCAGCGAAGTGGCCGTGGACGGCTCCGCCGAAGGCATGCCTTCGGTGGCGCTGGACGCGGTCTATGTGCCGGGCGGTGCCGAGAGCGTCAAGGCCATGCTCGACGACGGCGTGATCAAGCACTACCTGCTGGAAGCCTACAAGCACCTCAAGGCCATCGCCCTCACCGGCGAAGCCGAGCAGTTGCTCAAGGCGGTCTACCTGGACACCGACGAGGCGCTGCTCACCGGCAGTGACTTCAAGGCGGTGCAGCAGGACTTCTTCGCCGCCATCGCCAAGCACCGTTGCTGGGCGCGGATGCCGAAGATCAAGTCCATCCCGGCCTAAGCGGGCGGGCATGAAAAAGCCGACCGTCGCGAGACGGTCGGCTTTTTTTTGGGGGGTCATCGCGGCCATGGGCCGCTCCTACAGGTGCATCAACTACTGTAGGAGCGGCCCATGGCCGCGATCAAAGGCTTTAACTCAGTACCAAGACCCCATCCATTTCCACCTGGGAGCCCTTCGGCAGCGCGGCGACGCCGATGGCGGCGCGTGCGGGATAGGGCTGCTGGAAATAGCGACCCATGATCTCGTTGACGGTGGCGAAGTGGGCGAGGTCGATCAGGAAGATGTTCAGCTTGACGATGTCGGCCAGCGAACCACCGGCGGCTTCGGCGACGGACTTGAGGTTCTCGAAGACCTGGACCACCTGGGCTTCGAAGCCGTCCACCAGCTCCATGCTGGTCGGGTTGAGCGGGATCTGCCCGGAGAGATAGACGGTGTCACCGACCTTGATCGCCTGGGAATAGGTGCCAATGGCGGCGGGCGCCTTGTCGGTGTGGATCACTTGCTTGCTCATGGGTCGCTCCTGTGCGGGAAAGGCCCGATTCTGCAAGCCGGTGGTGACGTCCTGCAACCTCAGCTGCGAACCCGAGTGATACCGGCCACGCCCTTGAGCGTCCGCAGCTTCTTGATCACCCGCGCCAGGTGCACGCGATCACGCACGCTGACCACCAGCTGGACCACGCTGACCCGGCCGTCGCGCTCGTTCATGCCGATCTTCTCGACGTTGGCGTCCGCGGCGGTGACGTTGTTGGCCAGCATGGCGATCAGGCCGCGCTGGTGCTCCAGCTGTACGCGCAACTCGACGCTGAATTCGCCAGTGACGTCCTTGGCCCAGTTGAGCACGATGCACTTTTCGCTGTTATGCCGGAATTCGGCGATGTTCCGGCAATTTTCCAGGTGGATCACCATGCCCTTGCCGGCCGACAGGTGACCGACGATGGGATCGCCCGGAATCGGCGTGCAGCACTTGGCGTAGCTGATCACCAGGCCTTCGGTACCGCGGATCGCCAGCGGGCCCTGGGGCGTGGTGCTGGCCTGGGGTTCCAGTGGCTCTTCCTGCTCGCTGCCGGACACCAGGCGCCGCGCCACCACATAGGCCATGCGGTTGCCCAGGCCGATCTCTTCGAGCAGGTCTTCCAGCACCACGCCCTTGTATTCGCCGAGCACCGAGAGGATGCGCATCGGCGAGATCTTCGACAGCTGGGTGCCGAAGCCGGACAGCGCCTTGTTCAGCAGCCGCTCGCCGAGGCTGATGGACTCGGAGCGACGCTGCTGCTTGAGCGCATGGCGGATGTTGGTGCGCGCCTTGCCGGTGACCACGAAGTTGAGCCAGGCCGGATTGGGCCGGGCGCCGGGGGCGGTGACGATCTCCACCGTCTCGCCGCTGCCCAGCGGCTGCGACAGCGGCGCCAGGCGGCGGTTGATGCGGCAGGCGATGCAGCTGTTGCCGACGTCGGTGTGCACCGCGTAGGCGAAGTCCACGGCCGTGGAGCCCTTGGGCAGCTCCATGATGCGGCCCTTGGGGGTGAAGACGTAGACCTCGTCGGGAAAGAGGTCGATCTTCACGTTCTCGATGAATTCCAGGGAGTTGCCCGCGCGCTGCTGCAACTCGAGGATGCCCTTCACCCACTGGCGGGCGCGCAGGTGACTGGCGCGCGGCTCGTCGCCGCCGGCCTTGTACAGGCCATGGGCGGCGATGCCGTTGTTGGCCATCTCTTCCATCTCGCGGGTGCGGATCTGGATCTCGATGGGCACCCCGTGCATGCCGAACAGGGTGGTGTGCAGGGACTGGTAGCCGTTGGCCTTGGGGATGGCGATGTAGTCCTTGAAGCGCCCCGGGAACGGCTTGTAGAGATTGTGCACCGCGCCGAGCACGCGGTAGCAGGTATCGACCTTGTCGACGATGATGCGGAAGCCGTAGACGTCCATGATCTCGTTGAACGACTTACGCTTGCCGCGCATCTTCTGATAGATGCTGTGCAGGTGCTTTTCGCGCCCGACCACCTCGCCGTCCAGGCCGTCACGGGCCAGGCAGTTGGCCAGGGATTCCTGGATCTTGCCGAGGATCTCGCGGCGATTGCCCCGCGCGGTCTTGACCGCCCGCTGGATGCGTTCGGCGCGCATCGGGTGCATGGCGCGAAAACCCAGGTCCTCGAATTCCACGTAGAAATCGTGCATGCCCAGCCGGTTGGCGATGGGCGCGTAGATTTCCAGGGTTTCCTTGGCGATGCGCCGGCTCTTGTCCGGCGGCATGGCGTCCAGGGTGCGCATGTTGTGCAGCCGGTCGGCCAGCTTGACCAGGATGACGCGGATGTCCTTGGACATCGCCATGGTCATCTTCTGGAAGTTCTCCGCCTGGGCCTCGGCCTTGGTCTCGAACTTCATCTGGGTCAGCTTGCTGACCCCGTCCACCAGCTCCGCCACCGTCTCGCCGAACTGGCCGGCCAGGGCTTCCTTGGCGATGCCGGTGTCCTCGATCACGTCGTGCAGCATGGCGGCCATCAGGCTCTGATGGTCCATGTGCATGTCGGCGAGGATGTTGGCGACGGCCAGCGGATGGGTGACATAGGGCTCGCCGCTGCGGCGGCGCTGCCCGTCGTGAGCCTGCTCGGCGTAGTAGTAGGCCCGCCGTACCAGATTGACCTGGTCAGGGGTCAGGTAGTCCGCCAGACGCTCGGCCAGCAGGTCGATGCCGGTCGGGTGGACGTCACCATACGCAGGCTCGGCGGCCATGGCTTAGAGGGCCTCGCCGTCCGCTTCTTCGTTGACTTCGAAGGCGGCGAACAGCGGCTCTTCTTCGACGATGTCGTCCAGACGGATGACTTCTTCGTCGACCAGGCCTTCGGCGATCTCGCGCAGGGCGACAACGGTGGGCTTGTCGTTGTCCCACGGTACCTTGGGCTCCTTGCCGCCGGTGGCCAGCTGGCGCGAGCGCTTGGTGGCGAGCATGACCAGCTCGAATCGGTTGTCTACGTTGTCCAGGCAGTCTTCGACAGTAACGCGGGCCATGGTCTTCCTCGTGGCGATGATGATCCCGGGAACGGGGGACCCGATAGTATAAAAATTCGCCAGTGGCAAGGGAAGGGGCGGTGGTCGGAGGACCACCGGCACCGCACCTGGGTAAGTGGCTCCCACCCGCGCCGGACGGGAGCCCTGGCCGGATCAGGCCCCCGCTTTCTTCTTCAGGCGCCAGGCGTGCAGCAGCGGCTCGGTGTAGCCGCTGGGCTGCTCGCGGCCCTTGAAGATGAGGTCGCGGGCGGCGCGATAGGCGTAGGACGTGTCGAAGTGACCGGCCATGGGCTCGTAGAGGGCGTCGCCGGCGTTCTGGCCGTCGACCACCTTGGCCATGCGCTGCAGCGTCTCGTCCACCTGCTCGGCGCTGACCACGCCGTGGTGCAGCCAGTTGGCGATGTGCTGGCTGGAGATACGCAGGGTGGCGCGGTCTTCCATCAGGCCGACGTCATGGATGTCGGGCACCTTGGAGCAGCCCACGCCCTGGTCGATCCAGCGCACCACGTAGCCGAGGATGCCCTGGCAGTTGTTGTCCAGCTCCTGCTGGATGGCCTCGGCGCTCCAGTCCGGCGACTCGGCCACCGGCACGCTGAGCAGGCCGGCGAGCAATTCGCCACGGGCGGCGTCGACATCGCTGCGCTCCAGTTCCTGCTGCACCTGCTGAACATTGACCTGGTGGTAATGCAGGGCGTGCAGCACAGCGGCGGTGGGCGACGGCACCCAGGCGGTGTTGGCGCCGGCCTTGGGATGGCCGATCTTCTGCTCCAGCATGGCGGCCATCAGATCGGGCATGGCCCACATGCCCTTGCCGATCTGCGCCTTGCCGCGCAGGCCGCAGGCCAGGCCGACCAGCACGTTGTTGCGCTCGTAGGCGGTGATCCACTTGGAGGTCTTCATGTCGCCCTTGCGCAGCATGGGGCCGGCCAGCATGGCGGTGTGCATCTCGTCGCCGGTGCGGTCGAGGAAGCCGGTATTGATGAAGGCCACCCGCGCCGCGGCGGCGGCGATGCAGGCCTTGAGGTTGACGCTGGTGCGCCGCTCCTCGTCCATGATGCCCAGCTTGACGGTGTTGGCCGGCAGCCCCAGCAGGGCCTCGACACGGTCGAACAGCTGGACGGCGAAGGCCACCTCGGCCGGGCCGTGCATCTTGGGTTTGACGATGTACACCGAGCCGCTGCGGGAATTGCCCTGGCGCTTGAGGTCGTGCATGGCGATGGTCACAGTGACCACGGCATCGAGGATGCCCTCGGGGATCTCGCGGCCGTCTTCCAGCAGCACCGCCGGATTGGTCATCAGGTGACCGACGTTGCGGATGAACAGTAGCGAGCGACCGTGCAGGCTCAGCGGCTGGCCGTCGGCGCCCTGGTACTCGCGATCGGGGTTGAGGCGGCGGGTGAAGGTCTCGCCACCCTTGCTGACCTCTTCGGCCAGGTCGCCCTTCATCAGGCCCAGCCAGTTGCGATAGGCCAGCACCTTGTCGGCGGCGTCCACCGCGGCGATGGAGTCTTCCAGGTCCATGATGGTGCTGACCGCGGCTTCCATCAGCAGGTCCTTGACCCCAGCGGCGTCGGTCTTGCCGATGGTGCTGTCGCGGTCGATCTGGATTTCCAGGTGCAGGCCGTTGTGGCGCAGCAGGACCGCGGACGGTGCCGCGGCATCGCCCTGGTAACCGACGAAGGCGGTCGGATCGGCCAGTTCGCTGGTACCGCTCCTGAGGTCCACCACCAGGCGGCCGTCCTGGATGCGGTAGGCGGTGGCGTCCTTGTGCGACCCACCGGCCAGGGGTGCCACGCCATCCAGCACCTGTCGGGCGAAGGCCACCACCTTGGCGCCACGGGCGGGGTTGTAGCCCTTGCCGCGCTCGGCGCCATCGGTTTCGGGCAGGGCGTCGGTGCCATAGAGGGCATCGTACAGCGACCCCCAGCGGGCGTTGGCGGCGTTCAGGGCGTAGCGGGCGTTGAGCACCGGCACCACCAGCTGCGGACCGGCCTGTTCGGCGATCTCGCGGTCGACCCCGGAAGTCGAGGCCTGCACCTGGCCGGGGACCGGTTGCAGATAGCCGATGCCCTCCAGAAAGCTTTGGTAGGCGGGCAGATCGGTGACCGGGCCGGGATGGGCGCTGTGCCAGTTGTCCAGCTCCACCTGCAGGCGATCCCGCTCGGCCAGCAGTTCGCGATTGCGCGGCGCCAGCTCGTGCCCCAGCTGGGCCACGCCCGACCAGAAGGCGGCGGTGTCGAGCCCGGTGCCGGGCAGCACCTCCTCGTCGATGAAGCGCTGCAGCTCGGTGGCCACCTGCAGGCGGCCCAGGGTAGTGCGGTCGGTCATGATGGCTTTCCTTGATATGAGCCTGTGAATTCAGTTGAGCGCGGCGATGGCGGCTTTGGCGACCTGGGCATCTTCCGGCGCCTTGACACCCGAGACGCCGACGGCGCCCACCACCTGGCCGTCCACCAGGATGGGCACCCCGCCTTCGAGCATGCCCTGCATCAGCGGGGCGCTGAGAAAGGCGGTGCGGCCGTTGTTGATCATCTCTTCCAGCACCTTGGACTCCTTGCGCGCCAGGGCGGCGCTGCGGGCCTTTTCCGGGGCGATGTAGGCGCTGTTGGGCGCGGCGCCGTCGAGGCGCAGCAGAGCCAGCGGATGGCCGCCGTCATCGGCCACGGCGATGCACACGGCCCAGCCCTGGCGCTCGGCTTCGGCGCGACCGGCGGCCAGCAGGGTGTCGATCTCGGCAAGGGTGAGCACGGCTTTGGTCTTCATGGGGCCTCCAGGGTTCAGGGTTGGGTCGGAGCGGCCAGGGCCGCGTCGAGGATTTCGATCCAGTGGCGCACCGGGGTCCGCCCGGCGCCGTCGAGATGGCTCTGGCAGCCGATGTTGGCGGTGGCGATCACCTCGGGGTGACCGCTCTCCAGGGCATCGAGCTTGGCGTCGCGCAACCGCCGCGACAAGTCCGGCTGGGTCAGCGAATAGGTGCCGGCCGAGCCACAGCAGAGGTGGCCGTCGGGCACCGGCGCCAGCGGGAAGCCAAGGCGCTGCAGGACGCCCTCCACGGCGCCGCCCAGGCGCTGGGCGTGCTGCAGGGTGCAAGGGCAATGGAAGGCCAGCCGCGGGGTGTTGGCCAAGCGCAGCTCTTCCAGCGGCAGTTCGCGCAGCACCTCCACCAGGTCGCGGGTGCGCGCCGAGACTTCCCGCGCCTTTGCCGCATAGGCCGGATCGTCCTTGAGCAGGCTGGCGTATTCCTTGACGAAGGCGCCGCAGCCGCTGGCGGTCTGGATGATGGCTTCGGCGCCGCTCTGCAGGGCCGGCCACCAGGCGTCGATGTTGCGCCGGGCGCGGTCGAGTCCGGCCTCCTGGGCGTTGAGATGGTAGTCCACCGCGCCGCAGCAGCCGGCGCGGGGCGCGGCCTCCAGGCTGATGCCGAGGCGATCCAGCACCCGCGCGGTGGCGGCATTGGTGTTGGGCGAAAGCCCCGGCTGCACGCAGCCTTCGAGGATCAGCATGCGCCGGGCATGGCGTGGCGCGGGTCGCAAGCCCGGAGCGGCAATGCGCGCCGGCAGCTTGGCCTGGACGCCTGCCGGCAGCAGCGGCTTCAGCGCCTGGCCGCTTTTCAGCAGCGCGCCGAACAGGCGCGGCTGTGGCAGCACCTGGCGCAGCCCGGCGCGCAGCAGGCGCTGGCCCAGCGGGCGCGGTACCCGGCGCTCCACCTCGGCGCGGCCGATGTCGAGCAGTTCGTGATAGGAGACGCCCGAGGGACAGGTGGTCTCGCAATTGCGGCAGGTCAGGCAGCGGTCGAGATGCTCGCGGGTCTTTTCGCTGACCTCGCCGCCTTCGAGCATGCCCTTGATCAGGTAGATGCGCCCGCGTGGACCGTCCAGCTCGTCGCCGAGCAGCTGGTAGGTCGGGCAGGTGGCATTGCAGAAGCCGCAGTGCACGCAGCTGCGCAGCACCCGCTCGGCATCGGCGGCGCGGGGCAGTTCGCGGGCGGCGGGACTCAGATTGGTTTGCATGACGTCTTTCCCCTACAGCCCGGCGTACAGCCGACCCGGATTGAAGATCCCCTGGGGGTCCAGGCGCGCCTTGAGGCGGCGGTGATAGTCGAGCAGCGCGGCGGGCAGCGGATGCTGAGCCTCGCGCTCGGCGTCCGGCGTGTAGCAGAGCGCATGGCCGCCGGCGCGCGCGGCGATCTCGCGCAGCACGGTGGCCGGGGCATCGCTCTTGAGCCAGTACTGGGCACCGCCCCAATCCAATAAGCGGCTGCCGGGCAGGTCGAGCAGCGGGGTGTTGACCGGCACCGACAGCCGCCACAGGGGCGCGGGCCCTTCGAAGAAGGCCAGACGCTGTTCGTTGAGCTCGTCCCAGAAGCCTTCGCCCAGGACCTCACCGCCCAGGCGATCGGCCGCCGAGCGCACCGAACCCTCGCCGCCTTCCAGGCGCAGGTGCAGCCGCTGGCCGTCATGGCAGGCCGCCGAGATCGGCAGGGCTTCGCGGCCCCAGACGGCCAGGCGTTGCAGGGCGCGTTCGGCATCCAGATCCAGACTCAGACTCTGGGTGCAGCGCGGCCTGGGCAGCACCTTGAAGGACACCTCGGTGATCACCCCCAGGCAACCCTGGCTGCCGGCCAGCAGGCGGGAGACGTCATAGCCGGCGACATTCTTCATCACCTCGCCGCCGAATCTCAGGTGTTCGCCGGTGCCGGTGATCAGCCGGGTACCCAGGACGAAATCCCTCAGGCTGCCGGCCCAGGGGCGGCGCGGACCGGAAAGACCGCAGGCCAGGGTGCCGCCGACGGTAGCGCCCTCCCCCAGCCGCGGCGGTTCGCAGGGCAGCATCTGCCCCTGTTCGGCCAGGGCGGCGTTGAGTTCGGCCAGCGGCGTACCGGTGCGCACCGTGGCCACCAGTTCGGTGGGATCGTAGTGCACCAGACCGCGATGGCCGCTGACGTCCAGCGGCTCGCCCTCCACCGCACGGCCCAGCCGGGCCTTGGTGTCGCCGCCATGGATGCGCAGCGGCTGGCGACGGGCCAGGGCCTCGCGGACCTGGTCGAGGAGCAGGTTCAGACTGTCCATCAGAAACGCTCCAGTTCGGGGTGGGGCAACTGGCCGCGATGCACGTGCAGGCCGCCGAATTCGGCGCAGCGGTGCAGGGTCGGCACGTTCTTGCCGGGATTGAGCAGCCCGGGGGCGTCGAAGGCGGCCTTCACCGCATGGAAGAAGGTCAGCTCGCCCGACTGGAACTGGGTGCACATGGCGTTGATCTTTTCGCGACCGACGCCGTGCTCGCCGGTGATGGTGCCCCCCACCGCCACGCAGAGATCGAGGATGCGGCCGCCCAGGGCCTCGGCCTGTTCCAGCTCGCCGGACCGATTGGCATCGAAGAGGATCAGCGGGTGCAGGTTGCCGTCGCCGGCATGGAAGACATTGCCCACCGCCAGTCCGTATTCTGCCGACAGCGCCTCGATGCCGCGCAGCACCTCGGGCAGGGCGCGGCGCGGGATGGTGCCGTCCATGCAGTAGTAGTCGGGCGACAGCCGCCCCACGGCGGGAAAGGCGTTCTTGCGTCCGGCCCAGAATTTCTGCCGCTCGGCCTCGTCGCGGGCCAGGCGGATCTCGGTGGCGCCGGCCGCAGCCAGCAGGGCGCTGACCCGCTCGATGTCGGCGGCCACGTCGGCTTCCACCCCGTCCAGCTCGCAGAGCAGGATGGCGGCGGCGTCCACCGGGTAGCCGGCGTGGATGAAGTCCTCGGCGGCTCTCAGGGTCAGGTTGTCCATCATCTCCAGGCCGCCGGGGATGATGCCGGCGGCGATGATGTCGGCCACCGCCGCCCCGGCGCGCTCGATGTCGGCGAAGCTGGCCATGACCACCCGGGCGCAGGGCGGTTTGGGCAGCAGCTTGACGGTCACCTCCACCACCACCCCGAGCAGCCCTTCGGAGCCGGTGAACAGCGCCAGCAGGTCGAAGCCGGGGCTGTCCAGGGCGGCGCCGCCCAGGGTCAGGCGCTCGCCTTCCAGGGTCACGATCTCCACCGCCAGCACGTTGTGCACGGTCAGACCGTATTTCAGGCAGTGCACGCCGCCGGCGTTCTCGGCCACGTTGCCGCCGATGGAGCAGGCGATCTGCGAGGAGGGATCGGGCGCGTAGTAGAGGTCATGGGGCGCCGCGGCCTGGGAGATGGCCAGGTTGCGCACCCCGGGCTGGACCCGCGCCCGGCGACCGTCGGAGTCTACCTCGAGGATGCGATTGAAGCGCGCCATCACCAGCAGCACGCCCTGCTCCAGCGGCAGCGCGCCGCCGGACAGGCCGGTGCCGGCGCCGCGGGCCACCAGGGGTACCTGCAGCTCATGGCAGAGGCGCAGGGTCGCCTGCACCTGCTCCACGGTTTCTGGCAGCACCACCAGCAGCGGCGTGGTGCGATAGGCCGCGAGACCATCGCACTCGTAGGGTTTGAGGTCTTCCCTGTCGTGCAGCAGGCAGTGCTCGGGCAGTTCGGCACGCAACCGCTGCAGCAGTTGCGCCTTGTCCGGGCGGGGCAAGGCGCCGTCGAGACGTTCGTCGTAGACCAGGCTCATCGGGTAACCGCCATTGTTGTTGTTCTGGCTGGAAAGGCTTCGTTGTACCCCGACTGCACGCGGGGCGTCCATGGTCCAGCGCACTGGTCATACCAGTTTTTGTGCCCCTCTTCGACCAAAGGATGAGCCGCTTTCGGCCCGCTTGACGGCAGATTCCGCCAGTGGCTCACTAGCGCCAAACCTCGTGGTCATACCAGCAGGAACTCGCCATGTCCGCGCCCGTCGCCCGTCTTCCCGTCGCCGAGAACGTCAGTCAGCAGATCGAACGCCTGGTGGTGGACGGGGTGCTCAAGGTCGGTCAGCCGCTGCCGTCCGAGCGGCGCCTGTGCGACAAGCTCGGTGTCTCGCGTACCGCCTTGCGCGAGGGCCTGGGCCTGCTGCGCGCCCGCGGCATCATCGAGACCCGCCACGGCCAGGGCAGCTTCGTCGCCCGGCTGGCGGCCCCGGCAGCGGAGAATCCGCTGCTGCACCTGTTCAGCAGCCAGCCGCGCACCCTCTACGACCTGCTGGAGGTCCGCGCCCTGCTGGAGGGCGAAGCCGCGCGCCTGGCGGCGCTGCGCGCCACCACCGCCGACCTGGTGCTGATCGGTCGCCGCTACGACGAGCTCTGCGCCGCCTGCCAGGACCCGGCCACCCTGCCGGCGGAAACCCACGCGCGCCTCGATCATGCCTTCCACCTGGCGATCAGCGAGGCCTCGCACAACCCGGTGCTGGTGCACACCCTGCAATCGCTCAACGAGCTCTTGCTGGGTTCGGTGTTCGCCTGCATCGCCAATCTCTACCATCGCCCGCCGCAGCGCCGCGAGATCGACGCCCAGCATGCCCGCCTCTATGCCGCCGTGAGCCAGCGCCTGCCCGACGAGGCCCACGCCGCCGCCCGCGAGCACATCCACAGCGTCAGGGACAGCCTGCGCGAGATCGAGCAGGAAGAGCAGCGCCTGGTGCGGGCCACCATGCGTCTGGAAGGCTGGACCTAGGGAAAAACTTCTGCCGGCAAAGGTGGGCGCCAGAGCCGCTTTCCGTCAGCCCGGGGTGCGCCCCGTCCCTCCGGCGGGCGCAACATCTTGCAACTGCCCTGCCCCGCCCCCATGCTTAGCCGACCTTTTTCCAGCTCTCGGCCCTAATGGACCCTTCCACCAGTCTCGCCTCGACGTTGTTCGCCGATCTCGGCCTCGTGTTCTTCGCCTTCTTCCTCGTGCTGCTCAACGGCTTCTTCGTCGCCGCCGAGTTCGCCATGGTCAAGCTGCGCGCCACCCGCGTGGAGGCCATCGCCAAGAAGCACGGCTGGCGCGGGCGCATCCTCAAGAAGGTGCACAACCAGCTCGACGCCTACCTCTCCGCCTGCCAGCTCGGCATCACCCTGGCCTCCCTGGGCCTGGGCTGGGTCGGCGAGCCGGCCTTCGCCGAATTGCTCGAACCCCTGCTCGGCGCCGTCGGCGTCAGCAGCCCCGAGGTGATCCACGGCATCGCCTTCTTCTCGGCCTTCTTCATCATCTCCTACCTGCACATCGTGGTCGGCGAGCTGGCGCCCAAGTCCTGGGCGATCCGCAAGCCCGACCTGCTCTCGCTGTGGACGGCGGTGCCGCTGTACCTCTTCTACTGGCTGATGTACCCGGCCATCTGGCTGCTCAACGCCAGCGCCAACGGCATCCTGCGCATCGCCGGCCAGGGCGAGCCGGGTGCGCACCACGAGCACCACTACAGTCGCGACGAACTCAAGCTGATCCTGCACTCCAACCGCGCCACCGACCCGGACAGCCGGGTGCTGGCCTCGGCCGTGGAGCTGGGCGAGCTGGAGGTGGTGGACTGGGCCAATTCCCGCGAAGACCTCATCTACCTGGACAGCAAGGCCAGCCTGGACGAGATCCTCACCCAGATCCGCCGCTCCAAGTACAGCCGCTATCCGGTCTACGACGAAGACAGCCAGACCTTTATCGGGGTCCTGCACATCAAGGACCTGCTGCTGGCCATCGCCGGCCTGGACAGCGAAGCGGCTTCGTTCGACCTCGACGATCTGGTGCATCCGCTGGAGCGGGTGACCAAGCACATGCCGCTGTCCGACCTGCTGGAGCAATTCCGTCGCGGCGGCGCGCACTTCGTGCTGGTGGAGGAAGCCGACCACAAGGTCATCGGCTTCCTGACCATGGAAGACGTGCTCGAGGTGCTGGTGGGCGACATCCAGGACGAACACCGCAAGACCGAGCGCGGCGTGGTCGCCTACCAGCCGGGCAAGCTGCTGGTGCGGGGCGACACCCCGCTGTTCAAGGTCGAGCGACTGCTGGGCATCGATCTGGATCACGTCGAGGCCGAGACCCTGGCCGGCCTGATCTACGACAGCCTGAAGCGCGTCCCCGAAGAGGAGACGGTGCTGGAAGCCGAGGGCCTGCGCATCATCGTCAAGAAGATGAAGGGCCCCAAGATCGTCCTGGCCAAGGTCATCAAGCTGGATCCCAAGGACGTCCGCCGGCGCCAGCCGGAGGAACGCTGAGTCGACGCGGCCTCAGCCGCGTCCGCTGCCCAGTTCCGGCAGGCCATCGCTCAGGCAGACACGATTGCGCCCGCCGCGCTTGGCCGCATAGAGCGCCCGATCGGCGTCTTCCAGAAGCCCCAGGCCGTGTTCGAGATTGCTCGGCACGGTCACCGCGACCCCGACGCTGATCGACGGCCGCAGGCACCCCTGCTCGGTCTGCAACTCCAGCCCTGCCACCTCCTGGCGGATGCGCTCCGCCAGCGTCCGGGCCGCCTGCTGGTCGCTCCCGGGCAGGGCGATGACGAATTCCTCGCCGCCATAGCGCGCCGCCACCTCCCCCGCCCGCTGGACGTGCCTGCGCAGCACCTCGGCCACGCACCTCAGGCATTCGTCGCCCAGGGTGTGGCCGTGGGTGTCGTTGACCGCCTTGAAATGATCGATGTCCACCAGGAGCACCGCCAGCGGCCGTTCGGCGCGGATGGCGCGGCGGATCTCCTGTTGGAAGACCCGTTCGAAATGCCGGCGATTGCCGAGCCCGGTCAGGGAGTCGGTCTGGCTCTGGTGCAGCAGTTCGCGATTGAGCCGCTCGAGACTGGCCTTGGCTTGCTGCAACTCCACGGTGCGCAGCGCCACCCGCAATTCCAGTTCGACAAAGGAGGCTTCGCGCTCCCGGGCCAGGGCGCTGGAGGCTTCCAGCGCCTGCCGCTGCGCCTCGATCCGCGCCCGGCGCTGCAGACTCAGGCCTTCGGTGAGCCCTAGCGACAGCATCACGAAGCCCAGGGCGAAGCCGGCCATCTGCCCGTGGAAGGCCGGACTGTCGGCGGGCAGCCAGCCGGCGATCGCCAGCAGCTGGATCGAGCTGCCCAGCAGCAGCAGGGCCCAGGCGGCGCTGAACCACAGCGCCATGCGGCTGCCGCGCAGCGCCAGATAGGTGGTGGTGCCCAGCAGCCCCAGGCAACTCAGCGCCATCATGCCGAGCATTTCCTGGAAGCTCAGCAGATGCGGCCAGATCAGCGTGATGACCAGCGCCACGTTCCAGTAGCCGATCAGCAGGCGATTGCCGAAGTCGATCCAGCGGCCGCCGTGATAGAGGCTGAGCAGATAGCGCACGAACAACCCGCCACTCAGAAAGCACAGGGCGGTAAAGACCAGGTGGGCACGCAGGGCGAAGGCCGGACTCTCCGGCCAGAGCTGCCAGGCGCCGTAGCCGGTGGTGACCGCCTGATAGCCGATGACGCTGAGCAGATAGAGGGCATACCAGCCAAAGCCCGAGCGGCGGCCAAAGCCCCACAGGGTGAGGGTCAGCAGGAGGATGGTGACCAGGCAACCGAAGAAGCCGCCGATCAGCCAGGCATCCTGCTGCGCCTCGCGCAGATAGGCGGCCGGGGTCACCAGCCGCAGCGGCAGGACAAAGGTCTCCCGCGAATCCAGTCGCAGGTAGACCTCCTCCACCGCACCGGCGGTCGGCGCCAGGGCGAACATCAGCTGGCGACCGGGCAGTGTCCGTTGCGAGGCCGGCAGGGCCAGGCCGCTCTGCTGCAGCGGACTCCAGTGGCCATCGGCATCGCGGGTGCGCAGGTCCAGGCGATCCAGCACCGGCCAGCTCGGAATCAGCCACCAGGCCTGGTCGTCGCGGCCCTGGATGGCAAAGCGCAGCCAGAGGCCCTGGCGACCGTCGTGGAGCAGCATTTCCAGTTCATCGGGTGCATGCCAGCCGTCCTCGCCCCCGCGTGGGCGGGCGGCGGCCTCGGCAAAGGTCAGACTGGCTGGCGCCTTGAGGATCTCCAGCGCCGGTCGCGGATCGTAGCTGCGCCCCGGATCATCTAGTCGCAGCACCTGCGCCTGGCCGTCGAGGGCAATCAACAGCAATGCCAGCAGGTACAGAGCATGCTTGCGCCCGCCGGCGCACAGGGTGGCCAGGAATCCTTTCATGGAGCGGCATCCATAGCCTGAAGGAAGGGAAGGCCGCGGTGGAACCCGCGCCTTGGAGGAATAGCGTGGTGATAGCATAACGCCACCAACCCGGTTCCTGCCAAGGGATTTCTGCGGGCGGCCGGGCGCCTGGTCGCCTTATGGACCCCGTGGCGTCAGCCTGTCTGGAACGCCCTTGCGCAGGGCCTCAGCGGTCGCCCAGCGCCATGTTGGGCAGGGCTGCCAGCGGCCGCACGAAGCGGAAGGGAATGGAGACCATTTCACCACCTTCGTGGGCCTGGACCACGAAGTGCAGGTGGGGGCCGGTGCTGCGCCCGGTATTGCCCGACTCCGCGAGGGGCGTGCCGACCTCCACCCGCTCGCCAGGTCGCACCTTGACCGACCCGCGGCGCAGGTGCAGATAGGCGCTCTGGCTGCCGTCCTCGTGGGCGATGCGCACGAAGTTGCCGGAGGGATTGGGACCATGGCCGAACTGGCCGTTTTCCACGTCGATCACCGTGCCGGCACGGGCGGCGCTGATCGGGGTGCCCTCGGGCATGGCGATGTCCACCGCATAGCGCCCCTTGGGCGTGTTGTGGCTGAAATCGCCGCCCGCGCCCTGGGTCACGTAGTAGACGCCCTGGCGCCAGGGCCAGGCGTAGCCATAGCCGATGCCGCTATCAACCCCGCCCGGCGCACCGGTCGCCAGCGCCGGCAGGGAGCCGACCGGCAGCTGCGGACTGTAGCTGAAGGCCTGGTCGAAGTGCATGGGAAAGCCCTGCTGCCGCTTGCGGATCACCGCCAGCTGCACCGTGGAGCGCGGCTCGATGACCTGGCGGATGGGGCGCTCGGCACCGGCTACGTTGACGGTGCGCTGCAGGCGCAGCTCGACCCGCACGGGCACGTCGAAATCGTTGCGGACCTCGAAGATGCGGCCTTCACTGGCATTGCGCACCTTGAGCTTGACCTGCCCCTTGCGGGCCGGACTCTTGGCGGAGGTCTTGGTGAGGGTCGCCTTTTCGGCAGCCGGCGCGAGGGCGGGCACGGCCAGGGCGAGGCTCAGGCAGGTGATCAGGGCGGTCAGGCGTCGGTCCATGGCATAGGGCCACCATGATGGGCAAGGACAGAACCTAACAAAGCCGTGCAGACGGGGCGATGGCCAAACCACGGCTTTGTGAAGCCGCTGGCAAAGCATCGTCGCGAATAAAAAAGCGTGGCACTCAAATCCCTGTGCCACGCTGCCACCGATCGGACGGTAGTTCAAATACAGGCCTGATGGTTCAGGCAGGTCAGCCAAGCGGCGGGTGTTCTGTGCGACACTCCCGCAAGAGGCAGGTTTTCGGCGTGCAGAGAAATCACCCCGGGCGCGCCCGATGCTCCGGCCATAGTGCTGCAGGTTAGGCCCTGGCACCTGGAGCCGGCCCAACCGAAACGGACAGCTGTTATGCAGGAACAGACAATCGACCCGACGCGGAGCGTGGTGGCGGATGCCCCCGTCCCGCCCGCCGGGCCGCTGGTATCCCAGCTCGGCACCTTCGCCCATGGCCAGGTGTGGCCGCCGCACGTGCACGATCAGGCGCACCTGATGTACACGGTCAACGGCGTGCTGGAGGTCACCACCCACGAAGGGGTCTGGTACGTGCCGCCCAAGCAGGCGATCTGGATCCCGCCGCGCATCGAGCACCAGGCGCGGGCCAATGGCGAAGCCACCCTGCAGGTGGTGATCATCGCCCTGCCGAGCGGCCTGCCCTGCCCCCAGGCAGCCACCCGCATGGTGCTCATCTCGCCGCTGCTGCGCGAATTGCTGCGCTGCCTGAGACGCGGCGGCGCCGCCTACGGCGAAGCCGAGCTGGGCAGTCACGTACGGGCGCTGATGCTGGCGGAACTGGTGTTTCTCGAAGAGACCGCGCTGCACCTGCCGGCGCTGGCCGACCGGCGGCTGCGGACCATCCAGACCAGCCTGCACGCCGATCCCGCCGATGACACGGCACTGGCGACCTGGGCGCAGCAGCTGCACCTCTGCTCGCGCAGCCTGGCCCGACTGTTTCTCAAGGAGACCGGCACCAGCTTTTCCACCTGGCGCCAGCACACCCGGCTGATGCTGGCCCTGCCGCGGCTGGCCGCCGGCGAACCGGTGACCCGGGTGGCCCTGGATCTGGGCTACGCCTCGCCGTCGGCCTTTACCCGGATGTTCCGCCGGGTGCTGGGGGTCTCGCCGAGCGAGTACCTCGACGCCCAGGGCTGACCCAGGCTCTCAAGGCCCGCCGACGGCGAAGTTGGGCAGGCTGTCCACCGCCTGGGCGAAGCGGAAGGGAATGGATTCGACCGCCTCGCCGGTGTTGCGCTGGACCACGAAGTGCAGGTGGGGCCCGGTGCTGCGCCCGGTGTTGCCCGAAGACGCCAGCGGCTGGCCAGGGCGCACCCACTGGCCTTCGGCGACCTTGATCGAACCGCGCTGCAGGTGCAGGTAGACGCTCATGGTGCCGTCGTCGTGGAGGATGCGCACGAAGTTGCCGGAGGGGTGGTTGCCGCGCCCGTCCTGGTCGTTCTCCACCTCCACCACCTGGCCGGCGCGCGAGACCACGATGGGTGTGCCCTCGGGCATGGCGATGTCCACCGCATAGCGACTCTTGGGCGTGTTGTGGCTGAAGCCGCCACCGGCGCCCTGGCTGACGTTGAAGGGACCGCCCAGCCAGGGCAGCGGATAGGCGAAACCGGAGGCGAAGACCGGGGTGGCGCTGCCCATCAGGGTGGTGAGCTGCGGGGTATAGCGCTGCGGACGGCCCGGGTCGGGCGCGATCAGGGTCGCCAGGCGCGTCAGGCTGCGCGCCGGCAGCACCTTGCGGATGGGCGCCTCGCCCACCCCGCTGACGTTCTGCAACGCCGAGAGGCGCAGGGTGACGGTCACCGGCAGGAAGCTGTCGTTGCGCACCTCCAGCACCGTGCCGCCGGCATAGTGCCGCGGCTGCAGCTTGACCCGCTGGTCGAGCCGCTCGATGGGATCGTCGCTGAAGGTCATCACCTTGGCGCCCTTCTGCGCCTTGTCGGTGTAGGTGACCACGCCGTTGGCATCGACGTACTTGTAGATGGGCGCCGCCAGGACGGGACCCGAGAGGGCGAGCGACAGCAGCAGCAGGCGACAGGCGAGGGGCATGGGCAGGGCGTCAGAAATCCGCGGTGTCTCAGCGCGAAGCAGTCTCCGTGCCAGGCCCTTCATCGCGCCGCCCCGCCCTAGGCGCCCGGCACGTAGTGCCGCTGGGCGGTGCCCTTGGCGATCAGTCGCGACAGGTAGTCGAGCTTGGCCGGGTCCCGGTCGATGAAGCGGAAGTTGACCTGCACCCACTCGCTGGCCGGCGTCGCTTCCACCGCGCTGAGGGAATGCAGATAGCCATTGAGGCGCGCCACGTCATTGCCGTCTTCGCCCTGCTCCAGGTCGAGCACGGCGGTTTCCAGGATCTGCGGCAGCGGATCGCCACGGCGCACCACCAGCAGGGCTTCCTTGATGCTGATGGCCTTGATCAGACAGGCCATGCTGGCGTTGGGCAGGCGCAGCTGGCCCTGACCGAAGTTGGCGGCGGGCTTGCCACGGGCGGGTGGCGGCGGCGCGCTGCCGGTGAGCAGGGCGGCACTGGAGGCGGCAGCCGGCGCCGCGACCGGTGCGGCGGTGGGCTGGACCACGTCGCTGCGGCCGGCGGTCAGGGCACCGAGGGAATCATTGGCGAAGCCGGTGGCCGGGCGCGGCTGGGCGCCGGCCTGCAACTCGGCGAGCTTGCCGGTGCGCTGCAGGGCCTTCTTGACCTTGGCCGCCAGCTGTTCGTTGGAGAACGGCTTGCCCATGTAGTCGGACACGCCGGCCTGGATGGCCTGGACGACGTTTTCCTTGTCGCCGCGGCTGGTGACCATGATGAAGGGCACGCCCTTGTGGTCCGGCTGGGCGCGAAACCAGCTCAGCAGTTCCAGACCGGTCATGCCGGGCATTTCCCAGTCGCAGAGGATGAGGTCGAAGCGCTGCTTGCCGAGCATCGTCTGGGCGCGGCGACCATCGGCCGCCTCGTCCACCGTCAGCCCGGGAAACAGGTTGCGCAGGCCCTTCTTGATCAGATCGCGAATGAAGGGCGCGTCATCCACCACCAGTACGTTCAACTTGCTCATCGGTCACTCCATGCCAAGTCTTCCAGCATAGCAGGCGGGTTCGGCACGCCACCCGGGGAGTGACCGGGCGGATCATTCGCGCGACCGATTGACCTCTTCGGCCATGCGCTTGAGGCCCATGTGCCTTACGTCGGTACCCTGCACCAGGTAGATCACCAGTTCGGCGATGTTGCGCGCATGGTCGCCGACCCGCTCCAGGGAGCGCAGCACCCAGATGATGCTCAGCACCCGCGAGATGGAGCGCGGGTCTTCCATCATGTAGGTGGCCAGTTCGCGCAGGGCGGACTTGTATTCGCGGTCGATCAGCTTGTCGTACTGGGCCACCGAGAGGGCCAGTTCGGCGTCGAAGCGGGCGAAGGCGTCCAGCGCCTGGTGGACCATCTTGCGCACCTGCTCGCCGATGTGGCGGACCTCGACGTAGCCGCGGGGGGCCTCGCCGTCCTCGGTCAGCTCGATGGCGCGACGGGCGATCTTGGAAGCCTCGTCGCCGATGCGCTCCAGGTCGATCACCGACTTGGAGATGCTGATGATCAGGCGCAGGTCGGAGGCCGCGGGCTGACGGCGAGCGAGGATGCGCAGGCATTCCTCGTCGATGCCGCGCTCCATGATGTCGATCTGGTCGTCGATGGTGCGCACCTGGCGCGCCAGCCCGGCATCGGCGTCGATCACCGCGCGCACGGCGTCGCTGACCTGCTTTTCCACCAGACCGCCCATGGCCAGCAGGTGGCTGCGGACCTCTTCCAGTTCGACGTTGTATTGCTGGGAGATGTGCTGCGTGTGGCCTTCTTTGTTGATCATGCTGTCAGTCCTGCCTGAGAGGAGCGAGTCGCCGGGTGGGGCACCGGCCTGCCTGGAACTAGCCGTAGCGGCCGGTGATGTAGTCTTCGGTCTGCCGCTTCGCCGGGTTGGTGAAGAGGGTGTCGGTGTCGCCGTGTTCGACCAGCTGGCCCATGTACATGAAGGCGGTGTAGTCGGAGACCCGCGCCGCCTGCTGCATGTTGTGGGTGACGATGACGATGGTGTAGCGCTGTTTCAGTTCGTGGATCAGCTCCTCCACCTTGAGGGTGGAGATGGGGTCCAGCGCCGAACAGGGTTCGTCGAGCAGGAGCACGTCGGGCTGCACGGCGATGGTGCGGGCGATCACCAGCCGCTGCTGCTGGCCACCGGAGAGACCCAGGGCCGATTCGTGCAGGCGGTCCTTGACCTCGTCCCACAGCGCCGCGCCGTGCAGCGCCCATTCCACCGCTTCGTCGAGCACCCGCTTCTGCTTGATGCCCTGGATGCGCAGGCCGTAGACCACGTTCTCGTAGATGCTCTTGGGAAAGGGATTGGGCTTCTGGAACACCATGCCCACGCGCCGCCGCAACTCGGCGATCTCGGTGCCGCGGGCATAGATGTTCTGGCCGTCGAGCAGGATCTCGCCGTCGATGCGGCAATCTTCCACCAGGTCGTTCATGCGATTGAAGCAGCGCAGCAGGGTCGACTTGCCACAGCCGCTGGGGCCGATGAAGGCAGTGACCCGCTGCCGCGGGATCTCCAGGGCGATGTCGTGCAGGGCCTGCTTCTTGCCGTAGAACAGATTGAGCCGCGGCACCGACAGGGCCACGCCACCTTCGTTCGCCGCAGGCTGGGCGCTGGCCGCGTAGGCGGCGGCGGTTCTGAAGATGGAGGAATCGGAAGGCATGGGGTCTCCTCGGCCGCGGGCGCTAGTCTTCCAGCAGCCGGTATTTTTCGCGCAGCCGGTTGCGCAGGAACACGGCGGACAGGTTCAGCCCGGCGATCACCAGCACCAGCAGCAGCGCGGTGGCATAGACCAGCGGGCGGGCGGCTTCCACGTTGGGGCTCTGGAAGCCGACGTCATAGATGTGGAAGCCCAGGTGCATGATCTTCTGATCCAGGTGCAGATAGGGGTAGTTGCCGTCCAGCGGCAGCGAGGGCGCCAGCTTGACCACCCCCACCAGCATCAGCGGCGCCACCTCGCCGGCGGCGCGGGCCACGGCCAAGATCAGCCCGGTCATCATCGCCGGGCTGGCCAGCGGCAGCACCACCTTCCACAGCGTCTCGGCTTGGGTCGCGCCCAGCGCCAGGGAGCCCTCGCGGATGCTGCGGGGAATGCGCGCCAGGCCTTCTTCGGTGGCGACGATCACCACCGGCATGGCGAGGATCGCCAGGGTCAGCGAAGCCCACAGCAGCCCCGGAGTACCAAAGGTCGGCGTGGGCAGGCTGGCCTGGAAGAACAGCTGATCCAGGGAGCCCCCCAGCACATAGACGAAGAAGCCCAGGCCAAAGACGCCATAGACGATGGCCGGCACCCCGGCGAGGTTATTGACCGCGATGCGGATGGTGCGGGTCAGCGGCCCCTGGCGGGCGTATTCGCGCAGGTAGATGGCGGCGATGACGCCGAAGGGGGTGACGATCACCGCCATCAGCAGGGTCATCATCACGGTGCCGAAGATGGCCGGGAAGACGCCGCCCTCGGTGTTCGCCTCGCGCGGATCGGCGCTGAGGAATTCCCACAGCTTGCTGCCATAGAAGCCGAGCTTGGCGCCCAGGCCCATGGCGTTGGGTTGGTAGGCGCGCACGATGCGCGACAGATTGAGTTCCAGGGTGCGGCCCTCGACGTCGCGCAGCACCACGCTGTCGCGGCGGCGCTCCTGGCGCAGGCTGGCCAGTTGGTCTTCCAGGTCGCCGTAACGGGCTTCGAGCTCGGCGCGGCGGGCGGCGAGATCGGCCTGGGCGGTGGCGTCGAGACGACCGTCCAGTTCCAGGCCGCGGCCCTCCAGGCGCAGGCGCTCCAGGGCATGGTTGACGCTGCCGATGTCCTGCTTTTCCAGGCGCTCCAGCTGGTCGCTCAGGTCGCGGGTGCGCAGCAGGCGGCGCTGCAGCTCGGGCACGGCCGCGGCGCCCTTGGCCACCTGGCGTCCCGCTTCGCGCACCTCCAGCGCATAGCCGTAGAAGTTGCCCCATTCGCGGCGCTCCAGCACCAGGGCATCGGCCGGGGTCTGGCGATCTTTTAGCCAGTCGCCGACCAGCCAGACGAAGTCGCTGCCATAGAGGTCGCGATTGCCCAGCTTGAAGAGTTCGCGGGTCAGGGTTTCGCCGCTGTCCGCCGGCAGGGTCACTCCGGCGCTGCGCAGCCGCTCGGCCGGTATCGTCTCCTGGTCCACCACCTGGCCGAGCACCAGGCGCGCTTCCAGGCCCGGCGGCGTGTAGCGCGCCTGCACCACCTCGGCCGGCCAGAAGTGCGCCAGGCCGCGCACGGCGAGGATGCCGATCAGCCCCAGGGTCATGAGCACGGCGATGGCCACGGCGCCGGCGCTGAGCCAGACCCCGGGCGCGCCGCCGCGCAGCCAGACGCCCAGGGAGCGCCGCGGCCGGGCGCCCTGCCCCGGCGGCGCGCCAGCGCTAGAGGGCCGCATATTTTTTCCTCAGCCGCTGGCGGATCAGTTCGGCCAGGGTGTTCATCAGGAAGGTGAAGCTGAGCAGCACCAGCGCGGCCAGGAACAGCAGGCGGTAATGGGTGCCGCCCACCTCGGATTCGGGCATCTCCACGGCGATGTTGGCCGCCAGGGTGCGCATGCCCTCGAACAGGTTGGCATCCATGATCGGGGTGTTGCCGGTGGCCATGAGCACGATCATGGTCTCGCCGACGGCGCGGCCCAGGCCGATCATCAGCGCCGAGAAGATGCCCGGGCTGGCGGTGAGCAGCACCACCCGCACCAGGGTCTGCCAGGGGGTGGCGCCCAGCGCCAGGGAGCCCAGGGTCAGGCTGCGCGGCACGCTGTAGATGGCGTCTTCGGCGATGGAGAAGATGTTGGGGATGACCGCGAAACCCATGGCCAGGCCGATGATCAGGGCGTTGCGCTGGTCGTAGGCGATGCCCAGGGTCTGGCTCAGCCAGAGGCGCAGGTCGCCGGCGAACAGCAGCCCCTCCAGCCAGGGACTGAGCCACAGCGCCAGGGCGGTGGTCAGCAGCACCACCGGCAACAGCAGCAGGCTTTCCCAGCCTTCCGGGAGGCGCTCGCGCAGCGTCAGCGGCAGGCGCGACCAGCCAAAGCCCGCGGCGAGGATGGCCAGCGGCAGGAGCAGCAGCAGGCTGAACAGCCCCGGCAGGTGATTTTCCACGAAGGGCGCGAGGAACAGCCCGGCGAAGAAGCCGAGGATCACCGTGGGCAGGGCCTCCATCAGCTCGATGACCGGCTTGACCGTGCGCCTCATGCGCGGCGCCATGAAGTAGGCGGTATAGACCGCCGCGGCGATGGCCAGGGGCGCGGCGAACAGCATGGCGTAGAAGGCCGCCTTGAGGGTGCCGAAGGTCAGCGGCGCCAGGCTCAGCTTGGGTTCGAAGTCCGCGGTGGCGGCGCTGGACTGCCAGACCCGGGCCGGCGCCTCGTAATTCTCGTACCAGACCTTGCCCCAGAGCGCCGACCAGGAGACTTCCGGGTGCGGATTGTCCAGGCGGAAGCCGAGCAGCCGGCCATTTTCCTCCAGCAGCAGCTGATCGGCACGCGGCGACAACGCCAGTACGCCGCCAGCGGGGGCGATCTGCTCGCGCAACAGGGTACGCCCGGCGGTGCTGTGGAAGACCCCCAGTTCGCCCGTGGCATCCAGCGCCACGAAGCCCTTGCGGCGCTGCTCCGGCACCAGCTGGACGATGGGCGCGGTGCCCAGCTGGAAGCTGCGGATATGTCTTAGCACCGGCTCGCCGTCCTGGCCGCGGACCATGAACCACTGGCCGATGCCGCCCTTGGCGGTACCCACCAGCAGGGACACGCCGCCCAGCAGCTGGGCGCTGGCGGTGACCTCGTCGTCGGCCGCGTCGAGCAGCTTGTAGTGGCCGTTGAGACTGCCGTCGCGGAGATCGAAGACATCCGCCTGGGCGCGGCCGTTGAGGGCATAGAGCCAGTGCCCGCGAGGGTCGAGGTAGAGCGCCTTGGCCGCGGTGTTGAGCGGTCCGAGGGAGAGCGAGGTACGCACGGGAGCGGCCGCGCCACCGGTCACCGGCGCCGCCAGCCCGGTCAGGCGCAGGGCGGTCACCCGATTGCCCTGGGCACCGGCCAGCACCAGCAGATCCTCGTCACCGGCGATGGCGACCCGTTCCAGGGCGCTACGGGAGGCGCCCAGGTCCAGTGGCTCGCGCCCGTAGGGAAAGTCCAGTTCCGGGGTGATGACCCGGTTGCCCTGGGGATAGCGCGAGACATAGCGCTTGTGTGCCACCAGCACGCGACCATCGGACAGGCCCAGGGCGATCAACCCGCGCGGGGCGTCCTGGGCCTGGCTGCTGATGGTGACGCCGGGCGGCAGCGGCAGGCGCTCGCGCATGACCGGCTGGCCGTCGGCCAGGGTGAAGAAGGTGGCCTCGCCGGCCCGGGACAGATGCAGGCCGAGGCGATCCTGCTCGTCGATGCCCAGCAGCAACGGTGCCCCGGCGGCCGCCAGCCACTCGGGCTGGGGCAGCGGCTGGGCCTCGAGGCTGGCGCCGCGCAGCAGCGGCAGCACCACATAGGCCAGATAGAAGAAGATCAGGGTGATGGTGGCCAGCACGGCCAGGCCACCGGCCAGTACCGCACCCCGTATCAGGCGATCCTGCAGCGCCCGCCAGCGCCGCCGCCGGCGCAGTGCAGGCGTGTTGAAGTCCAGCCGAGCGGGGCCGCGAAGATCGGGCGGGGACGGGGGTACCGGGGATATCATGGCGCAGAGCCTAATCACGTCGTGTGACAGAAAGGTTACAGCGAATGGACGGCCAGAGGCGCTACGCCCGGGACGGGCGCAGGGCGCCAGGCGCTCAGTAGCCCAGGGTCTTCAGGGCCTGCTGCACCACCGCCGCTGGCAGGGGAATGTAGCCGTCCTTGACCACGGCTTCCTGGCCGCTGCGCGAGAGGATCAGGCGCAGGAATTCCCCCTCCAGGGGGTTGAGCGGACGATTGGGCGCCTTGTTCACATAGACGTAGAGATAGCGCGCCAGGGGATAGCGCCCGGACAGGGTGTTCGCCTGGTTGTCCTCGACGAAATCGGTGGTGCCCTGGCGTGCCAGCGCCAGGGTGTGGACGCTGGCGGTCTGGTAGCCGATGCCCGAGTAGCCTATGCCCCCCAGGGACTGGCTGATGGCCTGGACCACCGAGGCCGAGCCGGGCTGCTCGTTGACGTTGGCGCGGAAGTCGCCACGGCACAGCGCCGCTTCCTTGAAGTAGCCGTAGGTGCCCGACACCGAATTGCGGCCGAATCTCTGGATCGGCCGCCTGGCCCAGTCGCCGGTCAGGCCCAGGTCGCCCCAGGTCTTGAGTTCGTGCGGACCGCCACAGAGCCGGGTGCTGGAAAAGATCGCGTCGACCTGCTCCAGGGTCAGCTGGCGCAGCGGATTGTCCTTGTTGACGAAGATCGCCAGGGCATCGATGGCCACCGGCACCGCGGTGGGCGGGTAGCCGAAGCGCTGCTCGAAGGCCTGCAGCTCGGCGTCCTTCATCTTGCGACTCATGGGGCCGATGCCGGCGGTGCCTTCGGTGAGCGCCGGCGGCGCCGTGGACGAGCCGGCCGCCTGGATCTGGATATTGAGGTTGGGATACTCGCGCTTGTAGCTCTCGGCCCAAAGGGTCATCAGGTTGGCCAGGGTGTCGGAGCCCACGCTCGACAGATTGCCGGAGATCCCGCTCACCTTCTGGTAGGCGGGGATGGCCGGGTCGACGCCCTCGGCCCAAGCGGTCGTGCCACCGAGCGCCAGGGCGAGCGCCACAGCGGTCAGCGGACCTTTGATGTCCATGCCGGATTCCTCGCGGGGATGGGAGACGGGCCTGGGCCGGCGACGCTCAGGCGCAAGCCGGCACTCTAGGCGCGCATTGTGACGGATTTATGAGCGAGTGCCAGCCGAGGCGGCAGGTTCGACTAGGCTGCAAGAGGGCCGGCGCTGCACCACCCTGGCGCACGCCCGGTCTCCGGCCCCGCCACGACCGCCCAGGCACGCGGCCCGCGCGGACCGGACCGTCATTTGCATAGCTAAGCATTCATCTCAGTGCAGAGGAACGCACCATGGCCCAGGCTCTTCCGACGTCCTCCTCCCGCGCCGACGCGGCCCCCGCCAGCACGGTCGCCACGCCCTCGCGGGCCAAGCTGATCGCCGCGGCCAGTCTCGGCAACGGCCTGGAGATGTTCGACTTCACCGTCTTCAGCTTTTTCGCCGCCATCATCGGCCAGCTGTATTTCCCTTCGGATACGCCCTACGGCTCCCTGCTGATGGCGGTTGGCGTCTTTGGCGTCGGCTTCGTCATGCGCCCCCTGGGCAGCATGGTGCTGGGTGCCTATGCCGACCGCCACGGGCGCAAGCAGGCCATGCTGCTGACCATTTCGCTGATGGGCCTGGGCAGCGCCCTGATCGCCTTCACCCCGACCCACGCCCAGATCGGCATCGCCGCGCCGCTGATCCTGCTGCTGGGGCGCCTGCTGCAGGGCTTTTCCGCCGGCGGCGAGATCGGCGCCGCCACCACCCTGCTACTGGAATCGGCCAGCCCCGGCCGGCGCGGCTTCCATGTCAGCTGGCAGGTGATCAGCCAGGGCGGCAGCGCCCTGCTCGGCGCCGGTCTGGGCGCCCTGCTCACCCGCAGCCTGTCCGAGGCCGAGCTGCATGCCTGGGGCTGGCGCATCCCCTTCCTGGTCGGCTTGCTCATCATCCCGGTCGGCCTCTATATCCGCCGCCAGGTGGACGAGACCTGGAGCGGCGCCGGCACGGTCGAGGGCGGCCCGGTGCGCGCCTTTCTGCGCGAGCATCCGCGGCGCTTCGGCCTGGGCCTGCTGATCGTGATGTCGGCGACCCTGCTGACCTATCTGATGCAGTTCTACATGCCCACCTACATGACCCGCATCGTCGGCCTGCCGGCCACCAGCGCCTACCTGGCCGGGGTGGCCTCCAGCGCCGTGCAGATGGCCGCCGCCCTGGCCGCCGGGCTGCTGCTGGATCGCTTCGGTCGCTACAAGCCGGTGGCCCTAGTCAGCCTGGCGGTGGCCCTGCTGGGCATCTACCCGGCCTTCGTCTGGCTGAACGATCCCACCACCCAGGGCCTGGCCTTTGCCGCCCGCTTCGTGGTGATCACCGCCATGAGCGTCAACATGACCGCCGGACTGCTGCTGATCCTCGCCGGCCTGCCGCGGCCGGTGCGCGCCACCGGCCTCGCCATGACCTACGCCCTGGCGGTGACCCTGTTCGGCGGCACCGCCCAGTTCATCGCCACCTGGCTGATCGGCGCCACCGGCAGCCCGCTCGCCCCGGCCTGGTACCTGATCGGCATGCTGCTGATAGGATGGCTGGCACTGCTGAGCTATCCCGAACGCCACCTGGATTGAGAGAGATCGCCATGAGCCTTGCCACCGCTGCGGATCAAGACGCCACCGCCCGTCATATCGCCGGCTACCTGCCGGACATGGTCGCCCTGCGCCGCGACATCCACCGCCATCCCGAACTGGGTTACCAGGAACAGCGCACCAGCGACCTGGTGGCCGCCGCCCTCGCCGGCTGGGGCTACGAGGTCCATCGCGGCCTGGGCGGCACCGGGGTGGTCGGCACCCTGCGCGCCGGCAGCGGCAGCAAGGTGCTGGGTATCCGCGCCGACATGGACGCCCTGCCGATCCTGGAGACCACCGGCCTCGATTACGCCAGCCAGCACCCGGGCCGCATGCACGCCTGCGGTCACGACGGCCACACCACCACCCTGCTCACCGCCGCCCGCTGCCTGGCCGAGACCCGCGCCTTCGACGGCACCCTGCACCTGATCTTCCAGCCGGCCGAGGAAGGCCTGGGCGGCGCCCTGAAGATGATGCAGGACGGCCTCTTCGAGCTGTTTCCCTGCGACCAGGTGTTCGGTCTGCACAACATGCCCGGCGTGCCCACCGGCAAGTTCTGCTTCGTCGACGGCGCCGCCATGGCCTCGTCCGACACCGCCCTCCTGCGCATCCGCGGCCAGGGCGGCCACGGCGCGGTGCCGGACAAGGCGGTCGATCCCATCGTCGCCAGCGCGGCCACGGTGATGGCGCTGCAGACCGTGGTCTCGCGCAACGTGGCGCCGCTGGATACGGCGGTGATCACCGTGGGCAGCATCCACGGCGGCGAGGCCTCCAACGTCATTCCCGATGCGGTGGAGATGAAGCTGACCATCCGCGCCTTCCAGGACAGTACCCGCGACCTGCTGGAGCAGCGCATCGGCGCCCTGGTGCGCGCCCAGGCGGAAAGCTTCGGCGCCACGGCCGAGCTAGACTACCAGCGCGGCTATCCGGTGCTGGTCAACCACGACGGCCCCACCGCCTTCGCCCGCCAGGTGGCGATCGAGCACTTTGGCGCCGAGGCCCTGCACCCCTTCGCGCCCATCCCGGCCAGCGAAGACTTCGCCTACATGCTGCAGCAGGTGCCCGGTTGCTACCTGTTCGTCGGCAATGGCCCGAGCGCCAACCTGCACAACGCGGCCTACGACTTCAACGACGCCCTGCTGCCGGTCGGCGCGCGCTACTGGGTCAAGCTGACCGAGGCCTTCCTCACCGCCTGAGGCCGCTCCCCGCCGGCACCCTCATCCGGGATGCCGGCGACGGAATCTTCACGCGCGAGCCGCTAGACTGCAGGGTCATCCCCCAACCTCGAGAGGTCGCCATGCGACGTGTTCCGCGCCTGGGCTGGCGCCAGGGTCTGGCGCTGGGCATCGCCGTGCTGGCCGCGGGCTTCGCCTATCCGGCCTGGCGACATTTCCATCCGGTCAGTGCGGCCGAGGGCTGGCGCTATCGGGAATTCGCCGCCGACATCCCCATGGTCAGCGCCCTGGCCCTGGACGCCGATGGCAGCCTGTTCGTGACCCAGGAATT
>Ga0153990_1000053_pt1 | contig 31091 bp, 24 predicted proteins | sample TSNC074MetaG_FD_104739 | JGI IMG/M metagenome (GOLD analysis project Ga0153990, IMG submission 104739) | Attine ant fungus gardens microbial communities from North Carolina, USA - TSNC074 MetaG | ecosystem: Host-associated > Fungi > Mycelium > Unclassified | place: USA: North Carolina, Jones...
GGCCCTCGCGCATGAAGCTGGGGATGATCGAGACCTTGGGCTCCTCGGCCGGATCGATGGCGTTGAGCAATACCGTCTGCACCGCCTTGTCGTGGGCCAGCATGCCCTGCAACTGGGTGAAGGGCGCCACCGCGGCCACCTGGCTGTTCTGCAGCGCCAATTCGCGCACGCTGCGCCAGTCGTTGACCGGCTGGTAGGACTCCACCGTCGCATGGGGAATCATGCCGAGGACGCGATCGCGCATCTCGCGGTCGAAGCCGTTCATGACCGACAGCACCACGATCATCACGACCACGCCGAGGGCCAGGCCGATCATGGAGGTGAGCGAGATGAAGGAGACGAAATGGTTGCGGCGCTTGGCGCGGACGTAACGCAGGCCAAGGTAGATCGGCAGGGGTCTGAACATAGGCTCGCTTGCACGGCGGAAAGACGTAGGCGCCCTGCGGGTTGGACGGCGACACCGTGCCGGCTCGCCGGCTACACTCGGGGCCATCACCCACGGAGCGGCCCGACATGACCACCCCAGACGCGCGTGAACGGCGGGAATACTATCGCATCACCGACCGTATCGCACTGCAAATCAGCCCTGCCGACGGGGTCCCCGGCGAGACCGCGCCGCTGTTCGCACTCCTGAGCGAACTGCATCAGCTGGAATTCGAATCCCGTCACCTGCTGCGCAATCTGGACGAGCGCGACCGCGCCGTCACCGCCTGCCTGCGCCTGGTGCACAAGCGCTTGGACCTGCTCGGCCAGGCCTTTACCTGGAATCTCCTGCACGACAGCGGCGCCACCCGCGACGTGGTCCTGTCCGAAGGGGGCCTGGCCTTCGTCGATGCCGAGCCCTATGCCCTGGGCACCCGCCTCGACCTGCGCATGGCACTGCCGCCCCAGGGCCTGGGCCTGCAGGTGCTGGCCGAGGTGACCGGTTGCCAGACCGTCAAGGGCGGGTACGAGATCGGCACCAGTTTCATCGACCTGGAAGACGCCCAGCGCCAGCTGCTGGCGCGCCACGTCCTGCGTCAGCAGGCCCGGGTGCGCCGCGCCGACCGTGGAGACGAGGCGTGAAACGCCCCTGGCTGGCGCTCCTGCTGCTCGGCGCCGCCCTGCCCGGCTGGGCCGAGACCCTGCAGATCCCGCTGGGCCAGCAGGGCGATGGCAGTACCCCGCTACCCCTGCGCGGCGACAGCCGCAGCCAGGTCCTGGAACGCTTCGGCCTGCCCGATCAGGAGCACCCGCCGGTCGGTCGGCCGCCCATCCGCCGCTGGGACTACAGAGATTTCAGCGTCTATTTCGAAAACGACCGGGTGCTGGACGCGGTACGCGAACCGCGGCGCCCGGTCCCCTCACCCTAGCGCCAAGGAGCCCTCATGACCCTTATTTACGGACACCGCGGCGCCCGCGGCGAAGCCCCGGAAAACACCCTGGCCGGTTTCGAGCTGTGCCTGGAACTGGGCGTCACGCGCTGCGAGCTGGACCTGCACCTCTCCCGGGACGGCGAGCTGGTGGTGATCCACGACCCGACCCTGAAACGCACCACCGGGCGTGGCGGCAAGGTCAGCGAAAAGGCGGTTGCCGATCTAATCGCCCTGGATGCCCGCCAGGGCGGACCGGTTTGGCCGCGCCCCTGCCCCATCCCGACCCTGCGCGAGCTGTTCGAGAAGTGTTCCTTCGAACACTGGCAGCTGGAGGTGAAGAGCGCCTCGCGAGTGCGGGCGGCGCAGACCGTGAGAGCCATCGCCCAGCTGGTCGAGGAATTCGGCCTGCAGGACAAGGTGACCGTGACCAGCTCCTCGCGCGAAGTCCTGCGCGCCCTGCAGCGCGACACCCCACAGCTGGCGCGTGGACTGGTGGCGGAATACGCCTGGCTGGATCCGCTCAAGGTGGCCGCTCACTACGACTGCCACCTGCTGGCGCTGAACTGGACGCTGTGCACCCCGGAACGGCTGCTCAAGGCTCAGCGTCAGGGCCTGCACGTCTCGGTCTGGACGGTGAACGACGCCAGCCTGATGCGCCGCCTGGCCGACTTCGGCGCGGACAGCCTGATCACCGATTTTCCGAGTCTGGCGCGACGGACGCTGGGGTAGGCTCCTGCCTGCCCGAGCAGTCGCGGCCATGGAGTCCGTCGCTGTGGCCGCCTCTGCGGGACTCTGATGCTTCACTGATCGCGGCCATGGGCCGCTCCTACAGGCTCGGTGTAACCGTAGGAGCGGCCCATGGCCGCGATAAAGACCGCGCTCCTACCTCTAGGCAAACACCCGTAGGAGCGGCCGCAGCGGCGGACCGCCATGGCCGTGATACGAGCCGACTCCGTAGCGTGGAAAACGGCGCAGCCTTTTCCACTGGAGACTGCTACGGGGAGCACCCTCACCCCAGCCCTCTCCCAAGAGGAGAGGGGGCTAGCCGAGCGGACATGCGCCTCCGCCCGCTAAACCTGGGCCGCCTCAGAACAACCGATTCAAGCCATCGAAGGCCGCTACCCGGTAGGCCTCGGCCATGGTCGGGTAGTTGAAGGTGGTGTTGACGAAATAGCGGATGCTGTTCGCCTCGCCTTCCTGGTTCATGATCGCCTGGCCGATGTGCAGGATCTCCGAGGCCTGGTCGCCGAAGCAGTGCACGCCCAGCACCTGCAGGGTCTCGCGGTGGAAGAGGATCTTCAGCATGCCCACCGGTTCGCCGGAAATCTGCGCCCGCGCCATGCTCTTGAAGAAGGCCTTGCCGACCTCGTAGGGCACTCGCTCCTGGGTCAGCTCGCGCTCGGTCTTGCCCAGCGAACTGATCTCGGGAATGGTGTAAATGCCGGTGGGAATGTCGTTGACCACCCGCCCGTTGTTGTCGTGCAGGATATTGTCCGAGGCCGAACGCCCCTGGTCGTAGGCGGCACTGGCCAGGCTTGGCCAGCCGATGACGTCGCCCGCCGCATAGATGTTGGCGACCGAGGTCCGGTAGTTCTCGTCGACGGTGACCTGGCCCCGGCTGTTGACCGAGATGCCCACGTTCTGCAGGCCCAGCTGGTCCGTGTTGCCGGTCCGGCCGTTACACCACAGCAGGGCATCGGCGCGCAGCTTCTTGCCGGACTTCAGGTGCAGGACGACGCCGTTTTCCTGGCCTTCGATGCGCTCGTATTCCTCATTGTGACGAATGAGCACATTGTTGTTCTGCAGGTGATAGCTCAGGGCGTCCGAGATCTCGTCGTCGAGGAAGCTGAGCAACTGGTCGCGGTTGTCGATCAGGTCCACCAGCACGCCGAGGCCGCTGAAGATGGAGGCGTACTCGCTGCCGATCACCCCGGCGCCATAGATGATCAGCCGGCGCGGGGTATGGGTCAGCGACAGGATGGTGTCGCTGTCGTAGATGCGCGGATGGCTGAAGTCCACGTCCACCGGGCGATAGGGTCGCGAGCCGGTGGCGATGACGACCTGCTTGGCCACCAGGCGCTCCAGATCGCCACGCAGGTTGACGATCTCGATGGTGTTCTCGTCGGCGAAGCTGGCGGTACCGAAGAACAGGTCGACGCGATTGCGCGCGTAGTAGCTGGTGCGGGACGACACCTGGCGGGCGATCACCCGCTCGGCGCTGCGCAGCACGTCGGGAAAGGAGAACCAGCGCGGCTCGCCGATGGAGCGGAACATCTCGTTGGTGTTGAACTGGATGATCTGCTTGACCGAATGACGCAGCGCCTTGGAAGGAATGGTGCCCAGGTGGGTGCAGTTGCCGCCGACCACCTGGCGATTGTCCACCACCGCCACGCGACGGCCATTCTTGGCGGCGTTCATCGCCGCGCCCTCGCCTGCCGGTCCCGAACCCAGTACCACCACGTCGTAGCTATAGACCGCCATGCTTTCTCCTCAGAAGGTTAGCCGTCCGCAGGCGACGGCTGGAGCCGGACCGCCTCGCGAGAGGTCGGATCCGGCGCGAGATCGCCCCAGGGGGCTGCGACCTCTTGTCACGGGTCGCTATTGTGGCGCAAAACCCGGTCAAAACGAAAACGGGAGCCACGCGGGCTCCCGTTTTTTCTTGCAAGTCAGCCTTGCCTAGGACGCAAGACTCAGGCCGGGAAGGCCGGCGGATTAACGCCCGCCATCTCTTCCAGCACCCGCACGACCTGGCAGCTGTAGCCGAACTCGTTGTCGTACCAGACATAGAGGACGACACGGTTGTCGCTGACGATGGTGGCACCGGCATCGACCACACCCGCATGGCGGGAGCCGACGAAGTCGCTGGACACCACTTCCGGCGAGTTCACGAAGTCGATCTGCTTGTGCAGCGGCGAGTGCAGCGCCATCTCGCGCAGGTACTCGTTGATCTCGTCCTTGCTGGTGGCGTTTTCCAGGTTCAGGTTGAGGATCGCCATGGAGACGTTGGGCGTCGGCACGCGGATGGCGTTGCCGGTCAGCTTGCCAGCCAGTTCCGGCAGCGCCTTGGCCACGGCCTTGGCGGCGCCGGTCTCGGTGATGACCATGTTCAGCGCGGCGCTGCGGCCACGGCGATCGCCCTTGTGGAAGTTGTCGATCAGGTTCTGGTCGTTGGTGTACGAGTGCACGGTCTCGACGTGACCGTTGACGATGCCGTACTTGTCGTTGACCGCCTTCAGGATCGGCACGATGGCGTTGGTGGTGCAGGAGGCCGCGGTGACGATGGTGTCTTCGGCGGTGATGGTGTCATGGTTGATGCCATGCACGATGTTCTTCAGGCTGCCCTTGCCGGGTGCGGTCAGCACCACGCGGGAGACGCCCTTGCACTTGAGGTGCTGGCCCAGGCCTTCGGCATCGCGCCACTTGCCGGTGTTGTCGACCACGATGGCATCCTGGATGCCGTACTGGGTGTAGTCGACGGTGGTGGGATCGTTGGAGTAGATGACCTTGATCAGGGTGCCGTTGGCACACAGGGTGCTGTTGGCTTCGTCGACGGTGATGGTGCCGTCGAAGGAGCCGTGCACGGAGTCGCGACGCAGCAGGCTGGCACGCTTGACCAGATCGTTGTCGGCGCCCTTGCGCACGACGATGGCGCGCAGGCGCAGGCCGTCGCCGCTACCCTGGTGCTCGATGAGGATGCGCGCCAGCAGGCGACCGATGCGACCGAAGCCGTAGAGGACCACGTCCTTGCCCTTGCGCTGCTCGACGCCCTGCTTGCCGACCACGGCGGACAGCTCGCTGCGCAGGAAGTCCTTGAGGTCGCGACCAGCGCCTTCGGCCTTGAATTTCAGGCTCAGACGGGCGAGGTCGATGGAGGCGGCGCCCAGTTCCAGCTCGCTCAGGGCCTTCACCAGCGGGTAGGTGTCCTGCACGGACAGCTCGACGTTGTCGATCTGGCGGGCGAACCGGTGGGCCTTGAGAATGGAGATCACCGAACGGTTGACCAAACCGCGACCGTAAATGGAGGTCACAACATTGTTGTTACGGTACAGCTGACCAATCAGGGGAATCATGGCCTCGGCGAGCGCTTCGCGATCGATCCATTCTTCAAGGCACTGCTCAGGCTTCTGACTCACGACAAATCCTTCCCTATGTAGGAGCTGAAAAAAGGAACTACATTATGACCGCGCTGCCTGTCCCAGGCAATCTACGCGCGTCGCTGCACTGACAGCGTGAAAGCCCGGTCGTTACAATCCCAACCCTCCCGAAATCCACCGGAGTTCCGCCCGCGTGTCAGTTTTGCGTACCCCGTCAATTCCTGAAACCGCCGGCCGCCAGCAGTGGGGCAATCTGCCCGGCGCCGCGCTAGCCCTCGCCATCGCTGAAGCCGCCAAGGCCGCGACCCGCCGCTTCACCCTGCTGATCACCCAGGACAGCCAGACCGCTGATCGCCTGGAGCAGGAACTGCGCTTCTTCGCCCCTGAACTTCCGGTACTGAATTTTCCCGATTGGGAGACGCTGCCCTACGATGTCTTCTCGCCCCACCAGGACATCATCTCCCAGCGTGTCGCCACCCTTTATCGGCTGCCGGAGCTGTCCCACGGCATTTTGGTAGTCCCTCTGGCGACTGCCCTACACCGCCTGGCGCCCACGCGCTTCCTGCTCGGCAGCAGCCTGGTGCTGGACGTCGGCCAGCGGCTGGACGTGGAAGCCACCCGCGCGCGCCTGGAAGCGGCCGGCTATAGATATGTGGATACGGTGTACGAACACGGCGAATTCGCCGTGCGCGGCGCCCTGATCGATCTCTTTCCCATGGGCAGCAACCTGCCCTACCGGATCGACCTGTTCGACGACGAGATCGAGACGCTGCGTACCTTCGATCCGGAAACGCAGAGATCCATCGACAAGGTCGACAGCATCCGTCTCCTGCCGGCGCGGGAATTCCCGCTGCATAAGGAGGCGGTGACCGGCTTTCGTGCGCGGTTCCGCGAAAGATTCGACGTGGACTATCGCCGCTGCCCCATCTATCAGGATCTGGCCAGCGGCATCACCCCGGCAGGCATCGAGTACTACCTGCCGCTGTTCTTCGACGAGACCTCGACCCTCTTCGACTATCTGCCGGCCAACACCCAGGTGTTTTCCCTGCCGGGTATCGAACAGGCCGCCGAGCAATTCTGGACCGATGTCCGTAATCGCTACGAAGACCGCCGGGTCGATCCGGAGCGGCCGCTGCTGCCGCCGGCCGATGTCTTCCTGCCGGTGGAAGACTGCTTCGCCCGGCTGAAGGCCTGGCCGCGGGTGGTCATCGGCGCAGACGACCTGGAAGCCGGCGTGGGCCGCGAGCGCTTCGCCGCACGCGCCCTGCCGGACCTGGCCATCGACGCCAAGGCCAGCCAGCCGCTGGCGGCCCTGGAGCACTTCATCACCGATTTCCCCGGTCGCGTGCTGTTCACCGCGGAAAGCGCCGGTCGCCGCGAGGTGCTGCTGGAGCTGCTCGCCCGACTGAACCTGCGCCCTGGCCAGGTCGACGGCTGGGCAGCCTTCCAGGCCAGCGCCGAGCGCATCGCCATCGCCCTGGCGCCGCTGGACGAAGGCCTGGTGCTGGATGACGCCGGCGTCGCCCTGATTCCGGAGAATCCGCTGTTCGGCCAGCGCATCATGCAGCGCCGCCGGCGCGAGAAAGGCCGTGACGCCGGCGAGAACGTCATCAAGAACCTCACCGAGCTGCGCGAAGGCGCGCCGGTGGTGCACATCGACCATGGCGTCGGCCGCTACATGGGCCTGATCACTCTGGAGCTGGACGACCAGCCCCAGGAATTCCTGCTGCTCGAATACGCCGACGACGCCAAGCTCTATGTGCCGGTGGCCAACCTGCACCTGATCGCCCGCTACTCGGGCACCGACGACGCCCTGGCGCCGTTGCACAAGCTGGGGTCCGAGACCTGGCAGAAGGCCAAGCGCAAGGCCGCCGAACAGGTGCGCGACGTGGCTGCCGAACTGCTCGACATCTATGCCCGGCGCGCCGCGCGCAAGGGCTATGCCTTCAAGGACCCGGCCGTCGACTACGCCACCTTCTCCGCCGGCTTCCCCTTCGAGGAGACACCGGACCAACAGGCCGCCATCGAGGCCGTGCACAAGGACATGCTCGCGGGCACGCCCATGGATCGTCTGGTCTGCGGCGACGTGGGCTTCGGCAAGACCGAGGTGGCCATGCGCGCGGCCTTCATCGCCGTGCACGGTGGCCGCCAGGTGGCGGTGCTGGTCCCCACCACCCTGCTCGCCCAGCAGCACTACAACAGCTTCCGCGACCGCTTCGCCGACTGGCCGGTACGGGTCGAGGTGATGAGCCGCTTCAAGTCGGCCCAGGAAGTCGCCGCCGCCGCGCGCGAGCTGGCCGAGGGCAAGATCGACATCATCATCGGCACCCACAAGCTGCTGCAGGGCGATGTGAAGTTCAAGGACCTGGGCCTGGCCATCATCGACGAGGAGCACCGCTTCGGGGTGCGTCAGAAGGAACAGCTCAAGTCGCTGCGCAGCGAGGTGGACATCCTCACCCTCACCGCCACGCCGATCCCGCGCACCCTGAACATGGCCGTGGCCGGCATGCGCGACCTGTCCATCATCGCCACGCCCCCGGCCCGCCGGCTTTCGGTGCGCACCTTCGTCATGGAGGAGCAGAACGCGGTGATCAAGGAAGCCCTGCTGCGCGAACTGCTGCGCGGCGGCCAGGTGTACTTCCTGCACAACGAGGTCAAGACCATCGAGAAGCGGGCCCGCGAACTGGCCGAGCTGGTGCCGGAGGCCCGCGTCGGCATCGGCCACGGACAGATGCGCGAACGCGATCTCGAACAGGTGATGAGCGATTTCTACCACAAGAGATTCAACGTGCTGGTGGCCTCGACCATCATCGAAACCGGCATCGACGTGCCCAATGCCAACACCATCATCATCGAGCGCGCCGACAAGTTCGGCCTGGCCCAGCTGCACCAGCTGCGCGGCCGGGTCGGCCGTAGTCACCACCAGGCCTATGCCTATCTGCTCACCCCGCCGCGCAAGGGCATGACGCCGGACGCCGAGAAGCGCCTGGAAGCCATCGCCGGTGCCCAGGACCTGGGGGCCGGCTTCATCCTGGCGACCCACGACCTGGAGATCCGCGGCGCCGGCGAACTGCTCGGCGAAGGCCAGAGCGGCCAGATCCAGGCGGTCGGCTTCACCCTCTACATGGAAATGCTCGAGCGCGCGGTCAAGGCCATCCGCAAGGGCGAGCAACCCAACCTGGAACAACCCCTGGGCGGCGGTCCGGACATCAACATGCGCGTGCCCGCGCTGATCCCGGAAGACTACCTGCCCGACGTCCATGCGCGGCTGATCCTCTACAAGCGCATCGCCTCGGCGGCGGACGAAGACGCCCTCAAGGAATTGCAGGTGGAGATGATCGACCGCTTCGGGCTCCTGCCGGAACCGACCAAGAACCTGGTGCGCCTGACGCTGCTCAAGCTGCGTGCGGAAGGCCTGGGCATCGTCAAGGTGGATGCCGGGCCCCAGGGCGGACGGCTGGAATTCGCCGCCGACACCCAGGTGGATCCGCTGGTGCTGGTGAAGATGATCCAGGCGCAGCCGAAGAAGTACCGGCTGGAAGGCGCGACCCTGTTCAAGTTCCAGGTACCCATGGAGCGGGCGGAAGAGCGCTTCAACGTCCTGGAAGCCCTGTTCGACCGCCTGACGCCCGCCGCCAGCTGATCGAAGAGCCGCTCCCGGTCGATCCCGGGAGCGGCTTGAGCGCTATCAGTCCGCCAGCACCTCGGCCAGCACCTGCCGCACCTCGTCGATGCCGCTGGCCAGGACGGCTTCGATCTCGGCCATGGTGATTTCCCGCTGCACCTTGCCGGCCGCCGGATTCACCACCAGCGCCAGGCAGGCGTAGGGCAGGCCCAATTCGCGGGCCAGGGCCGCCTCCGGCATCCCGGTCATGCCGACGATGTCGCAGCCGTCGCGCTCCAGCCGGACGATCTCCCCCGCCGTCTCCAGGCGCGGCCCTTGAGTCGCGGCATAGACGCCATGGTCGCTGTGCGGCAGCTGCAGCCTGCGCAGTGCGCCGAGCAGACGCTGCCGCAGGGGCTCATCGTAGGGAAAGCTGAAGTCGATGTGGGTGACGTGCTCGAGGTCCGCGCCTTCGAAGAAGGTATGGCCGCGCCCCCAGGTGTAGTCCACCAGTTGATGGGGCACGCACAGATGACCGCTGCCCATGGCGGCATGGATACCGCCCACGGCGTTCACAGCGACGATGGCCTCGGCACCGGCCTCCTTGAGCGCCCAGAGATTGGCGCGGTAGTTGACCTGATGCGGCGGAATGCGATGGGGATGGCCATGGCGCGCCAGGAACAGCACCGGGCGCCCGGCATAGTGGCCGCGCTGCACGGGCGCCGAGGGCGCGCCCCAGGGCGTCTCGAAGGTCTGAGCCTGGTCCAGCTCCAGACCCGCGAGCGCGGTGAGGCCGGTACCGCCGATGATGGCGTAGGTAGTCATGGGAATGTCCTTTAGATGAGGTCAGCCTGGCGCAACCGCCGCAGGGCAAAACTCCACTGCGGTTGCTGCCGGTAATCGAGATCGACGTGACGGCGGGCCCTCATGCTGGCCAGCCGCGGCGCGGGCGAGACGCCCAGCTGCTGCACCCGCGTCAGGGCCAGCTCGGCCGCTGCGCGGTCATTGCACACCAGCCCCATGTCGCAGCCGGCGCTGAGCGCGGCCTCGACGCGCTGGCCGGCATCGCCCGCCACGTGGGCGCCCGCCATCGACAGGTCGTCACTGAAGATCACGCCCTGGTAATCCAGTTCGCCGCGCAGGATGTCCTGCAGCCAGCGCCGGGAAAAGCCGGCCGGCTGGGGATCCACCGCGGGATAGATGACATGAGCGGGCATCACCGCGCCCAGGGTCGGCAACAGGGCCTGGAAGGGGCGCAGGTCGGTGCGCAGCAGGGTATCGAGATCGCGCTCGTCGGTGGGAATGGCATAGTGGGAATCGGCTTCGGCCCAGCCATGCCCGGGGAAATGCTTCCCGGTCGCGGCCATACCGGCGTCGCCCATGCCGGCGATGAAGGCACCACCCAGCTCGATCACCTGCTCGGCCTTGCCGAACGAACGTGCGCCTATGACCTGACTGCGCCCATGGTCGACGTCCAGCACCGGGGCGAAGCTGAAGTCCAGCCCCACCGCCAGGATCTCGGTCGCCATCAGCCAGCCGCAGAGGCGGGCCAGTTCCGCGCTGTCCGCGCGACCGCCCAGTTGCCCCATGGCCGGCAGCCGCACCACGTCACGGCGCAGGCGCTGCACGCGACCGCCTTCCTGGTCCACGGCCAGCAGCAGTTCCGGCCGCAGGGCGCGGATGGCACGGCATAGCTCGCGAACCTGGCCCGGGGTTTCGATGTTGCGGGCGAACAGGATCAGTCCGCCCACCTCCGGCTGACGCAGCAGCTGGCGATCCTCGGCGGTGAGCCAGGTGCCAGCGATATCGACCATCAGGGAGCCTTGCATGGGTACCTCGTCCGAATGCTCCGGCGCACGGCGCCGTGAAAGGGACGCAAGCTTACCCCAGCCACCCTTGATGCCGCAGCCTAGTAGGTCTCGGCCGTCTCCACGGCGACCGGCCGCCGCGGCCGATACTGGGCCTGGGCCAGTTCCGGTGCGTGCATCGCCGTGGGCGCCCGCATGCCGGTGGCGAGGAAGGGCACCATCAGCCGCAGCACCTGGTCGGTGTGGGTATCGACGCCGAAGTCGTTCTCGCCGATCGCCCGCAGCGCCTTGATGCCGGACATGCTGAACACCGCCGCCCCCAGCATGAAGTGGGCGCGCCAGAACAGCTCCAGGGGCGGAATCTCGGGAACGGCCCGATTCACCAGCAGCAGGAAGCGGCGGAAGGCGCGGCCATAGGTCTGCTCCAGGTATTTGCGCAGGTGCCCTTGGCTCTGGCTGAACGCCAGGCCCAGCAGCCGCATGAACACCGAGAGGTCATTGCCATGCCGCGGCTTGATGGCCAGGGAGTGATCCACCAGCAGATTCAGCAGCGCCTCCAGGCTCACCTCCTCGCCATTCCTGGGCTGCCACTGATCCAGATCCCGCTCCAGGTTGAAGCAGAAGGGATCGAGAAAGCGCGAGAACACCGCCTGGATCAGGGCCTTCTTGGACCCGAAGTGATAGTTGACCGCCGCCAGGTTGACCCCGGCTCTGGTGGTGATGAGTCGCAGCGAGGTCTCGGCAAAGCCGCGCTCGGCGAACAGTTGCTCGGCCGCATCCAGAATGCGCTCCACGGTATCCGACTGCGCCATGACCTTCCCCGATAGATGAATTCCGTTTGAAACATATGTTTCAAACGCTATCGAAGTCAATCGCGGTTCGGCCGGCGAGCGGCCAGCTGATGGCCTGGAAGCCGCGTCTTTCCACCCTCTGCGGGCGTTTGGTCACGATCGCGGCCTGTCGTCCGAAGTCGTGGTCGGCGGCCTTGCCTACCACCCGGAGTTACTGTATATAATCACAGCATCATTAGACGACGCGACGTGCATCATGCTGAAACTGACACCGCGACAAGCCGAGATCCTGGCCTTCATCAAGCGTTGCCTCGAAGCCAATGGCTTTCCGCCTACCCGCGCGGAGATCGCGCAGGAGCTTGGTTTCAAATCGCCGAATGCGGCCGAGGAGCACCTCAAGGCGCTGGCCCGCAAGGGTGCCATCGAGATGACGCCGGGCGCCTCCCGGGGCATCCGCATCCCGGGTCTGGATACCTCACGCAAGGCCGACGAGAGCCTGCCGGTCATCGGTCGGGTCGCTGCGGGCGCCCCCATCCTGGCCGAGCAGAACGTCGAGGAAAATTGCGCCATCAACCCGGCCTTCTTCCAGCCGCGTGCCGACTACCTGCTCAAGGTCAAGGGCATGAGCATGAGAGACGTCGGCATCCTCGATGGCGACCTGCTGGCCGTCCATGTGACCCGCGAAGTGCACAACGGCCAGATCGTCGTGGCCCGGGTGGGCGACGAAGTCACCGTGAAGAGATTCAAGCGCTCGGGCAACCAGGTCACCCTGCTGGCGGAAAATCCCGAGTTCTCCCCTATCGAAGTCGATCTTTCCACCCAGGAATTCGCCATCGAAGGGTTAAGCGTTGGCGTCATCCGCCGCTAACGTCTAAGGCTGGCCTTCGGGCCAGCCGTTATCACGCCTTTATGCCTTACGCCGAAGTCTTGATCGGGGGTATCTGTTCGCGCTCCGGAAAGCGCTCAAGACCAGGCTGAGCACAGTGACGTCATGTATCCGTGGTACATGATCTCGAGTGGATTTGATCGAGTCGCCTCCAGGAGGTCGCCATGCAATTTCCCCTGATGTTCGATGCGCCGCGCTCGTCGGTTCAAGAGCTGGATCTGGCACCGGAGTTCCTGCTGCAGGAGCTGACCGCCTTTCTGCCCAAGCCCGGCAAGCAGGCCCGGGAACTGCCCGCCGCTCCACTGCCGGACACCTTCAGCGAGATGTCCCTGCACGGCAGCCAGGAACAGTGTCTGCAGTTGCTGGCGCCCATCCTGCGCCAGTTGAGCGACAAGGACGATGCCCGCTGGCTGACCCTGGTCACCCCGCCGTCGATGCTCAGCAACGCCTGGTTGCGCAGCACCCATCTGAATCCGGAGCGTGTGCTTCTGCTACAGACGCCGAGCGCTGCCAAGACGCTGCAATTGGCCTGCGAGGTGCTGCGCAAGGGGCAGAGCCATACTGTGATCAGCTGGTTGCACGACCTGAGCGATGCGGGCAAGCAGCAGCTGGCACGTGCCGCGGCCCAGGGCAACAGCCAGAGTCTGAACGTCAGATTCGCGTAGGAAGCAGGCGGCGGGACGGGATGTAGCGGCGGCACTCCAGGACGGAATGCCGGATCTGGAAAAGAATCAGTGCAGGACGCGCGGTTGATCGTCGCGCTGGAGGCTATCGCCTTCGGCCAGGCGCCCGGCCATCTGCACACCCAGGTTGAACATGGCCTTGGCCACCTCTATCTGCTGTCCATGCAGGAAATCCTTGGCATCGCTGGAAAACTCCAGGGTAACGAGGGCTTCCTCGTCGTCCGCACGGCGCAACACGATGCGACCATCGGAGAGTTCAACGATTTCCAGGTAGGCAGTAGTCATTCAGTATCTCCACAGCTAAGCGGACAGTGTAACAGCGTGGGGTCTGAGAGGCTGACTTGCCTGAGCCTTTTTCGACGGTCTGCAAGGCCATCGTCCTGACGGCCTCTATGGCATTGTAGTGAGAACTACCCTACCACTCGGTCATGGCGCCACGGAATCTGAGCGCCGTCTGCTTGAGGCTTTCACGCCAGGCTTCCACCTCCTCGAGACCCAGCTCCGGCTCGGCCGGCTCCAGGCTGACCGCCTCGATCAAGGGCAGCGTCGGATCCTGCTTGGGTCGCCGGGGTGCCTGGGGCGGCTGCAGCAGCCGCTGGTACTCGGCGATCAGTCGCGCCAGCCAGGTCTCGGGGTTGCCGGCCAACTCGATCAGTTCGCCCATTTCCGCGCTGGGCGCTTCGTTGAGCGCCTCGGGGGCGAGCAGAACCGCCAGCGAGGTGGCCTCCATGGTGGGGTGGCGGTAGAAGCCCGCCACTTCCTGGCAGAGTCCCAGCAAGGCGCCGTGCAGGTGGAACAGGCACGCTTCCCGCTCGGCCATGATCCGGCCCTGGCTTTGCGCGGCGGGCGCAGCCTGGGCCAGGCGCCAGCTTTCCAGGGCCAGACCGGCAAAGTACAGCTTCTGGTTGGTGCGGGTATAACGCTCGTTGGCCATGCCCTTCTCCTGGAGCCGGCTCACGCCGGCCTCCTGTCTGCAGTTGGCGCCAGAGACGCTAGCGCTTTTCTTCCACCTGCCACTTTTTGCCGTCGTAGAAGGCCTTCCAGCCGGTGGGCTTGCCCTCGACCTCGGTCTGCACGTACTGCTCCTTGGTCTTGCGGCTGAAGCGGATCACCGCCGGACGGCCTTCAGAGTCCTTCACCGGGGCACTGAGCAGATAATGGTACTTGGGATCGATCTCGTCGCGATGGGGCAGCAATTCGCTGACCAACGGCGCACGGGTCTCGCGATTCTTCGGGAAGCCGCTGGCGGCCAGGAACAGCCCCGAGGCACCATCGCGCAGCACATAGGTGTCGTCGACCTTTTCGCAGCGCAGCTCCGGCATGGGCACGGCGTCCATCTTCGGCGGAGCCGGCTCGCCGTTCTTGAGCAGCTTGCGGGTGTTCTTGCAGGCCGGATTGGTGCAGCCGAAGAACTTGCCGAAGCGCCCGGTCTTGAGTTGCATCTCGCTGCCGCACTTGTCGCATTCCAGCGACGGGCCCTCGTAGCCCTTGATGCGATAGCTGCCCTCTTCGATCTCGTAGCCCGGGCAGTCCGGGTTGTTGCCGCAGACGTGCAGCTTGCGGTGCTCGTCGATCAGGTAGGCATCCATCGCCGTACTGCAGATGGGGCAACGGTGCTTGCCGCGCAGGACCAGGGACTCGGATTCGCCCTCGTCGTCTTCGGCGATCTCGTCGCCCGGCACCAGGTTGATGGTGGCCTTGCAGCGTTCCTTGGGCGGCAGGGCATAGCCCGAGCAGCCTAGGAACACCCCGGTGGACGCGGTGCGGATCATCATCGGCCGGCCGCAGACCTGGCAGGGAATGTCGGTCAGGGTGGGCTGGTTGGCCCTCATGCCCTTCTCGCCGGCCTCGGCGGTCTCCAGCTTCTGCTTGAAGTCGCCATAGAATTCGTCGAGCAGGTTCTTCCAGTCCCGCTCGCCCTGGGCAACGTTGTCCAGGTTGCCTTCCATGTTGGCGGTGAAGCTGAAGTCCATCAGGTTGGCAAAGCTTTCGTTGAGGCGATCGGTGACGATGTCGCCCATCTTCTCGGCATAGAAACGGCGGTTGTGCACCGTCACGTAGCCACGATCCTGGATGGTGGAAATGATGGCCGCGTAGGTGGAGGGTCGGCCGATGCCGCGCTTCTCCAGTTCCTTGACCAGGCTGGCTTCCGAGAAGCGGGCCGGCGGCTTGGTGAAGTGCTGGCTCGGGTCGAGCTTGACCAGGCCGAGGTCCTCGCCCTGCTTCATCTCGGGCAGGACGTCGTCGTCGCCCGGCTTGCTCTGCTGCGGCAGGACGCGGGTGTAGCCGTCGAACTTGAGGATGCGGCCGCGGGCACGGAGCTCGAAGTCACCCGCCGCGGCGGTCACCGTGGTGGACAGGTACTCGGCCGGCGGCATCTGGCAGGCCAGGAACTGGCGCCAGATCAGTTCGTACAGGCGCTCGGCGTCACGTTCCATGCCCGACAGGCTGTTGGGCTTGACGTTGACGTCGGACGGGCGGATGGCCTCGTGCGCCTCCTGGGCGCCTTCGCGGCTGCCGTAGACATTGGCCTTTTCCGGCAGGTACTGCTTGCCGAATTCGCTCTCGATATAGCCGCGGGCCATGGCGATGGCATCGCCCGACAGGTTGGTCGAGTCGGTACGCATGTAGGTGATGTAGCCGGCCTCGTAGAGACGCTGGGCCATCATCATGGTCTTCTTCACCCCGAAGCCCAGGCGATTGCTCGCCGCCTGCTGCAGGGTGGAGGTGATGAAGGGTGCCGAGGGCCGGCTACTGGTCGGCTTGTCTTCGCGCTTGGCGATGCGATAGGCGGCCTTTTCCAGCTTGGCCAGGGCGGCCTTGGCCTGGGCTTCGTTCAGCGGCTTGAAGGCTTCGCCCTTCTCGCGCACCACTTCGAAGCGCACCTGGGCCTTTTTCGGCGTGGCCAGGTCGGCATGGATCTCCCAGTATTCCTCGGGGACGAAGGCGCGGATCTCGCGTTCGCGCTCCACCACCAGCTTGACCGCGACGGACTGCACCCGACCGGCGGACAGGCCGCGGGCGATCTTCGACCACAGCAGCGGCGAGACCATGTAGCCGACCACGCGGTCGAGGAAGCGCCGCGCCTGCTGGGCGTTGACGCGATTTATGTCCAGCTCGCCGGGCTGGGAGAAGGCTTCCTGAATGGCCTTCTTGGTGATCTCGTTGAAGACCACGCGCTTGTAGCGCGAGTCGTCACCACCGATGGCTTCCCGCAGGTGCCAGGCGATGGCCTCCCCTTCGCGGTCCAAGTCGGTTGCGAGATAGACGGTGTCGGCGTCCTTGGCCAGGCGGCGCAGCTCCTCGATCACCTTTTCCTTGCCGGGCAGGATCTCGTAGTGGGCCTTCCAGCCGTGCTCGGGATCGACGCCCATGCGGGCGAACAGCTGGCGCCGGGCCTTTTCCTTGGGTGACAGCGCGGGCGCCTCGGCGGCGGTCTTGCGCGTCTTGGCGGCGGGCTCCTTGGCGGTGCCGGCGCCGCTGGTGGGAAGGTCGCGGATGTGGCCGATGCTCGACTTCACCACGTACTGGTTGCCCAGGTACTTGTTGATGGTCTTGGCCTTGGCCGGGGATTCCACGATGACCAGCGATTTACCCATGGGAGAGTCAGATTCCTGCTTGAAAGCGATGAGCGAGCGAAAGGCGAGCGCCGGAACGGCGAATGGAGGACCAGAACGTCTTCAGTCTGGTGCGCCGGGGGCGGTCGGCCAACGCGGCACCGCTATATATAGTGGCGATGTCGGCAAGGTCAAGGCTGCGGCGTGGCATCCAGACCCAAGGGATCGGCTTCGACGCTGATCAGCGCGAAGCGCGGCACCTGCTCGCCATCGACCTGGACGCTCTCGCGAAACATGCTCAGAGGCCGGGCCCAGAGTCCGTATTCGCCGTACAGCGCCTGATAGATGACCAGCTCTTCCTCGGTCTCCGAATGCCGGGCCACGCCCAGTACCCGATACTGCTGCCCCTTGTAGTGCCGGTAGAGTCCCGTCTGCAATGCCATGTTCCACCTCGAAAAAAGAAAACCGGGGCAGCCCTGGGGGCGCCCCGGTCGGATGACGCACGCTGCGGCGGATCAGCGCAGGCGTTCGAACACCGTGGTGATGCCCTGGCCGAGACCCACGCACATGGTGGCCAGGCCGAAGGTGCCGTCATTCTGTTTCATGACATTTAACAGCGTGCCTGAAATTCTGGCGCCAGAGCAACCGAAGGGGTGACCCAGGGCGATGGCACCACCATGCAGATTGACCTTTTCCTCCATCTTGTCGAGCACCTTGAGGTCCTTGAGCACCGGCAGGGCCTGGGCCGCGAAGGCTTCGTTGAGTTCGATGAAATCGATGTCGGCGATGGTCAGACCGGCGCGCTTGAGCGCCTTCTGCGAAGCCGGGACCGGACCGTAGCCCATGATCGCCGGATCGACACCGGCCACGGCCATGGCGCGGATCCTGGCCAGCGGCTGCAGGCCGAGGTCCTGGGCGCGCTGGGCCGACATGACCAGCATGCAGGAGGCGCCGTCGGTGATCTGCGAGGAAGTACCGGCGGTCACGGTACCGCCCTTGGGGTTGAAGGCCGGCTTCAGCGCCGCCAGGCCTTCGAGGGTGGTTTCCGGACGGATGGTCTCGTCATGGCTGAAGACCTTGAGGAAACCGTTCTCGTCGTGACCTTCCAGGGGAATGATCTCGTCCTTGAATTTGCCTTCCTGGGTGGCCTTCCAGGCCAGCTGGTGCGAGCGATAGCCGAACTGGTCCTGGGCCTCGCGGGTGATGCCGTGCATCTTGCCCAGCATCTCGGCGGTCAGGCCCATCATGCCGGAGGCCTTGGCGGCGTGCAGCGACAGCTGGGGATTCGGGTCGACGCCGTGCATCATGCCGACGTGGCCCATGTGCTCCACCCCGCCGACGACGAAGACGTCGCCGTTGCCGGTCTGGATCGCCTGGGCGGCGGTGTGCAGGGCGCTCATGGATGAACCGCACAGGCGGCTCACCGTCTGGGCGCCGCTGGTGTGCGGGATGCGGGTCAGCAGCGACGCCATGCGGGCGATGTTCCAGCCCTGCTCCAGGGTCTGGTTGACGCAGCCCCAGATCACGTCTTCCACCTCGGCCGGATTGACCTGGGGATTGCGGTCGAGGACCGCGTCGATCAGCCGCGCGGACAGGGTCTCGGCGCGGGTGTTGCGGTGCATGCCGCCCTTGGAACGACCCATGGGCGTGCGGGCGAAGTCGACGATGACGACGTCTCTCGGATTCAGACTCATTTCTTTACTCCAGGCTCAACCGAAGAAGCGTTGGCCAGCGGCGGCCATTTCGCGGAGTTTGGGGGTCGGGTGGTACAGCGGCCCGAGGTCGGCGTACTTGTCGGCCATGGCGACGAATTCGGCCACGCCCAGGCTGTCGATGTAGCGCAGCGCACCGCCGCGGAAGGGCGGGAAGCCGATGCCGTAGATCAGGCCCATGTCGGCCTCGGCGGCGCTCTCGACGATGCCGTCCTCCAGGCAGCGAACGGCTTCCAGGCACAGCGGCACCATCATCCGCTCGACGATCTCCTCGTCGGTGAATTCACGCTGCTCGTAGGTGACCGGTGCCAGCACCTCGGCCACGGCCGGGTCGGCGACCTTCTTCGGCTTGCCCTTCTTGTCGGTCTCGTAGACATAGAAGCCCTTGCCGTTCTTCTGGCCGAAGCGCTGGGCTTCGTAGAGGGCGTCCACCGCGGTCTTGCGGCTTTCCTTCATGCGCTCGGGGAAACCCTCGGCCATGACGTCGCGGGCGTGGTGGGCGGTGTCCATGCCGACCACGTCCATCAGGTAGGCCGGACCCATGGGCCAGCCGAACTTCTCCATCAGCCGGTCGACGCGCTGGAAATCGGCCCCCTGGGCCAGCAGCGCGGCGAAGCCGCCGAAGTACGGGAAGAGGATGCGATTGACCAGGAAGCCGGGGCAGTCGTTGACCACGATGGGGTTCTTGCCCATCTGGCGGGCATAGGCCACGGTGGTGGCGATGGCCTTCTCGCTGGTCTTCTCGCCGCGGATCACCTCGACCAGGGGCATCATGTGCACCGGGTTGAAGAAGTGCATGCCGCAGAAGTTTTCCGGACGCTTGAGCGCCTGGGCCAGCAGGCTGATGGAAATGGTGGAGGTGTTGGAGGTGAGGATGGCGTCCTCGCGCACCTCGCCTTCCACCTCGGCCAGCACGGCCTGCTTGACCTTGGGATTCTCGACCACGGCTTCGACCACCAGGTCGACGCTCTTGAAGTCGCCATAGGACAGCGTCGGGCGGATGCGATTGAGCGCCTCGGCCATCTTCGCCGGCTCCAGGCGGCCCTTCTCGACGCGCTTGTTGAGCAGCTTGCTGGCTTCGCTCAGCCCCAGCTCCAGGGCTTCGTCGCGAATGTCCTTCATCAGGATCGGGGTGCCCTTGAGCGCGGACTGGTAGGCGATGCCGCCACCCATGATGCCGGCGCCCAGCACGCTGGTCAGCTTGACCGGCGCGGCCTGCTTCTCCAACACCTTGGCCTTGCGCTTGAGCGCCTGGTCATTGAGGAACAGGCCGACCAGGCTGTCGGAGACCGAGGTCTGGGCCATCTTGGCGAAACCGGCGCCTTCGACTTCCAGTGCCTTGTCGCGGCCGTAGTTGGCGGACTTCTGGATGGCCTTGATGGCTTCCAGCGGTGCTGGATAGTGCGGACCGGCTTGGCTGGCGACGAAGCCCTTGGCCGATTCGAAGGCCATCATGGCTTCGATGGCATTGAGCTGCAGCTTTTCCAGCTTGGGCTTGCGCTTGGCGCGGTAGTCCAGCTCGCCGGCGGCGGCGCGGCGGACCAGGTCCAGGGCGGCGTCGAACAGGTGCTCGGGGGCGACCACGGCATCGGCCACGCCGACCTTGAGAGCGGTGGCGGCGTCGTTTTCCTTGCCGGACGCGATCCACTCGATGGCGTTGTCGCTGCCGATCAGGCGCGGCAGGCGGACGGTACCACCCCAGCCCGGATAGATGCCCAGCTTGACTTCCGGCAGGCCGATGCGCGCTGCGGTACTCAGCACCCGGTAGTCGGCGGCCAGGGTCATCTCGCAACCGCCACCCAGGGCGATGCCGCCCACGGCGGCCACGGTGGGCACCGGCAGGTCTTCGAAATCGTTGAAGATGCGGTTGATCTCGGCGATGCCGGCCTGCAGCTCTTCGGTCGGCCGACCGAACATCTCGACGAATTCGGTGATGTCGGCGCCGACGATGAAGACGTCCTTGCCGCTGGTGACGATGACGCCGCGCAGGCCGGCGTGGGCTTTCAGGGCATCCACGGCCTGGCGGAATTCGCGCAGGGTGATGGCGCTGAACTTGTTGACCGATTCGCCTTGGAGGTCGAAGCGAAGTTCGGCGATGCCGTCCTCCACGTCGCGCACCGAAAGGGCTTTGCCTTCGAAAATCATCAGCGGGTCTCCCTTGAGTCCTGGTCGCGAAGCGGGCGGCGGCTTGGGTGGAAGCCGAGAATCGCCAGCCCCAATATTGTTCTGTGGAGGGCACCGGCCGGGCCGGGGCGAAAATTCATACAACCGTTTGAACGGCTCGCACAACCTTCTGGCAAAAGCGGGCGCTTGTCAATTGGGACGCACGGGGAAAGCGTGAGCGGGGGTTCGCGTGGCGGGCGCTTGAGCTTGGCGCGCTTCTGTGCAAGATAGCCGTGGAGCTATCCCCGACTCCTGGAGTCGAAACTACAAGTGGGCTAGAGCCTGCGAATCGAGCGCCAGCCACGGTACGGTCTGGCGCCCCATCATGAAGGAGAGATGTGTATGGCCTACCAACACATATTGGTTGCCGTCGACCTGACCGAAGATTGCCAGCCGGTGATCCGCCGTGCGGTTGCCCTGGGTCAGTGCTGTGGCAGCAAGGTGTCGCTGGTGCACGTGGTCGAGCCCATGGCCATGGCCTTTGGCGGTGACGTGCCCATGGACCTGTCGTCGCTGCAGCAGCAGCAGATCGAGCAGGCCCGCGAGCGACTGGACGGTTTCACCACCCAGTATGCGGAGCTGGCCGGCAATTGCGTGCTGGCCTATGGGCAGCCGCGCCAGGAAATCCACCGCATGGCCAAGGAACAGGGCTGCGACCTGATCGTGGTCGGCAGCCACGGTCGTCACGGCCTGGCGCTGCTGCTGGGCTCGACGTCCAACGACCTGCTGCACGGCGCGCCCTGCGATACCCTGGCGGTAGCCTTGAAGAAAGATAAGGCCTGATCCCGCGGCCGGGCTGGATTATTCCAGTTCGGCCCAGCGTTCGATGAGGCGATCCAGTTCGGCCTGCAGCGCATCCATTCGGGCGAGCTTGGCCTGGGTGACCTCGTTCGGCAGCTGGTAGAAGCCCGGATCGGCAATCGCGGTCTGCAGGGCCTCCAATTCGATCTCCGCGGTTTCGATGGCGCCTGGCAGGGCGTCCAGCTCACGCTGTTCCTTGTAGCTGAGCTTGCGCTTGGCCGGCGCGGCGGCAGCGGCCACGGGTGCCGCAGCGGGCACGGGTTCGGCCTTGGCCGGCGCCGGCTTGCTGTCCTCCCGGGTCTGCACGCCGAGCAGACGCGGCGAGCCGCCCTGGCGCAGCCAGTCCTGGTAGCCACCGACGTATTCGCGGACCCGCCCTTCCCCCTCGAACACCAGGGTGCTGGTCACCACGTTGTCGAGGAAGGCCCGGTCGTGGCTGACCATCAGCACGGTGCCCTCGAAACTCAGCAGCACCTCCTCCAGCAGCTCCAGGGTCTCGACGTCGAGGTCGTTGGTGGGTTCGTCCAGCACCAGCAGGTTGGCCGGCTTGCTGAACAGCTTGGCCAGCAGCAGGCGCGCGCGTTCGCCACCGGACAGCGCCTTGACCGGCGTGCGGGCACGCTGGGGGCTGAACAGGAAGTCGCCCAGGTAGCTCAGCACATGCCGATCCTGGCCGTTGATGGTGATGAATTCGCGACCCTCGGCGAGGTTGTCGATCACCGTCTTTTCCGGTTCCAGTTGCAGGCGCAGCTGGTCGAAATAGGCGATCTCCAGCTTGGTGCCGTACTGGATCTTGCCGGCGGTGGGCTGGAGGTCACCCAGCAGCAGCTTGAGCAGGGTGGTCTTGCCCGAGCCGTTGGGGCCGAGCAGGCCGATGCGATCGCCGCGCTGGATCAGCAGGGTCAGGTCGCGGATTAGCGGCTCGCCGCCGGGATGGGCATAGCTCATGTGCTCGGCGAGGATGACCTGCTTGCCGGACTTGTCGGCGGTTTCCAGCAGCAGATTCGCCTTGCCCTGACGCTCACGGCGCTCGCTGCGCTCGTTGCGCATGGCCTTGAGCGCACGGACCCGACCTTCGTTGCGGGTACGGCGGGCCTTGATGCCCTGGCGGATCCAGACTTCTTCCTGGGCCAGGCGCTTGTCGAACAGGGCATTGGCGGTCTCTTCGGCCGCCAGTTGCTGCTCCTTGTGCACCAGGAAGCTGGCGTAGTCGCCCTGCCAGTCGATCAGGTTGCCGCGATCCAGTTCGAGGATGCGGGTGGCCAGGGCCTGGAGGAAGGCACGGTCGTGGGTGATGAACAGCACGGCGCCCGGATAGCCGCGCAGGGCGTCTTCCAGCCAGGCGATGGCGCCGATGTCCAAGTGGTTGGTGGGTTCGTCGAGCAGCAGCAGATCCGGCTCGGCCACCAGCGCCTGGGCCAGCAGCACGCGCCGCCGCCAGCCGCCGGAGAGTTCGGCGAGGGTCTTTTCCGCCGGCAGCTGCAGCCGGCTCAGGGTGCTGTCCACCAGTTGCTGCAGGCGCCAGCCATCGCGGGCCTCCAACTCCTGCTGGACGTGCATGAGCCGCTCCATATCCAGTTCGCCGCTGGTGTCCTGGGTCAGGTGATGGTACTCGGCGAGCAATTCGCCGACGCCGGCCAGGCCCGCGGCCACCACGTCGAACACCGAGCGGTCGTCGGCGCGCGGCAATTCCTGCGGCAGTTCGCCGATCTTCAGCGCCGGGGCGCGCCAGACCTCGCCGTCATCGGCCTGCTGCTCGCCCTTGACGATGCGCAGGAGGCTGGATTTGCCGGTGCCGTTGCGGCCGATGATGCATACCCGCTCGCCCCGCTCGATCTGCCAGGACACCCCGTCCAGCAAGGGGGTGACGCCAAAGGCCAGGGATACGTTGGTGAACTTGAGCAGCGCCATGGGTTTCTCCGCGAAAAAGGCCAGCCAGTCTAGCAGAGACGCCCACCCCGGCGCCGGTCGACACGAGCCGGCGAAACGCCCGGACCGCCCGACGGCAGGCCATGGCCGACGCTTTCGCCGCCTGGCGCCGGCACGTAAGCTAGACTGCCCCGTGACGGTCGGCCGCTTGCCTTGCGCAGTGCGCGCCGCCCCCTCCGCATCCAGCTTTTACGGAATTCCCATGCGCGGTCGCCTGTTCGTCATCCTGCCCCTGCTCCTCGCTCCCCTGATCGGCTCCACCACCTCGCAAGCCGCTCCCCTGGAGCAGCAGCGGCAACTCTACGACCAGGCCAAGGCGGCGCTGGACCGCGGCGATGCCAGTGTCTACCTGGCCAATCGCGGTGAATTGCGCACCTATCCGCTGGAGCCTTACCTGGCCTATGACGAGCTGATCAAGCGCGTTCCCGGGGCCAGCGATGCCGAGATCGAGACCTTTCTCGCCGAGCACGGCGATCTGCCGCAGTCCAACTGGCTGCGCCTGCGCTGGCTGCGCAGCCTGGCCGATCGCGGCGACTGGAATCGCTTCGAGAAATACTATTCGCCGGACTTCAACTTCACCGAGCTGGACTGCCTGCACGGCCAGTACCTGATCGCCCAGGGCAATGCCAGCGAGGGCTTCAAACTGGCGGAGAAATACTGGCTGGTGGGCAAGGCCCAGCCGACCACCTGCGACGGCCTGTTCCAGGCCTGGGCGGCGCGCGGGCAACTCACCGAGGAGCGCGTCTGGGAGCGTGCCAAGCTGGCCGCCGACAAGGGCGAGTACGGCCTGGTGCGCACCCTGTCCGCCCAGTTGCCGACGCTGTCCGGCCAGGCCCAGCGGCTGATCGACGTGGCCCAGAAGCCGCAGCAGATCGCCAATGTCCAGGCCTTCGCCCCGGCCAGCGAGAGTCTCGCCGACGTGGTCGGCCTGGGCCTGCGCAAGCTGGCGCGCCAGGACCCGGAACAGGCCATGAGCCTGCTCGAACTCTATAGCCAGCGCATGCCCTTCACCCGCGACGAAAAGGTCGCCATCGCCCGCCAGATCGGCCTGACCCTGGCGAAGAATTTCGATCCCCGCGCCCTGCCGCTGATGGAGCGCTATGACCCCGAGCTGCGGGACGACGACGTCAGCGAATGGCGCGCCCGCCTGCTGCTGCGCCTGGGTCGCTGGAGCGATGCCCATGCGCTGATCGAGCGCTTTCCACCGAGCCTGGCCAAGGCCAATCGCTGGGAATACTGGCGCGCCCGCACCCTGGAGCTGATGCAGCCGCAGAGTCCGGCGGTGCTCCGGGAATACGCCGAGGTCAGTCGCGAGCGCGACTACTATGGCTTCCTTGCCGCCGACCGCAGCAAGGCGCCCTATCAGCTCAACAACAAGCCGCTGATGCTCAGCGACGCCCTCAAGCGCAAGGTGCGCAACACCCCCGGCGTACAGCGGGCCCTGGAATTCATCGCCCGTGGCGAGCCGATCAATGCTCGCCGCGAGTGGTTCTATGTCAGCCGTCACTTCAACCGTGACGAACTGGTGGCCCAGGCCCGCATGGCCTACGACATGCAGTGGTACTTCCCGGCGATTCGCACCATCAGCCTGGCCAAGTACTGGGACGACCTGGACATCCGCTTCCCCATCGCCTATCGCGAAAGCTTCGTGCGCGAGGCCCAGACCCGCGGTCTGCACAGCAGCTGGGTGTTCGCCATCACCCGCCAGGAGAGCGGCTTCATGGCCGATGCGCGCTCCGGGGTGGGTGCCATGGGGTTGATGCAGCTGATGCCGGCCACCGCCAGCCATACCGCCAGCAAGTTCGCCATTCCCCTGGCCTCGCCGCAACAGGCGCTGACCCCGGAGAAGAACATCCAGCTGGGCACCGCCTATCTGTCCATGGTCCATGCCCAGTTCAACGGCAACCGGGTGCTGGCCTCGGCGGCCTACAACGCCGGTCCCGGCCGGGTGAAGCGCTGGCTGACGGGCGCTCGCCACCTGGCCTTCGATGTCTGGGTGGAGACCATTCCCTTCGACGAGACGCGCCAGTACGTGCAGAACGTGCTGGCCTATGCGGTGATCTACGGGCAGAAGCTCAATTCGCCGCAACCCCTGGTGGACTGGAACGAGCGCTTCTTCGACGAGACCTGAGTGCTCGCCGACCCATCCTGACACCACCGCAGCGGACCCGCACGCCGGGTCGCGTCCGCTGCATAACCCCTTCCCAGAGCCGTCGCGCCACGCCGCAGCTGCATCCTGCCAGGCCCGCGGCCTCGTGGCGGCTGCGCAAAACAGCGCCACCCCCTATACTGCAGCCCCTTTTTTTCCGCTATTGAACCGGAGAAACCCATGCTCAAGCGTTCGCTGGCCCTGGCAGCAGGCCTGGCCCTGTCCCTGACTTCCCTGCTCTCCCACGCCGCCGACGAACTGCGCGTCTCGGCCATTCCCGACGAGGCGCCCACCGAGCTGATCCGCAAGTTCAAGCCGCTGGGTGAATACTTGGAGCAGCGTCTGGGCATGCCGGTGAAATTCGTCCCGGTGTCCGACTATGCCGGCGTGGTGGAAGCCATGGCCTCGGATCGCCTGGACCTGGCCTGGTTCGGCGGCTTCACCTTCGTCCAGGCGCAGCGCAAGGCGCCGATGACCCCCCTGGTGCAGCGCGCAGAAGATCAGCAGTTCACCAGCAAGTTCATCACCGCCGACCCGGCCGTGAAGACCCTGCAGGACCTCAAGGGCAAGACCTTCTCCTTCGGTTCGGTCTCTTCCACCTCGGGCAGCCTGATGCCGCGCTACTTCATGCAGCAGGACGGCATCGTTCCCGAGCAGTTCTTCTCGCGGGTGGCCTATTCCGGCGCCCATGATGCCACCGTCGCCTGGGTCGCCGCGGGCAAGGCCGATGCCGGCGTGCTCAACGCCTCGGTGTGGAAGAAGCTGGTCGACGCCGGCAAGGTCGACACCAGCAAGGTCCGGGTCATCTCCACCACCCCGGCCTACTACGACTACAACTGGACGGTGCGCGGCAATCTGGATCCGCAACTGGCGGCCAAGATCAAGCAGGCCTTCCTCGACCTGGATCCGGCCAAGCCAGCCGACAAGGCGATCCTCGACCTGCAGGCGGCCAGCCGCTTCGTGCCGACCTCGCCGGACAACTACAAGAGCATCGAGGCTTCCGCCCTGGCGGCCGGCCTGCTCAAGTGAGTCTCGCCCTCAGGGGCGTGACGCTGGTACACGCCGACGGCTCGCCCGCCCTGGCCGATCTCGACCTCAACCTGCAACAGGGTGAGCAGGTCGCGCTGATCGGTCCGTCCGGGGCGGGCAAGACCAGCCTGCTGCGCCTGCTGGCCACCGGGCTGCGGCCGCTCGCGGGTGAGCTGGAGCTGCTCGGCCAGCAGCCCTGGAGCCTGGGCAACCGGGCGCGGCGTCAGTTGCGCGCCCGTATCGGCCTGATCCACCAGGCGCCGCCCTTGCCGGCGCGCCAGCGCGTCATCACTGCGGTGCTGGCCGGACGTCTCGGCCAGTGGTCGCTGGCGCGCAGCCTGGTCAGCCTGGTGCATCCGCTGGATCGCGCCGGCGCCGCGGCGGCCCTGGCGCCGCTGGATCTCGCCGATCGCCTCTACTCCTCCTGCGATCAGCTGTCCGGTGGCCAGTTGCAGCGCATCGGCATCGCCCGGGCGCTCTACCAGCAGCCGCAGCTGCTGCTCGCCGACGAACCCGTGTCGGCCATGGACCCGGTGCTGGCCGCCCATACCCTGGAGGTGCTGAGCGACGCCGCGGCGCGCCAGGGCACCACCCTGGTCACCAGCCTGCACAACGTCGAACTGGCGTTGCAGCGCTTTCCGCGCATCCTCGGTCTGCGGGCCGGGCGGCTGCTGTGGGACAAGCCCGCCAGCGCGGTCACCCCGACCGACCTCGCCGACCTTTATGCCAATGAAGGCCTGAGCACCACCCTCAAGCCTGCCGCCCCGGCCCCAGCCGAGACACCGCTCGACCTGCCGCGATGCTGACCTCGCCCCGCCAGGACCCGGCCGCCCGGTCCCGACTGCTGCTCACCCTGCTGGCCCTGCTGCTGGCCTGGCCGACGCTGCGCCTGGCGGAATTCGATCTGCTGGGTCTCTTCACCGGCGACAACGCCCGCACCATGGGCAACTTTCTCGCCGGCTTCTGGCCGCCCGCCCATGACGCCGACTTTCTCGCCGTGCTCGGGCGCGCCACCCTGGAAACCCTGGCCATCGCCACCCTGGGCATGGCCCTGGCGGCGCTGATAGCCCTGCCCGCCGCCCTGCTCGCCACCCGTGTCCTGTCGATCTCCGCCCTGCCCCGCGGCGGACGTCCAGGCCGCCTGCCGCGCCTGCTCCGCGGACTGGTGCGCGGGGTGCTGATCGTCCTGCGCAGCGTGCCGGAGATCGTCTGGGCGCTGCTGTTCGTCCGCGCCGTAGGCCTGGGTCCCACCGCCGGGGTGCTGGCCATCGCCATCACCTACGGCGGCATGCTGGGCAAGGTCTATGCGGAAATCTTCGAATCGGTCGATCCCCGCCCGGCGCGGGCCCTGCTGCTACAGGGCGCCAGTCGCCTGCAGGCCTTCGTCTATGGCGTGCTGCCCAACGCCGCGGGCGAGATGATTTCCTACAGCGTCTATCGCTGGGAGTGCGCCGTTCGCGCCTCGGTGGTGATGGGCTTCGTCGGCGCCGGCGGGCTCGGCCAGCAGGTCGATCTGTCGCTGCGCATGTTCGCCGGTGGCGAGGTGGCCAGCCTGCTGCTGACCTTCCTGGTGCTGGTGCTCCTGGCCGATGTGCTCAGTCGCCTGCTGCGCCAGGTGGAGCGTGGTCAGGGCCGGGGCCGGGGCGCTCTGACGGTGCTGGCCATGGGCGCCGCCCTGGTGGCGTCCGCCAGCTACCTGGGCACCGCCTTCGGCGAATTGCTGAGCGCTCGCGCCCTGGCGCAGATGGGCAGCTTCCTGGCTGACTTTCTCCAGCCGGACTTTTCCCTCGCCCAGCTGTCGGCCGTGGCCCATGGCGCCTTAGAAACCCTGGCCATGTCGGCCCTGGGTACCCTGCTCGCCGGGCTGCTCGGCATCCTGCTGGCGCTGCCGGCGGCCGGGCGCCTAGGCCTGGGCGCCCTGGCGCTGGCGCGGCTGCTGCTCAATGCCCTGCGCGCCGTGCCGGAACTGGTCTGGGCGGCGCTGATGGTGCTGGCCGCCGGCCTGGGACCCAACGCCGGGACCCTGGCCCTGGCCCTGCACACCGCCGGGGTGCTCGGCCGGCTGTTCGCCGAAGCCCTGGAAAACACGCCCAAGGCCCCCGCCGAAGCCATTCGCCTGGCCGGCGGTGGCGCGCTGGCGGCCTTTCTCTACGGCACCCTGCCGGCGGTCTGGCCGCAGTTGCTGGCCTATCTGCTCTATCGCTGGGAAAACAATATCCGCATGGCCAGCATCCTCGGCTTCGTCGGCGCCGGTGGCCTGGGGCAGCAGCTGTACTTCAGCCTGAGCCTGTTCCAGCAGGCCCAGGCCGCCACCGTGATCCTCGGCATGCTGGTGCTGGTGCTGGGCGTGGATCTGCTGAGCAATTGGGCCCGGCAGCGCTGGGTCGTTCGTTAGAGCCTATTCAAAAGCTGCTGCGCGTCGGCCAAACGGCGTTGAAAAGACCTTCGGAATGCTCATTTACCACTCGTAAACTCCGCTTCCTCAGGTCTTTTCGCCTTGTTTGGCTCTAGCTCGCGAGCCTTTGAACAGGCTCTTAGCGAATCTCCGGCAGCAGCAGCGCTGGCAATTGCGCGAGAAAGGCGGCTTCATCGTCGAGCTGGCGCAGATCCAGCCAGAGCGCATCGGCGTCGATGCGCCCCACCACCGGGATGGGTAGCTGGCGCAGGCCTTCTTCCAGTTGCCGCAAGGCGCGCCCACGCAGGCGCTTGCTGACCTGGGGGCGACAGCACAGCGCCGCCCCGGGCAGGCGGGCCACCGGCTGGGCGCCACTGCCGATCATGCCCAGCGCCGGCTCCACGCTGACCGCATAGGTCGTGCCCAGCACGGCGGCGAAGGCCGGCAGCAGCCGCTCGGCCTGGGTGGTGATGGCCTCGGCCGGGCGCGACAGCAGGCGCAGGCTGGGCAACCGCTCGGCCAGTCGATCCGGATCGCGATAGAGCGCCAGGGTCGCCTCCAGGGCGGCCAGGGTCAGCTTGTCGACCCGCAACGCCCGCTTGAGTGGATTCTTCTTGATGCGCTCGATGAGGTCGCGGCGACCGACGATGAGGCCGCACTGGGGGCCGCCGAGCAGCTTGTCGCCACTGAAGGTCACCAGGTCGGCGCCGTCGCGCAGGGCCTGCTGCACCGTGGGTTCGGCGGGCAGTCCCCAGCGGGTCAGGTCCACCAGGGTGCCGCTGCCCAGGTCTTCCAGCAGCGGCACGTTATGGGCGCGGGCGATGGCGGCCAGCTCCGCCGTGGCCACGCTGGCGGTAAAGCCCTGGACGCTGTAGTTGCTGGTGTGCACCCGCATCAGCAGCGCGGTGCGCGGGCCGATGGCGGCTTCGTAGTCGCGGGCATGGGTACGGTTGGTGGTGCCCACCTCCACCAGCTTGACCCCGGCGCGGGCCATGATGTCGGGGATGCGGAAGGCGCCACCGATCTCGATCAGCTCGCCGCGGGACAGCACCCCTTCCTTGCGTGCGCCTATGGCATGCAGGGCCAGCAGGACCGCCGCGGCGTTGTTGTTGACCACCGTCACCGCCTCGGCGCCGGTGAGTTCGCGCACCAGGTCGGCGACCAGGTCGTCGCGATCGCCGCGCTTGCCGGTGGCCAGGTCGAATTCCAGATTCATCGGCTGACGCGCGGCCTCGGCTACCGCGGCGATGGCCTCTTCCGCCAGCAGCGCCCGCCCCAGGTTGGTGTGCAGCACCGTGCCGGTGAGGTTGAACACCCGCCGCACCCGCGGCTGGCTGTGCAACGCCAGGCGCTCGCCCAGGCGGCCGGCCAGCACGCCCTCCTCCACCTCCACCGCGGTCAGGGTGCCGGCCCTCAGGGCCTCGCGCAGATCGTCCAGCAGCGAGCGATAGCCGCCAAGGACCTGCTCGCGACCGTGGCGCTCCTCCAGCGGACGCGAAGCGGGATGGCGCAGCAGGCGGTCGATGGACGGCAGGCGGATGGCGGTCATGGGAGCCTCTTGGGTCGAGTCGACCCCCAGTGTAGCCCGAACCCGCGGCGGGTCGACCAGGGGCGCCGGACTGCCGCAGGCTCGTCCCGCCCTGGGAGAGAGCGGCCCGAACCCGGACCCGGGGCGTCCGGAAATGACCCCCGGGTTCCCGGTTTGCCGCGTGCCAGAGCCCGTCCTAGGATGGTTTTGCGGGCTCTTCCCAGCCACCTGCCGCGGTCCTGGCGTGGAGGGCCCTGGCCACCACGTCCACCTCACGACAATAACAAAGGTGCCGTCATGTCCAAGAAATCCTCCCTCTGGGCCAGCGATGGCCTGCTCGACAACAGCGACATCGTCAGCCTCGGCAACTTCACCTACCTGCACACGCTGAAGAGCGCCGCGGCCACGCCGCTGGCGCAGACCCACACGGCCAGCACCCCCACCGTCAGCGAATTCCTCAACGGCGCCATCAGCGAGTACGTACTGGGTGGCACGCCCGACGGCATGCGGCCGTTCCTGGTCGATGGCCAGCAGCTGACGCTGCACAACTCGCTCAACGGCGCGACGGCCCACACCTGGATCACCGCCGAGAACCAGGTGCTCATCA